>Ga0182017_10001133_pt1 | contig 20909 bp, 17 predicted proteins | sample 712E3DmetaG_FD_120492 | JGI IMG/M metagenome (GOLD analysis project Ga0182017, IMG submission 120492) | Permafrost microbial communities from Stordalen Mire, Sweden - 712E3D metaG | ecosystem: Environmental > Terrestrial > Soil > Wetlands > Permafrost | place: Sweden: Stordalen | collected... | reverse complement strand
CGTGTGCCACTTCTTCGGATCGTTGCCAATGAAGTAGTTGCTGATGCCGGGCAGCTTCTCCAGCCCGATCACCCGCTGCGGCTGGGCCGCCCCCGCCAGCTTCATCCGCACCACCGCCTGCTCGACTTTGCCCGGCTCCCTCCGCTCCCGAGGCGGCGCTTTGGGATCGCGCCGGTCCGACCGGCCGAGTACCATGGCCGTTTCGGTGTCGGTGAAGAAGGCCGTCATCCCGCCGCCCCGCGCCAGAAAGCGCACGCGCGCGTCGGCCTGCCCCAGGTTGGGCTCGAACGCCAGCGGCAGCTTGCCGTAGCCCTCCGCCACCTGAGGACTGCCGGCCGCCGGCCCGGCCAGGGACCGCGGCCCGTGGGTCTTGGTGGCAGGGGCCACCGTCAACGGGGCGCTCGCGGCGCCCGAGAGCGCCAGAAGAACGCCTGCGGCCCGAGAAACCCATAGCAGTCGAGTCATAGATAAACTCCCCTCCCCAAAACTGCGCGGCCGGCAAGAATTGAGGTATCAGATTGTTTGTCTAATGCTACACCCGGACGGCAAGGTATATCGGACCTTCTTCGTCTTCGGCAGGCCGCTATTGCGTTATAGCGGTGGCCAGGGGATAGGAATGTGCTACCAGCGGTCTGCGGTTCGCGCGCGCCGCTTGCCTAGTGCGAGCGTGCTGAACTCGCAGAAGTCTTCCCTCGGCGGTGATTGGCAGGCCGCCTTGCCGCACAGCGGCGGCCACAGCCTGCCGCACCCTACGGCGCGAAATACCCGTTGATATCCAGAATCACGTGGCTGGCGTTGCTGACGTAGACGCTGATCGCAGCACCCGTTCCCGCCGGAACGATCGCCGCGTTCGCAACCACGCTGCCGTCCCAGGAGTTCAACGTCGAAACATACGGCGTAGTCGCGCCCGTCGGCCAGATCGTCAGGTAGCCGAGCGCCGCATCCGGCACCACGGTCACATTCACGGAGTACGCCGCCGCCGTCGCAGGAACGCCGCAGCCGCTGTTCGGAATCGCAAACGAGCGCGTGGTTGACGCCCCCATCTCCGGCCCGCCGAACGGACCATTGGTATTTCGTGTGTCCGCCACCCGGCACGGCGTCACCGGATAGAACGACAGCGCTCCCGCGCTCCCCGATGGGCCGAAATAGCCGTTAATATCCAGAATCACGTTGGTGGGATCGGTCACAAAAACGGAAATCGCTTCATTGGTTCCAGCCGGGACGATGGCGGCGTTGGCCAGCACCTTTCCGGTCCAGGAGTTCAGGGTGGAAGTGTTGGGGAGAGACAGCCCCGTCGGCCAGGCCGTCAGGAAGCCCAGCGCCCCGCTCGGCACCACCGTAACGTTCATCGCGTAGGCGCTGGCAATCGACGGGATTCCGCAGGAACTCTGAGGAATCGCAAAGTTCCTGGTCTGGTCGGTGGTCATGATAGGCCCGCCAAACTGGCCGGTAGCGTTCCGAGTGTCTGCGACACGGCAGGGCGTGGCGGGATAGAACCAGGACGCGCTCGAGCCGATAGTCGAATCGAAGTAGCCGTTGATATCCAGGAGCACGTCGCTGGGATTGCTGACGAACACGCTCACCGCGCCGCCGGTGCCGGCCGGCACGATGGCCGCGTTGGCCACCACGGCGCCGCCCCAGGAATTCAGGGTGGAGACGTAGGGTTGTGCCTGGCCGGTGGGCCACAGGCTCAGGTAGCCGAGCGGGCCCTGGGGCACCACGGTGACGTTCAACGAATAGGCCTGGGCGGTCGAGGGAATCCCGCAGGTGCTCTGCGGAACTGCGAAGGACCGCGTGGAGCTGGCAGTCATGGTCGGACCGCCGAAGGGCCCGGCCGCGTTGCGCGTATCCACTACGCGGCACGGAGTCACCGGGACAAAGCGGAGACCCGGCGGCGGCAGGAGGCCAAAGCCGGCCGTCACCGTGTGCGGGGCGTTCATGAGGACCGACTGGGGGTTGGTGTTGCCGCTCAGGTCGCCGCTCCAGCTTGTGAGCATATACCCGGATGTCGGCAACGCCGTGAGCTGCACGTTCGTTCCGAAGTTGTAGTAGCCATCCGCCGAGGTCGGGTTCTCACTGACGGTTCCGCTGCCGCTGGTCTGGACGGTCAGCAGATACTGCGTGGTGAAGTTGGCGGTATAGGAAGCGGCCGCCACCGGCACGGTGATGGAGTGTGCCGCCGCCCCGCCGTCGCTCCAACTCGCGAAGAGGTTGCGGGTGCCGGTAGCCGTCTGCGGCGAAACCACCGAGATGCTGTGGCTGCTGCCCGAGAGCCAGTTGAAGGTCTGCTGCGAAGTGTAGGTGGCGCCGTCCGCCACGAACGACAGGCCGGCCGGGCTGGTCTTCACCGTGATGGCCACCGGAGTGGCTGGATCGAATTTCGCCAGGAAGCCGTCGGTTCCTCCGCCTGGACCGCCTGGGAAGACACCGGCGGTGACGGGGAAGTCCGAAGAGCCAGTCTGTCCGGCCACGTACGCGGCCCCCAGCGGGTCGAGCGCGATGCCGTAGCCCCCGTCCGTGCCGCGGCCGCCGAGGAAGGTGGCATAGGTGATCGCTCCGGCGGGGCTGAGCCTGGCGACAAACGCATCCGGCTGCGCGAAGCTCGCCAGGTCGACCGTTGACGGCGCTGCGAGGCTCGCCGCCAAGGCTCGAGGCACGCCGCTCACGGCGACGGGTGGATTCCAGTCCGCCCCGCCGTCGGCGCTGCTGTAGACCAACCCGTTCGCGGTCGCGGCGTACACGTTCAGAGGATTGGCGGGATGGGACAGAATCGAGTTGACCTGTCCGGAGAGGCTGGCCAGGAGGCTCCACGCACCCGTTCCGACCTTCTTGTAGATCTGCCCGTTCGCCGTGCCCGCCAGAACCGTCGCTCCATCGGTCGGGTGCGCCGCGATGGCCGTCACCGCGCTTCCGAAAGAGGCGCCGGTGTCGGACCAGGGCCAGTCGTCTCCACTGCAGGCGGTCTTTTTGAACACCGAACCAGCGGAGTTGCCCAGGTACAGCGTGCAGGGGTTCGCCGGATCGGCTGCCAGGAGCGCTCCCGAGAGGTTGCCGTACTGCCACCAGGTCGTGCTGTAGCTATTGCCGCCTACATTTACCCGCCGGAAGAGCGTTCCCGAGTTGGCGGTCCAGACCGTCGCGGGGTTCACCCCGGAAAGCGCCAGCGCCGTCAGAGGACCGAAGCCGTTAAACGACCAGATGTCGCTCCAGGACCCGATACTACCGCAGTTCGAGCTGTAGTAGATGTCGCTCCCGCCGCCGATGGCGTACAGCGAACACGGGGCGAGCGGGCTCATGGCGATGGCGGCGACGTTGCCAAGTCCCGATGGACTCCAGGTGGCGCCCCCGTCTGCGCTCCCGTAAAAGCCCCCGTCGGTGCCGGCGTACATCCGAAGAGCGTTTGTCGGGTCCACAACCAGCGCGATGCTGTTATGAGAGAGCCCCAGGGAGGTCCAACCCGCTCCACCGGTATTCTGGAAAACGCCTCCGCTTCCGCCGCCTGGCATGACTTGAAAGGCGTCAGCGGTCACGGGAAAATTCAGGGAACCCGTGCTCCCGGTCACCCACGCCAACCCGGACGGGGTTACCGCAATGGCCTTGGCGTCGTCATCCCCGGCCCCTCCCAAATATGTGGAGTACAGGTATGCTGTGCCATTGGTGTTGTAGGCCGTGACGAATCCGTCCAAGGTGCTCTGCCGGGTCGCCTGCGCGGCATTCGCCGTAGGGAAGTTCGTGGACGAGGTTTGCCCGGCGACGTAGCAGTTGCCGGAGGAATCCATGGCGACTGCTCTTGCGGTGTCAGACGCGTTGCCCCCCAAATAGGTAGAAAACACGAACGCGTTGCCCGCTGGCGTCAGTTTCGTGACGAAGGCATCCCCGCCTCCGGGTGCGGTCGCCTGCAGGGCATTGTAGACGGGAAAATTGGTGGACGTGGTCCAGCCGGCAATGCAGGCGCTCCCGGTTCCATCGACCGCGATCGCGTAGCCGTAATCGAACGAGTTGCCTCCCAGGAAAGAGGAGTACACAATCGACCCCGACGGACTGAACTTCGCTACCCACCCGTCGTACGACTGGCCCGCTACCGGCTGCACGGCATTCACAATAGGAAGCTGGCTCGACCCGAGGAACGTTGAGCCGGTGGCATAAGCATTCCCCCCGCTATCCACGGCGATGGCATAGCCGTAATCTCCAATCGGAATCGCAACCAGCAGACTGTTGCCCGACGAGTTCAGCTTGGCCACAAAACCGGCGTAAGACCGCGTACTGCTCGGAACCCAGGGGAAGTTCGTTGAATTGGCGGTCCCCGTGAACCATGCGTTTCCCGACCCGTCCACCGCGATGCCGTATCCGTAATCGCTGCCGTTGCCGCCGATGTAAGTGGAATACACCATCGCGGTGCCGGCGGCGTTGATTTTCGTGACGAACACGTCCCCGCTGCCGCCCGGCGTCGCCTGAGCGGGGCTCACGGTCGGGAAATCGGTCGAGCTCGTGCCCCCCACCACATAGGCGTCCCCGTTGGAATCCACCGCCACTCCCTGCGGGGTATCTGAGCCGCTGCCGCCAAAGCGGCCCGAGTACACCAGCACCGGGTCGATCACCAGCGTCTGCCGCCGGTCATAGGGACCCAACTGGAATCCGGCCTCTCCGTGAGCGTCCAGGCGGTATGCGCATTCGACCGCCTGCCGCACGCCGCCAATCTCCTGGTATGCCACCGGCCGATGCTGCCGCAGCTCACCCTCGGGAAGCGACAGGATCAGGCTGCCGTCCGCGTCCAGCCCCATGTCCTTCTGCCCGCGAAACGCCAGCCGTATCTTGCCCGGGTCGGCCCCGGGCGAGACCACGAAATCGCTTTCCAGGTGCCGCTGGTTGCCGTGATAGACGAGATCGATGCCGCGGTAGATCCGGTCGAACCGCACCCTGCCGAATGTGGTGATGTCGGTTTGCCACCGGCTGCGATCATTGCCCACCAGGTAGTTGCTGCGCCCCGGCAGGGGATCGAGACCGGACGCCCCGCGCGATTTCGCTCCCACCAGCCCTATCTCCAGCACGCCCTGCGGAAGCCGCATGAAGGCGCCCGAATCGGTAAAGAGAACGGTCGCCGCCTGGCTGTGCGTCACAAACCGAACCTGGGCGGCCGCCTGGCCGCGGTTTGGCTCGAAAGATAACGGCAGAGCCGCGAGTTTCGGGCTCGTTGCAGTGACAGGGTTCGATGCGGCCCATACGCCGCAGACAGAGAGGTGTGCGACTAGCAGGACGGAAAAAGGCTTCATGGTTTTGTAATGCTACTGTAACAAGATCATGTTGTCAATCACGCGGCCCGGTTTTTTGTTTCTCTGCGCCGGAATTCCAGGGTTGCATCCCCCAGTACCAACGTGAATCGCTCCAGCCACCGGCAGGTCGCGCTATCGAAACCGGGCTTGGCAGAGGCAGGATTTCCTCAGGCTAACCAATTATTGTGGTGAGACATATCACTTCGACAGGTGTGAATTCCGGAATCCGCCTATGCTCGGGGCGCTCTACCGGCGCGCCGCCATGGCGCCCTTCAGTCCGCGCCCAGCTCGCGTTCGATGACCCTGGCGATGCGGGAGGCGAACGCCTCCACCTGCGCCAGCTCCGGGCCTTCCACCATTACGCGCGCCAGCGGCTCGGTTCCCGAGAACCGCACCAGTACGCGCCCGGCGCTGCCAAAAGCCAGCTCGGCTGCGCGGATTTCTTCCACCACCGCCGGCAGCTCTTCGAGCGGCCGCCTGGAGCGCACGCGGATGTTGACCAGAAGCTGCGGGTAGATCTCGAGCTCTCCGGTCAACTCGTCCAGGCCGGCGCCCGATTCGCACAGGATCTCGGCCACCCGCAGCGCCGTCAGGATGCCGTCGCCCGTTGTGGCGTAGTCCAGGAAAATGACGTGGCCCGATTGCTCCCCGCCCAGCACCGCGCCGGTCCGCAGCATTTCTTCGAGCACGTATTTGTCGCCTACCGGGGTGCGCAGCATCCGGATTCCGTGCGAAGCGAGCGCCCTCTCGAGTCCCAGGTTGGACATGACGGTCGCCACCACCGTAGGCTCGCCCCCCGGCCCCGGCAGCCGGCCGAGCGCATTGAGCCGCCGCGCAACCATGAGCAGCACCCCGTCGCCGTTCACCACCTTGCCGCTCGAGGAGGCGAAGATGGCGCGGTCGGCGTCGCCGTCGAAGGCTACGCCCAGGTCTGCCCCCGCGGCCACCACGCGCTCGCACAGCTTCCCGACGTGCAGCGCGCCGCAGCCCAGGTTGATGTTGCGGCCGTCGGGCGCGGCGCACATCGTTTCGATGCGCGCGCCCAGCCGTTCGAACAACTCGGGCCCCAGCCGCGACGCCGCGCCATTGCCGCAATCGATCACCATGCGCAGGCCGCCCAGGCTGCGATTCATCGTGGCGGCGAGAGAATCCACATAGTGGCGGTCGAGCGAGGGATCCTGCGCCAGCTCGCAGGCCGCGGGCTCGATGCCTCCCGCGAGCAGCGCAAACATCTCCTGCTCGATGGCGTGCTCTTCCGCGTCCGGCAGCTTGTAGCCGGAGTGGCCGAAAACCTTGATGCCGTTGTCGCGGTACGGGTTGTGCGAGGCGGAGATCATGACGCCCGCGACGAAGGCGCCGGTGCGGGTCAGGTAGGCCACTCCGGGCGTGGTCGTAATGCCGGCAAACCGGACTCGCACGCCGCGGCGGGCCAGGCCGCCCGCGACCTGCGCCGCGATCCACGGCCCGGATTCGCGGGTATCCATGCCGATCACCACTTCCGGATCGGGCGTCATCCGCGCGGCCACATCTCCCAGGGCCGCCCCCAAGGCGTGCACGGTCTTCTCGTCCAGCGGATACTCGCCCGCCACACCCCGAACGCCGTCAGTTCCGAATAGTTGCCGCGCCACTTGAAGAGCTCCCTCCCCGGACGGTCTTTTCGAGCGAAATGGTCACCTCGACCAGCGGAGACGAAATCAAACGGACCTGCGGATCTCCCACGAACGCATACACCTGAAACCGGGCGTTGCCCACCGTGCGCGAAAGATCGATGGCGTCGGCATCGGCATAGCCCACCAGCTTCACGCGGCTCTCCGGGCCGATTACCTTCAGCGTGCTGGGCAACACCTGCTGGCTCGCCACGTGGTAGCCGTCCGGTGGCGGCGCCGAGATCCGAACCCGCACCGGAACGCTGGCCGCGACGCTGCGCTCAAACGTAAGCCTCACCTGGGCCGGAATCGCCCGGACCAGGCTCAGCCCGACGGGCAGATCGATGGTGCGCCCTTCGATGGTGAACGTCCGCTCCCCGGGCCGTTGCACGCTTTCGAGATTGAGCGTCACGCGCCGGCTTGAAAGGTCGGCTTCGTGCAACCGCGCCGCCGGTCCGCGGATCTCGAGCGAAACCCGGCGCGGAAGCTCGGACACGCTCGCCAGATCCGGCGGCATGTTCTGGTATTCGATGGGAACCGAAATCGATGTCAAAACCTCCGGGCTGCCCAACAGGACCAGCCACAGCACGAACGCCAGAGCCAAAGCCAGCGCCGCCCAGCCGGCCTTCTCCGCCAACTGACGCTTCATACGCGCCCCGCCCGCTTCCAGTCCGGCTTGGCACGTTCTCCCGCCGCCTCGGAGTCCCAGGACGGTTCCCGCGCGGTCTTCCGCCAGTCCTCGTTTCGCTTGCGCCCGAAGTGCTGCGCCACCCGTTCCGCCACGCGGCTCAGGGTCACGTCGGATTCGAGTTCGCCGAAGGCCGCCACGGAAATCCGTCCGGTCTCCTCGGAGACCACCAGGGCCAGGCAATCCGCCTCTTCCGTGATGCCGATGGCGGCGCGGTGCCGGGTGCCGAGTTTGCGCGCCAGCAACGGATTCATGCTCAGCGGCAGGAAGCACGCCGCGGCCGCGATGCGCTCGCCCTGGATGATCACCGCGCCATCGTGGAGCGCTCCTCCGAATTGGAAAATCGAAAGTAACAGGTCCCGCGACAGCATCGCGTTCAACGCCACTCCGCTCTCGATGAAGGTCCGCAGACCCGTGTCCCGTTCGAGGACGATCAGCGCTCCCGTCTTCTGCTGAACGAAACGCGTCAGGGCGAGCAGAATATCGTCGGTGGACTCCCGCCGCTGCAAGCTGCCGCCAAAGCCCAGCCAGCGCCGCCTGCCGATGCGCGCCAGAGTGCGCCGGATTTCGGCCTGGAACAATACGATCAGCGCTATGGCAGTGTACGGCACCGCCGCCGCCAGCACCGAGCGCAGCAATTCGAGTTGGGCCCACGCCGCCACAAGGTAGACCAGCAGCATGACCGCGATTCCGGCCAGCACCTGCGCGGCCCGCGTCCCTTTCACCACCATGATGAGCTGGTAAACGAGGATCGCCACGAGCAGGATGTCCACAACCGCACTCACGGTGAGCTTCGAGAACGCGTTCGTCAGCGGCGACATCCAGGTGTGCATTATTCCGATCTCAAACGAGTTACCATTATCGCACTGGACGAACCGCATTCCGCTCCTGCGCCGCACGGCCGTGGGGCAGGCGGTTCCGCCTGCCAGGGACAGGCCAAACGGCCCGCGCGGCCCGCCCCAGCGCAGCCCGCCGCGGCGCGGGCCGCCACACGGCGCAGCCGGCCACAGCACGGGCCGCCACACGGCGCAGCCGGCCACAGCGCGGCCCGCCACAGCGCCGCCCGGCAGAGCACGGCCGGCCACAGCACGGGCCAGCCACAGCGCAGCCCGGCCGGCTCCGCTATTGTGGGTCCTGGGGGGAAGATGCCAGACTACGTCTACGTTGCAGATCTGCGGGAGAAGGCGCAACCGCCGCAGAACGGAATCCTGAGCCAGACCGTTCAGGACGGCCAGGGAACCAGGACCATCCTGTTCGGCTTCGCCGCGGGCGAGAAACTGTCTGCCCACACGGCGCCCTATCCGGCCATCATCACCATCCTTGAAGGCGAGGCCTCGCTCCGGCTCGGCGACGATGAATACGCCGCCGCCGCTGGCGCCTTTGTTTGGATGCCGGCCAACCTCAAACACGGCATTAAGGCAAAGACCGCCGTCGTGATGCTGCTCACCATGATCAAGGGCGGGTAAAGGCCGAGCGAGGACAACATGCGCAGCAAATCGGTGCTGCCGATGCTGGCGATGGGCGCGATGGCGGCCGCGCTGTGCGGTCAGAGGATGCTGGACGACGGGCCGCCGCGAGAGTTCACCAACTCGGCGGGCATGAAGTTCGTCCGGATCATGCCGAGCTCGTTCAAGTTGGGCGGCGGGGATGCCGGACCGGTCTACGACGTGACGCTGAGCAGAGGCTACTACCTGCAAACGACCGAGGTGACCGAGGCCCAGTGGCAAAAGGTGATGGGGACCGACCCCAGTCACTTCAAGGGGCCGGACCGGCCGGTCGAGTCGGTCTCGTGGGATGATATCCAGGAGTTCCTGAGCAAGCTGAACGCGATGGAAAAGGACGATCGCTACCGGCTGCCGACAGAGGCGGAGTGGGAGTACGGCTGCCGGGCGGGCATTCAAGAGCCCGACCGGGCTCGCGACATGGACGCAGTAGCCTGGACGCGCGAGAACGCCGGAGACCAGTCGCACCCGGTGGGCCAGAAGAAGGCCAATTCGTGGGGCTTGTACGATATGCGCGGGAACGTGTGGGAGTGGGTCCAGAACCGGCAGGGCGAGCCCTCGGCGGACCGGCAGGTCGATCCGCAAGGGCCGGCCTCAGGTCTGCGCCGCGTGATGCGAGGCGGCGCCTGGAACTTCGCCGACTCGTTTGCGGCCTGCTCGTCCCGCTGTTTCGTGCCCTCCATGACCGCTCCCTACGACGCCGGGTTCCGTTGCGCAAGGAGCTTCTGATCCCCACCTGGCTACCGGCGCCGCGCCGGCGCGCGGAGCGCGGTGCCGAGGACTCTGCCGTTGTCCCCGACAAACGACCGGAAGAGTGCCGGGAGACCGGGGCTGTTCTGAATCCGCATATCGGACTCGCGGGAGGGATCGGCCGGGTCGTTGTGGAAGGCGGCGTTCCACCACGAGAACCCGATCACCCGCGGCCAGCGGCCCCCGATCAGGTCGGTGAAAGCCGCCCGCACCCATTCTTCCTGCCCGTCCTCGACGACGTTGCCGAACTCGCAAACCACCACCGGCTTGCTGGTCATCGTCATCAGGCGGCCGTAGGCCCAGTCCATCTGATAGCGGAACGTGGGCCTGTACTTGTCTTTGGGCAACTGGCGGCCGTAGACGCTCACCCCGACCCAATCCACCCACTCGTCGCCGGGGTAGTAATACTCGAAATGGTTCCACGGCACGACCGGATCGTCCCACGGGTCGATGTGAAAAACCCAGCGGATGTTCAGCGCTCCTTCTTCGCGCGCAATGCGGACGATGCGGCGGTAGGCCTCGCGGAAACTCGCGATCGCCTCCGCGTAAGTGCCGCTGCCCTTGTTCCAGAGGCCGTTCCAGGGGAACCAGTATCCGTTGACCTCCACGCCGTACTCGGCGATCAGCGGAGAGCCGAATCGCCGGGCGTCGCGCATCCAGCGGTGGAAGTCCGCGTCGAACATGCCCCGGTTGATGTTGGCGAGATTGAACACCGGATCCGGCGTCGGGATGGACTTCTCGCTGAGCAACATCATCCGGATGTATGGGATGCTGCCGCCGGCGCGGATCCATGTCGCGGTGCGCAATGGGAATCTCCGGCCCTCGTACCAGTTGTCGCAGAAGTAGACCCAGGTCGGCCGCTTCCCCGCAACCCGCGCGTAGACCGCCACGTCCGCAGGACTGATGTCGCTGCCCATGCCGCTCTCGCTGCCGGGGAAGACTCCGTTGTAGAACTGGCCCGGCGCCGGTTCGGCTACAACTTCCTGAACGGCGCCGGATCTGGCTCGTCCTGTGTCACAGCCGGTCGCCCAGAGCGATAACAACGCCGCAATCGAGAAGCAGGTTTGCAGCCGCATCGTGCATGCCTCGGAATAGCCCCAGGTTTGAAAATAGCACGGGGCCACGGGCAGCCCGACGGCCCGCTCGCACCAGCCCGCCCCGAAGGCGCGCTCACGCCAGTCCGCCCCGAAGGCGCGCTCGCACCAGCCCGCCCCGACGGCGCAACCGCACCACCCGCCCCGACGGCGCCCTGGGAGTGCGCGGTGAGGAATGTGGCCTGGGCTATAATCTGGTTTGGTGCCCCGTCTGATCCGTGCTCTGCCGCTGTTGGCCGCCGCCGCCGGCCTCGCATGGGCGCAGGACGAAGGCCCCGCGGACTTCCGTGCCGACGCCCGCCTGGTGGTCCTGAACGCCTCCGTCATCGACAAAAGCGGCAGGCTCGCCACCGATCTACCCCGCACCGCGTTCCACCCGTTTGAGGATGGAGTGGAGCAGCAGATCAAGGTCTTCAAGCGGGAAGACGTGCCGGTGTCCATGGGCATCGTCGTCGACAACAGCTTCAGCATGAAGGAGAAGCGGCAGAAGGTGGAGCTGGCCGCCCGGGACCTGGTCGCCAACTCCAACCCGCAGGACGAAGTTTTCGTCATCAATTTCAACGACGATGTTTACCGCGACGTTGATTTCACGTCCGATCCGCAGAAACTGGCGCAGGGCCTGGCCCGCATCGACTGCGCCGGCGGCACCGCCATGCGGGATGCCATCCGGGCCGGGGTCCGCTATGCCAAGGCCAAGGGGCGGCACGACAAGAAGGTCCTCATCGTGGTGACCGATGGCGAGGACAACATGAGCGAGACCTCGCTCGACGAGCTGATTCGCGAGGCCCAGCAGCGCGAGGTGCTGGTGTATGCCATCGGCCTGCTTGCCGAGGAGGAGCGCGAATCCGCCAGGCGCGCGAAGGAGGGACTCGCCGCCATCACGCGAGCCACCGGCGGCTATGTCTGGTACCCCAAGGACGTGGATGAGGTGGGGCGCATCGCATTGCAGGTGGCCCACGACATCCGAAGCCAGTACACCGTCGCCTACACCCCGTCGAACCCCAAGCTCGACGGCAGCTACCGGCAGATTCGGCTGGCGGTGAACGGGCCCAACCATCCCGTGGCGCGCACGCGGACGGGCTACTACGCCACAGCCGACCTGGGGACCAGACCGCCGGTGCCCAAGCCGGTCATCAAGCGCTGAGAAACCTCTCCGCTGCCCAGCTCAAACAGGCCCCCGAACGCGCGCGGCGTGGGCTTTACCGGACTCGCGCCCGTCGCAGGTGCCCCAGGAGTTGGTATCCGAGGATGAAGGCCGCCAGCAGTGCCGCAATCGCCCAGGTCAGGTCGCCCAGAACCGCGCTCAGGGCCATCACGCGATCGCTGAAAACTCGCCCCAGAGAAATGTAGAGCGCCGCTCCCGTCACTTCACCCAGCGTGTCCCAGAAGAGGAAGCGGTGCCACGGATAGGCGGCGGTGCCGCTGGCCAGATTGATCCACGGTCCCAGCGGAGTGAGCAGCCAGCGGGTGATGAAGATGCCCGGGCCGCCCCACGCCTTCGCTTTGGCCTCCATGGCCTCGATGCCGGTGCGCCTTCCCAACAGGCCGCCGAGCTTCGCCACTGCCGCCGGCCCGCCCCATCGCCCGATGGCGTAGCCGGCCTGATCCCCAAGAATGGAGCCCGCGCCGGCCGCGCCAATGGCCCACCAGGGGTTCATGGCACCCTGCGAGATCATCGAGCCGACCACGATCAGAAGGAGCGTGATGGGCAGCGGCACTCCGATGGCCGCAATGGCCACGATTCCGAAAAGGGCCGGTGAGCCGTACTCGGAAACCGCCGCCAGAAGCTGATCGTTCATCGCGGTTGGCCGGGGGGCTGGTGCGCGCCGGGGGGCTGGTGCGCGGCCGCATCGATGGCGCGTTGAAGTTGATCTATCAGCTCGGGAACGGGGCGGTTCACATCGCGAGCGATGTGGCGAACGGATCGCCGGTCACGCGGCTCCTGCGGATGAACCCCAATAGCTTCAAACAGCGCCGCGGCGGGGACGTGGTGGAGGTGGGCGATGAAAGGGACCGACATCCAGGCTTGAATGGGCTCGTTTTCCGCGCGGATGTGCCGCAGTCGCCGGCCGGTCCTCGTGGCGAAGACGAAAGTGCCCGCGATCGCCAGCACGAAGGCGAGCCCGATTGCCACCGTGCGCTGCCACGTGGTGCCCACGATTCAATATAGCTTGTCTGGGTTCCGGGACTCCGGGTGAACGGGCAGGCGGAAGCGCCTGCCCTGGGTGCGAAGGACCGTTACTTCGCGTGGCCGTGCTGGTAGCCAGCCTCGTATGCCTTCTGGTCCTCATCCTTCTTGAAATGCCTCTTCCTGCTGTGGTCCAGGTTACGCGCGTAGTCGCCGTGGCCTTCGCGCATGCCTTGCTGATACGTTTTGTTCTTCGAGTAATCGATCCGCACAACTGCTTGCTGATCGGTCTTGTTATTCCCATGATCCTGGCCGCGGTCCTGGGCCTGCAGCGTGGCTCCGCCGACACCGATGCCTGCCGCGATCGCCAGAACCCAGACACAATTCGTTAAGGTTTTTCTCATTGAACGCTATCCCTTCATTTCTTGTCTTGAAACCAGGATTCTCCGTTTTGTCCTGGCCACTGAAGCCCCGAACAACCCGCCGAAACGGACCCACGGCCACCGTTGGGAGAAGCACGGCAATGGCCGTCGGGCGGCCGCGGCGCGAGCTGCGCCAGCCAGGCTGACGCCCCGCCGGCCCGCTGACGCCCCGCCGGTCCACTGCCGCCCGCCGGTAACGGCCGCGTTTGTAACATGGCCTGCGGCGCCCGCGACCAAAGCTGCGTGCAGATTCCAGTAGAAAGAGTGCAGTCTTTGCTCCGCCGCCGTTTTCGCCGCATCCCCGGATTCCGCCTCCTGGCCGTTTCCACCCGAACGGCACTGCGCGTGCTCTGGGATAAGTAGCGCTACTTGCGATTCCGTTGAGAACGGTAGCCCTGGAAGGAAGTTATGAGCACATTTTCGAAACTTGCAGTTACCGGAGCCGTGTTGACGACCTTTCTCGTCGCGTTCTCCGCCTTCGCGCGCGACCACCGTGCGCTCGACGGTACCTGGACGCTGGTTGCCGCCAAGAGCGACTTTGCCGGCCAGCCTGTCGTTCAAACCGGCACCGTGACGATCGCCGACCGGGATGGCATCGTCATCGTCTCTCGCAGCTTCAGGTATGAAGGCGCCACGGAGACCTTTTTCTATAAGGACGTCACCGACGGCGAGAACAACTCCACCATTCGCACCGGCAAAGACCTCAAAAGCAAGACCGGGTGGGATCGCGACGTCTTGAAGGTGACGACTACGCGATCTGGCGCAGTTACTATCGAACGCTACGCGCTTGCCGCGGATGGCACTATGACGGTCAGCGTCACCAGGCCGGAACGCGCGCCGGTCACCCTCGTCTTCGAGCGCCGCTAGAGCGGCTGCGAGGCTCGTCCAGCCCGCCTCGCGTCCAGCCCGCCCCGCGCCCGCCAGCGGGGCCAGGCGCGCACCTCGGCGGCCCACCGCGGTCTTCAACCCGCGGCAGCCACCCGCCGTGCGGGAACGGCAAATTCGAGTTAGCCGCCGAATGCGCTCCCCCCGCCTGAATATCGGCCTTAGGGCTCGTCAGTAAACGACAGCTCCAATCTTCGGAAAGCGCAAGGACGTACGAAAACATTTTGCCGAGTGCAAGCGGGCGCCCGGAGAAGGTTTGCAAAGGCACTTCCTGCCGCCGATAAACGCCGATTAACACGGATAAAAGAATCTTGTTCTCGTTTTCTTATCGGCGTTTATCTGAGTTCATCGGCGGCAGGTATTGGATCTGTCATTTTCTGACAGGCCCTCAGCCGCCTGCACGCACTACGATAGAATCGAATTGTCTCCCCTGCGTTTCCGCCGCGACTAACGCCGGCGGCGCGCGTTGTACTGGAATCGGAGACAAGTCGGAGGTCCGTCCCACATGGACTTCGAAGAGACTGCGGAACAGGCTCACCTTCGCAAGACGGTCCGGGAATTCGCCGAGGCCGAACTGGCCCCGCACGCCCTCGAATGGGACGAGGGCCAGATCTTCCCGCGCGAGGCCATCCGCCAGGCCGCCGGGTTGGGCTACATGGGATCGATCTTCCCGGAGGAGTTTGGCGGCGCCGGCCTCGGCTACATCGAGTACGCCATCATCGTCGAAGAGCTGGCCCGGATCGATCCCGCGGTGGCGCTGATTGTGGCCGCTCACACCTCTCTGTGCACCAACCACATCTATTCGGCCGGCGACGATGAGCAGCGGCGCAGGTATCTGCCGCGTTTGGCCAGCGGCGAGTGGCTGGGAAGTTGGTCGCTGACGGAGCCTGAAGCCGGCTCTGACGCCGCCGGCACGCGCACGCAGGCCGTCCGCGACGGGGAATGCTGGGTCCTGAACGGCGCGAAGACATTCACCACCAACGCGCACGAGGCGGACGTCTGCGTGGCCATGGCCGTCACGGACCGCGCGGCTTCTCAGCACGGCATCTCGGCGTTCATCGTCGACAAGGGCACGCCGGGCTTCCGCCTGGGACGCAAGGAGAACAAGCTCGGCATGCGCGCCAGCCCCACCAGCGAGGTGATCTTCGAGAACTGCCGTTTGCCCCAGCCACAACTGCTGGGCCGCGCCGGAGCGGGCTTCATCGACAGCCTCAAGGTTCTCGACGGAGGAAGGATCTCCATCGCGGCCCTGTCCGTCGGAACCGCGCAAGGCGCCTACGAGATCGCGCTCCGCTATTCGCAGCACCGCAGGCAATTCGGCCGTCCCATTTCGGAGTTCCAGGCGATTCAGTTCAAACTGGCGGACATGGCCGCCGAAATCGACGCCGCGCGGCTGCTGACCTGGCGCGCCGGATGGATGAAGGATCGCGGCCGGCGCGTAACCAGGGAGTCGGCGATCGCCAAGCTCTACGCCTCCGAAGCGGCCGTCCGGATCTGCGACCAGGCGGTGCAGGTGCTGGGCGGCTACGGGTTTATCAAGGAGTATCGCGTCGAGAAGTTCTACCGCGACGTGAAGCTGTGCACCATCGGTGAAGGCACCTCCGAGATCCAGCGTCTCGTGATCGCGCGGCAGTTGCTCAAGAGCTGATGGAGTTCGTGCAGAGCGGCGCGCCGGCGCCGCCGTCTGGGATCGCCGCCCCGATGCGCTGAGCCCGCTGGCCCACGGGCCGCGCCACGCCGATCGGTGTCGCGGGCGCGCGTGCCGAGGGCCGCCCCGCGCGCGCTCATCCGCTCCATCGTCACCCGCGGCTCGCTCGATGCCGAGGGCTGCGATACGGTTCTGGTCGAGACCGATGGCGTCCGGCAGCGGAAAGTCGAACTGGCGCGATTGACTGGTGGAACCATCGTGGTGCTGGTTCCCGGCATGGGCGGCGGTGTGCAGTCGATGAAAGCGGGTATCATGGAGTTCGCCGGCGTCTTCGTTATCGGCCAGCCGGACCGTCCATGCGCGCGCGGGCGCGCGTCCTCCACCGGCGGCGTTTAGTTGGAATCGATTCAGGAACGGGAGCACACAGGTTAATGGCACACATCGGAATCATCGGCGGCAGCGGGCTCTATTCCATGCCCGGTTTCGAACTCGAGCGGGAGGCGGCGCTCGAGACGCCCTGGGGCAAGCCCTCGGACGCGTACATGATTGGCAGGCTGGCGGCCAAGGACGTCGTGTTTCTGGCGCGGCACGGGCGCGGCCACCGCATCCCGCCGTCGGAGCTGAATTTCCGCGCCAATATCTACGGGTTTATGTCGCTGGGCGTCGAACGCATCGTCTCCTTGAGCGCCGTCGGCTCGCTCAAGGAGGAGCATCGCCCCCTCGACTTCGTGATCCCGGATCAGTTCTTCGACCGCACCAAAGCCCGCCCGTCCACGTTCTTCGGCGATGGCCTGGTTGTCCATATCGGCTTCTCCGACCCGGTCTGCCCCCAGCTCGCGGAGGTCGTCTACGGCGCCTGCCGCGCCCAGGGCGTGAGGGCCACCCTGGGAGGAACCTACCTCTGCATGGAAGGCCCCCAGTTCTCGACCAAGGCGGAATCGAACGTATACCGGAGCTGGGGGATGGACGTCATCGGGATGACCAACCTTCAGGAGGCCAAGCTGGCGCGCGAGGCCGAAATCTGCTACGCGACCGTTGCCATGGTGACCGACTACGACTGCTGGCACCCCCAGCACGATGCCGTGACCGTCGCCCAGATCGTCGCCAACCTGGTGAAGAACGCCGAGAACGCCGCCCGTGTGGTCGCGCGGGCGGTGGAGGCCATGCCGGCCACTCGCCTCTGCAAGTGCGGGAGCGCGCTCGCGCACGCCATCATCACCGACCGCAAGGCCATTCCCGAAGCGACGCGCAAGAAGCTGGAGTTGCTGGTTGCGAAGTACCTGTGAGACCGCCCAGCGTCTGCTCGAGAGCCTTCTCGGCGGCCAGCCGTGGCCGCGCGCCTGGCTCGCCGAGCTGATCGAGAACGAGAGCCCCGCCCTGTTTTCCGTGCTGGCCGAGGGGCTGTCGGACCGGTTCGAGCCGCGGCTCGTCGAGGTTTACACCGAGGTTTTCTCCGAGGTGATCGCCGCGGTGCTTCCGGAGCGCCAGCCCGCCGCTTTGGTCGAGCGCTACCATCGCGTGCGGCGCCCGCGCCGGATCGGGGGCGAGCCGCGCACGGTGTTCGTTCTCTCCCGCGTCACGCTCGGCGCCGATGTTGCCATCACCAGCGTCGTTCTGGACGCCGTGAAGCGCCGTTGCCCGCGAGCGCGCATCGTCCTGGTGGGCCCGCGCAAGAGCTGGGAGCTGTTCTCCGCCGATCCCAGAATCGAGCATCTCCCGGTGAATTACGGCCGCAGCGGCGCCCTGCGCGACCGGATCCTGTCTTCACTCCGCCTGGACGAGCCGGACAGCATCGTGGTCGATCCGGATTCGCGCATCGGCCAACTCGGTCTGCTGCCGATCTGTCCGGAGGAGAACTACTACTTCTTCGAGAGCCGCACTTACGGAGGGGATGGCCCGGAGCCGCTGGGGGCGCTGGTGCGGCGCTGGGCCGCGGATACGTTCGAGATCGGCGACGCGCGCTCCTGGATCGCGCCCGCGGAGGCTCCGGAATTCCCCGCCGGGGGCATCGCGGTGAGCTTCGGCGTGGGTGGCAACCGAGCCAAACGCGTCGCGGACCCGTTCGAGGCGCGGCTGCTCGCAGCGCTCGCGGCGCGCGGCCTGCCGGTTGTCCTCGATGCCGGGGCCGGCGGTGAAGAGGCGGAGCGCGTGGAGAGGGCCGTCGCCTCCAGCGGTGCGCGCGTCGAGATCTGGCGCGGCTCGTTCGCCGGCTTCGCCTCCGTGATCGCGCGCAGCCGGCTCTATGCCGGGTACGATTCCGCCGGCCAGCACGTCGCCGCCACCTGCGGGGTGCCGCTGGTTACCGTCTTCGCGGGAGCGCCCTGCCGGCGCTTCGAAGAGCGCTGGCGGCCCTTCGGCCCCGGACCGGCCCAAGTGATTCGCGCCGACGCCTGCACTCCGGAGACCGTGCTGGCCGAGACGCTCCAGGCGGTGGGACGCGAGCTTTAGGGCTCGTCAGTAAACAACCGCTCCAATCCTCGGAGAGCGCAAGGACGTACGAGAACATCTTGCCGAGTGCAAGGCGGCGCCCAAGAAATTGGCAAAGGCACTTCCTGCCGCCGATGAACGCCGATCAACGCGGATAAACGAATCTTGTTCTCGTTTTCTTATCGGCGTTCATCTGCGTTGATCGGCGGCAAGTATTGGATCTGCTATTTCCTGACAGGCTCTTGGTTCGCCGCTTCCGCGGACGGCCAGCGCCCGGCTGCCGAACCGTGCGATCGGCGCTCGAACCGCGGATTCGCTCCGCCACGCCACCCGCGACGAGTGCGAGCGCCCGCTCCGGCTGCCCTGCAGATGCGCGCCGGGAAACGGAACGTCACCTCATGTCGCCTGCGTCGGGTCGATGCCTGCGACGTTCTCCGCGAGACGTCCTATCTGCCGCCGGAAGTTGCTATCGACGCTCAGCAGTTTCCCGCTCGTGCTGGCCTCCAACATTTCGGAGCGGCACTCCGGCAAGAACGCGTCGACGGGGAGACCGACCATCTTGCCGAGTTCCACCGGTGAAATGTCGGATGCTCTGAAAGTCTGGTTGACGATCAAATGCATTCGGCTGCGGTTCAGGCCGGCCTCCGCCAGTCGCGACACCACTCGCTTGACCTCGTACAGGTCCGCCATATCGAGGGGCGCGGTCAGGAACAGATCGCTCAGACCCGCAACCAGGCTCGCGGCAAAGGGATTCAAGCAGCCAAGATCCATGACGACCCATTGGTAGATGGACCGTGCGAACTCGAAGACCCGCCAGACTCTTTGCGTGTTCGCTTGCTCCTCGACGGACAACGGCCGCTGTGACAGGAGAAGATCCAGCCCCTCGGGGCCGCGAAGAACCATCTTGTTCCAGTAGTTCTCGTCAAGCCGGTCGAGGTTGTTGGCGACCTCTTGAAGCGTATTCTCCGAGGCCAGTTTCATGAGGAAGCCGACGGAGCCTCCGCTGACATCCAAATCGGCCAGCAAAACGCGGCTGCCAGTCCGCTGCTTCAACTCGACGCCGAAGTGGCACGCGATCGTGGTCGTCCCCACGCCTCCTTTGGCTCCCAGGAACCCGACTGCTTTGCCCAATGAGCGCTGCGTCTCCGGCCGGAGAGTAGCCGCTTGACTCCGCTGCCTCAGCGTGGCGTGGTACAAGGAGCGCGCCAACGCGCCGCCGCTTAGCTCTTTCTTGATCAGGTAGTCCTGCGCTCCACAACGCACTGCCTCGTTGGCGATCGACGCGTCGTCGAGGTTGGTCAGTATGACCACCGGGAGGTTTGGCGCGCAGGAACGGATGGCAGTCAGGCTCTCCAGCCCTTGACCGTCCGGCAGCGAGAGTTCCATCAGAACAAGGTCTATCTCCCCGCGCCCGAGCCGAATCATGCCTGACAGCAAGGCCTGTACCCACTCGACGTGGAACTGAGCACCCTGACCCCCGGAGTGCATCTTCCGTACCAATGTGGCGTCTCCCGGATCGTCCTCGATGTGAAGTACCCTCACCGATACTTCGGGCAAATCCGTGCTGCTTGTCATACTCGCTCCTCCACTCGTTCAATTCCCCCCGCCTCTTCCAGGTCTTGACCCGCCGGCGAGCGAAGCCGTGAACCCCCTACCATTCCGCCTTTGGGGGAGGGGGAGGCTCATTCAGCAGCAGCCAGAACAAGCCCAGGATTCGGACAGCCTCGACGAATTGGGCGAAATCGACCGGTTTTCTCACGTAGCTATTGGCCCCGAGTTCGTAGCCGGCCATGATGTCCTGTTGCTCCTGGGAAGAAGTGAGGATCACCACGGGCAGCCGCCGCGTGCGCTCGTTGGCGCGAAGCTGCCGCAAGACCTCCAGTCCGTCCACTCTAGGAAGCTTGAGATCCAGAAGGACCAGCCTGGGAAGCTCGGCCGCGTCCCGGCCGGCGTGCGCTCCAAGCGCGAACAGGTAGTCGAGCGCCTCCCTGCCGTCCTCCGCCACAACCAATGGGTTGGTGATGTGGCTCTGTTCCAGCGCCCGCTGGGTAAGCCTGACATCGCTGGGATTGTCTTCCACCAGTAGAATGCAGCCAGTATTCACACTGTCTCCTCGAGGGTAAAGTAGAAGGTCGCGCCACCATCGGGCTTGGACTCAGCCCAAGCCCGGCCGCCGTGACGGCGCATCACGCGCTGCACGATGGCCAGACCGATGCCGGTCCCGGGGAACTCGGTGGTCTTGTGCAGGCGCTGGAACACTCCGAATAGCTTGTCCACGTAAATCATCTCGAATCCCACCCCGTTGTCCCGGACGAAAAAAGCGGAGCGGCCGTCCACCTCGGTCCGGCCGAACTCGATGCGGGCCACGGGGCGCGTGCCGGAGAACTTCCATGCGTTCTCGATCAGGTTCGTCAAAGCGATCTCGATAAGTCCCGCATCGCACAAGGCG
>Ga0182017_10001131_pt1 | contig 20912 bp, 18 predicted proteins | sample 712E3DmetaG_FD_120492 | JGI IMG/M metagenome (GOLD analysis project Ga0182017, IMG submission 120492) | Permafrost microbial communities from Stordalen Mire, Sweden - 712E3D metaG | ecosystem: Environmental > Terrestrial > Soil > Wetlands > Permafrost | place: Sweden: Stordalen | collected... | reverse complement strand
GGATCGCGGGCGTGGTCGTGACCGCGATCGGGGTCGCGGTTCTGAGCGTCCTGCAAGCGTAGCCAGACACGGTCGCAATGAGCTCCGATCTGGCAAAGTAGAGAGACATGCGCGTCCTCTTCATAGGCGGCACGGGCAACATCTCGATCGCGGCTACGCGGCTCCTCGCCGAGCAGGGAATCGATCTCACGCTCGTCAACCGCGGGCAGAGAGAGGTGGCGCTGCCGCAGGGAGTGCGGCAGGTCAAGGCCGACATCCGCGACCGCGCCGCCGCGGCCGAGGCGCTCAAGGGCGAGGAGTTCGACGTCGTCGTGGACTGGGTCGCCTTCGTGCCCGAGCACGTCGAGACCGACATCGCGCTGTTCGGCGGCAGGATCTCGCACTACGTCTTCATCAGCTCGGCGACGGTCTACGAGCGGCCCTCGCCCTTCTTCCCCACCGTCGAGCAGGCGCCGCTCGGGAACGCGCATTGGCAGTACGCCCGCGACAAGATCGCCTGCGAGGACAGGCTCCGGCGCGAGCACGAGCAGAGCGGCTTCCCGGCCACGATCGTGCGACCGTCCTACACCTACGGCGGGACCTGGCTGCCGACCGCAATCGAGGGACAGGACTACACGATCATCGAGCGGATCAGGCGCGGCAAGAAGATCATCGTGCCCGGCGACGGCGAGTCGCTCTGGACGATGACGCACAACTCCGACTTCGCCCGCGCGCTGGTGGGCCTGCTCGGCAACCCCGCGGCCGCCGGCGAGAGCTTCCACATCACCTCCGACGAGGTGCTGAGCTGGAATCAGATCAGCGAGACGATCGCCGCGGCGGCCGGGCTAGAGGCCGAGATTGTGCACATCCCGTCCGATTTTATCGCCGCGATCGAGGCGGAATTGGGCCCGGGACTACTAGGCGACAAGTCGCACTCGCTGGTCTTCGACAACTCCAAGATCAAGCGTTTCGTGCCCGGCTGGGAAGCCGTCGTCCCCTTCGCCGAGGGAGTCGCACGCTCGATGAAGTGGTTCGAAGGCGATCCGGCGCGGAGGGTGATCGACGAGGAGTGGAGCGCCAAGCTCGACCGGATTGTGGAGGCGTACGAAGCCGGTTGGCCTACGGCGCCTTCGAGATGACAGACACTCCAGTGAGCGGCAAGCGCACAGCGGAGCCCGTAAATTCCGGGCTGGCGCTGGCCGTGGTCATGACCGGCGTGCTGATCGCCGCCATCGACACCACCATCGTGGTGCTCGCCCTGCCGGAGATCGAGCGAACGCTGCACGTGGCCCTGGCCTCGGTCGTATGGGTCGTGATGGGCTACCTGCTGGTGGTCACGCTGCTGGCGACCCAGGTCGGCCGGCTCGGGGACATGTTCGGGCGGGTGCGCATGTACGAGGCGGGCTTCCTGATCTTCATCGTTGGCTCCGCGCTGTGCGCCCTGGCCTGGAACGAGACGTCGATCATCGCCTTCCGCGTCCTGCAGGGAGTCGGCGGGGCGTTCATCTCGGCCAACAGCGGGGCGGTCATCGCCGATCTGTTCCCGGTCGAGAAGCGCGGCAAGGCATACGGCTACACCAGCGTCGGCTGGAGCGTGGGCGCCGTCCTCGGCATCGTGCTGGGCGGCGCCATCGTCACCTATATCTCCTGGCGCTGGATCTTCTGGATCAACGTGCCGATCGGGCTGGCCGCGACGGCCCTGGCCTTGCGTGTGTTGAAGGACCGGGGCGAGCGCGAGGCACATCATCTCGACTTGCCCGGGATGACCACCCTCGGCCTGGGCCTGTTCGGCGTGCTCTGGGCGATCACCAAGCTGGCCACCACGCCTCTGAATGGCTCGATCCTCGCTCTCCTGATCGGCGGTCTCGTTTTCATCGGCGCCTTCGTCTGGGTCGAGTCGATCCAGGCGGAGCCCATGTTGCAGCTGTCGCTGTTCCGGGTGCCCACGATGTCACCGTCGCTGCTGGCGTCGCTGTTCGAGGGGCTGGCCAACTTCGCGGTGCTGTTCCTGGTGATCATGTACCTGCAGGGGCCGCGGGGCCTGTCCGCGTTCCACGCCTCGCTACTGCTCGTGCCCGGCTACCTGGTCGGGAGCGTCGTCGGACCGTTCGCCGGCCGGCTGGCCGACCGATACGGGCCCGTGCTACCGGCCACCGGCGGCCTCGCCATCCAGGTCGTGGCCCTGTTCATCTTCGCGCAGCTGTCGCTCAGCAGCGGGCTCTGGCTGGTCGTCGTCGCGAGCATCGTTAACGGGATCGGCGCCAGCTCCTTCTTCCCGGCCAACAACGCAGCCGTGATGAAGGCCTCCCCAGCCGCGGTGTTCGGGATCTCCTCGGGGATGCTGCGCACCTTCGCCAACATCGGCATGGTGTTCTCGTACTCGATGGCGATCCTGATCGCTTCGCGCTCGATACCCCGCCACCTCGCGTTCGCCATTTTCGTCGGCTCGGCCAGCCTGCACGGCAAGCTGGCGGCCGCGTTCACTTCCGGCCTGCACCCCGCCTTCTACGCCTCGATGGGGCTGATGATCGTGGCCGCGCTGCTCTCCGCGACGCGGGGCGCCTGGACGTTCGGGCAACGGGGCGGCGAAGCCCTCAAGCCGCCGGCTTGAGGGCTTCGAAACCCGGCACTGTTCGCTTTCTCGGGGCGTTTTCGCCTCTTCGTGTCCACCCGCAGTAGGTCAGCAGAACCGACGTTCTGCTCCTGAACGTAAGATGCCGGCTGTGCCGGGCCAGCTCAGGAGAATCATGCGCAGGACGCGGAGCGATGCTCCGGTCGGGCCTCACTACCGCTGGGTCGTATTGTCGAACACGACGCTGGCCATGCTGATGGCGACGCTCAACATGTCGAGCGTGATGATCGCCATGCCGGCGATCTTCCGCGGCATCCATCTCGACCCGCTCGGCCCGGGAAACTTCAACTACCTACTCTGGATGCTGATGGGCTACATGGTCGTAACGGCCGTGCTGGTCGTGAACCTGGGCCGGCTCGGCGACATGTTCGGCCGGGTGCGGATGTACAACCTCGGCTTCGTCATCTTCACAGTCGCCTCAATCATGCTCTCGCTGGTCTGGTCGACCGGGCCGACCGGCGCGCTCGAGCTGATCGTGTTGCGCATGATTCAGGCGGTCGGCGGCGCGATGCTGATGGCAAACACCGCGGCGCTCTTGACCGACGCCTTCCCGGCCGAACGGCGCGGCATGGCGCTCGGCCTCAACCAGGTCGTCGGGCTCGCCGGATCGTTTATCGGCCTGGTCGTCGGCGGCCTACTCGCCCGTTACGACTGGCGCCTCGTGTTCATCATCAACGTTCCGGTGGGCGTGTTCGGGACGCTCTGGTCGTACTGGAAGCTACGTGAGCTCGGGAAACGCACGGTCGCCCAAATCGACTGGCTGGGCAACCTCGCCTTCGCCGCCGGACTGACATTGGTACTCGTCGGTGCCACCTACGGCATCCGCCCCTACGGCGGTCACATGATGGGCTGGACGAGCCCCTTCGTGCTCGGCACGCTGATCGGAGGCATCGTGCTTCTCGCGCTCTTCTTCGCGATCGAGAATCGAGTCGAAGAGCCGATGTTCAAGCTTTCGCTGTTTCGGATCCGGCCGTTCATGGCCGGAAACGCGGCCGGGCTGTTGAGCTCGATCGGCCGCGGCGGACTGATGTTCATGCTCGTGATCTGGCTGCAGGGAATCTGGTTGCCTCAGCACGGCTATAGCTTCGAGCGGACGCCGCTTTGGGCCGGCATCTACATGATCCCACTGAACCTCGGCTTTCTCGCCGCCGGCCCGATCTCCGGCTTCCTCACCGACAGATTCGGGGCGCGCCCGTTTGCCACCGGCGGCATGGTGCTCGCCGCGGCCACATTCGCTGCGTTGATGACGGTCCCGGTCAACTTCACCTACTGGTTGTTCGCGCTCGTCATCTTCTCGAACGGCGCCGCCTTCGGCCTGTTCGCGGCTCCGAACACGACCTCGATCATGAACAGCGTCCCGGCCCGCCATCGCGGCGTCGCCTCCGGGATGCGCGCCACCTTCCAGAACGCGGGCATGCCGATATCGATCGCGATCTTCTTCTCGCTGATGATCGTCGGCCTCTCGGCGCGCGTCCCGCACGCGCTCTTCACCGGCCTGACCGCCAACGGCGTCCCCAGCGCGAAGGCGACAACGCTGGCGCACGAGCCGGCGGTCGGCTACCTGTTCGCGTCCTTCCTCGGCTCGAACCCGCTGCGCTCGTCGCTCGGGCCGAAGGTCCTGGGCTCGCTGACTCCCGCGCAACAGGCGAACATCACAAGCCGGTCATTCTTCCCGTCGCTGATCTCCGATCCGTTCAAGCACGGGCTCGTGATCATCCTCACCTTCTCGATCGTGATGTGCCTGCTCGCCGCGTGGGCCTCCTGGCTCCGCGGTTCCAGGTACATCCACGAAGAGGAGGAAGACGAAGAGGATGTGCTCTTACCGAGCGACCTCGTCTGAGCGCTGCCGAGCCAGGCCCTAGCCCGAACAACCGGCCACGGCGCCCCTGCGCCTCCTCGCTTTCTCGGGACGCCGCTACCCGAACCACGGACTCTCGTCATTCCGGCGGCGCCAACTCAATTACTCGTGCGGTGCCGGTACAGGTGCCCCGCCGCCGCCACGCTCACCACCAGGATCACAACCGACCAGACCAGTGACGCCATGACCGGATGCTGCATCGGCCAGGCGTGGATCGTGGAAGACGGGTTGGGATTGCCGAACAGGCTCCGGCAGGCCGAGGTCACCGCGCTGACGGGATTCCAGTTGGCGATCGTCGCGAGCCAGGCCGGCATGCCCTGGGTGGCGGCGAAAACGTTGGACACGAACGCCAGCGGGAACATGAACAACATGACAATGCCCTGGGCCGACTCCGGGCTCGCGGCGAGCAGGCCCAGGCAGGCCATCGCCCAGGTGAGCGCGTAGCTGAAGAGCAGAGCCAGGCCGAAGCCCGCTGCAATCGAGGCCGCGCCGGCGTCCGGGCGCCAACCCACCGCGAGCCCGGTCATGACCACGAACGAGCTGCAGATCATCGCTGCCAGCAAGTCGGAGATCGAGCGGCCGAACAGGATCGCCGTCGGCGACATGGGCAGCGTACGCAGGCGGTTGATCATGCCCGTCGAGAGGTCGGTGCTGAGCCCGATCGCCGTCCCCACCGAAGAAGTGGTGAGGTTCATCATCAGAAGTCCTGCGAGGGCGAAGTCCTTGTAGCTGCCGCCGCCGCGCACGACCATCGCGGTGCCGAAGATGTAGATGAACAGCAGCGTGAAGAGCACCGGCTGGACGGTCACGTCGGAGAGTTGCATCGGCTCGCGCCGGATGTGAATCACGTAGCGCTGCGTCATCACGCGCACGTCTGTGAACCAGTAACGCATCCGCTCGAGCGTCGTCGGTGCGTCGAAACAGGCGGGCGTCGCGATCATTTCGGTCATGCTGCGACTCCTTCTGTCTCTTCGTCTTCATCAGGGCTGGGCGCAACGCCGGTGAGCGTCGCGAACACGTCGTCGAGCGAGGGCCGATGAACAACGATGTCGTCAACCAGGGCTCCGACCTCGTCTAGCGCCCGCAGCGCGTTGATGGCCAGGCCCGGCTCGCTCGCGACCGGCGCCCGCAACCGCCGGCCGCCGTCGCTGATTCCGACAGAACCGCTCGAGAGCGCCTCGATCGCCTCGGCCGCGCCGTCGTGAGGCGACGCCAGCGTCACCTCTAGCAACTGCGAGCCGATGGCCGCCTTCAGCTCGAGCGGCGTGCCCTGAGCGATCAGGCGTCCGTGGTCGATCACGGCGATCCGGTCGGCCAGAGCGTCGGCCTCGTCCAGATACTGAGTGGTCAACCAGAGCGTGGCACCGTCGGCGACCAGCTCGCGGATCATCATCCACATGCGCCGGCGGCCCGTGGGGTCAAGCCCAGTGGTGGGCTCGTCGAGGAAGAGAACCGGCGGACGCATGACCAGGCTTGCGGCCAGGTCGAGGCGTCGGCGCATGCCGCCCGAGTAGCCCTTAACGACGCGGTCGGCGGCGTCCTCGAGCTCGAACAGCTCCAGTAGCTCGACCGCCCGGCGCTTGGCCTCGACGCGGCGCAGCCGACTAAGCTCGCCGACCATGATCAGGTTCTGGCGCCCTGTGAGAGCATCATCGAGCGTCGCATCCTGGCCGGTCACGCCGATCTTGCGCCGCACCGCGGCGGCTTCGCTGACAACGTCGTGCCCGGCCACCCGCGCCCGCCCGCTGTCGGGCTTCGTAAGCGTCGTGAGGATGCGCACGCCCGTGGTCTTACCGGCGCCGTTCGGCCCCAGAACGCCCAGGATCGAGCCGGCGGCGACCTCGAGATCGACCCCGTCGAGGGCCTGCGTCTGCCCGTAGCGCTTGGATATCGCTTCGGCTTCAATCATGTTATTCTTATTCATGTACTTACCATCCGGTCAGTAGAAGTTTACTGACCGTACGGTAAGTGAAGCCAGGAGCGCTGTCAAGTCGACTCGGTTCGGAAAGGCCATTTGGATGAAAGACACGCGAGAACGGATCCTCGAGACGGCCCTCGATCTCTTCATCGAGCAGGGCTACGAGAAGACCTCACTGCGCGAGATCGCCGAGCGGATCGGGGTCACCAAGCCGGCGATCTACTACCACTTCTCCAGCAAGGAGGAGATCCTGCGCACCCTGATCGAGCCGATTCTCGCGGTGCAGGGGCAGGCGGCCGATAGCCTTCAGATCAAGCCCACCCGCCGGGAGTGGAGCGAGCGCATTTCGACGCTGATCGACTGGATGCTCCCACACCGCCGCCTCTTTGAGCTATTTGAGAGAAACCAGGGCGCGCTTGAGAGCCTGGCCCACAGTTCCGAGTTCTACGAGGCGCACATCGCCATGCACCGGCGCCTCGACGAGTACTTTGCCGACGAGGCGACGCCGCTCGAGGACAGGATCCGGGTGGCGGCCTCGATCGGCGTGGTCATGAGCACCTTCAGCTTCGTCGGCGGCGAGGCTTTCAGCGAGACCCCGGTCGAGGAGCTGAGCACGCTATTGCTGCGCGTCATCAACGACGTGCTGCACGTCGACTGAACCTCGCTCCTTTACCGCCGCGACCGACAAGCGCGGGCGCGGCTCACTCACGCCCCTCGGACACCCACTCCTTCAGCCCCTAGCCCGTAAAGCCGGCCACGGCGTCCATCCCTCACCTCCGCGCGTCCTCGGTTTCTCGGGGCGCCGCTGGCGGCGCGAGCCGTGAGATGACAGTGCACCCGCACGGCTTCGAACAGGATCGTGCCGCCAGCGGCGTCAGGGTCATCGCTCTTGACGCGATGACCCGCCCGAGAAAGCGAGAATGGAGGCGGCGGGAATCGAACCCGCGTCCGCAGCCGCACCGATCGAGCGTCTACAAGCTTGTCCAGCGCTTTAGTTTCGCCCGGAAATCGGCTCGCTGGCGGCCTACCGCCGGACTAGCCCTCCTGAGTGGTCGCGCCGCGGGCGAGTGGCTCTCCCTTGGTGCCGAGCCCGTTAGTTGACGCCGCTACCCGAACCACGGGCCCAATTCGGAGCGACGCGTCACCTATTTCTAGGCAGCGAGTGCGAGGTTTTGATCCGCACTTACGTTGTTTTCCCGGTTGATTAACGAGGCCAACCGGGGACCTCGGCTTGCAACTCGACCGGAGAACCGACCACGTCGAAACCTGATCGCCCCCGTATGTTTCGTTCTATCTGAGTGTAGCCGTCGCTCTTTTCCCGTGTGCAGTGGCGGCCTGAAATCCTGAGTCACCCGCGCAATCTGAGCGCGCTCGATGGATGCGATGCTAGGGAGCTCGTATGAGGACGGAGGGACGCCGGATGAGTGCGAGATCGTGGTCCGAGGCTAGGACGCAGGGCGCATTCGTATCGGTCAGAGATACGGATGCGACCGACGACAACGTCCTCGGGCCGCGAGATCGTGCTCAGCCGGTGTTTCTTTGTTTCCAGCCGAGCTCAAATGGCAGCGTCTCATTCGTAGCAGCGCTACGGATGAGACCGAGGACAACGCAGCGCGCCGCCGAGCGCGCTCAGGCGCTGCCGACGACGAGCACGATCAGCCAGACCCATACCGCCATGACGATTACGTCGGCGCCCCAGGTCACCCAGACAGCCAGGTCCGTGTATTCCGACAGAAGCCCGGCGGCGTCGATCTGCGCCCGCGTCACCAGGTCGTCTCCGTGCTCCAGTTGCAGCATGCTCAAGCGGTGCAGCTCTCTTCGCCCCCGCGCGGCGATCAGGAGCACGACCAGACCGATCGGAAGCGCCACCGCGCTGGCCACCAGCAGCGTAGTCAGGAGCGCGTCTCTGAACGAATCGAGATTGGTCAGGTTGGCGTGATTGGCGATCATGGCGAGCACGAGGACAAAGGCCGCGAGTAGCACCGCCACGGCAAGAATCGCGCAGGTGTAAGGCCGCCAAGGGAAGCCGGGGCTGAGGACGGGCTCCTCTTCCACCTCCCCCTCGGCCGGGGCGTCGAGTTGGCGATCGTAGACCGCGCGCGTCGCCGGATCGCTCAGCGTCGTGCGGGCCTGCTCGATGATCTGGAGCCAATCGCCGGCCGACGGGTCGTTGAGCGACTGGGCTCCCCTCCAGTGATCGGAGAGCGCCTGCGCGGCGAGATCGATGTCATCCTCGGAGGAGTCACGCCAGACGCCGAGGATCTCGTAGTAATTGCTCACGCAGTAGAGCCTAACCCGTCAGGAAGACGCGGTCGAGTTAGTCGAAGCGTGGATGGATGCGGCGGCCTAGCGACGGGCCTTGAGCTCGCGCTCGATCTCGCGCTTCGCGTCGCGCTTGGCGAGATCGTCGCGCTTGTCGCGACCGGTCTTCCCGCGTGCCAGCGCCAGCTCCACCTTGACGCGCCCGGCCTTGAAATAGAGGCGGGTCGGCACGAGCGTCAAGCCCTTCTCGTTCAGCTCGCCGCTGAGCGAGGCGATCTCGCGCCGGCGCAGCAAGAGCTTTCGATCGCGGTCGGGATCGTGTGAGCCGAGCGAAGCCTGCTCGTAAGGGGCGATATGGGCGCCGATCAGCCAGAGCTCGCCGGCGCGGAAGTCGGCATAGGCGCGCGTCAGGCTGGCCCCGCCCTGGCGAAGCGATTTGACCTCGCTACCTCGCAGCGCCAGGCCTGCCTCGAAGCGCTCGAGCAGGTGATAATCGTGCCGGGAGCGGCGGTTGTCGACGATCAGCTTCTCTCCGTCTGTAGGCATAACCGCGATTGTATGTACGGTCGAGGCCGGGGTAGGCGCGGCGCCATGCCGAGCGCAGCCGGGCCTACGAGTGATTCAGTTGGTACGAACTCCCGCAGAGTAGGGTGGCTCTCCCCCTTCTGCGGTATTGCCGAGGAGCCCAAAACAGGTCAGAAACCCAATAGATGCGCTCGCCTGCGGCAGAGCTATCGACACGGGCTGGAGAGGAAGCCGGGTACGCCTGGACGACCGGCTCGGGCGACCCGATCGACGCCGGCAGCGCAAGTCACTGCTAGCGACGGGCTCCGCGGTGGGTGCCGCGGCCGGCACGCGTCGATCCGGCCCGGCGCAGCTCGACCTTTCCCGAGTGGCGCTCGATCCTTTCCACCTCCAGCTCGATCTCGTCGCCGAGGCGCCAGCGGCCACCGCGGCGGCCCTCCAGAGCCGTGCCCAGCACGTCGAGCTCGTAGTAGTCGCCGCCCAGGCGCCGGACGGGCAAGAAGCCCTCGAAGACCTCGCCGAAGCGGGCAAAGAGCCCTGCGCCGATCATGCCGATGATCTCGCCTCTGAAGCGCTCGTCCGGGCCTTCGACGCGCTGGCGCGAGTCGAGCAGCCAGGCCAGGCAGATCTCGTCGGCCTGGAACTCGACTCCGGCGGCCTGGCGCTCGGCGGCCGAGGCGTGCTCGGCGAGCGCGTCCAGGTCGGCGGCGGGCGCATCGTCGCTCAGGCCGAGCTCGCGCAGGAGAGCGCGGTGACAGACGACATCGGGATAGCGGCGGATGGGCGAGGTGAAGTGGCAGTAGGCCCTGCTGGCGAGGCCCGAGTGGCCGAGATTGCGCGTGTCGTAACGGGCCTGTTTGAGCGCGCGCAGGACCAGTGTCGGAAAGGCTTCTCGACCGCGACCGGAACGAGCCACGTACTCGTTCACGCCGGTTGCGATGCTCGCCGCCAGCTGCTCGGCCTCCTGCGGCGTGAGCGAGCCCTTCTCGGGCGCCGGCGGCGTCGGCACCTCGAGCTTCGTGAGCTTGTCGATCAGGGCCGTGAGCGATTGTGGATCGGGGCGCTCGTGCACGCGGTAGAGCGCCTCTCTCCCCCGCTCGGCCAGTAGCTCGGCCACGGCCTCGTTGGTCAGGATCATCAGATCCTCGACCAGCGCGTGCGCCCGCGGCTCGGTCTGGAACCAGGCTCTGGCCACGCCTCCCTCGCCGTCGAAGGCGAACTCCAGCTCCGGTTTCTCGATCCGCAGGGCGCCGCGACCGAAACGGCGGCGCCTGAGAGCCGAGGAGGCGCGATCGGTCAACTCGAGCGCGGCAATCAACCCGGGCGCGGCGCTCTCTTTCCCCGCCAGAATTCGCTCGACCTGCCCGTAGCTGAGGCGGGCGTCCGAGCGAATGATCGAGCGGTAAAAGCGCGGCTCGCCGCGACGGAATTCGCCGTCGAGCAAGACCTCGGTGCTGACGCAGAGCCGGTCCTGGCCCGGGCGCAGCGAGCAGGCATTCTCGGACAGTTCCGGCGGCAGCATCGGTGCGACGTTCCCGGGCACGTAGGTCGAGAAGGCGCGCCCGGCGGCGCCGTAGTCGAGCGGGGCGCCGCTGGGCAGGTAGGCCGAGACGTCGGCGATGTGGACGAAGACGCGGACGCCGCCAGCCTCTTCGCGCACCGAGATCGCGTCGTCGAAATCTTCGGCCGTCTCGGGGTCGATGGTGAAGGTGGTCAGATCGCGCAGATCGACCCGGTCTTCAAGCGGCGGTGAGGGAAGCTCGTAGGGCTCGAAGTCGCGCCGGCGCCCGCTCTCCACGAGCAATCCTTCCAGCACGGTCTCGATCCGCTTGGCAGGTCCGAGCACCTGCTCCACCCGCGAGCGCTTCCGGCCCGGGCGCACGACGACGAGGTCGCCCAGACCGACCTCCGTCCTGGCTCGCTGCTCGAGTAGTAGCGGCAACCCGGGCCTGAAGTAGGGCTCCGCGTAGACCAGCTTGCCGCGGCGGATCACTTCGGCAACGACGGGGGCTAGATCGGCGGCCGTGGGCATGGCCTGCCCCGACTAGACCTTAAGGAAGCGCCGCAGCGTGATGCCCGTGCCGATGGCGCCGAGAACGAGGCCGGTCAGGACCATCAGCATGGAGGTCAGCGCGAAGGGCCAGGCATGCACGTCGCTGCCCGCGTTGAAGTCGAGATGGAGCGCGGGCATGGCCACGACCTTGGTGATCGAGAGAAGTATCACGGCCAGGACCGCGCCGCCGAAGCCGCAGATCAGGCCTTCGAGCATGAAGGGTAGGCGCACGAACCAGTTGGTCGCGCCGACCAGCTTCATCACCTCGATCTCGCGCCGGCGCGAGAAGATCGAAAGCCGGATCGTGTTGGCGATCAGCGCCGTCGAGGCGGCGAGCAAGATCAACACCATCAGCGCGAACGAGATCTCGATCACCTTCGCAACCTTGAGCACACGCTCGCTCACCTTCTTGTTGTATCTCACGTCCTGAACGCCCGGTGGGAGCGACGGGCTCCTGAGCTGAGTGGCGATCTTGCCTGCATCCTCTCCGCGCGTTGGCGTGATCTTGTAAGCATCGGGAAGTGGGTTCGCAGTCAGACCCGCCGTGAGCTCCGGGTCGGTGCGCTTCATGTTTGACCAGGCTTCTTCCTTGGAGATGTACTTGAACTTCTTGATCAGGCCCTGCGCACTGATCTGGTTGATCCGCACGAGCGTTTGCGCCTTCTGCTTGTTGGTAGCCGGCCCGTTGTCGCAGGTATCTTGGGCGCAGAAGTACACGTTGACGACGATCTCCTTCTTGGTGTGGCTGCTCCAGGAGACCATCCAGCTGCCGAGCGCGATGCAGATGCCGAGCAGGAACATGCCGATGAACACGGTCATCATCGCCGCCACGGTGGTGGAGAGATTGGCGCGGATCGAGTGCAGCGCCTCGGAGACGAGTAGGCGGAAGCGGGTCATTGCGAGGAGTAACCGCCTCGGCGCTCATCGCGGGAGATCTTGCCCTCTTCGAGCGCGATCACGCGGCGGCGCATCTTGTCGACCATCTCGCGGTCGTGCGTCACCATCAGGATTGTCGTGCCGGTGCGGTTGATCGAGTAGAGCACCTGCATGATCCCGACCGAGGTGTCGGGATCGAGGTTCCCGGTCGGCTCGTCGCAGACCAGCAGCGGCGGATGGTTGACGAAGGCGCGCGCGATCGAGACGCGCTGCTGCTCGCCGCCGGAGAGCTGGTTCGGAAGCGAGTCCATCTTGTCCACCAAACCGACCATGGAGAGCACTTCGGGCACCTTGCGGCGGATGTTCTGAGCGCTCTCGCCCTGAACGTTGAGGGCGTAGGCCACGTTCTCGGCCGCGCTGCGGTTGGGAAGCAGCTTGAAGTCCTGGAAGACGCAGCCGATGTTGCGGCGTAGCTGCGAGACGCGCGACGGGCGCAGCCGCCCGATGTCACGGCCGCCGACAATGATCGTGCCCCGCGTCGGCTCCATTTCCTTGAGCAGCAGCCTGACCAGGGTCGATTTGCCGGAGCCCGAGGCGCCGACGATAAAGACGAACTCGCCCTTGTCGATCTGGAAAGAGATGTTGTCGAGGGCGAGGACGTTCGGGTCGAAGCGCTTCGTGACTCCGTGGCAGACGATCATCGCTCCAGCGCTTACCGTCGCCGGAGTAGCGTCGGGCGCGGGTAGAGCGTTGGGGTTCGGTGTGTCGAGATCCACGTCCTGTGCCGGAGTCGTAGCGACAGCGACTCGCGAGCCGCAGCTGGTTGAGAATCGCTCGAAGAGTTTAGCCGAGTGCTCGGTCGGCCCGGGCAAACAACCGGCTCTGCCGGGCATTTACTCGCGTCAAATCCGCTTCGACTCGGGTGAGGGAGAAAAGACCCGCCTTCGACACGTTTTCGCCTTGACGCCCCAAGGTGTCAGACACCGTTCAGAGATCCCGTTGGTTGTCAAGGGACGCTCGCGCCGAAAGTGAAACCCTCGCTCCACAGGGCGAAGCCGGGGCCGTTATGCGACGTTGCCGGCCGCCTTGGCCAGCAGGAAGGCGCGCACGAAGCCGTCCAGATCGCCGTCGAGCACCGCCTGGGTGTTTCCCATCTCGAACTCGGTGCGATGGTCCTTGACCATCTGGTAGGGCTGCAGGACGTAGCTGCGGATCTGGCTGCCGAAGCCGATGTCCTGCGCCGCCCCGCGCTCGCGCGCGATCTCGGCCTCGCGCTTCTCCTCCTCCAGCTCAACCAGGCGTGAGCGCAGCATGCGCATCGCCGTCTGCTTGTTGGAGCTCTGCGAGCGCTCGTTCTGGCACTGCACGACGATGCCCGAGGGAAGGTGCGTGATGCGCACCGCCGAGTCGGTCTTGTTGACGTGCTGACCGCCGGCGCCCGACGCGCGGTAGGTGTCGACGCGGATCTCCTCCTCGTCGATCTCCACCGGCACGGAGTCGGGTAGAAGCGGGCTGACGATCACCTCGGCAAAGGAAGTGTGGCGGCGATGGGCCGAGTCGAAGGGAGAAAGCCGCACCAACCGGTGCACGCCGCGCTCGGCCTTGAAGATGCCGTAGGCGTTCTCGCCCTTGACCGCGAAAGTGGTCGACTTTATTCCGGCCTCCTCGCCCGGGCTGGCCTCGATCATCTCGGTCTTGAAGCCGCGCCGTTCGGTCCAGCGCAGGTACATGCGCAGCATCATCTCGGCCCAGTCCTGGGCGTCGGTGCCGCCGGTTCCGGCATGGATGGTGACGATCGCGTCGCCGGCGTCGTACTCGCCGCTGAACAGTGCATCTTCCTGCAGGCGCTCGAGCTCCTTGCGCAGCGGCGCGATCGACTCGGCGATCTCGTCCTCCATCTCGTCGTCCAGCGCGAGCAGGTCGCGGGCGTCCTCGTACTCGCGGGTCAGCCGCTGGTAGCGATCGAGGCGCTTCGTCAGGCGCGCGTGCTCGGCCGAGACCGAGGCGGCCCGCTGCTGGTCGTCCCAGAAACCGGGCGCGCCCATCTCCTGCTCGAGCGCGGCGGCACGTTCTTGCAGCTGCTCGGGGTCAAAGGTAATCACGGACCCAAGCGAGCTGGTCCCTGATCTCTTCGAGTTGATGCTGCACGGAAACGTGTTCTTCGTTCATCTGCCCCGATGCTATCTGGTCGCGGTGGAACGCCGCGCGGCGCCCTCGACACTCCCGGCGCCACGCAGAAAGACACTCACGACCGCGCTGCTCGCCTCTTCGATCCCCAGTCCCTGCTCGAGCGCCTGGCGTAATCCCATCAGGACGATTCCCCCGAACATCTCGGCGATCAGCTCGAGCGGCACGTCGCCGCGCAGAGCGCCGCTGCGCTGTCCGCGCGCGAGCGTGGCGAAGACACGATCGCCGATTACCTCGCGGCCCCGCTCGAGCTCTTCGCGGCTCTGCTCGCCCAGCAGCACCGCGTAGCGCTCGCCGACGCTCGCAATCGCCCGCACCACCCGGGTCAGCCCCTGCTCGAACGGAGCCTGCTCGAGCCGGGCTGCCGTGAGGCGCTCGTCCACCTCCGACAGGGCAGCGTCCCAGAGCGCCGAGACAAGCTGCTCGCGTGTCGCGAAGTAGCGGTAGACGGTGGCCCGACCGACCCCGGCCTCGACCGCAACCTGGCTGATCGTCGCGCCCCGACCCTGGCGCGCCAGCACGCGCGCCGCCGCCTCGAGGATGGCGACAGCCGTTCGATCCTTACGCGATCTCGCTCGTCTGACCATGATCTCCCCTCAAAGCGGCAACTTCCCGGGCTCACTCGCACCGCCGCGGCGAACAAAAAGGGCAAGCAGGGCGGCCGCGAAGGCGACGCAGGCCGCAACGACGAAGGCCACGTCGAGAGCTGAAGAGAAAGCGTTGTAGGCACCCTCGGTGACGGGGGCCCTGAGAGGAGCAGGCACGAACGGGCCCGGCGACACCCCCTGCGCCACGTAGCCGCTATAGGGCACGATCAGGCGGGCGACGGCCCGAGGAACTCCCGTCCGGGTGAGATCAACGAACAAGGTCGCCCTCACGCGGCCGGAAAGGACGGCTCCGAGTACCGACGTCCCCAGCGCGCCGCCGATCTGGAGCGCGGTTTGCTGCAGCCCGCCGGCGACACCGGCCATGCGCACCGGCGCATTGCCGACGATCGTCTGCGTGGCCGCCGCCTGCACCAGGCCGAGCGCGAAGCCGATCGCCAGCAGCCAGGGCCAGATGTCGCCGTAGTCGGTGCGCCAGGCGAGCCTCGAGAGGCCGAGCATGCCGATCCCGAGCAGGGCCATTCCGACCGCGAGCGGAGGACGCGGCCCGAGCCGCGCGCTCAGAATGCCGCCGAGCGGTGCGGCGAACACGAGCATGCCGGTCAGGGGCAGCGTCCGGATGCCCGTCTCGACCGGCGAGTACCCGCGCACCCGCTGGAGATAGAGCGAGAGGAAGAAGACGACGCCGAAGAGCGCGAAGGCGAGCATCAGCATCAGCACGACGCCGACGCTGAGCGAAAGCCTGCGGAACAGTCGCAGCGGCAGCAGGGGATGCGCGGCCTCGCGCTCGCGCAAGGCGAAGAGGAAGAAGCCTATCGCCGAGGACGCGAGTGAAGCAACGACGACCACGTCTCCCCAGCCGAGGCTCTGGCTCTTGATGATGCCCCAGACCAGCGCGAACAAGGAGACGCACAACACCGCCATCCCGGCCAGGTCGAACCGCTCTTTTGCGGCCTGTTCGTCGCGCGACTCGGCGATCACCCAGGCGCCGACGCAGACGGCAACGATCGCGAGCGGCACGTTGAGGAAGAAGACCCAGCGCCAGCTCGCGTGCTCGACCACGAACCCGGCGACGATCGGGCCCGAGGCCACCGCGGCCATCGAGACACCGGCCCAGATTCCTATCGCCTGTTGCAGCAGCCGCTCGGGGAAGGCGGCGCGAATGATCGCCAGCGTCGAGGGCATGAGCAGAGCTCCGGCGCAGCCCTGCACCGCCCGGAAGGCGATCAGCGCTCCGATCGAGGGCGCAAAGCCGCAGGCCGCCGAGGCGAGCGCGAAGCCGACGACCCCGCACAGGAAGATGCGCTTGCGCCCGAACCGGTCACCGGCCTTTCCCGCGCTGATGATCAGGATGGCGACCGCGAGCAGGTAGGCGTTCGTCACCCATTGCAGGCCCGAGAGCGAGGCGTGGAGGTCGAGACCGATCGCCGGGTTGGCGATCGCGACGACGGTTGCGTCGAGCATCACCATCATCAGCCCGAGCGAGACGGCGAGCAGAGCCAGCCAGGCGTGGCCGTGACCGCGGCGCTTCGGTACGAAGGCGCTATCGGCCGTTTCGGAAGCTGAAGCCGGCTGAGTCACACGCAAGTCGAATGATACATCGGTGTCTCAGTTTGAATAAGGCCGAGCAGCTCAGCTCTCCGCGGCTCTGGCAGCCGCCGTTCGCCGCGCACGACGCCCGCCGCGAGCGGTCGTGAACCAAAGGTTGCCAGCGGGCAAGTCGCGTGTGATGATGGAGGCATGATGGAGGCATGAGAAAGGTCTGGCTCGCTCTCGCGGCTCTGCTCGTTTCCGGCTCGCTCAGCGCTGCGGCTTCGACCTCTCCGCCGAAGAGCTACATGCTCAAAACGCGCCGGTCCGTGAGTCGGCTCGCTGCCGACGGCGCCCGCGTCGCCGTCGCGACGACCACGACGGCGGAGAACACCTGCGACAGAATCGTCGTCTGGAGCCCGCTGAAACGATCTTCAGTGGGGTTCAAGACAGGTGTCAACTGCGAGACCTCGTCGGCAATCAACGAGATCCTGGAGATCGCTTTGGCAAACAAGCGCGTTGCCTGGATTGAAGCAGACGGCGGCAACTACCTCGATCTCAGCCTGCGAAGCCGTGTGCTCGGCAGTAAGAAGCAGACGACGACGATCGCCTCGGCCAGCAACGGGAACGGCGCCGCTGAGGAGAGCTCTGGAGACTACGTAGGCAACATGTTCGGCGACGGAGGTGTACTCGCCTTCAACTACTGGAGCGAGTGCATGGCGATCCCGGTTGGTTGGGAAGGAGAGCAGACCTGCCCTGATCCGGCGCCGGGCGACCAGCCGATCACGATCTTCAGCGGACAGAAGCTACTCAAGATCGTCAACGGGAAAGGCGTCGCGATCGCCTCTGCGCCCGATGTCGTAGCAAGCGGGCTCCACACCATGTCACTCAAGATCGTTGCCGTTGATGCGAGACGCATCGCCACGCAACGACCAGACGGCAGCGTGGCGATCTACTCGGCCGGCGTGAGCGCCTGGAAGCGGATGGCCGTTCCGAACGGCACCTTCTCGGGGTTTGCTTTCCAGGGCTCGCAGCTCGCGACTGTTCGCAACGGCGACCTCGATCTCTACGACGTAGATACCGGACTGCTCACACAGACGATCCCGCTCGCCGCCGGCTCGAAGCTGCGCGATCTCCAGCGCGGGCTGGCCGTGTACCTACGCGGCCGCAAGATTCACGTGCTTCGCCTCGCCGACAAAAAGGACGTGACCTACGCGCCGCCCGGCAAGGGCTCGGTCGATGCCCAGATCGAGTCCTCGGGCCTCTTCTACTCCTACAACTACGAGCGCGGCCGCTCCCCCGGGCGCGTCGTTTTCGTGCCCTTCGCCGCCGTTCTGAAAAAGCTTGGCTAGCCGGCGGCGCCGGACCTCGATCAGCGCCGGACGGCGCTCAGGAGCTTGCCCAGCCGCTGCCGCTCAGCCGGCGACCAGTATTTGGCGAGCACTCGCTCGGCGTCTTCCTCCGCCGTTACCAGCGCCTGCTCGAGCAACTCCGCCCCCGCCTTGGTGAGGACGACCAGGGCCAGCCGGGCGTCGGCCGGGTTCGACTCGCGCGCGACGATGCCGCGGCGCTCGAGCGGACCAAGCTGCCGGGCCACGCCCGAGGTGGTCACGCCGAGTCGATTCGCCAGTTCGACGCGGCGCATCTTTCCCTCCGGCGCCGAACGGAGCTCGAGCAGAAGAGCAAAGTCGTTCAGGCCCAGGCCGTGATGGGCGCCGAGGGTGTTATCCACGTCGCGAGTGACGAGCGTACGGGCAAGTGCAAGATCTAGCACGAATGACAGTTCTGTTTTCATGTCATCAATATATCATCAACTACTCAATGATCGCTAGGCTTCGTTGGCCTCCGCGCCGCGGCACCGTTCTCTCGCCAGGCGGCGGCCGATCAGCCGGCTGCCTGGGCGAGCACCGCGTCCAGCGTCTGCATGATCGAGATGCTCTCGTCCAGAGGCATGAGCGGGCTCTCGAGCAGACCTTCGCGCAGACAGCGGGCGACCTCGTCGGCCTGGTGCCAAAGACCGCGGCCCTGGTGGGGCTCGTCGTAGCGCGTCCGCTCTCCCGAGCGCGTAATGAGGGTGAAGGACGTGGGCGTGTAGAAGTCGCCGTCTATCTCGATGCGAGCCTCCGTGCCGACGATCGCGGCGCGGGTCGAGCTCTTGGCCGAAAGGGTGCAGGAGAGGACGGCCTGTGCGCCGGAGTCGTAGCCGAACAGCATCGAGGTCTGACCGTCGACGCCGGTGAAGGCCGGGTCGATCAGGGCGACGATGCTGCTCGGCGCGCCGAGCAGCATCGAGGCGAACGAGACCGGATAGACGCCGAGGTCGAGCAGGGCGCCGCCGCCGAGCTCGGGCGCGAAGAGGCGAAACTCCGGATCTTTCGCGAACCACTGTCCGTGGTCGGCGCTGACCGTGACGATCTCGCCCAGCGCGCCCTCCGCGACCAGGCGCCGGATCTGCGCGATGTGAGGAAGGAAGCGCGTCCACATCGCCTCCATACAGAACAGCTTCTCGGCGCGGGCGGCGGCGACCAGCTCGCGCGCCTCGACGGCGTTCATGGTGAACGGCTTCTCGACCAGCACCGGCTTACCGGCCCGGAGCGCGAGCAGCGTGTTGGGATGATGCAGCGGGTGTGGCGTCGCCACGTAGACAACGTCCACCTCGGGATCGGCGACCAGCGCCTCGTAGCTCCCATGCCGATTGGGAATCTCGAAGCGATCAGCGAAGCGGTTCGCCGTCTCGATTCGGCGCGAGCCGACCGCGACCACCCGGCCCGAGTCGGTGCAGGCCAGATCGGCGGCGAAGCTGTCGGCGATCCAGCCGGTGCCGATCAGTCCCCAACGAAGCGGTTCGGTCATCGATTCGTCCTTTCACGTGATTGCCGACGCTCTCGGAGAGTGTAGAGCCGTATCGGATAACGGCCACCTCTACGAAAGGCGTTCGGACGCCGGAGCACCGGCCTCGCGACGGTGGCAGCGAAGCCGGTGCGCTCGAACATACCTCCTCATCGGCCGCTAGTAGCCGTACGGGTTGGTGCTGGTGCTGGTGTTTGTTGTTGTTGTAGTCGTCGTGCCGCTCGGCGTTTTTGCCAAGGCGCCGTTCGTCTTGAGCGCGAACCAGATTCCTCCGATGCCTTCGCCTTTGACGTCTCCGCGCTTGCTGTCCCCTGCGTAGCGATACAGCGGCTTACCGTAGTAGGTCGCCTGGAAGTGCCCGTCGGGACGCTTGATCTTGCCGACGTGGGCGACCTTGACGCCCGGGCCGACCTTCAGTTTCGCCGTCTTGCCGACGAGGAGCGGCGGCCAGGTTTTCGCACACGAGCCCGTACATACGATCGAGCCCTTCTCCTTCGTATTATGGTAGAGCGTCAACCCGCTTGAGTTGACGACGATCTTGCCGAAGGCCGGGTTTTTCGCCGACTTCACAACGGTTGCCGCGAGCGCCGCCCCGGCGCCGACAAGCGCGAGTGCGACGGCCAGCGTCAGGATGCGGACGAGCTTGGTACTCATCTCAACTCCTTCCTCGAAAATCCCCCGGGGCGCGATGGCCGTCATGAGCGAGGCTCTCGCAAGTCTCGCTCGCCACAGTTGGCTGACGGCTTTTCACTGTCGCGCACAAGGGACGAGGTTGTCCCCGCAACTCGATTTCGAAAACACGGCGAGACCAGGAAAGAGCCGTGGTTTAGGCTCGCCGCCGCGACCGACATGGCGGGCGTGTAACACCATTCACCGCGGCGCTCCTGACGCCACCGGAACGGGGCTGGCAAAGGAGCCGAACTGGAGATGCTCTCGGCCGCCGCGACCGGCGTGACGGGCGCGGCTCAATCGAAAGTCTTAATCCTCGTCGCCCCTACTCCAGCGAACTGCTCCTGACGCCACCGGAACGGGGCTGGCAAAGGAGGTGGCGGCTGCGGAGCGCAGGACTGTACTCACGTACGGGCAAGCTTCGCAGCCGTCGCATCCTGCAGTCCAGCGTCGTTCCGGTTGCGTCAGGCGCCGTGACAGCGCTTGTACTTCTTACCCGAGCCGCACCAGCAGGGGTCGTTGCGGCCGAGCTTCTCGTGCTCGGAGACCACGCGCTGCTGCGCCGAGGCCTGGCGCGGGCGCGCTTCGGTCAAGACATCGGCCCCGGCCGTTTCGCCGGCGGCGGCGATCGCCTCGGCGCCGGCCACCGAGTCGTGCTCGTAGCTGAGACCCATGCCAGGCGTCGTATCGGAGCTCGGGGTCGTCTGCTCGACGAAAGCCTGGGCCTCCTGGGGCTCGATCTGAATGTGGAAGAGCGTGAAGACCACTTCCTCGCGGATGACGCCGCTGAGCTCCTCGAACATCTTGTGGCCCTCGGCCGTGTACTCGACCAAGGGGTCTTTCTGGGCCATCGCGCGCAGGTGCACGCCCTCGCGCAGGTAGTCCATGTTGTCGAGGTGCTCGCGCCAGCGGTTGTCCACGACCTGGAGCAGGATGAAGCGCTCGAGATCGCGCATCAGATCGGGCTG
>Ga0182017_10001130_pt1 | contig 20932 bp, 16 predicted proteins | sample 712E3DmetaG_FD_120492 | JGI IMG/M metagenome (GOLD analysis project Ga0182017, IMG submission 120492) | Permafrost microbial communities from Stordalen Mire, Sweden - 712E3D metaG | ecosystem: Environmental > Terrestrial > Soil > Wetlands > Permafrost | place: Sweden: Stordalen | collected... | reverse complement strand
TTTCTCGCCTGCAGCAGACCGCATTCGTTTTGAACTTAAGGGGATTGGGAAATAATACTTTTCCCGGTCCCCTTAATTTTTGTCCAAACTAAAGAATAAACGGCGGTTCCGAAGAGACTGATTGAATCAATTTTTCAGCTTGTTGTATCTGTTCTGGTGAGCCTTCAATTGCCAACCAGACACAACCTTCCGCCCCGCTGATACCGCCTGCGGCGATCATTTCCGCTTTCACGCCGGTTAAATATTTTAACGCTTCAATTTCAGTAACAACTTCACCCGGTACCGGCAGCAAACGAAAGCCTTTGTTACCGGGTGTATTAACTTTATTGGCGATCTCATCAAGGTCGCCGGATATACGTTTTTCCAATCCAATGGGGATTAACAGCCTTACTCTTCGTCCTGCAACTGCCGTTAAAGCAACAGTGATTGTCCCGCCTTGAGGATTACCGACTAAAATTGCAGCCCGTTTATGGAAAACGTCAAGGGCATTGGCTCCTTTAATAATGACGTCCCCTTCTTTTAGTTCAGCAGCGACATCGTTGATCGTCTTGCCTTCCAGCCAAAGGCCGTCCCTGATCACGACATCGCCGGGGAATTCACTATCGCCGGCTAACCGTCCGGCGTCAGTAGTTTTATAGTGCGGCGGCAGCGATATTCCGCGAAAAAAACGCAGTCTGTCAAATTTATCTTTCCGACCAATTGATTCCAGTATTTCTTCAGCGACATAGCTGTTAGTTGTTCCGGCGACGATGACCACCGTCCCTTGCCGTAATGCGTCCACAACCGCAGGGTGTGCTGCCACGGCTTTCCCCAGCAACCGCTTTCCCATCGCCACTGTCAATAATATTTGTTTCATCACGTCATCTTACTCCAGATAATATTGGGTTCATCATTGTATTAGTTTGCATTATAACAGATAACCCGAATCTCTCTAATATTTGGCGCCTTTTGCAACGGAAACCCCCGGATAAACCACGATTTCCGTTCTTGCTGCTCTCTAATTGATTAATTCAAAAGTGTGGATTATACTTTGAGAAAATATTCGTATATTTTCAAATAACAGAGGTGATTAATTGAAAAAGACCACGATGCTGCGTAAATTACTGGAAAAACCGGGGGTATTGATCGTGCCGCCGGCGTACGATTGTTTATCTGCCCGGGTCGCCGAGGCCACAGGATTTAAAGCGGTTTTGATGGCCGCCGGGCTGACGGGGGATGCTCAAATCGGGGTGCCTAATTTCGGTTTAGCCACGGCAAGCGAAATTATCAACTGCGCAAAATACATCGCACATTCGGTAAATATTCCCCTTATCGTCGGCGTCGAAGACGGCTGGGGCGGGGCGCTGGCTTCCTACCGCACGGTACAAGAGGTCATCCGGGCCGGGGCAGCAGGTCTTTATATCAACGACCAGAAACATCTTAAATTGATCAGAACTCCCCATAATCTCGTTGATGTTTTGCCCAGGGATGAATTTTTAGGTAAAATGGGTGCTGTCCTGGAGGCGCGGGATAAGGAGGACAAAGACTTTATTATCATTGCCAGAATCGACGCCGGAGCCATGATGGCAGATGCTGAAGTAATCGCGCGGGCGAAAGCTTGTATAAAATTAGGGGTCGATATAATACTCCCTCACGCGATACCGCCCGAATCAAAATATCCGCGCAAGGACAAAGCCGGTCTGACGAAATTATACAAAGCGATCGGTGCGCCGGAGGCTAAGATTTGGTGTAACGGCCTAAAAAACATCACTGCCAAAGACTGTGCGGACATGGGCGCCAAAATATCTGTGCCGGATGACTCTCCCACTGTCCCCGTGAAAAATTTGTTAGTGAATGTGTATCGTGATATGCACACGGCGTTATGCGGCACCCCGGACAAGGGAACATCCGGCAGCGGAAAGGTAAATATGCTGGGAGACAAGGAGTTCTGGAAAAAAATAGAAAATAAATATGTACCCTAACAGGGGCCGGTAAACAATCAGGAGGAGAAAAACGAAAATGGCATTACCAACAGCGGATGGATACAAAGTGATAGCCACCGTAAAGTCTGTCAAGGGGACATGTAAGGCCGGACATAAAGCCAGTGATTCGTTTGAAATCAGCTGCCGCAACACCGCCGGGCTCTGTGGTTTTTTCTACCATGATATTTTCCCTGTAATTCAGATGCTGCAGATGGGCGGCACCTACCCGTCGGGGAAAGAGGCCATCGATGTAAGTTGTCTTGACCGCCGCAATGAAGTAATCATTGAACTGAAGCGGATAAAATAACACCTGATGTTAAATCCGAAATGCCGGCGATATGCAACACGATTTGCAGTATTGCTTTTTATTTTATAATAATTCGTGTTTCTGGTATTATTATGGGTACAGACTCAGCTGGTTCAATTGAGACTAATGGTCTGTGAACCCAACAGCCTTTACCGGTATTGCTTGTAGGGGCTTTTTTATTGGTAACAGGAGCATATAGGCTGGAGGCAGTTCCACTGATGACCTTCAAAAGCATTTTGTTCAATACCACCGGTGAAGGCGCAAATGAAGTAATTTCTGACGCGCCCGCCTTTTTTGTGGACTTAAATCTCAATCAGATTATTGATGCGATTACTGCCGAGAGAGATACATATAACCTGCAGCCGTTTTTTTTCACACCACTGCACAGTGAAGATGCCATCCGGTACCGTCATGAAATCATGCAGGAACTTAAAAATGAAAACTTGATGACGGCCATCAAATCATTTGCAGGGCAAATGGTCGTTATCCGCCGGTATCTGGCGCTCTCGGATAAACTGATTTACAAATATTTTAAAGAAGGTTGGTTTTTAGAGGCGGCAGTACAATATTACGAGACGGTTAATAACCTTGCGCATGATTTATCCGCGATAGAATTAAAATCGCGCGGCTTTTTAGCTTTCCGTGATTACCTGAAAAATTATACAGGCTCAGATGCTTTTATTTCGCTGTCGACAGATGCCAAAAAACTCAGCGCAGACTTCTCCGATGTAAAATACAGTCTGCACATCCACGGTCTGACCGTCAGGGTGCGTAAATATGAGGGCGAAACAGATTTCAGCGTTGAGGTCGCGCAAACATTCGAGAAATTCAAACAGGGCACGGTGAAAGATTACCGCAACAAACTTCGTGAGGGGACCGATGTAAACGATGTGGAAGCGCGAATTTTGGATTTCGTCGCTAAACTCTATCCCCCAATTTTTGCAGGTTTGGACGGTTTCTATGAGCAGCATAGTCACTTCGTCAATGAAACCATCAGCTTTTTCGACCGTGAAATACAATTCTATGTCGCCTATCTCGAGTTTATCGCAAAATTCCAACCTGCCGGTTTGAATTTCTGTTATCCGCAGATATCCTCCGTCAGCAAGGAAGTTAACGACAGCGAAGGATTCGATTTAGCCCTGGCGAATAAACTTATTGCCGAAGGTTCATCCGTTGTCTGTAATAGTTTTTATTTGAAAGACAGGGAACGCATATTTGTCGTTTCCGGCCCGAACCAGGGCGGGAAAACGACCTTCGCACGTATGTTCGGGCAAGTGCATTATCTGGCCAGTCTGGGGTGTCCTGTCCCGGGTAAAGAAGCCCGACTCTTCCTGTTTGACAATCTCTTTACCCATTTCGAAAAAATGGAAGATATCAAGGACCTCCGAGGGAAACTCCAGGACGACCTGGTCAGGATGCAAGAAATTCTGGCTCAGGCTACACCTGACAGCATTATCATTATCAATGAAATCCTGACTTCCACCACCTTACAGGACGCAATCTTCTTGAGCAAAAAGGTAATCGAGAAAATAATCGGATTGGATTTATTGTGTGTTTGGGTCACATTTGTTGAAGAACTGTCTACATACAGTGAAAAAACCGTCAGCATGGTCAGCACCGTAAATCCGGAAAATCCGGCCGTGAGTATCTTCAAAGTTATCAGAAAACCGGCAGACGGGCTTTCATATGCCCACGCAATTGCCGAAAAGCATCACCTCACCTACAAATCATTACAGGAGCGCATCAAATCATGAAAGTTTTTCTGATGTATAAAGACCATGATTTTGACGTGCAGCAGGAACTACCGTTGAATGAACCGGAACTGACCCAGGACCTGGAATTGGATACTCTTTTCAATGCCATGGCACTCGGCGATTACTTCCTGCAGGATGCGGCTAAAAAAGTTATCTTTGCCGGTTTGAAAGATAGGCCGGACTCGATACTCTACCGCCAAAGCATCCTCAAGGATTGTTTGAATAATCCCGTTATTGTCAGGAACCTTTACAAAATCGCGGAAGACGCAATGGAAACCAAACAGAAGAACCATTGGGGCTGGCTGCTTGAAAACAGCAACCCGGCCTATGTAATGTCCGTCTCGGTAGGCGCGTTGCAAATGTTCGTAGGCAACATGAAACAATTGAGAACTCTGGCCGATGAGCATGCCGACAAATTTGAATCTGATGGTTTTAAAACCCTGTTCGCGATGATTAAAAAGGAGCTTGATACCCCTTACTTTACCCTCATCCAGAATCACCTGAGGAGGCTGGAATTCCATCACGGAATCCTAATCGGTGCGGAACTGGGGAAAGGCAATGAAGGCGCCAACTACATCCTGCGTAAGCCTCTGGATAAAAAACTCAATTTAATGCAGCGGCTCTTCACTAAAAAATCACCGGTTTACTCTTTTCGGATTGAAACGCGCGATGAGGGCGGCAGTAAGGCATTGGAAGAGCTAAGAAATAAAGGAATCAAATCAGCCGTTAATGCAGTAGCTCAATCCGCGGACCATATCGATAGTTTCTTCAGCATGCTGCGTTTTGAACTTGGGTTTTATGTGGGTTCCCTGAATTTACATGAGCAACTCATGAAAATAGAGGAACCGGCGTCTTTTCCCGAACCCGCGGAGGTTAACGAACGGCAACATTCTTTTAGTGGTTTATATGATATCTGCCTGGCATTAACCGTGAAACGTAAAGTCGTCAGTAACGATCTGAACGCTGATGATAAAGACCTGGTGCTAATCACGGGCGCCAATCAGGGCGGCAAATCCACCTTCCTGCGCAGTATCGGCCTGTCTCAAATGATGATGCAATGTGGAATGTTTACACCGGCTGAGACTTTCAGGGCCAATGTCTGCGACGGGCTTTTCACCCACTTCAAACGCGAAGAAGATATTACGATGGAAAGCGGTAAACTGGATGAGGAACTCAAAAGGACAAGCTTGATTGTCGACCGGTTAACGCTTAATTCCATCGTGCTTTTCAATGAATCTTTTGCGGCCACCAACGAAAGAGAAGGTTCCGAAATTGCGCGTCAGATAACTATGGGGCTGGTAGAAAAAGGCATTAAAGTGTTCTTCGTTACACACCAATATGAATTTGCTCATGGTTTATACGAAAGAAAAATGCCGAATGCCGTTTTTCTCCGGGCGGACAGGGAGACCGACGGTACCAGAACTTATAAACTGTCTGCCGGGGAACCACTGCAAACGAGCTACGGCGAAGATTTGTATAAGCGGGTTTTTGTAAACGACAAATCCTGAACCAACATCAACGCCGCCTTTATCAACTAATCCCGGTTCGATTCCACCGGCCTTCAGCTAAAAAACTGTTTCAATTTGGCTTTATTTTGTATGTTTTTTAATCTCTATTTTGTTGAATAATTCAATATCAGCTTGGTTATTGATATTAAAAAAGGATTGAAACTCCGGGTCAAACTTGCTGAATTCAGCTTGATCAAAATAACGGACCCTCATTTCCTTCAGACATTCCGAAATGCTTAGTTGATCATTCTCGAGGCGTTTTTTCATTACCGGGATACAACTGCAGGAATAGATGCCGTGCAAAGGTTCGATCTGGTTATTCGGCCAGCGGGGAATCACCGCGTCAAAACCGGGTGAAATTTCTACCATATGCGATAGCAGTACGGTATTAAGAAAAGGCATATCACAGGCAACCACGATATTGGCGGCGGTATGAGAAGTACTCAGGCCCGTATAAATCCCGCCCAGCGGTCCTTTTGCCGGATAAATATCGCTTACTACCTCGAGAAAGTCAAATTCTGCAAATTGGCTGCCGCCCTCATTTGTGACCAGAATAATTTCATGGGTAATTGATGACAGATGGTCAATAACCCTTTCAACAAGCGTCATTCCGGCTATTTTTTCTGTGGCTTTATTTCTGCCGAACCTGAGGCTCTTGCCGCCGGCCAGGATAATTCCGGTGATATCCATTTTTTCACTCTTCAGATTTACCGGTTATTACCCGGATACATATTAGCCTTCGTCACACCTGGTATTACGCATCAGTTCTTCAGCTGTTTTTGGTTTGATGACAAGCTTATCCCGGCCTACCATCCCTTCCGGAATATCTGTTACATCGGAGATTTTGTCGTAAACCGGCGGCAGCGGGTCGCGCCGCATCATCAATTCCAAGGCTTTTTGCGCATCGTAAGGAATGATCGGAGTTTTTACGGCATGCGGCTTAAACACCACCGCGGGTTTGGTGATCTTGCTGTCCGGCAGGTCTTCCAAATCGCGAAGGTCGCCGTACCTGGCCTGCATATCGCTCAGGGTTCCAAAATCAAGTGCCCGCGCTGAGCAGGCCCCGACGCAAATCGGTAAATCTCCCGCTTCCAGCCGGTCGATACACATGTCGCATTTCTGCGCGATATCACCAATTTCATCGCTCTCGAAAACAGGTGCGCCGTACGGGCATTCTTCATAACAATTGCGGCATCCGGTGCATTTATCGCTGTCAATCAGCACTGCTCCGTATTTCGGTTCCTTGCTGATGGCATCAACATGACAGGCATTTACGCAAGCTGGTTGTTCGCAATGGTAGCAGGGAACCCATTGGAAATGGATACGTACCATCGGAAAACTACCTTTCTCGTACTCATATACCTTCAGATATTTGAGTGGTCCCGGCGGCAGTTGGTGCCAATTTTTACAGGCCACTGTACAATCACGGCACCCGGTACATCTGCTCTGGTCAAAAAAGAACGCGTATTGTGTCATCTTACACCCTCCCATTTTTCAATTTGCACCAGCGCCTTGCATGGCTGATGGTCGAGGATCGTGTCCGGCAAATGTTCATCATAATGTGTCATCAGGTTCGGCGCGCCCCTGGTATCGATGCCTTCCGGCATCAATGTCGTCTTTGTTTTACCCGGTGTATACCAGCCGCCGTGAAAAATATTGACGGTACCGGGGACAACTTTAGAAGTCACGTAGGCCGGCATGATTATCTCGGCCTGGTCGTTAAAAACTCTGACTAAATCGTTATCTTTTATTCCCCGGGACTTAGCCTCGGGAACACTGATCCAGACGGCGTGCCGGTAGCAGTCCTGATTCAATAAAGGCTGATTATCCAGCAGCGAATGCACACGGTAGAGTCCGTGTGGCGACGACATTAACAACGGATATTTTTCAACATTTTTGCTGTGATAAGTAGCGCTGCCGCCCATTGTCATTTCCGCCATCGCCGGCAGATGACCGCCGCCATATCGTCCGTTTATGGAATGGGTTTTCACATCGGTTGATTTATTTCCCCGGTTGTGATTGCTGGCAGCTACTTCGTTAGAATAAAACTCGATCTTACCTGAATCTGTGCCTTTAAAGGGATTTTCCCCGCGTAGAATTGCATTTTTATATGTGTAATACGGGTCTTTAACTTCCCAACGGAACACGGGTTTTTTCAGGAATTCTTCCCAAATAGGCGGGTTCAACGGGGCAATTTCTTCCCGTAACATCCATTTCTCGTAAGCTTCTCGATGCAGATTATCGATTGCTTCATCCCATTTATCATCGGGGACATTGGCCAGACGCGGGGCGCATTGGTCGGCGATGCCTAATCTCTTCGCCAACTGCACCCAAACCCATCCCCTCGCTCTGACTTCACCCGGCGGGTCAACACATTTCTCCTTGAAGACGAAATAATTGCCGTTCATGTTCGCAGTTTCCAGACTGAACATATCGGGGGAGCGCATCCCTCTGGGATGTAAATCCCTGCCTTCAAATGCTCTATGCATCTGGGGCAGAATGATATCGGCATATTTGGCGGTAGGATTATCCAGGTGGTAAGAGAATACCACACTGAAATCCAGTTTCTTGAATGCTTTGATATTTGTATTGACATCCGGGTGCGTCATGATGGGGTTGGATGATTGTAAAATCAACATCTTGATATTGGGAGGTGGATTTCCCGGAGTATTACCGATAATATGATTGTATTCATCTACAGTCATTTCGCCTTTGTCCAGCTTTTCCCGCAGAACAATCGCTTCCGGCCATTTGAAATGAGCTAACAGAGCCGGCGCCTGATACGTTCCGGGTTTTTTCTGCCAGTCAACAACCGGCTTCGGCAGGGATAGTTCATGTTGTCCGAATTCGCAGGATGTTTCGGCTGAGGCTGTCGCGCCCGGGGTTAAAGTGTTTCCCGTCAGCGCCTGCAAGTACATCGCCGCCCTGATGCCGTTCTCTCCAAAGAACTGACGGCCGAGGGACCAGGCTGTGTTCAGATTTACCGGTTTACTGCGGGCATAAAGTCTTGCGAATTCAGTAATCGTCTCTGCCGGCACGCCGCAGATATGTTCCGCCCACTGGGGGGTTTTATCGATGCGGTCAACGGTGCCCAGCACGTATTCTTTCCAGCGGCGCACACCTTCGGGGTCGACCCACTTTTTAATGAACTCTTTGTCGCAAAGGTCTTCCTTAAACCAGACATTGGCCATCGCGATCATCATCGCAACATCAGTGGTTGGACGTATCGGGATCCACTGGCTGGCAACGGCCTCCGCAGTCGGCGTATATCGTGGCTCAATCGAGATTATCGGGATGTCTCGTTCCCTGGCCCGTATCAGGGTATAAACAACATGATTGCTCAGGGTTGTCCCTGGATTGAACCCCCACAGAACGATCAGTTTTGATTTCAGTAAATTACCCTCATCCTGACGGTCCTCATGGGCATCTCGACCTAAGACCCACCGCTCCGGTTCGGCCACACCCTGCCGGGAGTGGTCGCCCCAATCGGCTACCCCGGCGCCAAACCAGGCGCTCAGCATAAAGCCTTCCCCAAGGTCACCGATGGAAAGCGGCCCGTATTTTTCTTTGTAATATTTCAATTTACCGGCGATGGTATCCAGCGCTTCATCCCAGGATATCCGTTGCCATTTACCTTCGCCTTTTTCGCCGGCCCGCTTCATTGGATAAATCACCCTGTCGGGAGCATTGAGATTACGAATGTGGGCATACCCCTTGGTACACGGCCGGGCTGTAATCATGCATTTATCAATCAACTCATCCGGTAAATGACCGTCCTCCCGCGCGATGCCATGGTTTATCGTGTCATCCGGCTCTACCGCCCAAATCTTTCCGTCCCTAATGTGCACTTTAATCACACAATTGCTGAAACAATGCTCGCTGCAGGTAGTATACCGGATGATATCCCCGGTATGATTTTTACTTTTTGAGATTACTTTGTTCATGGTTTTCCACCTTCCCCACGCCAAAGTTCAATTTGAACCAGCGCCTTACAGGGCAGATGGTCCATGATGGTCTCCGGCAGATGCTCATCGTAGTGTATCAGTAAATTAGCCGCACCCCTTGTGTCGATGCCCTCAGGCATTAAAGCAGTTTTTGTTTTATTCGGTGTATACCAGCCGCCGTGAAAGATATTGACGGTCCCCGGCACCACTTTGGAAGTCACGTAGGCCGGCATGATCATTTCAGCCAGGTCGTCAAAAACCCTGACCGGATCGTTATCTCTTATTCCCCGGGCTTTAGCATCGGGAACACTAATCCAGACAGCATGCCGGTAGCAGTCTATGTTCAATAAAGGCTGATTGTCCAGTAGCGTATGGATGCGATAGAGACTATGAGGAGAAGACATCAACAGCGGATACTTCTCAATATCTTTACTGTAATAAGTCGCTTTCCCTCCCATCACCATCTCTGCCATAGCGGGTAGTTTCCCACCTCCATACCGCCCATTTACAATGTGCGTTTTCCCGCCGGTTGGTTTGACCGTTCCTAAACCTTCGGCCAATTCCTGAGAATAAAACTCAATCTTGCCCGATTCTGTTCCCTCAAATGGATTCTCTCCGCGTGCCAACGTGTTTTTGTAAGTATAGTTCGGTTCTTTGACCTCCCAGCGAAACACGGGGTTTTTCAGGAATTCCTCCCAACTTGGCGGGTTCAACGGAGCAATCTCTTTCCGTAATACCCAGTTCTCGTAAGCTTCCCGATGCAATTCTTCTACTGTTTCATCCCATTTGTCATCCGGGACATTTGCCAGCAGCGGACTATAATCCTCGGCGAAACCCAACCTTTTCGCTATCTGCAGCCAGATCCATCCCCGCGGTTTGACTTCCCTCGGCGGGTCGACGCATTTCTGCTTGTAGACAAAGCAGTTTCCATTCAGATGCGGGACTTCCATACAAAAAAAGTCCTTAGAACGGAATATCGAATTCCTGATGGGCACATCTCTGCCCTCAAAAGCGGTGTGCATTTGCGGCAGAACGATATCGGCATATTTGGCAGTAGGATTATCGAGGTGGTAGGAAAATACCACGCTGAAATCCAGTTTCTTGAATGCCTTGATATTAGTATTTATATCTGGATGCGTCATTATCGGATTAGATGTATGCACAATCACCATTTTGATATTGGGAGGTGGGTTTCCCGGCAGGTTCCCGATAATATGGTTATACTCGTCTACGGTCATCTCACCTTTATCCAGCTTTTCCCGCATCACAATCGCCTCCGGCCATTTAAAATGGGCCAGCAGGGCCGGTGACTGATATGTCCCGGGCTTTCTCTGCCAGTCAACCGTCGGCTTCGGCAATGACAGGTCATGCGTACCAAACTCGCCGGCTGAATCCGCCGAGGATGTTGCCCCCGGCGATAAAGTATTTCCGGTTAATGCCTGCAGGTACATCGCTGCCCGGATGCCGTTCTCTCCAAAGAATTGACGTCCGAGAGACCATGCGGTGTTCAGATTTACCGGTTTGCTGCGGGCATAAAGTCTGGCGAACTCCGTAATCGTTTCCGCCGGCACACCGCAGATTTTTTCTGCCCACTTCGGTGTTTTATCCACACCGTCGCTTATACCAATCACATAGTCCTTCCAGCTCGTTAAGCCTTCAGGCTCCACCCACTTTTGAATGAAATCTTTGTCACAAAGGTCTTCTTTGAACCAGACATTGGCCATCGCGATCATCATGGCGACATCGGTAGTCGGGCGTATCGGTATCCACTGGCTGGCAACAACTTCTGCGGTGGGTGTGTATCTGGGGTCGATTGATATAATCGGTATCCCCCGTTCTCTGGCTCTCAATAAAGTGTAAATAACATGGTTGCTCAAGGTTGTCGTAGGATTAAATCCCCACAGTACAATCAGTTTTGATTTTAAAATGTTACCCTCATCCTGACGGTCTTCGCCGGCTTTCTTGCCCAATACCCATCTTTCCGGCTCGTCGGCGCCTTGCCTGGAATGCGCGCCCCAATCGGAAACTCCTGCCCCAAACCAGGGGCTGAGGGCAAAACCGTCATGGCTGACGTCTCCAATTGAGAGAGGACCGTATTTTTCTTTGTAATATTTCAGTTTGTCAGCGATGGTATCCAGTGCTTCATCCCAGGAGATCCGCTCCCATTTCCCTTCACCTTTCCCGCCCGCCCGTTTCATGGGATAAATTACTCTATTTGGTGCGTTTAAATTACGAATATGAGCGTAACCCTTGGTGCAGGGCCGGGTTGTAATCATGAATTTATCAACCATCTCGTCCGGTAAGTGTCCATCCTCCCGCGCTATGCCGCGGTTTACGGTGTCATCCGGCTCGACGGCCAAAATCCGGCCGTCCCTGATATATACTTTGAGAATGCACATATTGAAACAATGTTCACTGCAGGTTGTATAACGGATAATATCACCAACCTGATGCTTGCTTTCTGAACTTTTTGTATTCATTACTTCGCACCTGCGTGTGAGTCAAACTATGATTTAAATCAAATCCTATTCGACCCGCTAGTGGGCTAAAGGAAATTATATCTGGAAACCGGCGCTATTTTAAGACATATATTCGCCGCAATTGCACCGGAGCATCTGAGATTTACTGCAGCTTGATCCGGGGGGGGACTACTATTATTATATTCCCCGTTTCCTTACCCCATCAACAAATATTGATAATCTACCAATATTTGTTGATAATTATAACACAGCAACAATAATTGAAAATCATACTTAAAAATTTGTAAAAACCCAAAACCCTAATCCTGTTTGAAGCGGTTTTCCATTTCCTTCAGGAAGCTTTCCACTTCCGGAGAAAGTGTGGGCGTCTCTTCCTTCTGCTTCGTGGCTGACTGAGCGTCGTAGTAAGTTTCCAGGTGGTTGACCACTTCTTTCAGCTTGCGGCTGCAATTGACTTCGGCATCAATGTCTTTGATCTGCTGCCTCGATCTACGAAGAATTTCTTCGTCGATCGGGATTCCATAAAGGCTTTGTACAACTTCCAAAAGTCTGACCTGCCCTGTATAATCCTTTTCCAACTGCGTGTACTGCGGTAATCTTACCATTAGGGTTATTGTTTCGAGGCCCATCTTTCCCGCTTCCTGTGTTATCAAGGAGCAGATTGTCGTCGGGCCCTCGTAGGAACTGGAATTTACTCCGGCTTTTTTAAGTTCTTCCGCCGCTTTTTCCCCGGTAGAGCCCCCGGTTACAATTAGCGGCCGGGTATGCGGCACCATGTCATACATGCTGCCCAAAAGACAATAACGCCGGATTCCTAATGTTTTCAGTAGCCCTAAAACGGAGTGGATATATTGCTCGGCAAACATGTTCGGTTCAAGCATATTGATGAAAATAAAATCCTGTCCTTCATCCTGTTTGGCGAATGTCAAAATTGTATTCGGAATGATTATCTCCCGGTTTCCCGCCAGATATCGCGCCATCGGCCGGTACCGTGTGAAATCGAAATACATACCCGGACGGCTGATTTTACCTAACTGTTTAGCGGAAAGAAGCGATTCCAGCCAGCTCATCGCGAGCGTCGCCGAATTACCAGCATCGGTCCACGGCCTTAATACCACAACCGCATGTGGATTCTTCAATACCGGTAATGGTTCGACTAAATCAAACATTCCCAACTTCATAGTTTCATACTAACAGAGTTAAAGGAACTGAGTAAAACACGAATGATTTTCGCACAGGGTTTAACGCAATATCTGTTATAATCTACGTAATCAAAAAAATCTACAAAAACCGATTTTATTCACTATGAACGATATCAATTCTCGCCAACGTTTAAAAGAAGTCGCCCTGCTCTTTCTGAGACTGGGGGCTACGGCTTTCGGCGGAGCAGCCGCTTACATCGCCATCATGCAGCAGGAAACGGTAACAAAACGCCGTTGGTTAGACGATCAAAAGTTCCTCGACATGCTGGGTATATCTAATCTCATTCCCGGCCCGACTGCTACCGAAATGGCGCTTTATATAGGGTTGGAACGGGCCGGCTGGCTCGGATATCTCGCTTCAGGACTGCTATTTATTATTCCCGGCATGCTGATTACGATTGCTGTTGCCTGGGCATACGTCCGGTATGCAGCATTGCCCGCGGTGGGATGGATATTATACGGCATAAAACCGGTTATCATCGCAATTATTATTAAAGCGTTATGGGACCTGGGCAGGAAAGGTGTTAAAGGGCCGCTGACTGCAACAGTTGGAGCTGCGGCCATAGCCGCTTATTTGCTGGGAATGAATGCTTTGGCAATACTTTTTGCCGGGGCCGCCGTGGTGCTCATTTTTCAAAGCGGAAAGCGTTTCTGGACGCTTCCATCGTCCCTTTTCTTGCTTTCGCCGATGCTGCCCTTACAGTTGCCGACATTTGCTGGAGATAAAGTGCCGTTTAAACAAACAACTCTTTTTCTGACTTTTTTAAAAATCGGGGCGTTAATCTACGGCGGGGGCTACGTATTGTATGCCTTCTTCAATTCTGAATTCGTCTCGCATTTAGGTTGGCTTACTCATCAGCAGCTGCTGGACGCGATTGCCGTCGGGCAGGTTACCCCGGGGCCGGTCTTTTCCAGCGCCACTTTTGTCGGCTACCTGATGGGGGGCTGGCAATCAGCTTTACTGGCAACATTAGCCATTTTTCTGCCGGCATTTTTCTTTGTCGCCCTTGCCAGCCGCATCCTGCCGTCGATACGGAAATCATGGTGGGCGGGAGCGCTGTTGGATGGGGTCAACGTATCGGCTCTCGGACTGATGGCAGCGGTCACATGGCAATTGGGACGAACAGCCGTCATTGATTGGTTCAGCATAGTCTTGATGATTTTAACTTTGGTTTTGGTCCTGAGAGTTAAAATTAATTCAACATGGTTAATTTTAGGTGGAGCGTTAATAGGTGTTGCCTATAAATTTCTGATGCGGTAATTCTTTTATTCAATTGTTTCAGGGAACGTATTTCTTTTCCAGCCCTTCCCAGAAATCCAGTCCTTCCATCTGATGTAAAAATTCCCTGGATGGCCCGCCGTCAGGACGATATCCTTTAATTGTCCCTTCGTCATGAAGCGTTTGTAATAATTCAAGGGCTAATTTCATCAGCGCGGAGTTCATCGGCCCCGGCGCCCATATTTTGGCGCCGATATTCTCCCAGTCTTTAGCGGAAAAATCAGCGGCCGCGCCTTGACCGGCCATACCCCAGATCATCACTTCCGGCGCTCCGATTGCTTTGTAAAGCAGCTGTATTTCTTTTTTAGTCCTCAGACCATATTTTGATGTTACTAAACGGGCTTGGGGAAGGATTACATCTACTCCCAATTTCAAACAGGCTTTCGCGCGCGCTACCACTTCGTCATCGCCCAATGTAGACCCGGCTTCGATTCTGGCAACAACGACAACGTCCTTATCTTCTTTGTCCCGCGCTTCCAGTACCGCGCCGATTTTGCCCAAATACTCATCTCGAGAAACGACCTGTTGAATCGCCAGCCCCGGACCTTTGTACGGATGTTTCTGGTCATTCAGGAATATCCCGGCGATTCCGAGCCTGATAAGATCCTGCGCGGTTCGATAAGCAGAAATTGCCCCTCCAAATCCGTCTTCGGCATCAAAGATTAACGGCACATGTATTGAATTCATCATGTTTCTCAGGGAGTTTATTGCCTCGGTCGCGGTAATCAGCCCATATGGAAAACCGAACTCCGTGTTGCGTATCCCGGCAGTGCACATAAACATCGCTTTGAATCCCACATGTTCGATACACGCCGCCGTGTTACAGTCAAATGCGTGCGGCGCGACCAAAATCCCGGGTTCTTTCAATAATTCACGAAGCATCGTTGATTTTTTCAATTTATTATCTTCCCTTTTGTTTTTTTATAATATGTTGTGTCTTCCGGATGTCGTCAATTGACCGGCTTTTTGCCACGATAACAGGCTACCAGTAGATTAGGCCCGGCATGCGAACCCAGTATCGGACCGATTTCTCCCATAATAATTTTTTCACGCGGATACAAGGGAGCAATACGGTCTGCCAGATTATTCGCTTCATCTTTAGTGGTATTGTACATGATGGCCAAATCTTTGACGTTCCCTTTTTCACTCAATGCGTCCGAAAGGAAAGTATATTGTTTTTCTATGCCTTTAGCATAACTGCGCGCCTGGCCGACCGGAACGACAATCCCGTCTTTCATGCCCAACAATGGTTTTATATTGAGTAGCGTCCCCAATAATTTCTTGGCCTGACCGATCCGGCCGCCTTTCGCCAGATATTTTAAAGAATCAAAAAGGACCATAAAATGAATTTGAGGAATGGCTTCGTCGACTTCTTTGACAACAGCCGCCATGTTTTCACCGGCTTTAGCGGCTCTGGCCGCCGCAATACAAATCATGCCCAGTCCGATCGTCATGGAATCGGAGTTAATTACCTCGATAGGACACTTACTTTTCATCATGTCCCGTGCCTGCTTGGCGGAATTGGAAGTCCCACTGAATTTATCGGAGAGATGAATCGATACAATCCCGTCCGCTCCTTTGCTGAGCTGTTCATAAGCCTCTGTGAAATCCTGAGGCGACGGTTGGATGGTATTTGGATAAACATCTCCTTTAACCAAACGACGGTAGAATTCTTCATTTGAAATGGTCACCCCGTCTTTGAAAGTTTCCTCGCCAAATCTGACATACAGAGGGACAACAGTGATTCCCAATTCTTCCCTTATTTGCGGAGGGATATCGGCGGCGCTGTCAGTAACAATTTTGATTTTCGTCATGGTTCCCCTTGCTTCGACATTATTCAGCTTAGAGTCACCGGCTTTTATTTTGCATTCTAAACCATTTCGTTTGAAGGTTCTCAAACTTGCTGCTTTTTATCCGGAGACGGAAACATTCCAAAATATGTATTTGGTTTTGATTATATTCTTTTCGCTACTAATTAATCAACCCAAAAACAGGTAGAAATATAAATTTTTTGAATCGCCCGTGCTTTAATCTTCCATTCAGGTAATTCAGAATGTTCGTTGCAAGCTTTACAACCTGATTTCCCGGGTATATTATCAGGTTAAATTTAAAAAAAGCTCAGCCGGATCTGAATTGTAACGGATAATATTCAATCTCTCATAAAACAAAGGAGGTTCATTTCATGTCAGAATACAAAATGTGGATCGGCGGAAAGTGGATTGGGGCCGAGTCAGGCAAAACTTACCCCGTCTTCAACCCTGCAAACGGGATGGAAATCGCCCAACTTCCCCTTGGCGGGAAGGCAGACGTCGATAAAGCCGTCGATGCCGCCCGAAAAGCCTTCCCAATCTGGTCTAAAAAGCCGCAGTCAGAACGCTCGCAGGTTGCCATGAAAATCGCGTCCTTACTGCGGGAAAATGCCAAAGAATTAGGCATGATTGATACCCTCGACCACGGCACTCCTGTGAAAACAGCAGCGGCGACAGTCGCAGGAAAAGCTGTTAATTTTGAATGGGCGGCCTATAATGCTCGGTCATTGATGGGTCATACTGTGCCCCAAAGTCCCAACGAGCTGGCCTATCTCCAGCACGAACCGATCGGGGTTGTTGCTCTCATCACACCCTGGAATTTCCCTCTTTCTATGATTCTTGTCAAATTGGCTCCCGCCCTTACACTGGGCAACACCTGCATCATAAAGCCGCCCAGCATAGATTCACTGGCTGCGCTCAAACTGGCGGAACTGTTGGAGAAACTGGAACTGCCGCCGGGAACAATCAATGTTATCACCGGACCCGGCAGCACCGTCGGCGAATCGCTTGCCTCCCACCGCGGTGTTGACATGGTATCATTCACGGGCAGTTGTGAAACCGGTAAGCAAATAATGGCTTTGGCCAGCCAAACTGTAAAACGCCTTCATCTCGAACTTGGCGGCAAGAACCCGGTGATTATTCTGGAAGATGCCGATATAAACACCGCCGCAAACGCGATGGCGGCACGCCAGTTCTCAAACGCCGGCCAGATTTGTGCCTGCCCGGGTAGATTTTATGTTCATGAAAAGGTCTACGATGAGTTCCTGGAAAAGTTCACCGCAGCCACCCAAAAACTGGTCGTTGGCGACCCCGGTGACGAAAAGACAGACATGGGTCCGCTGGTCAGCGCCGAACACCGCGACAGGGTGGAAGGCTACATCAGGTCGGGCTTGGATGAGGGCGCTAAGATCGTTATGGGCGGGCAAAAGCCGACAGCTTTACCAATGAAAAATGGGTATTTTGTAATGCCCATGATATTTACGAATGCCACGCAAAAAATGAAAATAGCCAGAGAAGAAATCTTTGGGCCGGTCGCTGTATTCATGGAGAAATTCAACTCCGATGCTAAGGTAATCGAAATGGCCAATGACAGCACTTTCGGACTTTGTTCGTATATCTGGACACGGGACATGGCCAGAGGTATGAGGTTTGCCAACGAGATTGCCGTGGGAACCGTCTGGTTAAGTAATGCCCTGACCCTGGCGCCGGAATTACCCTGGACGGGTTACAAGGAGAGCGGAATCGGGGAAGAAAATTCTTTATACGGCCTGCTTGAATATACCAATCTCAAGCGAGTCCATGTTGATTTGACTTTGACAAAATAACCGGATCAGAAATTGATACCGGAAGCGAAGATTACCGGTACCTTATATGCGAAGTGGGCTCCCTAAAAAGGAGCCCACTTCGCAACCTTCCAAATATTTAAACTATGAACCATATCCCAGAGACTGTTTCAAATTCTGGTCTATCCAGAATCTTGAACAGTAGAAACCTACCGCGAGAATGCCATTCCCACCCGAAATCGAGAAGGTCTGAGCATTGTAACCTTTCAACCACGGTTCGCAAACAGCAAAGTTGCTTGGTGTCGGCAAGGATTCTTCCCACTGTTGTGATGCCATGTATTGATTCGCCTGATACACCAGGGCCTGGGTCTGCGTCAGCGTGGGCGCCGCAAGTGCCTGAGCCATCAAGGAATTCCATGCAGGGTCATTAACATCGGTCCAGTCATACTGGGTACCGGTCTGCCAATGCTGGAAACCCTTGAGCGGCGGGAAAGTATAACCGAGTGTCGTGTTAAAAGCGATCTGGTCATTCGCATGGTTATGGAGCATTGTGTTCAAAGCTGCTGTGTCCATCGTCGTGATGGACATTGTTATTCCGACCGCCGCAAATTCAGACTGGACGATCTGCAGTAATGTCAGATCGGCGGTGTTAGAAGCCACTATAGTAGTGTTAAATCCATTTGGATAACCGGCTGCCGTTAGCAGCGCTTTAGACCCTGCTACATTGAAGTCATATGTCGCTTTCAATGATGCCGGCCAGGCGGTGTAAGGGTATGTCCACCCCGTCATGAACATCGATGTCATCGTGGAAGGATAAGGTGAAGCCGTGCCGGAGTAATAGGTGCTGGCTATCAGCGGCAGGTTTATCGCCATTTGCATTGCCTGCCGGACCCTGATATCACTAAACGGTTTTACATCATTTTTCGGATCTATCGTATAAGGACCGCCCGGATAGGTTAGCTGCACCATCGCCGGGTTTGTGGTCTTCATCTGCTGGCTTTGCATCAGGGTAAGACCGTCAATCGCGTCGATCTTGCCGGTACGGACTGCGGCGAGGGCTGTCGATTGATTGGCGATTATCAATAATTTTATTCCGCTGATATAGGGAAGTTTATTCTGGGGATGACGCTCATCATGTCCCCAATAAGTGGGGTTGGCGACAGCGGTCAGCGCGGCGTTATCCACCCAATCCGTTAATATAAACGGTCCAGCGCCAACTTCATTATGCCAGTTCGTGATGATTGGATTACTGGGACTGGTATAAGCCGCGAAGACTTCCGGCGCTTCTTGGGTACCGCCCATTGGGCCGAACATTGTCTCTGCGATCGTCTCCTGACTCACGCCCTGGAAAGTAAAATTAACTGTATATTTATCTGACGCAACAACAGAGACCAGAGCTTGAATCATTGTATTGGTTGTTGTTGATATAGGCTTGGTATAACCCATGCCCAGACCGTAAATCCGATCATAATAAAATACAACATCATTGGCTACAAATTGGCGCCCGTTTACCGGCGCAATATTTTGCCAATATACGTTCTGGTTCAGATGCATTGTAATCACGAGCGGGGCGCTAAATTCCCAATCACTCGCGACATCGCCGACCTCGTAGTTATTCGGACGGAAAGCTAACTGATAGGAAAATACCGACGGGTCCTGAGTCCAATTATCGCAAACCAGCGAATCTTCCCATAAATTTTGTATCGTTTGTTGACCGCCGATGGGATTAGCATCATCCCAACCGCTAAGGTTATTAGCCTGTGACAGTGTTATTGTGCCGCCGTAGGATGGTGTGCCCAGACTGTCCCACCAGTTCCCGGTGGCCGTAGTTGTTGCGGTAGTTGTTACTGCAGCAGTTGAAGTGGTTGACGTTGGAGTAGTTGCGGTGGTAGCAATGGGTGAGGGTGTCGTCGTCGTGTTAGTTACAGAGGTGATTGAAGTGCTTGTCTTAGCGGTGGAAGAACAGGATGCCAATACTAACGATGTCACCATCAGGCAAGTTAATAGTATCCAGATAACCCCTTTTTTCATTCGACCTTCCTTTTTTAATATATTATTTTGGAAATATTCCCCGAATCTTTGACCATAGAAGTAAGACTGACTATGCCACTAAACCCGATTAATCTCAGGGCTCCATCACGGGAGGGGACAACCACAAACTTAGCTGCAAGTCCAACAACAAACTTGCAGAACCCTGAACTCCCCTGCCACAGCCAGTCTTACAGTGGATGATTACCAAATAGTCATGAGATTACTATATAGTATTCTGTACCGAATAAGATAATTTAAGGCAAAGTTTATCATCAGTTTATATATTTGTCAATAGGGCGTATTCGAAATTTGGTTGAAATGTGGAGGAAACTACCGTTCTTTGTAACGATATTATTAATCGTATTTAGCAACAATACCCAAGTTTTTCAGCAGGCTTTTTTTACCTATCTGGACTCGAACAAATTTTCAGTGGCTTAATCCGGCTTTATCCAACCCCGTTTCTGTCATTAATGCATGAAAATAAGACGCAATATCCGGGTCGGTAATTTCTGTCTCCACCTGGCGGTATGGAGCGCCCAATGCAGTTTCATCTATCGCTTTGACATCGGGTAAAAGTGAACCGGTATCTATTGTAGTATCGGATACTGTGGAAAAGTTACCGTTTGCGACCACTGTCGTGGTCACGATTTGAGTTGTCGTTATGGGGGAGCCGCGGTCTGCTATCACAGGAGCAGTATTGTGAAAAACCAATAATACTACTAATAATGCGACCGTCGTCCCTATAAAAAAACCTAGTGTAATGTACCAGTAATAGCTAGACAATATGATATTCCCTGTATTATAATAAGAGCATGTGGGAAAAAGCGGATGCCTTAGTTATAACGCACGAACAACAAAAAATCATGGATGCATG
>Ga0182017_10001128_pt1 | contig 20943 bp, 14 predicted proteins | sample 712E3DmetaG_FD_120492 | JGI IMG/M metagenome (GOLD analysis project Ga0182017, IMG submission 120492) | Permafrost microbial communities from Stordalen Mire, Sweden - 712E3D metaG | ecosystem: Environmental > Terrestrial > Soil > Wetlands > Permafrost | place: Sweden: Stordalen | collected... | reverse complement strand
TTGTCGAGCGGGATGCCGAACTCGCGTCGCAACCCCTCGACGATGCGCGAGGTCCAGCCGTCGTCGCGCGCCAGGCGCTCGCCCCAGGGCTCGATAGCACCGCCGAGAAGCGACAGATTCGGGTTGGGCACTACCAGGTCTGGATCCACTTCCAGCTTGGAGCCGAGCCCGTTGCAATCCACGCACATGCCGAGCGGGCTGTTGAAGGAAAACGACGGTGGCGAAAGCTCGGGCAGCCCCACCCCGCAGTTGGGGCAGGCCCGCTCCTCGCTGTAGGCGCGCACCTGGTCCTCGCCCTCGACCTCGACCAGCACGGTTCCGCTGCCCGCGCGCAGGGCGGTCTCGACTGAGTCGTTGAGGCGCGCGCGCTGGCTGCTTTCCACGGCCAGGCGGTCCACCACCACCTCCACCGTGTGCCGCTTCTTCTTGTCCAGTGCCTTGAGATCGTCCAGGCGTTGGACCACACCGTCCACCCGGGCGCGCGCAAAGCCGGCCTTGCGCGCCTCCTCGAACATCTCGCGGAACTCGCCCTTGCGGTTGGCCGCCTTGGGCGCGAGCAGGGTCACCCGGGTTTTCGCCGGCAAGGCGAGCAATTCCTCCACGATCTCGGCGGCGGAACGTGCCGCCACCTCGCCCCCGCACAGGTGGCAACGCTGCTCGCCGGCCCGCGCATAGAGGACGCGCAGGTAGTCGTAGATCTCGGTGACCGTGCCGACGGTGGAGCGCGGGTTGGACGACGCGGACTTCTGCTCGATGGCAATGGTGGGCGACAGGCCGCGGATCTGGTCGTACTTGGGCTTTTCGAGCTGACCCAAGAACTGTCGTGCGTAGGATGACAGCGATTCGACGTAACGTCGCTGCCCCTCGGCGTACAGGGTATCGAAAGCCAGGGACGATTTCCCGGAACCCGACACCCCGGTAAACACGACGAGCTGGCGCTTGGGAATGGCCAGCTCGTCGATATCGAGATTGTGCTCGCGCGCGCCGCGGACAACTACGAAATCTGGCTCATCAGCGCTGCGCTGGTCTTTCATCACATGAAGAAGTATGCGATGCCGATCGAGTTCATGATATTGCCCGATAGGCGGATAGTACTGGCTCCGTTGTCCGGCACGTAGAGGCCCAGCCCCAGCCCGGCCAGCAGCGCCACGTTGGGGACCACGAAGACCCGCATCTGCGCACCGATATCCATCTCGAAGTCCCACTGACGGCTGGGGACGGTCCCGGTGGCTGGCGGGGTGGCCGGGGCGGTGCCATTCCAGGTGACCATGGCCATACCGATCCCGAGGGACAGATCTGCCGAGGACGCCGCGTGAATGTGGTACCAACCTCGCGCGCCGAAGTCGAGGGTGGTGCTACCGGTGTGATCGAAACCAAAGATCCCGTCTACGTGGAATCGGCCGCCCGAGTCTCCCCATGTCGCAAGAAGGTTGGGAACTGTGTGAAGGGCGGGGTCGAACAGCGCGACCACGCCAACCCCAAGGCCACGGCCGCTGCCGGTCGTGGCGCCGGTGAACCTGGCTGCCGACGTCGGCTCGGCAACCACTGGGGGTTGGGCCAGAGCCAAAGCAGGAGCGAGAACGGAAGCGATCGTCAGGAACATGAGGAAACTTGGCATTCGACGCATGGGGACACCTCCCAGGTTGAGAAAAGCGAACCGTACTATAATTCATCAGAATCGCAATGAAGCTCGGACCGCGGGTCGCCATTGTTACCACGCTGCTCATGGCAGGAGCGCTCGCCTGCGCGATCTGGGCCGTGCTCGTCGTCCTACGCGCCGACCAAGTGCGCAAGTTGGACGGAGAAGCCCATGCCATGGCTGATGCGCTGGCCGCCGGGATCGAACCGCTGACGCCCGACGAGGCGGGCACGCTTCTGCCTGCCCGCGTGGCTTCGGCCAACGCGCGGCTGGGCCAGTTCCGTCTGGAAACCATTGCCTGGGGCACCCAGCGACCCAACAACTTCTGGGCCGGCCTGGTGGACCAGGCCAGCCGGCTCGACGCACCAGTGGGCCAGCTCTTCGAGCCAGCCGGCATGCCGCTCTTCTACGCGATGGCGATTCCCCTGCACAGCGCCCAGCCTGGTGCGCCGGATCGCCAGACCAGCGCTTTTCTAGGCTTGGTCTGCGACAGCAGCTTCATCACCGCCGAGGTCATGGGAACCGGCTGGCGTCTGCTTCCTTCTCTCGTTCTTGGGATTCTGGCCTTCGGCCTCCTACTCTACTTGACCCTGCGTCGGCGCGTAGTGAACCCGCTACGCCGGCTGATCGAGGCCATCGACGCCGTGGCCCAGGGTGACCTGACCCGCGCGGTGCTGCCCGGCCGCGACGACGAGATCGGCAGCCTTGCCGGCCGCTTCAACAACATGATGGACTATCTGCGCGTGGCCCGCGAAAAGGAAGCGCGCGCCACCGCGGCTCGCCAGGCCATGGAGATGCACCTACGCCGCGCCGAGAAACTGGCCACCGTGGGCCAGGTCGCGGCCGAGATCGCGCATGAAGTGGGCACGCCGCTCAACGTGATCGGCGGCCGCGCCCGTACCCTGGCCAAGCGCCCCGACGATCCGGCTGAGGTGCAAAAGAACGCCACGATCATCACCGAACAAGTCGAGCGCATCACCAAGATCATCCGCCAGGTACTGGATGCTTCCCGCAAGAGCCGGCCCTGCCTGACCCAGGTGGACGTTACCCGGGTGGTGCGCGAGGCGCTCGGTTTCGTGGAGGAGTTGGTCAAGCGGCAGCACATCGAGGTGCGCGTGCGCGCGGCGCAAGAGCTGCAGCCGATTCCCGGCGATCCTGACGAGATCCAGCAAGTCTGTCTGAATATCGTGATGAATGCGATTCACGCCATGAAGGACGGTGGCAACTTGACCATCGACCTGGAACAGGTAGTCCGACGCAAGGAGGGTCTGGCGCTTTCGCCGCCTTCGCCCTACCTCATGCTGCAAGTCAGTGACACGGGGCCCGGCATTCCGGTCGCGGATCGCGACAAGATCTTCGAGCCCTTCTTCACCACCAAGGACCCCGGCCAAGGCAGCGGGCTGGGCCTGGCGGTGAGCAAGGGCATCGTCAAAGATCACGAGGGCTGGATTGAGGTCGACGACGCTCCCCGTGGTGGCGCCGTGCTGCGCGTGTTTCTGCCCGTGGGCAGCGCGGCCGAGCGGCCCCAGGCAGAGGGCGACACGCCCGCCCCGGTGGTCGAAAACGCGGGGCCGTCGGGCCGCTGAGGTGCGGTGGCGGTGACAGTGGCGGTGGCGGTGACAGTCACGGTAGCGGAGACGATGACAGTGACCGCGACAGTGACGGTGGCGGAGACAGTGCGCCCGCAATCCCGCGACAAACGGAGTCGCAGATATCTCCAAGCATAGCTCACGGGCAGGCTGCTGGGTGGCGTTGTGTTCTCGTCGCTGAAGTCGGTGCGGACGCTGATTGAAGCTCTCCAGAAGGGGTCTCGCGCGGCAAGAATGGGTCTTGCGATCTACGGCTCTGCAAGGGAAAAGCTCCCTGCTGACTTGCAGCAACAGCAAGCGCGCTTGCTCAACGAGCATGTATGGGCAAGGATGGCCGGGCTGGGCTTCCGCATGACGGAACGCCCTGCGCAGCATGGCCCACCCCCCGAGCACGATCGACGACGCTTCCGTCACCCGCGGGCGGGCCCAGGCCACCATCCTGGTGGTCGACGACGACGCGGCCATGCGCGACTATCTCAAGGAAGATCTGGAACGCGAAGGCTTCTCGGTCGAGGTCGCCAACGACGGTCGCGCCGGCCTGGAGCGGGTAAGGCGAGGCGGCGTCGACCTGGTGGTATCCGACGTGAAGATGCCAGAGATCGACGGGCTGGATCTGTTGCGCGAGATCAGAGCCGTCGAGCCCTGTCCCTGCGTCATCACCATCACCGCATTCGGGTCGATCGACACGGCCATCCGCGCGGTCAAGCTGGGCGCGTACGACTTCCTGATCAAGCCGTTCGAGATGGATCGCCTCCTGCTCACCATCGACAAGGCGCTGGCCGAGCGGGCGCTGCGTTCGGAGGTGATTCGCCTGCGCGAAGAGGTCAGCCGGCGCGAGCGGCTGGACAACCTCATAGGTCGCTCGCCTGCCATGCAGGAAGTTTTCAGTCTCATCCGTCGCATGGCTGGGTCGCAAGCCAGCGTGCTCATCACCGGTGATTCGGGCACCGGCAAGGAGTTGGTGGCGCGTGCCATCCACGCCCACGGTCCGCGCAAGGCGCGCCCATTTGTGGCGGTTAATTGCTCCGCCATCCCAGAAACCCTGCTGGAGAGTGAGCTCTTCGGCTACGCGCGCGGCGCCCATTCCACCGCGCGCACTGACCGTGAGGGTCTGTTCGTGGAGGCCGACGGCGGCACCCTGTTCCTCGACGAGATCGCCGAGCTGCCGCTGCCCCTGCAACCCAAGTTGCTGCGTATCCTGCAGGACGGCGAGGTACGGCCTCTCGGCACCAACAAGGTCGAACGCGTGGACGTGCGGGTAATCGCCGCGACCAATCGCGATCTGGCGGCGTATCTACGCGAGGGACAGCTTCGCGAGGACCTCTACTACCGGCTCAATGTCGTGCAGATTCATCTGCCCCCGTTGCGCGGTCGCAGCGAGGACGTGCTGCCCCTGGCCGAGTATTTCCTGGCCCACTCGGCCGCGCGGGCTGGCAAAGCTCTGCGCGGCTTTTCCGAGGACACCAAGAAGATCATGCTTGCCTACACCTTCCCCGGGAACGTGCGCGAGCTGGAGAACATGGTTGAACGCGCGGTGGCGCTGGCCGAGGGCGAGCTGATTGGCCCTGACGATCTGCCGCCGGTCACGCGTGAACGCAAGAGCCAGGACCGACTGTCCACCGCGGTGGCGCAGGGGCTGACCCTCGACCAACTCGAACGTGAGTATATCGAACGGGTGCTCGACGCCGAGGGGGGCAACAAGACGCGCGCGGCTTTGCGTCTGGGGCTGGACCGCAAGACACTGTACCGAAAGCTGGAGGAGTACGCGGCCGCGCCCAAGCCGGGATCGGGTGGAGATGGGCCGAAACACCCTGGACAATAGAGCCGCCCTGTCGACGTAGCCGCGGCGCTTTGCTAGCACTATGAGCATGCCTGATTCATTCGGCTCTCGCTCCGCGTTGCGGGTCGGCAACCGCAGTCTTGAGATCTTCCGCCTGGCCGCAATGCAAGCCGCTGGGTTGCCGATCGAGCGGTTGCCATTCTCGCTGAAGATTCTTCTCGAGAACCTGTTGCGGCGCGAGGACGGCGCATCGGTCACCCGCCAGCAGATCGAGGCGGTGGCGCGCTGGCAGGCGGAGGCCGAGCCTGCATGCGAGATCGCGTTCATGCCAGCACGGGTGATCATGCAGGATTTCACCGGCGTGCCCGCGGTCGTGGATCTGGCTGCCATGCGCACCGCTACCCAACGCGCGGGCGGCGATCCGACCCGCATCAATCCTCTCTTGCCGGCGGAACTGGTCATCGACCATTCGGTGCAAGTGGATGAATACGGCCACCCGCAAGCCCTGGCGCGCAACAACCAGATCGAATTTGCGCGCAACCACGAGCGCTACGCTTTCTTGCGCTGGGGCCAATCCGCCTTTCGCAATCTCGCCGTGGTACCGCCTGACACCGGCATCGTTCACCAGGTCAACCTCGAGTACTTGGCCCGCGTGGTGTTCGCCGCCGTCCATCCCACTCGCCCCGACGTCATGCAGGCCTATCCCGACACGGTGGTGGGCACCGACTCGCACACCACCATGATCAACGGTCTCGGCGTCTTGGGCTGGGGCGTGGGCGGCATCGAGGCCGAGGCCGCCATGCTGGGTCAGCCCATGCCTCTCCTGGTTCCCCAGGTCATCGGCGTCCGGGTGGCCGGTTCGTTGCGCGAGGGCGCCACGGCCACGGATCTCGTGCTCACCGTGACCGAGATCCTGCGCAAGCTGGGCGTGGTGGGGAAGTTCGTCGAGTTCTTCGGCCCCGGCATCGCCAAGCTGCCGCTGGCCGACCGCGCGACCATTGCCAACATGGCGCCTGAATATGGTGCCACCTGCGGGCTGTTTCCCATCGACGAAGAAACCCTGGCCTATCTGCGTTTCTCGGGCCGGTCCGAGGAATCCATCGCCCTGGTGGAGGCCTACTGCCGCGAGCAGGGCCTGTTCGCAACCGCCGATGCCCCCCAAGCCCAGTACACCAAGACTGTTGACCTCGACCTGGCCAGCATCGAGCCCTGCCTGGCCGGGCCGCGCCGGCCGCAGGAACGAGTGCCGCTGTCTCAGATGAGAAAGTCGTTCGCAGCGGCCTTGCCTTTGCTGACCAAGCCCGAGCAGCCCGGCGCTGCCAAGCCCTCCCCGAGCGCCAGCGCTCACCCCAGCTTGCAGGACGGCTCACTGGTGCTGGCTGCCATTACCAGTTGTACCAACACATCCAACCCGTCGGTGCTCATGGCCGCGGGCCTGCTGGCCAAGAAGGCGGTCGAGCGCGGCCTGGCCAGCCAGCCCTGGGTGAAGACCTCGCTGGCGCCCGGATCGCAGGTGGTCACCGCCTACCTCAAGGAGGCCGGCCTCTTGCCCTATCTGGAAAAGCTCGGCTTTCACGTGGTGGCCTACGGCTGCACGACCTGCATCGGCAACTCGGGGCCGCTGGCTGCGACGATTTCGCAAGCCATCGAAGAACGCGGGCTGGTGGTGGCGTCAGTTCTGTCGGGCAACCGCAACTTCGAGGGCCGCGTGCACCCCGAGGTTCGCGCCAACTACCTGGCCTCGCCTCCCCTGGTCGTGGCCTTTGCCCTGGCCGGCCGGGTGGACGTCAATCTCGAAGAGGAGCCCCTGGGTGCAGACCGCGCCGGCCAGCCGGTTTTCCTGCGCGACATCTGGCCGTCGCAGGCCGAGATTGGGGCCGCGCTGGCTGCAGTCAAGCCTGCCATGTTCAAGCAGGCCTACGCCACCGTGTTCGAGGGAGATTCCCGCTGGCGCGGCCTTCAGGTTCCGCAGGCGGCCACCTACGCGTGGGACGACAGTTCCAGCTACGTCAAGCATCCGCCCTATTTCGTGGACATGCCGGTGACGCCAGCCGCGGCGGACGAGCTCCACGGCATGCGCGTGCTGGCGGTGCTCGGCGACAGCATCACCACCGATCACATCTCGCCCGCTGGATCGATCAAACTCCACAGCCCAGCCGGGCGCCACCTCGTCGCTCTCGGCATTGAGCCCAAGGACTTCAACTCCTACGGCGCTCGTCGCGGCAACCACGAGGTCATGGTTCGCGGGACCTTTGCCAATGTTCGTCTCAAGAACCTGCTGGTTCGCGGCAGCGAGGGCGGCGTCACCCGGTATCTGCCCGGCCGCGAGGTCATGCCCATCTACGATGCGGCCATGAAGTACCAGGCTGACCACGTGCCGCTGCTAGTTTTGGCCGGCCGCGACTACGGGTGCGGCTCGTCGCGCGACTGGGCGGCGAAGGGAACGCGCCTGCTCGGTGTGCGTGCGGTGCTGGCCGAAAGCTTCGAGCGAATCCACCGCTCGAACCTGTTGGGCATGGGCGTGCTGCCCCTGGAATTCTTGCCCGGCGACAGTGCGCACAGTCTGGGGCTGACCGGTGAAGAAGTCTTCGAAACCCTGGGCCTGCCCCACTTCCTCGAGGCGCCGCCCGCCCACCGCCAAATCGCTATCCGCCTCACCCGGCCCGACGGATCGCAAGACCACTTTGCCGTGCGCGTGCGCATTGACACCCAACAAGAGTCGGCCTACTACAAGCACGGCGGCATTCTGCCGTACGTGCTGAGATCGTTGGCTGGACTGTCTAGAGCATGAAGGCCTTGATTCCTCTCGTGGCGCTCGCCACGTTGATCTCTTCTTCCGCCAGCGCCCGAACCACGCCGCGCCCAGGAGGTACTCCCTTGACCTCGCAGAAGTCAGCCTTTCCATTCCCGATTACCGAGAAGGTCCTGGCCAACGGCCTGCGCATCTTCGTCGTGCCCTACGACTCGCCCGGCCTGGTGGCCTACTACTCGGTGGTGCGCACCGGCAGTCGCAACGAAGTCGAACCGGGCAAGTCCGGCTTCGCCCACTTCTTTGAGCACATGATGTTCCGGGGGACCGAGCGCTATTCGACCGAGCGCTACAACGCCGAGATCAAGGCCATGGGCGCTGACTCCAACGCCTTTACCGCCGAGGACATGACCGTGTATCACATCCTGGCCGGCAAGTCCGCGCTGGCCAAGGTGGTCGAGATCGAGGCTGACCGCTTCCTCAACCTCAAGTACGACGAGGCTTCGTTTCAGAAGGAAGCCCGGGCGGTTCTGGGCGAGTACAACAAGGGCTCCTCCGATCCGTTGCAGAAGATGTCCGAAGCGCTCTACGACCATGCCTTTGCGCTGCACACCTACAAGCACACCACCATCGGGTTTCTGCGCGACATCGAGGACATGCCCAACCAGTTCGATTACTCGCGCCAGTTCTTTGACCGCTACTATCGGCCCGACAACGTGATCCTGCTGGTGGTGGGCGACGTCACCGCCGATGAAGTGCTTGCCCCGATCGCCAGAGCGTACAGTACCTGGCGCAAGGGCCCGGCGCGGCCGCCGGTCCCGGTCGAACCACCGCAGACGCGCGAACAACGCGTGACGGTTCCCTGGAAAGGCGCCAGCCTGCCCATGCTGTTCATGGGTTATCACGCGCCTGGTTTTTCCACCCAGTCGATCGACGGACCGGCTCTCGAAGTCCTGGCCGAGCTGCTCTTCGCCGAGCGATCGCGTTTGCACAAGCAGCTCGTGCTCGACGAGCAAAAAGTTGAAACCCTGGAGGGCGGCGAAGGGCGCCATGTGGATCCCAACCTGTTTCTCGTGCTGGCCCGGGTGAAACAGGCCGAGGACATGGCCTACGTGGAGTCCACCATCGAGAAAGAGATCGCGCGCGTCGCGGCCGAGGGCGTGGACGGCAAGACCCTTGGCGAAGTGCTCTCGCATGCGCGCTACGCCTTCGCGGCGCAGCTCGCGACGCCCGACCACGTCGCCCTGGTGGGGGCCGAGTTCTTGGCCCTAGACGGCCGGCTGTCCGCCATCGACGAGTACTTTTCCCGCCTCGCCCAGGTGACGAGCGCGGACGTGCAGCGCGTGGCACGCAGCTTTTTCACCCCGCAGAACCGCACAGTCGTCACCCTACGACCAGAAGCCCCGTGAACCGACGGAGATTACCTATCATGTTGCTTTCCATCGCCCTTGCGACGGCGGGCGCCCTCGCCTCCCGCCGGCCTGCTGCTGCCCCTCGGCTTTCTCGACGAGCGGCTTCGGTCTCCCAAGGCCTACGCTGCGTGAGGTTGCCCTCGCCGGAGAATCCCCTGGTCGCCATTCGCCTGCTCTTCCAGGTGGGCGCGGCCGACGATCCCACGGGCAAGGGCGGTCTCGCCGACTTGACCGCGGCCATGCTCGGCTCGGCGGGAACCCAACGCCGTTCCTGGGCCGAAGTCCTGGACGCGCTCTATCCCATGGCAGCCGATATTCACACCTATGGCGACAAGGACGCATTCGTCTTCGAAGGTACCGTTCATCGCGACAATCTGGCAGCCTTTGCCGATCTCTTGGCCGAGCAGATCTTGACCCCGCGCTTTGCCAAAGAGGATTTCACCCGTCACCGCCAGGACGCACTCGACTTCGTCAGCAAAACCCTGCGCGGCAACGACGACGAAGACCTAGGCAAGGAGGCGCTGGCCACGCTCATGTTCAAAGGCCATCCCTACGGCCATCCCACCGCCGGCACGGTCGCCGGATTGCAGGCCATCACCCTGGATGACGTCCGCCGCTTCTACGCCGACATGTTCACCCAAGATCGCCTGATCATAGGTGTGGCCGGCGGGTATCCCGACGGCTTTCCCGAAAGCTTCGCGGCGCGCTTTTCTGCCCTGCCCGCCCAAGGCAAGCCACGCAGAAAACTTCCGCCGCCCCCGGCCCACAACGGCGAGGTCCTCATCGTCGAGAAAGATGCCCGCGCCAATGCCGTGTCAATGGGCCACCCTGTCAGCATCACCCGCGCCGACGACGACTTCTATCCTCTCTATTTGGCCGGCTCGTATTTGGGCGAACACCGCACTTTCAACGGCCTCTTGATGATCGAGTTGCGGCAAAAGCGCGGCCTGAACTACGGCGACTACACCTATGTCGAAAACTTCATCCAGGACGGCGGCACCACATTCCCGCTGACCAACATCGCGCGCCGCTCACAACATTTCGAAATCTGGTTGCGTCCGGTGGCACCGCAAGCCACCGCCTTTGCCATTCGCGGCGCCTTGTTCGAGCTGGACAAGCTGGTGCGCGAGGGTATTCCGGCAGCGGGCTTGCAAGCCACGCGTGAGTTTCTGCTCCACTACCTCGACCTCTGGGCGCAGGACCCCTCGCGCCGCCTGGGCTATGCCATCGACGCTCTTACCTACGGCAAGGACATCGTCGCCGAGCTGAAGGCGCGCCTGCCCAGCATGACCAAAGCCCAGGTCGACCGCGCCATCCGAAGACATTTTGACCCCAAGCGCTTGACTATCGCCATTGTCAGCGACAATGCCGAGGCCCTGCGCGCCCAGTTGCTGTCGGGCAAACCCACGCCCATGACCTATGATACCAAGGACACTCCCGCAGAAGTGCTTGAGCGAGACAAATCCATCGAAGGCTTCCCGCTTCGTCTCACCCCGAGCAAGGTCAAGATCCTTCCCGCGGGGGTCATGTTCGAGAAGTAGGATAGGCGGGCGATGCCCGGAGGCGGCCGCTACCATATCTCGCGCAAGATCGCCGACGGCGGTATGGCGGAAATCTTTCTCGGCCGCCAGCGCGGGGTTGAGGGCTTTGAACGGCCGGTTGTGCTCAAGCGCATCCTGGCGTCCCTGCTCGCCGACCCGCAGTTCCGCAACCAGATGATCGACGAGGCTCACGTCGCCATGAGCCTCAACCACAGCAACATCGTTCAGGTGCTGGACCTCGGCCACGCGCGCGGGCGCTATTTCCTGGTTCTTGAGCTGGTGGAGGGTTGGGACCTCAACCAGATCGTGAATCGCGCCCGTGCCTGCTCATTCCCTCTTCCGCCTGAGCTAGCTCTTTATGTCGTCGCCGAGGTTTGCCGCGCACTCGGCTACGCCCACGCCAAGACTCGCGACGGACAGCCCCTGGGTATCGTCCACCGCGACGTGAGCCCGCACAACGTACTGGTGAGCGAGCAGGGCGAGGTCAAACTGACCGACTTCGGCATTGCCAAGGCCACGGGCCGCCGCGAGCACACCGGACACGGCGTGATCAAAGGCAAGCTGGCCTTCATGTCGCCTGAGCAGGCGTCGGGCACCGCGGTGGACGCGCGCTCGGACCTCTTCTCTCTCGGCACGGTGCTGTACGTTCTCGGCACCGGGCGGCGGCCCTTCGAGGCCCCCACTGATCTTGAGGCTCTGGTGCGCGTACGGCAGTGCCAGTTCGCGCCATTCACCGAGGTCGCGCCCGATATTTCGCCCGAGTTTGCTCGCATCACCCTGCGGGCCATGCAGGCTGCCCCAGCCGACCGCTACCAGAGCGCGGAGGAGATGCTGATCGACATCGAAACCGTGCAGCGCTCCGCTTTCAAGCCCGCGGGCCAGACCGAACTCAAGCGCTGGCTGGCAAAACTGCAGCAGATGGACGGCGCGCCCACCATTTCCAAGGCCGCCACGCAAGCATCTATGGCGGATGATTCCGAAGCGATGCAACTCGACGCGAGCGAGGATCTCGTCTTCGACGACTCTTCCCAGGTCTCCCCGCTGTTGGAAGGACCGGCTCGCCCCACCCAGCCGACCATGGCAGCCGTACCAGCGCTCCTGCCCACCGTGCACGCGTCTGCACCGGCTCCGCAAACGAAGGGGCCATCGAAATTGTCGCGGCGTCTCGCCATTCTTTCCCTCCTGGGTGGGCTGGCCGCACTGCTGGCGTGGCTGAGACTGCGCAAACCCCCACAAAGCCCGCGCGTCACTGCACGTCCACCGTCTCCGACACGTCCACCGTCCCCGACACGCCCACCCTCTCCGACACGCCCACCCTCTCCGCCACCGCCACCGTCTCCGGCACCGCCACCGTCTCCCCATCCTGCCGAGCCTCCCGCCAAGGCCGCCGAGGTGGCTGCGCCCCAAGCAGCCCAGCCACCGCCAGCCGAGGATGAAGAGGAGGCCCTGCTCAAGCACAGCGAGCCGGCCGCCCCTGAGCAGATTCTCGGCGAAGCCGAGGGCGAGAGGCCCGCCAAGCCGCCTGCTGCCAAGCACGGCAAGCAGACCAAGCCGGAACCCGCGCTTCCCGACAGCGTCTCAGTTCACGTCGAGAGCCATCCCCAGGGTGCTGTGATCAAGCTCAAAGACCGCGTGTTCGGACGCTCGCCGCTCAACCTACGCTTTCGTCCCGGAATCCCCTACCGATTAACTTTCGTCAAGAAAGGCTACCAGAGTGCGAGCAAGCGTTTCACGGTGACCGGCAGGAAGAATCAGAAGGTGACGATCGCCCTCAAGGAAAAGCCTGCGCCGAAGAAGTCGCTTTTCCACCGAATCGTGGGACGGTGACTCCCGTAGTCTGCAGCCACAATGCTGCGCTAATCCCCGCCAGGGTTGTACACACCTGGGAGCCGCGGTCCGTGCCGCTCACCCCCTTCGCGTCCATGACGGTTCCGCCCAAACCGCGAACGCCGACGCCGCCTGCGACCGCCGCCTGAGTCATTCCCGCCTCGCCCGTTCGAGTTCTCCCCGTTGGGGCTCTGCCCCCTCGGCTGAGGCCGTCCCTCGCTCCCGCGCGCCGAGGTGGCCACCGGCAGCGACAACGTGGGCGGAACAACCCACTCCACATAGGGTCGAATGTTGGCGTCGCGAATCGCCACCCAGCCGGCGGCGAAATCGGGCGCGGATTGCCCCGCTCCAGGCTCGGGCGACGGAACCTCGGCCAGGAAGGCCGAGGCCTCGCCCGGCGCAAGCACGATCTCTCCGGCAGCGGGTACCGCGGCTTCCGGCGCCTCCTGCCAGACGCTCTCGTCGACCATACCGTCGCTGTCGGGCGGCGGAACCCAGGGCGGCGGAACCGCCAGCGCAGGCAAATCGGGTATGGCAGTGGGAAAGGTCAGGGCTGGGCGCGGAGCCGGCGCCGGCTTTTCGCCGTGACGGCGGCGGCGGTGCGCACGGCCATGGAAATCGGTGGCTGCGTGCAAGCCGTGACGAGCATCCGCCTCGCCTGGGTCGAAGACCTCGCTGTCGAGGCCCGCGCATGAGTCACACAAGCCACACTTTCCGCCATTCTCCTCGCCGAAGTAGGCGCGCAGCATCTGTACTCGGCAGTTCTGCGTGTTCATGTACTTCAGCAACTCGGCCAGCCGCCGCCGATCGGAAATGCGCCGCGCCTCGAACACCGAGGCCGCCTTGTCGATCTGCTCGCGCGTGGGACGCGGCTCCACCCCCGCCCAGCGCGCGGCCTTGACTTCCACTGCCACCCCCATGGCCTCCAACACCGAAAGCACCACGCGCACCCGGCGCTCGGGCAAGGCCATCGACAGGGCCAAGTCGCGCACCGAAACCTCCTTGCCCTCGTCGCTCCACGCATACAGCCCTTCGGCGACGGCGCGGGCCTGGGTCTTGGTCGGGTGTGCCTCTTTGAGGAAGTGCTCCTGGATGGCGATGTCGTCCGGCTGGAAGAGCAACACGCACCGGGCGGGCTTGCCGTCGCGACCAGCCCGCCCCGCCTCTTGCACGTAGGACTCGGGCGAGCCCGGCATCTGGTAGTGGATGATGTAGCGGATATCCGGCTTGTCCACGCCCAGCCCAAAGGCGTTGGTAGCGATCATGACCACCTTGCGCCCGGCCGACATGAAAGACGCCTGCGCCTTTTCCCGCTCGTCCGTGGTCATCTTGCCGTTGTAGCGCTCAACCGGGATCTTGCCGTGGCGCAAAGCCACGTAGAGTTCGTCGACCGCCCTGACCGTCGCGCAATAGACGATGCCCGGCCGCCGCAACCGCTGGATCAGCTTGCCCAAGACGCGCAGCTTGTCAGCCTCGCCGCCGACCTTGCGCACGTCGAATGCCAGGTTGGGACGGTGGAATGACACCCGGCAGGTGTAGACGTCCTTCATCCCAAGCTGGACGGCGACGTCCTCGGCAATGGCCGGAGTGGCGGTGGCAGTGAGGCCCAGGATGGGTGGCCGCCCCAACACCTCGGCCGCGCGCCGCAGGCCCAGATACGAAGGTCGAAAATCGTGGCCCCACTGGGACACGCAGTGGGCCTCGTCCACGCAGAAGAGCGAGAACCTCACGCCTTCGAGGGTCTCCTGCACGGCTGGCGTGCACACTGACTCGGGGGTGATGAGCACCAGCTTGATGCGACCATCACGAACCGCGTCCAGATCCGCAGCGCGTTCCTTGGCGGTGCGGGTCGAATCGATGCGCGCCACGGCTACGCCAGCGGCTTTCAACTTGCCGACCTGGTCCTCGATGAGCGCCAGCAGCGGTGAAACCACCAGGGTTGGCCCAGGCAACGACAGAGCAGGCAATTGATAGGTCAGCGACTTGCCACTGCCGGTGGGCATGATGGCCAGGGTGTCGCGACCGCTGAGAACGGACTCGATGACCTCGGCCTGCCCTGGACGCAGATCGCGAATGCGCAAGATGGGCCGGGCGCGATCCACCGCCTGCCTCAGGGCTGAGGAGTACTCCGCTTCGGGCATGGCCCGCGCGTTTGCGATCACGGTAGGGTAGAGCGGCTCCACCGGAACAGAAACTCCCCTGAAGCGCGGAGCCTCGGGCTCTCTCTCCGAGCGGTTGATAACGATGGTGGGCTCGGCTTCGTCCTGCGCTGAACTGGTCCCGTCTCCGCGTATGTCGACGCGTGGGGATTCGTTGGCAGCAGCGGCCTTGGCCGGCTCCCAGGTGGATGGCGTACTCAGTCTCGACTCCTCTCCGAACTCACATCACATAGCTAAGGAATGACTTCCTGCACCAGCGACCCATCGTACCCGGTCGCGGACCCCAGTCCCCTGGACTGTGGAAGCGTCGGTCTCAGTACAATTTCGACCGCCTGGACGTCAGCAGAGACGCCTTGCAGGAACGCACGTATAACGTAGCACAATCCCTTCCTGGCCACAAGAATTCGCGCGGGGAGCCGGCGAGCTTTGCTCGCCGCGAACCGTCGCGGGATGGCACACAACCTGCTGATGCCTCCTTTGTGACAGCTCTCCTCGCCCTCTGTCCTGATACCCGTCCTCGAGAACGGCTGCTGTCCCGCGGGCCTAGTGCCCTTTCCGACGCAGAGCTTCTCGCCATCCTCCTCGGCAGCGGCCGCCAGGGCCAGAATGTCCTGGAAATAGCGCAGGACTTGATTGCACGCCTAGGTGATCTACGTGGTCTTGGTGATGCCGCCGAAGCGGAATTGCGCACTCAGTCAGGGGTTGGTCCGGCCCGGGCCGCCGTGATCCAAGCAGCGCTCGAGCTGGGCCGGCGGGCGACCGGAACTCGGCCCGAACGTGGCCGATTCCTGGGCAACGCAGCCGACGTCTGGACGCATTATCGAGCCCGCCTGGCGCCCTCGCCGGTCGAGGAGTTCTGGATGCTGGCGCTCGATGTCCGACACCGTGTCCTTTTCGAATCCTGTGTGGCACGCGGGTCACTTACTGGGGTCGAGGTCCATCCGCGCGATCTGTTCCGAACCCTCATCCGCAGCGCCGCCGCGTCGGTGATCTTCTGCCACAACCACCCGTCGGGCGATCCCTCACCCTCACGTCAGGACATGGAGCTAACCGCGCGCCTCCGCCAAGTGGGTGAGCTGTGTGGCATAAGCGTGCTCGACCATGTGGTGGTTGCAACCGGCGGGTACGTGAGCTTCGCCGACCGCGGCTGGCTTTGAACCAGTTTCTGGACCGGCGGCTCCGCCGACCTACAATTCGACCATGCGGTCCACTGCCATTTCAGGAGCGATGGCGCTTCTTTGCCTTGCCTTCTGTCCGGACGCCCCAGCATTCGCCGATGGAACCGCGCTGCCGGGAATTCGCCCTCTCGGCACAGGAGGGGCCATGCGCGCGGCGGCCACTGGCGACGTCGGCCCCATGCTCAACCCCTCTGGGATCTCGCTCATGCGCTCCTACAGTGCGGAAAGCGCCTATGCGTACGGGAGCCGCGATTCGACGCACGATCTTCGTGTATCGGTCGTGGATTCCACCTCAGGCTTGAACATGGGCGGAGCTCTCTTCTACACCTACCACAAGGCCTCGCCCGCCGGTTCCAGTCAAAGTGGCCAACTGGGTGGTGGTTCGGTGTCTTTCCCGCTTGGCGACGTGGTGTTTCTTGGCGGCACGGCCAAGTACATGGATTTCTCGACCGCGGGCAACGGCTGCACGTTCACGAAGAAAGGGTTCACCTTCGACGCGGGCGTTACCGTCCGACCCATGCAGTATCTCGCCCTGGCAGTCGTTGGATACAATCTCACCAATCCAGGAATCTCCTTCGCGCCTCCGGCCCTGGGCGGCGGCGTGAGCTTGAGCGCTATTCCTGGTCTCCTGCTTCTCTTCGACAGCGTGCTGGAGTGGGGGCACAAGGATCCAACTGCTCCCCAGAGCGCACCGCCCGGCAAGGCATACTATGTGATGGGCGGTGGTGAGTACCTGGGCAAGTCAATGGCGGCCCGGCTGGGAGGCGGGTGGGATGGCCTCAACAAGAATGGCTACCTGAGCGGAGGTGTGTCCGCTGTCTCGACGGTTGGTGCCCTAGACGTTTCGATGCGTCAAGACATCTCAGGCGAGCGCAAAGGCACGTTCGTAGGTGTCGCCGCTCGCCTGTTCGTTCCCACCAACTAGGTTACACTGACGGCTGCTTGTCGCCCGCTCCCCGGAACTTTTCTGCTGCAACGCTGTCAATTGATATGTGGAGGCCACTCTCGCGCCCATGCAGGCCACGGCCATCCCGGCTGCGGCGTCCCACCCTGGTCGGCTGCGCAGCGCGCGCCCGCGGTCTGGGTTTCAGATGAGCCTGTCCGAGCGACTTCTGGTTGCCCGGCTGGTCAGAAGGGACGAGGAAGCCTTCAATGAACTGGTCCGCCAGCACGGCGACCGTGTCTTCAATCTGGTCTTGCGCATGGTCGGCTCGCGCGCCGAGGCCGAGGACATCGCCCAGGAAGTCTTCGTTACGGTATTCAAGAGTATCGACTCCTTCCGCAGCGAGGCCAAGCTGTCCACTTGGTTGCTGCGCATTGCTGCCAACCACGCCAAGAATCGCATCAAGTACCTGGCGCGCCGCCGGGAGCATGAGCCGGGCGGAAGTGACAGCGCCGATCTGGCTGACGAGGGTAAAGCCCCGGCCCAGTCGCACATCCATGGCCCCGACGTGCTGCTTGAGGCCGCCGAAACTGAGGACATCATGCAAAAAGCGATCGCCACCCTGGAGGAGGACCAACGCCTCCTGGTCGTGCTACGTGACGTCGAGGAACTCTCCTACGAGGAGATCGTAGAAATTACCGGCCTGCCCGAGGGCACCGTCAAGTCGCGCTTGCATCGCGCCCGCATGACCTTGAAGCAACTACTTGAGGACAACTTCAAGTGAGCGCCGCCGATTCCCATACCCGGACCGTGGATGCCTTCTCCGCCTACCTCGAGGGCGAGCTTCCGCTCGACGAGAAGGCATCGGTGGAGCACCACCTGTCTACCTGCATCCAGTGCCGCACCTCCCTGGAGCGATTCCGCCGGACCCTGGGAGGGCTAGGCCGACTGAAACAGACCGCCGCCCCCAACTCCTTCCTCGCGGCGATTCAGCAGCAGATCCATCGCCGCTCACGCGGTCGCTTCTTCCGCCGACGCTGGCTCCTCTTTGGCCGTGTCCCGTTCGAATGGCTTTCGTTGGCCATGATTGTGGCCATGCTCGTCTACTACCTGGTGATGCTGCAATCCTCGCCCACCGGCGTGAAGCCGCTGCCGTAGAATGCTTTTTCACCACAGAGAGCCCAGAGCACACAGAGGCCGGAGAGCGGAATCGCCGAAGTGCCGGAAACGACGATAATCCGGCCGTCGCAACTCGCAGTGCTTGACGTTTCCGGCACTTCGGCGCCTTTCCTGTTCTCTCTGTGAACTCCGTGTTCTCTGTGGTGAAGAAAGCTAGCTAACGTACACGAACAGGACCTTGAGGTATTGCCCCTCGGTGAACGCGGGGGGCAGAGGGTGATCGCACCCGGGACCGCCACGCTCGACCATGCGTACCTCGCGCTGGGCCTGCTTGGCGGCTACCGCTACGATGCGCTCGAAATCTTGCGCACCGATGTTCTGCGAGCATGAACAGGTCACGAGCAGGGCCCCTGGCGCACAGACCGTCAACGCTAGGGCGTTGAGCCTCTGGTAGCCCTTAGTCGCTGCCTCGACATCCTTGCGTGCCCGCGCGAACTTGGGCGGATCGATCACCACCAAATCGTAGGACATGGGCGTGGCGGTTTCCAAAAAGCGGAAAGCATCTGCCTCCACCGCGCGCACCGGGACGCCATTGGCTGCCGCGTGCGCTTCGATGCGGGCCACCGCGCGCGGCGAGCTGTCCACCGCGGTCACTTCGCTCGCTCCCGCGCGGGCCGCCTGCAGCCCAAAGCCACCTGCATAGGCATAGCAGTCGAGCATGCGTAAGCCTTTCCCGGCGCTGGCTAGCTGCCCCACCCGCATGCGGCTGGGCCGCTGGTCGAGAAACATGCCGGTCTTCTGGCCAGCGAGCGGTTCGGCTTGCAAGCGCAGGCCATCCTCCAGACAGGGCACCAGGTTGCGCGGCTCGCCCCGCACCACCCGAGTCTGCGCCACCAGACCCTCCACCTCGGCGTAGCTGCCCGCCGCAACCTCGTAGATCGTGCGTGGTGACAGCGTGGCTGCCAGCGCATCGAAGATCGCCTCCCGACGCAGGGCAAGTCCCAGGGTGGTGATTTGCACCACCGCAGCGTCGGCAAACACGTCGACCACCAAACCGGGCAAGCCATCGCCTTCGCTGTTGACCAGGCGATAGGCTGTGGTCTCGGCGCTTGGGAGCCCAAGACGGGTTCGCAGGGCCCGCGCCTCGCGCACCCGTGCCGCAAAGAACGCCGCATCGATGGCTTCGTCTTTGCGGGTGAGCAGCCGCACCGGGATCTGCGAGCGCGGGTTGAAGATCCCGCGGCCGATGAAGTGGCCGTCGTGGTCGACCAGCGACACGATGTCACCGGCGGCGGCCTCACCGTCAAGACGCTCTACCGCGTTAGCGTAGACCCAAGGGTGCCCGAACCAGAGCGGCCGCGCCTTGCCGCGACAAAGGAAGACCCGGCCAGAGGAATCGCGGGCTTCGCCGGAAACACCCGTGGACGAGGCAAGATTGGTTGCTCGCTTGCGTGACATCGAAGCATTATAGGCTGCCGTGCTGGCCACGCTGCCAATACCGATACTTGTTGCCTTGCTGGCGCAGGCTGAACCTGCGCCGGCCGAGCCTGCTCCGGCCGACGCCCAGCCCGCAGCCGAGGCGACGTCTGCGCCGGCAGCCGAGCCTGGGGCTGGCGCAGAGCCCGCACCGGCATCGGAGTCCCCCCCTGCGGCGCCTGCGCCGGCAAAACCCGAAGTCAAGCAAGGTCAAGAGCAGCCGTCAGATGGCGAGCCTAACATGATGTTCGGCTTCCGCGCCGGCGCCGATTTCCAGCTCTCGGGCGATATCTCCCCCAAGGTTGGGTACTCGCTCAGCCCGTTCTTCCAGTACACCTACGCACGCCTGGCCGACCGTCTCGGGCTCGGCGTGCGCGCCGAGTTCACCTTCGATCGCTTTGAGAAGCTGGTGACCATCCCGCCCAATGCAGGCGAGCCGTCATACCAGACCACGCGAGCCCTTACCTTCTTCGATTTCGCCCTGCTGGCAACCGCCACTTTGCGTCTGGGCCGGGTGCAGCCCTGGGTGGCAGCCGGAATGGGGTTGGCGCTCGGGAACTTCCAAACCCCTGAGGTGGAGTACCAGTCAGTCGGATCCCACAGCACGCGGCCTCTCGTTCTCGGCGCCGGTGGCCTCGACGTGGCTGTGGGACGAGGGGCTTTGGTCGGGCTGCACGTCGAGTACCGAAATATGCTGGCCAAACCGAGCAATGGCCAGGGCATCGAAGTCTTTGGCGACCGCCTGTCGCTCCAGGCCGGGCTCATGTATCAGTTCTGACAGATTAGCTTTCTTCACCACAGAGGACACAGAGGCCACAGAGCCGGATCGGAAGGGGAATAGTTGTCCGGTCCGAACCCCTTCTCCCTTTCCGACCTCTGTGTTCTGGGTGGAAAAGCTAGCCCTCCATGAAACTCTTGAGCCGCTTGCTGCGCGACGGGTGGCGCAGCTTGCGCAGGGCCTTGGCCTCGATCTGACGGATGCGCTCGCGCGTGACTTCGAAGTCCTGACCCACCTCTTCCAGGGTGTGGTCCGACTTTTCTCCGATACCGAAGCGCATGCGCAGCACCTTTTCTTCTCGCGGCGTCAGCGTGGCCAACACCTTGCGGGTTTGGTCCGCCAGGTTCATCGAGATGACTGCGTCCGAGGGCGAGATGATGCTCTTGTCCTCGATGAAATCACCGAGGTGCGAATCTTCCTCCTCGCCAATCGGCGTTTCCAGAGAGATGGGCTCCTTGGCAATCTTGAGCACCTTACGGACCTTGTCGAGCGGCAGCTCCATCTTCTCGGCAATCTCCTCTGGTGTCGCTTCCCGGCCCAACTCCTGCACCAGGTATCGGCTGGTGCGGATGAGTTTGTTGATGGTTTCGATCATGTGCACCGGGATGCGGATGGTGCGCGCCTGATCGGCGATGGCGCGTGTGATGGCCTGGCGGATCCACCAGGTCGCGTAGGTGGAGAACTTGTAGCCACGCTTGTACTCGAACTTGTCCACCGCCTTCATCAGGCCGATGTTGCCCTCCTGGATGAGGTCGAGAAACTGCAGGCCCCGGTTGGTGTACTTCTTGGCAATCGACACCACCAGGCGCAGGT
>Ga0182017_10001127_pt1 | contig 20944 bp, 18 predicted proteins | sample 712E3DmetaG_FD_120492 | JGI IMG/M metagenome (GOLD analysis project Ga0182017, IMG submission 120492) | Permafrost microbial communities from Stordalen Mire, Sweden - 712E3D metaG | ecosystem: Environmental > Terrestrial > Soil > Wetlands > Permafrost | place: Sweden: Stordalen | collected... | reverse complement strand
TAATATTAAGTATTTGTTTTTCATATTATTATATTTATCGTTATACATCAAAAAGAATAACGTAGTTAAAAAAAATTAGCATGCTCCGGCATGTGATTTTAAAGTTTTCACAGACATTTTAGTTCTCTTTTCGATTGTTGATTTTACATGAGAGCCTATAAAGTATGTAAATGGCATGAGCATTTCTTTCTTTGATGCTTCTTGTGTAATTGAATCTAATGTACCATTAGCACAATCTTCATCGGGAAGGGAAGCCATACCGACAATTACGGCTGGTATTGTTCCAGAAACGCCCTCTTCTTTTAATACACTGATAATTTTTGAAAGGTTATCGTCAGCCATATATAGGACCAATGTTGCCCCTATATTTAAAAGCTTGGCTATCTGCCTTATTTGGTAGAAATTGTCAGTTATATTGCAGGCTATATAATAAACTACTGTATCCGTTTCATCTTTTTCTGATATTTTAACTCCGTAAAGATTTGCAGCTGCAGCCCCGGCTGTTAAGCCCGGAATAATTTCAAATGGAATGCTACGTGATTTCAAAAGGCTGGCCTCAAGTCCACCACCACCATACATAAAAGCATCGCCAGATTTAAGCCTAACGACTTTTTTGCCTTCGTTATAGCATTTTTCAAGGTGGTTTATCACATTAATCATGTGTCCCCTAAGTTCATCTTCAGTAAACTCGTGGGTCTTGCATAAATAAATAATCTCGGCATCCTCACGTTTAATGTCTAATACATAGTGGGCTGGCATACAATCATAAAGAAGTACGTCAGCCGAACTAATGGCCTGGTGGGCTTTTACAGTTAATAATTCCGGATTGCCAGGGCCTGTTCCGGTAATTAAAATTGGAAATCGTTCTTTGTTTGTCATTTTTGTTTGTTTTAAACGTTATACATATAAATGAATAATGGAATGCTAAAAAAAACAGAGCCATAATTTTCCGGACAATTCTTCCCTGTATGCTTTATTTTGTTCCATTAATTTCTCAAATTCAAATATTGCTTTTTCTCCAAATTTTGTAAGGTCGGCACCTCCGCCATTTGCCCCACCACGCTGACGCACTACTAAAGGAATAGGAGAAAGTTCATTCATTTGCTTAATGAAATGCCATGCCTGCTGGTAGGACATTTTAAGTTCCTTTGAAGCTGCATTAATAGACCCTTTCTCTTTTATTAGCTTTAATAACATTATTCTTTTCATGTTTAAAAAGCATTCCCCGTTTTTTTCAATTTCGAAATTTCCGTTTACAGAAAATGGATGTTTCATAGGTGTATTATATAAAAAGTGTGCCAAAGTATTAAATTGTTAATATTTAGCAGTTTAATAATTGCTGTTTTTAGGATTTATATACATAAAAGTAACTTTTTAAATAGAAAATTACCTTTATGTAGGTTGTTTCGGAATGTAAATAATTGGGGCATTATAAAAGGGAAAACTATTGTGTCATAACAGCGTGAACAATAAAAAAAATCGGGGATGCCTTGCACCCCCGATACCAATTTCACATTAGAATTAGAGAACTTTTGTGGATTGGATTTTAATTAGTCGTAAGTCTATAGTCTACCTACTTACGACTACCTACTACCTACTACCTACTACCTACTACCTACTACCTACTACCTACTACCTACTACCTACTACCTACTACCTACTACCTACTCCGCTTCCGTATAAGCAATTTCCTCATGCTGACTAATGTCGAGACCTATCGATTCTTCAGCTTCGGTAGCACGAATACCCAAGGTTTTGTCAACAATTTTAAACAATATAAATGTTAATACACCGGAATATACAATTGTAGATCCCACTGCAAGAGCCTGAACTCCTAATTGATGAGGATTTCCATAGAATGCCCCTTTACAGGCTGATTGTATCAGCGGATTAGCAAATAACCCAGTTGCTATAGCTCCCCATATACCACCAATACCATGTACCCCGAAAGCATCTAATGAATCGTCGTAACCAAGCGTAGGTTTTACTATACCAACCATTATAAAGCAGAATACTGATACTAACAGACCGATAATGATAGCGCCCCCCACATTAACAAATCCTGATGCAGGTGTAATGGCCACCAAACCGGCAACAGCACCGGTACAAATACCAACTACCGTAGGCTTTTTGTTAATAAACCAATCTAATAAAGCCCATGAAAGAGCAGCAGCAGCAGTTGCTATATGAGTTACCAGGAAAGCGTTTGCAGCAAGACCATCGGCAGCTAAACCACTACCGGCATTAAAACCAAACCAGCCAAACCAAAGTAAAGCAGCGCCTATGACAACCAAAACAACATTGTGCGGAGGAGTTGGACGGTTGTCATAGGATTTACGTTTCCCAATCATAAGAGCCGTAACCAACGCTGCAATACCTGCATTGACATGTACTACTGTACCTCCGGCAAAGTCAAGCGCCCCAAGTTTTAACAACCAACCGTCTGCCGACCATACCCAGTGGGCAACGGGGTTGTAAACAAGAATAGCCCAGAGAACCGCAAATATTAAAAAACCTCTGAATTTAATACGTTCTGCAAAAGCGCCTATAATTAAAGCAGGTGTAATCACGGCAAACATACATTGAAAAAGTACAAATAAAATATGCGGGATACGTTCTGTAGCCTGCGATATATAATATGGGCTTACATCGCTGATACTAATTCCCTTTAAAAATGCCCAGTCGAATCCTCCGATGTAAGGAGCCAATACTCCTTTAGATGAACCAAAGGCATTACTGTATCCAAACATTACCCATTCAAGGCTGATTACTGCTGTGAGAATAAAACACTGCATTAATATATTGAGCACGTTTTTACGCCTCACCAAACCTCCGTAGAACAATGCTAATCCGGGAATGGTCATTAACATCACAAGTGCAGTAGCTACGATCATCCAGGCTGTGTTTCCAAAATTAATGACTGGTGCAGGAGTTGAAGCAGGAACTGCTGCTTGTGCAAAAATTAAACCTGGTAAAATGACCGATAATAGAATTGTTAATCCAATATATTTTGATAGTTTCTTAAACATAGTGTTGGCCCTTTCTTTTATATTGGTTACTTTTTATCGTATAGCGATTCGTCCCCACGATCACCGGTACGTATGCGGATTGACTGATCAATGGTTGATACAAAAATCCGTCCATCGCCACTCTCTCCTGTATAGGCAGATTTCAATATGGCTTTAATGGATTTTTCTAAATTTTGATCACGAACAACAAACGATAAATGAACCCTGTCGATGGTATTAACATCGTAGGCAACACCTCTAAAAATGAGTCCCTGCTTAGCAGTACCCTGACCTTTCACATCCCACCAGGATAAAAAGTCAATATCAGCTTCGTGCAAGGCTTTTCTTACTTCCTCAAATTTTGTTTTGCGAATGATAGCTTCGATTTTTTTCATGGCCCTAATTATATTAAATTGAAATTTGCAACAAAAATATTACAAATAATTTAATATTTAAATAATAAATATGCTTTTTATTAACAATATCTATTTTTTTAGGGGTTTCTATTGATTTTTTGTATTTTTTATTAATTTAGCCCCCTTTCAAAAAAGGGGTAGAAAAAATATTTTACAAATTTTGTTTACGGATTTAGATATATATTAAATAATTAGATAGATTTCAATGTTCGACTTGATATTAAAATAACTCTGACCCATCAGATGCGAACTACAGGAGCATCTTACTTTGACAATATTTATAATTCACAGAATCAATTATTATTGCCCACTCAGTAGTGCCCAAATTAAAAGTGAAGCCAGCACTATACCTATGATCAAAGGAAGCCAAATAGGTTTAGCTCTGTATTTGAAATCCGTACCAATATATTTTGCCCAAAAATGATTGTATAAAAATGTTGCTCCAATAGCATTTAATAGTACCATAAAAATTGAAATCTTCATTTCGAAATTGCTCCACATCAACCCTATAATTAAAGAAGTCAATATGGTGTAGGACAGACAGAATATTAAAACCGGTAAAATCTTTTTTTGATTGTTAACCGTTTTAAGATTTATTGATAAGAGGACACCTCCAAATAATACCGAGAACAAAATTGAAAAAATATTGAGTACCTGTCTCGAATATAATTGAGGAGCATGGGAGTCATTAACTATATTTTGTTTCCATTTTGGCAAAAACCAATTCCAAGATTCTTTTGATCTCGAAGAGTTGTCAAAGCTTTTTTCACCCGGTTCTTTTCCGAGGTCAAAGAGTTCAATACCTCTTTTAAACAATTCTTTTTTTGTAGCAGTTATAAATGCTGCCTTATGACTGTGACGATGGAGCACAATATCCCTTAATTCTGGCTCAGTCATGTTTGTTACTTGTTCTTCAAATAGGTCGTTCATAATTTGTTTATTTGGATTCTTGATTTTAATGTGATCTGCTGATTTTTTTTAACTTTATTGATATCCACCTCTGTCTTAAAATTCTCTTTATGATGATTTGGTAATGGTTGCCATCCAGCAATACTTAACATTATAAAAAAGCTTACAACATAAGCCAAGCTTATATGCCAACCCTTTTTTACATAATTTAAAACTGATTTTGCCTCAGGATACATGTTAGTAATTGCCACTCCTGCAGATGAACCAAACCAAATCATTGACCCACCAAATCCAACAGCAAATGCAAGAATGCCCCAATCATATCCACCCTGTACGAGACAAAGTTTTGTTAATGGAATATTATCAAAAACAGCAGACACAAAACCCATTGTAAAGGACGATTGCCATGAAGCTTTAGGTAATTGTTCAACCGGCATTAGCGATGCGCAAGCTACCATCGCTAAAAGAAACACACTTCCCGGAATAGCACTATATAAAACCTTCCATGAGGTTTTTCTGAAAGTAGCCCCAATAAAAATAGCAATCCACACGCCTAAAGCCGGAAAACTGAATTTCCAGTTAGTAATGATTGCTCCCACAAGCATTAATAGTACAATGAAAAGTTTGCCCCAATCAGCCTTTATATCGCTTGTGGCATCCTTTTGTATCCTCTGGTACCTGTCCTGTTGAATAGAAGCAATAATCCCGAATATAAAAATAGCTACAATAGAGGCAATAAATGCACGTGATATATGCAAAGGAGCAACACCGTCAATCCACATAAGCGTTGTGGTGGTATCACCAACCACACTCCCTGCACCACCGGCATTGCTAGCTGCCACTATAGCTGCCAGATAACCAATATGAACCCTTCCTTTAAAGACCACTAAAGCTATTGCACCACCAATCATAGCCGCTGCAATGTTATCCAAGAATGAGGATATAACCATAATGGCAAACAATAACGCAAAGCCTCCTTTCCAATCGTTCGGGAGATAATCGGGCAAAATTTCAGGAACTTTTGACTCTTCAAAATGTTTTGCCAAAAGCGCAAAACCAAAAAGAAGCCCTCCCAGGTTCAGCAAGGATAACCATTCACCTTCTCTTCCTGCATTGCCCAATAAATGTCCTGAAATCGAAAATTCATGAACAAAGAATAGTTTAAATATAAGGGTAGCTGAAAGTCCAATTAGCGCAATGATCATAGCACGCTTACTAAAAGCAGCAACACCTATCAATACAAGTGCGAAGAAAATAAATTCATACCTAAGTCCGAAAACAGTTGGTATGGAATTTAAATCGGCTGCATTTGAGGGTAAGGAAACCATCAGAAATAATATTAAAAGTAAAAATTTTATAAACCTTTTTTTATATAATTTAAACATTTTCATAGTGACTCACATTGTTTAAAAGTTCTGTAAAAGCACGATTGCAAAACCTTTAGAAAAACAGGGCAACAAAAATTAACAACCCCCCAGTTATTTAATTTTATGTCACCCTGTTATAACTACTAACTAACACTAACTACCTCTTATACTTTACAATTCAAATTATTATCTTGATAAAGGTGTTTCGGCATTTTTATCCAGCTTAATACCTGCATAACCTTCAGCACCCATTTCAGGAATATCCAAACCATCCATTTCAGTTTTTGCAGATACCCTGTTGCCAACGATCATATCTATAAGTTTAAATACGACCCATGATATTCCTCCGACATACACAAGGTTGGCTATTACGCCTATGAATTCAGCAACAAATTGTCCGCCATTGCCATAGAATAGACCGGTTACTGTTCCTGTAACACCATTCCAGCCGTCGCCATAGGTTCCATCTGCAAACAAACCAAGAGCTAAAACTCCCCAGGCTCCGTTAACTCCATGAACTGATATGGCGCCAACAGGATCATCTATACGTAGTGTTCTTTCAAAGAAAAAGGAAGATTCTACTACCAGCACACCTGCTACCAAACCAATAATGGCTGCACTACCAACATTCACAAAAGCACACGGAGCGGTAATGGCTACCAAACCTGCCAACATACCGTTACACATCATACTTACGTCAGGTTTTTTTGTTCTGAACCACCACATCCATAAGCAAGCTGCAAAAGCCCCAAAAGCAGATGCTATCATGGTATTAGTTGCAATAATTGAGATTCTCAAATCGGTACCAGCTAAGGTAGAGCCAGGGTTGAACCCAAACCACCCGAATGCAAGGATAAACGTACCAATAACGGCCATTGGTATGCTGTGTGCAGGGATAGCATTAGGCGAACCATTTTTGTTGTATTTTCCTATACGAGGACCCAACATTTTGGCTCCAACCAAGGCAATTACACCGCCTGTCATGTGCACAACAGAAGAACCCGCAAAGTCGACATGGCCATGACCAAGTCCAAAATTGCTTCCTAATTGGGCAAGCCAACCGCCACCCCATACCCAGTTACCATATATAGGATAAATGATGGTACCCACTGCTAATCCGTAAAGGAAAAATGCGGAATATTTCCACCTTTCTGCCATTGCACCTGTAGGAATAGTAGCAGTGGTGTCCATAAACACCATTTGAAACAAGAACAAGGCAAAAACTCCAACATCATAGCCACCTGAAAGGAAAAACGCTTTTGTACCAAAGAGGCCGAATGCATGTCCAAACAGGTTAATGGTCAGTTCGTGGTTCAAACCATCGAATCCTCCCAATGTTCCCAAAGCACCTACACCACCGAACATAAAAGCAAATCCACAAACGAAAAAGCCAATCATACCCAACGGATAAATCATTAAGTTCATGGCCATGGTGTGTGCAACGTTCTTGGCACGGGTTAAACCTGTCTCAACCATAGCAAAACCGGCCTGCATGAACATAACAAGAAAACCAGTTATTAAAGTCCACATGATGTTGATGGCTACTTTGTTATGACCGGCTTGATTAGCCACATCCGTAACAGATAGTTGTTCACCTGTCTTTGCAGGCGCAATTTCAGTTGCAGTACCAGTTGCGGTACCAGCAGGATCCGGTTTTTTTTCCGCCAAAGCGTAACTACTAAATATAGATGTTAATGCGAACGCTACAACCAGGCACATTAATAATATATATATCTTTTTCATAATTCGAATTTTTGTTGTTTTACATAGGATATTACTTATTTCTCATAGTCTCCTTTTAAGGACGCATCTCCACTCGCTTTAGTCCTGATTTTCCAGGCTTCCTCTATCGGGGTTAAGAAAATTCGTCCGTCACCCACCTCTCCGGTATAAGCAATCTGCAGGAGACAATCAACTGTTTTTTTCACGTTCTGATCGCGTACGACAATGGTAAGTAATCTGCGGGGAATAAACTCAGTATCTAAAACAGTACCGCGATACATTCGTTCTCCCTTGCTCTTTTCATTACCTACACCTGTAGTGTCTATGTAGGTAAAAAAATCAATATCGATCTCATGCAGCGCTGCTTTTACTTCATCAAATTTTGAAGTTCTAATGATAGCTTCAATTTTTTTCATGGCCTTAATTATTTATGTGGTTATTAAAAAGTTATACCAAAAACAAGATAGGCATCTTCCTTTTGGGGATTAAATCCTAACGTGGCTTTTAAAGGCAATGAAAAACTATCTGTTATTTTCAGATTTTTGGATGCCGATACCCCTAAGTTAACCACTGCAAATCCATTAACGCCACCATAACTATCACCATAATAGCCATCTGCAGGGGTTACACCCAGAAAAGGACTAAAATATTTGAAGGCATAGCCTAATTCAATGTAAGTAGAATAAGCCTGTTTGGATGGATCAACTGCGCCTAATGTTTCATCCCATTTTTTATCAGCTCCTGCAAACATAACATTGGCAGTAATACTTATGGGAAATGATGCAGGGCCTGAATACCCTAAGGAGCCTTCAAAAATGTGTCCTGTTTCTTTACTTTTATAATTGAAATATCGTGGCCCAAAATTCCAATCATAATCAGTCAAGGTAACTTTAATTGGCCCAATTGCATAGGAAGCATAAAGGTCAACTTCCTTATAATCACCAATAAAGTCGGTAGATCCCCAAGCTCCAATTTCAAGTCCACCTTTATCAAATGCTAAAGTTGGCTGGAAGTTTGGAGTTGGCGTTGCAGTTGAGAGTACTCCTCTCCAAACATAACTACTTACCAAATCTGCTGTCACTTTAAAAGGAGAGACCGCTGGAGCTGGAGTTGTTGCCGGTTCACTTGTTTGTCCGCTTAACCTTGCTAAAGGTATAAGGAAGGCTAAAGTGAGAAAAGCCGCGAGTAACCTGTTTTTATTTTTCATACTTCAAACATTTTGGGTTAGTGAAAATTTGTTTAACAGTACAAATATAATTATTTTTTGATATATCCCCCATATTTTTTTAAAAAAAATTGATTTTTTTTAATTTTTTATATTATTACCCCCTTATTTTTTAATATTAATATTTATTATTTTATACATTTTGCATTATAATTACATTTTATTATAAAAATTACTTATAAAATTTATTGATTTTAAATTATTTAAGATAAAAGCAGATTTTAGTTTAATTAATATATTTATTTTGATCTTTTACTTTTAATTTATCATTTTTTTAACATAATATGTTAATGTAATAAATATATAGATTATTTTCTATGAAAGTATATGTTACAAAAAACTTAACATTACATTAACAAATTCTGACTTCATTTGGATTTATCCAAATGTATTGACAGAAAAAGCCCAATTAATTAAGAAGGGATTAAACCTGAGTTAAAATTAAATTAAGAATAACGCGTATTTATACTATCATTCCTGCGCAAACGGTTTCGTTGGTGGCTTCGTCTATAAGAACAAGGCTTCCGGTGATGCGGTTTTTTTTATAGCTATCGTAGAATAATGGTTTAGTGGTGCGAATTGTGATTCGGGCGATATCATTCATTTTAATTGACATATCATCATAATTATTGTCCAGTGTGTGGATATTGACCTTATACACAACTTCTTTGATTATGCACCTTACATCGTTGCTAGTATGTTTTAAATGATACTTGCCGCCTGGTATTAAAGGCTTTTCATTCAGCCAGCAAATCATTAATTCAATATCCTGCCCTGTTTGAGGCAGGTTGTCTTTATGAACAATCATATCACCGCGAGAAATATCTATATCATCCGTAAGGGTTAGTATTACCGACTGTGGTGCAAAGGCCTCTTCCAGCGATCCATTGAATATATCAATTGATTTTATAGTTGTAGAAAGACCTGATGGTAAAACTGTAACCGTATCGCCGGCACTGAATATCCCTCCTTCAATTCGGCCTGCATAACCCCTGTAATCGTGAAACTCGTCTGAGTTGGGCCTGATGATATATTGTATCGGAAACCTGGCATCCACCAGGTTGTAATCACTTGCAATGTGAATGTTTTCTAAAAGATACATAAGGGAGGAGCCGCAATACCAGTTCATATTCTGAGAAAGCTTCACTACATTATCCCCTTTAAGCGCACTGATAGGAATAAAGTGCATATCCCGGATATCGAGTTTGGCCGTTATACCTTCAAAATTAAGTCGTATTTTATTAAAAACCTCTTCGCTGTAATCTACCATGTCCATTTTGTTGATGCACACAATAATGTGCGGAATATTCAACAGCGATGCAATAAAGGCATGACGTATGGTTTGCTCCATAACACCATTACGGGCATCAATAAGGATTATAGCTACATTAGCCGTGGAGGCACCAGTAACCATGTTGCGGGTATACTGGATATGCCCAGGAGTGTCCGCAATGATAAATTTACGTTTGGGCGTGGCAAAGTAACGATAAGCAACATCAATGGTAATACCTTGTTCACGCTCAGCACGAAGACCATCCGTAAGCAGGGCAAGATTTATGTGTTCCTCTCCCCTCCTTTCGCTCACCAATTTGATTGCTTCGAGCTGGTCGGCAAAAATAGCCTTGCTATCATAGAGCAAACGTCCTATCAATGTGCTTTTACCATCGTCAACGCTACCAGCCGTGGTAAATCGCAGCAGCTCCATATTTAAATATCCGGTTTGAATGTCCATATAAGAATGAATAGGTGAATGTGTGAATATTTGAATGTGTGAATATTTGAATGTGTGAATATTTGAATGTGTGAATGAATTTCTGCCGACTGTTTACTGCCGACTGTTTATGCAGTCCGCATTCCTTATGTTCAGGTTGCTCCCACCACCATCTTCCGGCCCTGATATCTTCACCTGGCTTAATTGCACGGGTACATGGCTGGCAGCCAATACTGGGAAATCCTTGATCATGTAAGGAATTGTAAGGTATTTGGTGTTGCTTAATATATTCCCAGACTTGCTTCTCAGTCCAGTTAATTAATGGATTTAGTTTAATAAGCCCATTAGGCTCGTCCCATTCGATCATTCTGGAATTAAACCTGGTGATCGATTGGTCTTTACGCAAACCGCAAACCCATATATCAAGGTTGCTAAAAGCTCTTTTTAAAGGTTCTATTTTTCGGACATGGCAACATTCCTTACGATTTTCAATACTATGGTAAAAGAGGTTAACACCCTTCTTTGTTACCATCTGTTCCACCATTGTATGATCAGGAAAAAAGACTTCGATGGAAATACCGAAAAATTGATTGGTTTTATCAATTAAATCGTATGTTTCGGGAAATAAACGGCCGGTATCCAACGTAAAAATTCGGGTTGTTTTATCAATAGCGCTTATCATGGCAGTAAGCACCTGATCTTCCGCTCCCATACTGGAAGCTAAAGCTATCCGCCCTCGATACTCATTTAAAAAGAACCCCAGCACTTCTTCAGGCAAACTCTTTTCAAACTGCTGATTCAGGGTCTCTATGGTATTTTTTATTTCTGACATTATTTAAATATTAATTTTTACCTCCCAACCCTCCTTAAGCAAGGAGGGCTAACTAATTGCGTATACTTTTAGGTTCCTAATTTCATATTTATTTTTTTAATTAATCTGTAATTATAGCTTATCATCAACTAGTTATAGCCCCTTTTTAAGGGGTTGGGGTTTAAAACTTAACAGTCCTAACCTAGCGTTCGGCTTAGGCTCCCGCTAAAAGCGGGACAAGCTGTGCCTAAGCCGGTTCTATAAATACAGGCTCAGCCTGCAATAATATATATGACTAAGGTAGAACCTTAGCCAAACTATATTCCTCAGAGTTTCATGCCTTTCATTAAGTTAATCAACCTTAAAAATACCCTTCCTTTTTCCTGTCTTCCATAGCCGATTCCGAGCGTTTGTCGTCCCATCTTGTGCCCCGTTCAGTAGTGCGGGCAACTGCAACTTCTTCAATGATTTCTGCAACTGACGAAGCAGGCGATTCTACTCCGCCAGTACAGGTCATATCGCCAATAGTACGGAATCTTATCTGCAAGGATTTAATTATATCACTGTCTTTTAATTGAATATAAGGGCATTTTGCAAGTAATACCCCATCACGGACAATCATTTCGCGTTCGTGCGTAAAGTAGAGATTTGGAATATCTATTTTTTCGAGGTAAATGTATTGCCACACATCCATTTCTGTCCAGTTGCTCAAAGGGAAAACCCTGAAATGCTCACCTATCCGTTTTCTACCGTTAAACAGGTTCCAAAGCTCAGGCCTCTGGTTCTTGGGGTCCCATTGGCCAAATTCATCCCGATGTGAAAAAAAACGCTCCTTGGCCCTGGCTTTTTCTTCATCGCGGCGTCCACCTCCCATAGCAGCATCAAATTTAAACTCTTCTATTGCATCGAGTAACGTAACTGTCTGAAGCCTATTGCGACTGGCATTAGGACCTGTTTCATCAACGGCCCTACCCTTGTCAATGGAATCTTGTACATGTCGTACAATGCATGTTGTGCCAGTTTTTTTCATTAAATTATCTCTAAACTCCAGTGTTTCCAGAAAGTTATGCCCAGTATCAATATGTAACAGAGGAAATGGAACCTTTGCCGGCCAAAAGGCTTTACGGGCTATATGAAACATTACAATAGAATCTTTTCCGCCGGAAAACAAAAGTGTTGGACATTCAAACTGTGCTGCCACCTCACGGATTACATAAATAGACTCTGATTCGAGCTCGCGTAAGTGATTGATGTTTCTAAATTTTAAAGAAGGCATAAATATTAATTAAAATGAGACAATTTGCCAATGTGCCAATTTTCAATTCCTTTATAGTTTCTAACTAAAATTTCCGGACAGATATTCACGCGTGAGTTGTTGCTTTGGGTTGTTAAAAAATTCGGCAGAAGGTCCGGCTTCGATTACTTCTCCCAGATACATAAACACGACGTAATTGGCAATGCGCTTTGCCTGTCTGAGTGTATGTGTAACCAAAACTATAGAGTATTGCTCTTTAAGTTCTAAAAAGAGCTCTTCTATCTTTTTACTCGAAATAGGATCTAGTGCCGAAGTAGCTTCATCGCCGAGGATAATCTCCGGTTCTACTGCCAATCCCCTGGCAAGGCACAAACGTTGCTGCTGCCCAATAGATAGACTTACAGCCGGAGACTTCAGACGATTTTTAACTTCATTCCAAAGCCCGACAGCTCTAAGGTAATATTTCACAATCTGGTTTAGTTTATGTCTATTTCTTATGCCGTGAATCCTTGGCCCATAGGCAATGTTATCAAATATCGACATTGGCAAGGGACAGGGGCGCTGGGAAAGCAAACCCATTTTTTTTCGTATATGCATGATTTCTACATTGCTGTCATGAATGTTCTCTCCATCAACCAATACCTGACCGTCGATTTTTACGTCATGCGACTGCTCCAGGAGGCGATTAAAGGTCTTCAGCAAAGTGGTTTTTCCACAGCCTGATGGGCCAATGATGCAAGTAATTGCCTTATCGGGAATGTCAAGATTTACATTTTTCAGGATATGGTTTTTCTTAATACATACATTTAGGTTACGCACCTTAATATGTGAATTTTCAACCATAGGTTTAGATATCGGTTTGATAATAATTTCTCGCTCATTTATATCAGGCATAAGCATGATATCGTCCTCATTCTTTATAAAATGCCCTAACATATTCGTGGTTTTTAAAAAGTTGAATGTCATATTTTATTTTTTGAAAATTTTCTACTATAGAAACGGGCCAAAAGACTTAATACTAGAACAATCAATGTCAAAATAAGTGCTGCAGCATAAGCTCTTTCCTGAACTGCCTGAATAGGACTGCTGAGTTGGAAGAAGATAGCTAAAGGTAAGGTTGCTGCCGGTTGCGAAAGAGAAATAGGAATACTGTCGGTATAACCTGCTGTAAAAAGCACAGAAGCTGCATCACCTATTGCACGACCTATTGAAAGGAGGATTGCTGTAGTAATTCCCGGAGAAATTTGTTTTAACATTACACGGATTATTTCGTAACGGGTAGCCCCAAGTGACAGAGTTGCCTCTTTAAGGTCTTTAGGAATAAGGCGGGCTACTTCATCCATTGAACGGATAAGAATTGGAATGATGAGAAAAGTTACCGCAATTATCCCACCCAATAAGGACGTCTTGAGACCCAGAAAAACCATTAAGGTAAACCCAAATGCACCGTAAACAATTGATGGAATACCAAACAGGACATCTGAAGCAAGCCTGGTAATATCCGCCAGGATAGATTTTTCCGGCAGGTAAACATTACAATATATCACTATCGGAATACTAACCAGAAGTCCTAAAAATGTAGATCCTATTACAATAAATATAGATCCTACTATGGCGTTAAGCAAACCTCCTTCTTTACCAATATAGAAACCACCACTGGGAATTTTGGTAATCATATCCCAGTTCATAGCAGGCAAGCCTCTCTTAACAATAGAAAATAGAATTAAAAAGAGAGAACTTAAGATGACCAATGTCGCCAGTATCATCAATATTTTAAATAATTGCTCTTCGAATTTTCTCATAGTACAAATTTTCTTTCAATCCTTTTAAGAATAAGTCTTGAAATAGTATTAAACAGGAGTATTATTACAAATAGGATAAGTGCAGCAAGCATTAGCGCAGAATCGTACAATGGAATAGACAGCATTTCTCCGTAGTTATTGGCAATAAGTGCAGGCAAAGGATACCCAGGGCTAAAAATTGATTTAGGTGCCTCAGGTATATTACCGCACACCATCAGTACCGCAATGGTTTCTCCAAAAGCCCTTGATATAGCCAACACAAGGGCAGCAATAATTCCAGGCAATGATTTTCTGAGAATTACAAACTTGATAGTTTGCCAATTTGTAGCGCCGAGGGAAAGTGAGGCATCGCGCAATTCTTTAGGTATGGCAGCAAATATTTCAACAAGTATGCTAATCAATAATGGTATGATCATAATGGCTAAGACAATGCCCCCGGCAAGGACACTATAACCAGCTGAATATTCTACAAAATGAGGGGCCAGCTTGTCGGAAATGAATGGCACCACTATCAATACACCCCAAACCCCATAAACTACAGGTGGAATACCAGCCAGAATGTCGATCATAGGAAAGACAAAACGTTTCATATAAGGGTGTGCGTATTCTGATAAAAAAATCGCGGCAAGTAGGCATAATGGCGTAGCAATAACAATAGCTATTCCGGTTACCCATAATGTTCCCATAATAAACGGGAAGAAACCAAATTCACCTTTAAAGGGGCGCCAACTGCTTTCGGAAAGCAATGACCATAGTGAATGATGCTGTAAAATTGGCACTGATTTGAAATATAAGCTTAACCCAATGATTAGGACAAGCAGTATAGAAAAAATGGTTAAGATCCTCATAATATTCTGAGCGAGCTTATCCTTTAAGACACGAAGTTGAGTATTAATAATCAATGCCATAATTATATATCTACTTTGTAACTACGGCGTAGTCTGGAGACTACGCCGAGCTTATAGTGAGGCCTACTACTATTTTACTTTTGCCAATTCATTTTCCAATTTCTCATTTGGGAGATTGATATATCCGGCCTCCCGGACATATTTTTGTCCATCAGTTAGCACCCATTGAATAAATTCCACAAGAGCTTTTTTGGTGGGTTTACCAAATGTTACGAAATACAAATCGCGTGCTGGTGGCGATGGATATTTGCCGGATGCAATTGCATTTATAATGTCGTCAAGGGTATTATAAAAATTCTCGTCAGCATCAATCTTACCATTACTATTCAGATCGAGAGGTAACACATGGATGCCAGGATTCTGTTGCTTGGTTTTTGGATCATATACATATATAATATTATTGTAACCAATTCCCAAAGGATCTTTTGTAACTGCCTGTGCAAGACCCGGATCACCGAATACACCTACACCTAATAAATCTTCTTGTTTTTTCCCAAAATATTTAGCCCAACTCTCGGCAGCGCCACATGCATCGGATCGTGTATAAACACGCAAAGGAGCATCACTCTTAATTTCGGTAGCTAGTCCCCAATTCTTATATTTACCGGTAATCCAAATATCATTAGCAGCATTTTTTTTTAACCCATGAGAAAGAATATCATTTATTTTAGGGTTTGATGCACTGATCGTGGCAACTACAGCATCTTTGGCAGTAGCCACTGTAAAAGCTCCTTTCCTGAATTCTTCCGGATAGATATCACGCGAAACCATACCAATATCCACCATTTTTGAAAGGACGTCTGTTATTCCTTTACCAGCGCCACCCGCAGAAATGTCAATTTTTACTTTGGGATGAAGTTTTTTAAATTCATCGGCCCATTTAACAGTCATCGGATACAATGCAAAAGCTCCGGAAATAGTAATACTTCCTTCAAGCCTATCGTTGTTTCGATTTACTGTTCGACATGCTATTAAGCTTATGAATACCAGTAACATAGAACAGCCTAATTTTATTTTCATAACACAGGTTAAATTAAGAATTAAGCATTAAAAAATCCGAAATTATATTTGGAATCAAAGTTGCACCGATTATCATTAAGATTCAATACCATTAAAATGGTATTTTTGATGGTTATTTATAGGTAAGTATAAATACTTAGTGGGATTATAAAAAGAGGTTGAACTATTCGCACTAAAATGTTCAATCGTGTTTACAGGAAAAGCTTTTGCCTTTTGCCTTCCCGAAAGATTCTTTTCCTTCCGAAATGGAAAAATACATTAGGCCGGTTGCTCCAATAATATCGGCATAAGCAAATTCTGTAAGTTCAAATCGGGGTTTCCCTTGATGCGCAAAATCATCATGGCAATACCAATACCTGAAATCATTTCAATAAAACTGTCCACGCCAAATCCAAACAGGGTAGGGTTTTATCATAGTATCCAATAATCATAGAGACAATGCCTTCGACAATATTGTATATAATCGTAAAAAGGCTTAACAAGTAAGCTTGTTTATAGAGTTTTTCTTCTGTATATTCCATCGCTACCGCATTGAAAAAGGATATTCAAATAATAAAATGACTTCGAGACATAATGACCAGGACGAGTGTTAGCCATATCATCCAATCAATTCAATAATTAGCTTAACAATATAAAGTCAACTTTTGTTTTAAAAATTTTAAAGCTTAATCCGGGATTAACAAATATCAGCAACTTGGTTGAATTTTCAACTTATGAATTACATTACTACTTATTTATATTACGAGGACTATTACGGCAAAGGATTCAGATTTTCCCACTTTACTTTCCATTTCCCATTTTTGGGAAAGCCAGGTGTTTCAGTTTTGCACCCATCATAACCTGCGCACATCATTGCAATGGCTGAAAGTAAACCGCCATTGCCCGGCAGGTATAATCGTAAACGCGAATCCTGGTAATTATGGCCGTTGATTAAATAAGTGTTTTTTTGTGATTTCATAAATAACGCATCAACGGCCTTTTCAGGAAGACCAAGACGTGTAGCGCTCATTGCAGTCATTGGAAAATCCCAGCCCCAGGTTTCTTCCCATTGCCAGTTTTTCCAAATATAATCGAATGTCCGGCGCATAGTAGCGCTATCCAACAGGCGGCTGCCCGGCAAAAGGCCATAAGCTCCCAACACTGCCGGATGGTCGGTAGTATATTTAGGGGTGGTATAAGTATCTGGCACATTCTCTGCGCCAAGGTACAAACCATTTAACTGGGCAAGAACTGAAAGTTTTGACAGCACTTCGTCCCATTTTTTATTTCGTGGCATATTTAAACGTTCGCACCATTGTTGGGCCGCAGACAATCCCCAATACCAATATTCCAATTCAAAAGGCGGATTAATAGTTGTTTTAGCATCGAAGCATTCCTGAGCAGGGATTAAGGCTGACCCTAAGATATATCGGTCCTTATTTTTGTCAAACCATGCATAAGAAGCCATAAAATCGGCAGTTTGGAAAACCAAGTCCTTGTATTTTTCGAGCGTAGCTTGATCATGATAATGCCTGTAACATAATTCGGCAAAATAAAGGATGTGTGGCTGTTGCCAAATTAGCACTGCACCCACGGATGAAGGACAATCGCTTCCGGAAGGGTCTGTCATCTTTGGCCAGCGAGCACCTTCAAAGCCTTGGCGTTTCGCAATTTCACTCGCTTTAGGGAGAATTGTTTGATACCAACCCATACTTTTTTCCAGCAAATCAATTCTATTCCATAGTGCAAAATGCGCAGCATGCCACCAGTGCATTTCCAGGTGGAATTTTCCGTACCAACTGTTGCAGGTCAACCCAGTTTCCTGTGGAGGAACCGAACCTGCACATTGGATTTTCATTAAGTATTGCGACAGAACAATACGACGTTCAAGCTCTAAAGCACGCGGATCGGTACTGCCTGTAAAATCCACGGCTCCTCCATTCAGCCAAAATTGTTTCCAGGAGGAGTTACTGTTAGCCATAGTTTCAGGAAAATCAGGAAGTTTTTTTATACTTTGTTTTGAAGAAAACAAACAGGTAAATGAAAATACATCCTGATCGGTATTGGGCGATAATACAAAATAATGCAGGGCTTTTTCGTTCATTTTCCCATTTCCCTTCCAGTCAACCTTAACAGAATAACTTGTATTATCAAGGTTGCGTTGAATAATAATAGAATTAGGATTAATACCACTCAATAGTGATTGATGCTTATCTGAGCTTTTCCAGTCGCAACCTGAATCAACGTGTCCGCCGGTTGGATATGGGAAGCGTAGGTTGATTTTTAATAATCCTTTTTTAATTAAAGGAGACCGAATTTCAACTGCTATCATGTCTTTGTCCTGATGGCAGTATGTGATAACCTCCACAGGCATCTGTTGTACCTCGAAAGTACTATGGATTTCGCCTTTCCAAGGGTCAAGCTCCTGATGTATGTTTGAAATTTCCTCTCTTGTAACTTTTGATCCATCGGGTTTTATCAGTTCCAGCCCAACCATGCCCAGATGTAAGCGATGTGGATTAATACGCAAATAGTCAGAAGCTTCTTTTTTTCGGGCAGGTTCCTTAAATTGTGCTGAATATAGGACTTTTCTCCCATGAAAATCATATTCTTTCAAAGCTTCTTCAAGACGATATTCCCCTGTATTCGGAAAGCTATGCCATCCCCATTGCGACTGTGTGCCAAGCGGAATGCCCCGGTCGTAATATTCCGGAAAAGTTTGCAGGCCCGTTGCATCAACCGTAAAGGCAAACTCACCATTGCCAACAGAAAGCGAAGCTAAGGTATCAAATTTTTCAACTTTCACGGTGTGGCGTTTCACCAGGGATTCCCTGTCTATACAACCGTTGCACCGTTGTGAATTAGAATTTTGACAAATTCCAATGCAAATGATGAAACTAAACGAGATTTGCAATAAAGTCTTCATGCTCAATAGAATTAATTTTTAATGCTACTTTGACAAATTTAAAGCTTTATGTTCATAGATTAAATTGAACCTTACTTTTGAAGTGTCAAGCTGTTCAAATAAATTTCGAGGTTTGTATATCCAACGTTATTTTTGTAGCCATTTCTGTCATCGGGATTTGTTGGGTTTAATTTGTGAGCATTTTCCCACGCATCGGACATGCCGTCATTATCACTGTCAACGGGAGGGTTATCGGATTTTAGGTTCCCCTGGCCACCAACTTCAGCTTCGCTCTGGATAATTTGACCTTTTGTACCCAATGACTTCAAATGCTCAATAAGCCTGGTGTCTACTGAGTCCCGGACAAGAGACGCACCAGCTTTTAAAAGTACTACTTTATATGCCTCAACTGCACTATCTATTTTAACCGGGACTGAAGGCAGATTATGAGGGGCAAATTCTAAGGTGGCCTTTTCATTTATAAAATCTTCGTTAGTAATTGGTTTACCATTGAGGTTACCGTCTTTGTTGATATCTATATAGTTACCTCTATGAAAAACATGGTCTGTTGCGGTGAACATGCTCAGATAATTATTGCCGGAATTAGGTCCTGCAATGAAATAATTATTGATGATATCCTGGTAATGATCGGCTTCAGAATGTCCACCTACAAAACCACTGCCTCCCCAATTGTAAATTATATTACTAATAAATTGAATACCGGCCTTTGCTTTAGGATTGCGGCTTTGATTATCAATCCATAAACAATGATGAATAGTGAGATTGATGGGGTTCTCCAGCAGGGCGCCAAACCTTTGAGGATCGATGCTTTCGCCATTGATGCAATATTGAAGGGTAATATTCCTGCTTTCTTTGATATGAAGATTGTCCCAGCGTCCCCAAGTTATAGAGCAGTGATCAAGTATGATGTTATCCGCATTATCAATATAAACGACACATGAACCCTTGGACATATTGATACTGCCGTGAAATCGAATATATCGGGCAATCACGTTATCAGAACCACTAAAAGAAACGCTGCTACCATAAATGACAATTCCATCACCAGGGGCAGTTTGTCCTGCAATGGTTATTTTCGATTTGACTGAAACACGTGAATTAATTTTTATAACACCTCCCACATCAAAAACTACCGTTCGTTTAGGCCCACTCACGCCATCGCGAAAAGAACCAGGGCCGGAATCATTTAGGTTGATAACATGATAAACAGTTCCACCACGGCCTCCGGTTGCAGTAGCACCAAATCCTTCTGCCCCGGGAAATGCTATTTGCTGAGCGGTAATATCCTCAAAAAAAACGAACAACCATGTAGCGAGTAAAATAGTATAAATTTTTATCCGTACAAAATTATTTTTTAATGGTCGGATGTAGCTTGTCCCGAGTGCTCGGGACAAGCTTTTGGTTTGAGAAAAACATGCTCGGTCCATATCTATAAATAGAGCTTAGAAATAATATATTTTTGCCGCTATTCAAGTTTCGGTTTCCCTGGCTGCAGGAAATGAAAAAAGTGATGAAAGCAAGGATGATTAGCGGCTTAATCTTCATGATTGGAAGTGATTATTGTTGGAGATAACCAATGTATTCATTATAGGATTGCAGTTGGTTGGTTTTATTCAAGATTATCCGGTTAAAAAATCAATAAAAAAGATATTTAGTTCCTGGGAAACCAGTAACCAGTAACCAGCAACCAGTAACCTGATTTAATTAATCTTATGCCCTTTCCTGTATAAAGGTAAAAACCAGTTGTTTGGATCCATGAGTTTTGCTTTTACCTGTGCTGCCGCAGGGTCGTTGGCAACTTCAAACTTCCTGGCTATGCCATTGGCTAACAGGCTTGCACCGGTGCCGGGAGCTTCTTTCTCCCTGCGTGTGGCTATTCTCAGGT
>Ga0182017_10001126_pt1 | contig 20944 bp, 17 predicted proteins | sample 712E3DmetaG_FD_120492 | JGI IMG/M metagenome (GOLD analysis project Ga0182017, IMG submission 120492) | Permafrost microbial communities from Stordalen Mire, Sweden - 712E3D metaG | ecosystem: Environmental > Terrestrial > Soil > Wetlands > Permafrost | place: Sweden: Stordalen | collected... | reverse complement strand
TTGCAGTGCTGAATATTATGGGAAAATAAAGGGCTCAGGGCTCAGGGAAAAAATCCTCTCATCTGTGCTCTGTGGTCTGTGCTTATCAGTCAAGTCTCTTGATATAGATCAGTTTATCATCACCTTTATCGTAATAGTCATGGATTGTGGCCTCAAGGGTGTATCCTGCACTCCTGTAAAAAGCCTGTGTCGGTGCATAATGTTCCCTGCCTGAGGTTTCTGCTATAATCATTGTACAACCCATCTTTTTTGCCTCCTTGTAGGTCTCCTCAAGGAGTTTTTTTCCGATTCCTTTACCGCGGAAATCGTTATGGGTAACTAACCAATATAGGTCGAAGCACGATTTTGTCATTTCAATATGTCCATAGCATGCGTATGCAGCAGTAACGCCATCGGCCTCAGCAAAAACAAAATGATAGCCGGAAGATACACCTTTGGCTAATCTTTCTGCGATAAGTTCAGCAGCTACCTCAACCTCGTGGTCATAAAAGAAATTAGTGGAAACAACCATATCCATAATTCGCTGGATATCTTCTCTTTCCGGAGTGGTTCTGAATGTTAAATTCATTTTGGTCAGTTTTTAGTCAAAGTTAATTTTATCTGTTAAACAAAACAATATCCCGTTCAGATGACAGGTAATGTGGCCATTCTCGCAACTGTTTCAATAGCAATTGCTGCAAATGCTGCACCATATTCAAGATCAATGTTTTCCATTGTGTCTTTGGTGTCATGATAACCGGTTCGGTTTATGTCGTAATTCTCCATAAAAAGTACAACCGGCAGACCGACATCTGAAAAAATCTGTCCATCAGTATTGAAAATAGAACTATGAGGATTGAACTGTGTCCTGACCTCGCCTTCAATAGCCAGATGTTTGGCAGGTTCAGGTATTTCCTGATTTCCGGTAATCCTGTAACCTCTGCCCAGGTGCAGTCTTTCAGGATTATGGTTCCAGTTATGAGTTCCGGCATTCCATATCATGTTAGCAATGTGGGCCTGAAAAGCCAGGTTTATCGAAGCAGCACTTTTCCCCGGTGATATCTGGAAAATATTCTGATCTCTGTCACGGTTATGACCAATCATGTCCATCACATAAACACCTTTCACTTCAGTGTCTGAAAGATCAACCGGGGATCCATCGGTCAGTCTTAATTTTATATTCTTCTCTATCAGAGTCTTACTGAAGTTTCTCGCTCCCATACAATCCGACGGGAATTCCTCTCCTGTCAGGTGTATAAGCCAGATATCCCTTTCAAGTTTTCCCTCCTTTGAGAGTTTCAGGAAGATAGGAGCTGCCTGAAGAAGAGTGGCGCTGGCTGAATAGTTATCATCTGCGCCGTTAGCGGCCTGACGTGTCCCGGTTCCTCCTCTGGCCTTTTCATAAATATCTTCCATGTAAGCAGTATCGTAATGATCGCCAAGAACAACCGCCTCTTTCCGGTTTTTACCCGGAATGACAACAAGGATATTACGTTCATAGGCAGTGCCTTTCTGATTTGATGCCCAACCACCGAAGAGAGCAAAATCAAAATCGGTATGCCACTTAAAAGCCAGTTCACCACACAATGCAATCCCTTCCATACCTGAGTCTGTAATCGCTTTACGGTAACGCGACATAAAATAGTCACCGACATTTTCCAGGTCACGATGGTGATTATGTGATATTGGCTGAGCGTCATCAACTACTACAATATCAGCATTATCCTTATAGATAAACCCGCCATGAGCAAGATATTTTATATCATTCCACCAGCTCTCCTCAAAACGGCGGTTTGCAGTTTCATTGTAGGTTATTGCCTCAGGTAATGCATTTGTTCCCGCAGGTTCGATTATTCTTTCAAGCTCAGTCCGCATCTTCCTGTACGACTCCTCGGATTTGCTATGAATAATAAGAGTATCCAGCCATTGTTCCAGACTCTTATGCTTTGACATATTCAGTAGTTTATGTGCATAAGACCTTGCCAATGGTTTTCTTCCCTGCTTCTGATAGCTATCGAAAAGCGAAAGAAGATTTCTGGAAGTCTGGTGAGCGTAATGATCATTGACAGTATTAAAATCGTGAAGCGCCATCAGATATATTTCCCTCCTCAGGAACCTTGGCCAGAATTCAACCGGTGAAGCCATCTCTTTGTCATCAGGATGATATCCGGCCAGATAGCCTTGTAAAATTTCTGCCTCTATTTCTATATTCCCGGTCTGTGATGAAAGATACCCCACAAGTGGTCTGTGCCAGTAAATATCATAATACCCAACCCTCATGGGCGGGTAAAAGAAACGATATCCGAACAGTCCTCCCTGCAGAATTTCTTTCTCAGCTTCCTGTATCTTTCTATGGTTGGCATTTGGTCCGTCAAGCAAAAGTTTAAAATCATGTGTCCAGAGATGACTATTGCGGGCTAGAGGCTTATCATACAATCCCATGGCTTCAGGATCAGTGCTGAATAGTGCTTTCGCGGTTTTAATCTTCTGAGTCAACTGGTTAAGTTCATCCTGGAACCTGTGAATTCTTTCCCATCTGTGCGTCCGGTGAAAAGTATTGACAATCAGCTCTTCATTCATTTCATTTTTAACACCGCTTATATGTGGCTCATGAAGCCAACCGGATTGAGGAACTCTGATGCCTCCTACTCCCCTGTTGCGCGCAACAATGTTGAGCAGTGGTATCTGGCCGGCAAGATGCAGTTCTTTCTTAAGACGAAGATAGTTCGGCATACCCCAGAAAACCAGACTTCCAGGGAATGGCAGAAGGTTCAGATTACCGGCAAGATAAAGCTCTTTGACTCTTACAGGCAGATTGATAAATGGCTTGAATGTGAGGAGAAATTTAACTTTATCCCATCCGGAGGAATCATCAGCAAGAAATTTGTTTGTCCAGCCAGGAAGATGTACTTCCTTGCTTGCAGGCAAAATCCGGAAACCGGCGTTGAATAAAGATTCATCTTCGGATATTTTTATCCCATAAGCTTTATTTATAATTCCGGAAAAAAACGAGATAGCTGAATCTGCAGGAATTTCCTGATCCGGAGAGTTGTAGAAACTTTTCCAGAATGTTTTCTCCGGATCATCAATGCTGTTACCAAAGAAAGTCCAGGTCACTCTTCCTTTATCATCCTGAGTCCTTGATAACATCATTGGCAACAAAATCACATATCTTTCATGGAACAATGAGCCGGCGTGTGAAGACAGTTCAGACGGCCAATAAGGATTGTCTTTAAGGTTCTGACCTGCATGCCCATGTATATGATTCTCTTTTAGTCCTTTACCAAGTTTTATCAGACTATTCATTATCTGGTGGCCTGTGTGTACAATACCTGGTCTGAGTTCGTATTCCTCTTCCATCTCAGTAATATGCCAGCCATAGGGATCATTATCATCAAACAATTCTTTATCAACTTCACCAAGAGGTTTACGTCCAACCATTGGTGATGGCATGAATTCTGAATATGCAGGAAGCGAAAAACATCCTTCACAATTAAACCAAGGATAGCCAGTCAGCAGCTTCTTCCAACCTTTAGCTTCATTTTCCATTATTGTTCCTATTATTTATATTGATACTGTGACAATTATCATCATGACAAATGTTCATTCATGTTTGCCACCGGAAAAACTAATTTCAAACATAAAATTAAACATAAAGAAACTAATAATGTTCGTTTATTCTTTAGCAAATATTAATCACTTTTCAACATTATGGCATAAGGGCTTAATGGTACTACGGCGTAACAGTTTTACAGACTTTAGACTTATGTCTTTATACTTTTATCTTCTTCAGGAGCCATGCCATATTCTCTCCCAGCACTCTCATTGTTTTCATTCCTTCTTCATCTTTAAGCACTTCCCCTTTTTCGCGACCAATAGCAATATTCCAGTAAGAAGATCCGGGGATTATCATTTCATTGATAAGGAAAAAGTGATTTATACTGTCAAAAGCATGAATAGCTCCTGCCCGTCTTACTGCAATGACAGCTGCCCCGGGTTTACGTTTAAGAGGATTTCCGGCACCACGGATAGCATAGCCAGCCACTTCAATCAGAGCTTTGGCCTGAGCTGTCAGATCAGCGAAGTATACCGGTGATCCGATAATTATAGCATCGGCTTTCAGCATCTTCTCAATACAAAGATTGATGACATCGTTCTTTTGATGACATCTTCCATCGGCTGCTTTTCGGCATTTCATACATGCAATACACCCATTTACCTTTTTCCTTCCGATCTGAAAGAATTCAGTCTTTATGCCCTTATCCTCAAGTGATTTGAAAACCTCTTTTATCAGCAGTTCGGTATTGCCCCCTTTTCGGGGACTACAATTAATTCCAAGAACTTTCATAAGCACAATATTTAAATAAGCTCGTAAAGATCTAATTGATAATATTCAACCAGCTTCTCTCAATCCCTCTTTTCATCTGCCTTTTCCTCCGGTAATGGTTTAGCATAAAGATCCTCGACCCTTACTTTATAATTATCATCACCATAGGATGGAGCCTGCGGCTCTTCCCTAGCCCTGCCATTAAAATAGAGTATAAATCCAAAAATAGGAAGAAGTGGCAGCGTAAGAGCACTTGCAGCAGAGGAAAGAATGATGTAAACCGGGCTTGTGGTCATATCCAGGATCTTTCCGGCATCATGCGGATTGAACAAAGTCTTCATAAAACTCCCTGTGAACGGGAGCATAATGATAGTGGAAAGGACAAGAGAAACAATAATTATCAGTATCAGGAACACGGCTGTCCAGCCAATATTATTCCAGAAATTGCGGTGAGAAAGCCTGGCGGTCCTGAGTATAGTATTTCCGATATGAATACCTTCAGACATCAATATCGGTAATATGAAAAAAGAGACCATCATAACCCAAATGACGGAGAAAACCACGCCGACAATAAAAACCATAAGTCCCAGGGCAATAGCAACTGAGCCAAAAAAAGCAAGAATAATTAAAATAATAAGATACGGTATAAAGTATTTCAAGGATTCTAAAACAGATGTAAAAATATTTTTACTGCTATCGAGAGGTTTCAAAAGTATATAATAATGAAGTATGTTACTAAAAAACAGACTAATTACACTTATGATCAAAATAGGTACAATGTAATCCTTTATCTTTTCAAGCAAAACCATGGGATCAGTAGTGGTTTGCAGATCCTTAATATTTATAAACGTCGAACCATACTGTATAATAAGTGACATGACGAATGAGATCAGGAATAAGGAGAAGAATCTACCCCTGTAAAACTCCCATAATGAACTCATTGCACTGTCTATATCATGCTTCAGGTAGAGCGGATGATTCTTAATCTGTAACATATTCCATAGTTGATTTAATTATTGGTCAAATATAAAACAAATGTCCTGTTAATGGTCCAGATGGGCCTGAATTATCTTATCCGATAATATCAAGGATCTGGCTTAACTCAATGTCTTTCAATGGATTGTTACTCTGAATAAAGGTATCCGCCAGTTTTGATTTCTTTTCCTGAAGCCTGATTATTTTCTCTTCGATGCTATCGCTGGAAATATACCTGTAAACAAATACACTTTTACTCTGACCAATTCTGTGTGCACGGCTGAGAGCCTGGACCTCGGCAGCAGGGTTCCACCATGGATCAAGGATGAAAACATAGTCGGCTGCAGTAAGATTAAGGCCGAGACCCCCGGCTTTTAAAGAAATAAGGAATATTTTATTTGAAGAATCATTCTGAAACCCGTTAACAATTTTTTCCCGGTTGGTGCTTGACCCTGTAAGCATTGAGAAATTGCTTCTGTTTCTCCTGAAAACGTTGGCATATAGTTCAAGATGTTTCACAAAAGATGAAAAAACAAGTATCTTATGACCCTCTGAAACAACACTTTCCATATTCTGCAAAACTGTCTCGAACTTACCCGACCCGAACTTATAGTCTTCATTAGCCATCAAAGGATGATTGGATATCTGTCTGAGTTTCATCAGACCCTGCAGAACAACTATCGCAGACTTTTCCATCCCTGAAGATTCAATATTTTTAAGAATACTATTCCTCACAATCGATTTTTCCTCATCATATAATTTTGCCTGTTCTTCAGTCATATCGCAGAAAACTGTCTGTTCAATCACAGGAGGAAGGTCTTTAGCTACCATCTCTTTTGTCCTGCGAAGAATGAATGGCTTTATTATCTTTCTCAATTTAACTTCTTTGTCATCATCTCTCTTTTTCTCAATAGGCTTTGCAAACTCCCTACGGAAAAATGATAAATTACCCAGAAGACCTGGATTAACAAAATTCAACTGGGTCCAAAGATCGGTAAGTGAATTTTCGACCGGCGTCCCGGTTAGTACAAGCCTGTAATCTGATTTAAGCCTGATCATTGTTTTATAAACCATCGATGCCGGATTTTTGATCACCTGACTTTCATCGAGAATAATATAATGGAAATGATACATACTGATTATATCAATATCCTGTCTCACTGTATGATAGCTTGATAATATAATATCGAAACCCTTGAAATAAGATGTCGATTTTTTCCTTTGGTTTCCCTTATATGAACAGACTTTCATTCCGGGGGCAAATCGTTTTATTTCATTCTCCCAGTTATATATCAGTGAAGCAGGTACAACAATAAGTGAGGTAAATTTCTGTACCGGATCTTCAAACAAGGTCAATTTATCCCGGCTGAACTTTCTATTGTCGGAAGGAAGATTTTCATTGTTATATTGAAGAAGTGCAAGGGTCTGAATTGTTTTTCCGAGTCCCATATCATCGGCCAGACATCCTCCCAGCTTTGAGGTTTGCAGCCAGTGAAGCCAGCTAAGCCCTTCTACCTGGTACTGTCTCATCTCACAATTCAGACCTGACGGCGACAGTAGCACAGGTATCTGTTCAGGGATCAGAAGCTTCTCCAGCTTATCGAAGCCATCCCCCTCCTTGTCAACGAAAGTATCCGTAAGCAAAGAAAAATGCTGCTTATGAATCCTGATAGAATCTTCCGTGCTCCTTCCAAACTCAAAGATGCTTTTATACTTTGTGAACCATGGCTCGGGAAGAATTACTATGGACCTGTCTGGCAGCTCAAACTCCCTGATATTATCAAGAATATTTTTTTTGAACCTGATAAATGGGATTTGCCACTCACCAATTTTCACAATCGCTCTCAGATCGAACCAGTCATCTTCAAGCATCTGGCTGATCTCAATGCTGACAGGTTTGAGATTGTAATTATGGTCCAGTCGCTCTCCGCTGATAATGAATCCATTGGCTATTAGTTCGGACCAGTTTTTATTCACAGCTTCAATCAACCCATAAAAATCACCAGCCCGGTCACTGTCAGAAAATAAAGGTGAAAAATTGACCTCATCATCGGTAAAGAATCCAAGTTCGCCCAGAGTCTTCACACAATCTTTTTCCCAGGTATAATCCCTGGGGTATTTCCTGAAAATGAAAATGTTATGATCATTTTCAAAAACCGTGAATGATGCTGAAATATCATCAGGAAAAATTTCATTGCCTGAATAACTGAATTTCAGTATCATAACCGGATTTCCCTTAATCCCGATTTCAATGCTGATAAGAGGGATCTTTACAGGCACTGATTCTATGATTTCGAAGCCTTTACCTTCTACTCTGAAGTTATTGACGGCATTAAGAACAAATCCCGCAAAATATTTTTCCTCTGTTTTTTTCGGTATGAGAATACTCTCCTTTGTAAAAAAGGGTTTCAGCTTCAAGCCGTCAATATCAGAAACAAAAATGATATTGCTGTTTTCCCTGATCAGGCAAGGGGAAATACAAAGAATATCTATATTATTGTTTTTCAGATTTATAATCCTCCCTCCACTCTCAACGCTGAGGCTATAGTTACTCTGTTCTTCATTTCTGTCGAATCTGAAAACGGGATGACCGGGATCTCCGCATAGAATAAGCTGGTCTTCAGGATGCAATGTACTGATCTTTGTTTTTTGAAAGTAAACCGGAATTGCTTCGTCCCTTGCAATTGTCAGACATTTGTAAATCTTTCTTTCGATAAATGGTCTGATAAATTGATCAATCCTGTCTTTAGTGACTTTTTCAATGAATTCTTTCACATTGGTGTTTTTCGAAAAAAGTCTGAACAGGTTCCGGTCGGTATATTCGTTGATAATTTTGACAACATCCCTTTCCTCCTGTGAAAGTGAACTCACTGTACCGGTATCCGGAAAAGGAAAGAGTTGTTCGGAAAGATGAAAATATTTTCGATTCAGCTCATATACAATGATATACGGAATCAATACATTGCCCCATATTCTATGGTTCGTGAGCAAAAGTGCAAACAGCCTTCTTTTTTTCCCGGGGATCGTTTCCAAAACCTTCATTCTGATATAATCTGCAATAATGGTCAATGTTGGGCAGATTTCAAAGTAATTTCTTATTAGATTTGTCATGTATGGGAAATTTGCGGAAAATAATACACATAGACATGGATGCCTTCTTTGCATCTGTTGAGCAGCTTGATGACCCTGAGCTTAAGGGTAAACCGGTAGCAGTCGGCGGAAGCGGTGAAAGAAGTGTTGTTGCTGCTGCAAGCTATGAAGCCAGAAAGTTCGGTGTGAGGTCTGCAATGCCCTCACTAACTGCGAAGAAACTATGTCCTCATCTTATTTTCGTAAGACCACGTTTTGAACGGTATCATGAAATATCTTCAGCAGTATTTGAAATCTTTAAGGGTTATACCGATATTATTGAGCCGCTTTCAATTGATGAAGCCTTTCTGGATGTCACAACCGATAAAAAGAATATTGGATCGGCAACGCTTATAGCCAAAGAGATCAGGAAGGAGATAAAAGATAAGACCGGTCTTACAGCATCTGCCGGGATATCTGTAAATAAGTTCCTGGCAAAGATTGCTTCTGATATTAAAAAACCTGATGGTCTTTTTGTCATTCCCCCTGAGAATGCGTCAAAGTTTATTGAAGATCTGCCGGTTGAGAAGTTCTATGGCATCGGGAAAATAACAGCGGGGAAAATGCATAAGCTTGGTATTCACAACGGAATAGACCTTAAGAAATGGGATCTGTTATCACTCATCAGAAACTTCGGAAAGATTGGCATATTCTATTACAAAATTGTGAGAGGTGAAGACGACAGGGAGGTTGAGACAGACATGGAGCGTAAATCTGTCGGCACAGAACTGACTTTCGATAAAGATATAACTACGCGCTTCGAAATTGTTGCAGAGCTTTATAAGATTGAAAAAGAGCTCATGCGGCGGCTGGAGGAATCGCAAACTACAGGAAGGACTATTACAGTAAAGGTAAAATTTAATGACTTCAGGCAAATTACCAGAAGTAAGACACTTCAGAATTATATTCGTGATTTTGAAACACTTCACAGGGAAGTAGCCGCAATCCGAAAATCGCTGGAACTTGAAGGCAGCAGGATAAGGCTTCTGGGCGTTAGCATTTCAAACCTTGAAACTGACGAATGCTCAGATAATCAGCTCTTTCTGTTTGAGGATGAAAGTCTGTAAAGTATGTAAAGTCGTTATGACGTTCCACCTTCGCCAAGGCTTCGGTGGACAAAGTATGCCGTTATGCCGTTATGCCGTTATCATCCCTGCGCCAACAGTTTCATTGGTTCCTTCATCAATAAGGATTACGCTTCCGGTAATATTATTCTCCTTGTAAGGATCAAAAAAGAGAGGTTTTGAAGTTCTCATTCGTATATGTGCAATGTCGTTCATCTTTATCACAAGATTATCATAGTCCTTTGTCAGGTTTCCGATGTTCATTCTGTAATCTATCGATTTTATAATACACCCAGCCTCGTTACTATTATGTCTGACAAGGTACCTTCCGCCGGATAGTAGCGGACTCTCATTAAACCAGCATACCATCATGTTTAAGTCCTGACTTATTTCAGGCAAGGTACCTGCACTTACAATAATATCACCGCGGCTTATATCAATATGATCTTCAAGGGTCATTGAGACTGAATCTCCTGTTTCGGCCAGTTCAAGGCTTTTACCCATCACATCAATACTTTTAATTCTGGATTTCAGAAATGAAGGCAAAACAACTATTTCATCACCTTTTCTGAAGATTCCCCCTGCGACTCTTCCACCATAACCTCTGTAATCGTGATATTCAGATGATTGAGGACGGATGATGGTCTGCACGGGAAAACGGGGAATTTCAGGATTCTTATTTTTTCTGACTTCTATGGTCTCGATCAGCTTAAGAAAGGTTTTCCCGCCGTACCACTTCATATTATCTGACTGATCCACAACATTATCACCCCATTTTGCACTGATAGGAATAAAATGAGGATCCTCAATATTCAATTTACTGATAACAGTATCAAGTGATGTTTTAATTCCTGTGAAAACTGATTCATTATAGTTCACCATATCCATTTTATTGATACAGAATACTATATGCCTGATATCGAGGAGTGCTGCAATATAGCAATGCCTCACAGTCTGCTCAAGTATTCCTTTTCTTGCATCGATAAGTATTACAGCAAGATCGGCGGTACTTGCACCGGTAACCATGTTGCGGGTATATTGAATATGTCCTGGTGTGTCTGCAATGATAAACTTCCTGGCGGGTGTGGCAAAATACCTGTATGCGACATCGATGGTTATGCCCTGTTCCCTTTCAGCTCTCAGCCCGTCGGTAAGGAGAGAGAGATCAACCTCATCTCTTCCCAGCCGTTTGCTCGATTGCACAATATGCTCCATCTGGTCTTCAAAGATCGACTTGCTGTCGTAAAGTAACCTGCCAATCAAGGTACTTTTACCATCATCAACACTACCTGCAGTCGTGAATCTGAGCAGACTCATTTTGTTATTATTCCCGTTTGACCCCATTTAATTTACCAGTACAATTATTAAAATTTGAATCATATTAATTTCGGAATTCGGAATTCGGATTTCGGATTGAAATCCGCAATCCACCATCCGCAATCCGCAATCAAAAATACCCCTCTTTTTTTCTATCCTCCATTGCTGCTTCCGATCTCTTATCGTCATATCTACCTCCTCTTTCGGTCACTCTTGTAGCTGCAATTTCAGCTATTATTTCCTCCAAAGATTCTGCTTTCGAAAGGGTAATACCTGTGCAGGTGATATCGCCAATTGTACGGCAACGGACATCCGCTTCAAAAACCTCTTCATTTGGTTTCAGCTGCATGAATGGAGCCCAGGCAAGGTAAATATTGTTGCGTTTAAATATTTTTCGCCGGTGAGTATAGTAAAGTCCGGGAAGTTTGATTTTTTCACTCAGAATATATTGCCATACGTCGAGTTCGGTCCAGTTGCTTATGGGGAAAACCCTGAAGTGTTCGCCAAGATGTTTTCGGCCATTGAAAATGTTCCAAAGCTCAGGGCGTTGGTTCTTTGGGTCCCATTGACCAAACTCATTGCGATGGGAAAAGAAACGTTCCTTAGCGCGTGCTTTCTCTTCGTCACGACGACCGCCACCTATAGCAACATCAATATTAAGTTCTTCTATTGCATCAAGAAGTGTTACCGATTGAGCTTTGTTACGGCTTGCATTTACACCCTGCTCCTCTGTAACTCTGCCCTTGTCAATTGAATTCTGCACATATTTTACAATAAGTTCCACTCCAAGCTCACCTGCAAGGTCGTCTCTGAACACAATTGTCTCTTCAAAATTATGACCTGTATCAATATGCAACAGGCTGAACGGCATCCTGGCCGGCCAGAAAGCTTTCCTGGCCAGGTGAACCAGCACAATGGAATCTTTACCTCCGGAAAACAAAATTATCTTTTTTTCGAACTGGGCCGCAACCTCCCTCATAACGAAGATAGCCTCATTTTCAAGGTCCTTCAGATGCCCGTCATTAATCTCAATATGGTTGCTCATATTATATTTTTCATGTACTTATTTGTATCTCCGATATGGACACCACACTCTTTATTACTTTCTTTCTCCCACCACCATCTCCCGGACCTGACATCCTGTCCTTTAATTGCAGCCCTTGTGCAAGGTTCACAACCAATACTCGGAAATCCTTTATCATGCAATGAGTTATATGGAACATTGTTTTCCCGGATAAAATCTTCGACATCGTCGAGCGACCAGTGAAACAGGGGATGATATTTATAAATCTTACGATCTTTGTCAAACTCAAGCTCACTCATCATATTGCGGTTCTCCGACTGCGAAGCCCTTATTCCGGAGATCCAGCATTCCATTCCTTCCAGGGCCCTGTTCAGCGGAAAAACTTTTCTGAACCTGCAGCATTCAAGCCTGTTTTCTTTTGACTCATAGAAACTAAATAGTCCTTTCTTAGAAACCATCGCTTCAACATCCTTATAATCAGGAAAATAAACCTTAATATTTTTGCCATACTTCAGCGTGGTTTCGGAAAACACTTTGTAGGTTTCAGGAAATAATCGTCCGGTATCAAGTGTTGCCACTTCAACCGGAATATTATGTTTAAAAATGATATGCGTTATCACCTGATCTTCTATTCCGAAACTTGTTGTGAACATTATTTTGGCCGGGAAACGTGATGCCAGGATTTTCAGACTATCTGCTATTGTTTTGCCATTCAGTTGGTTACTCAACTCGTCTAACTTCATATTGTTCTCCATTTTTTTTAAGCCAACCTTTAATTTTTAACTTGTGAATATGAGCCCAGAGCCTCTCATGAAAATAATAAAGTATCATTTTTGTGAATATCTCTACACTTCCGATTGAAAGGGCCACAGTAACTTTACCTGTGATGAAATAACTGATAATCATCGTATCAATAGTTCCGACAATCCGCCATGAAATTGCCTTAAGAGCGCTTTTCACGGGTTTGTCTGCCCGGTCACTGACTCTTATGACATCTTTGTGAGTTATTGTTTCCTCTGGTTTGCTAATAAGTACATCAAGCATAGTTTCTGCTATAATTTAAACAAAAGTAGGTCTGATACCGGGATGAGACAGTGGCAATAATACGGTAAATCAATCAGTATATATGCATACAAAAACATATGCAAATAGTACCATTTCTGCTTTCAGAATCAGGAACATTTAATTATTTTTAAGGAAATGCTCTATGAATAAATTCCAAAATAGTAACAACTATAACTTACAAAATGTTCAATAGATGGCGATTTAAGCATTTTTGTTATCATGCTGCATCAGCGATTTATATGAAGAAATCCTTGTCTGACAACTGAATCTTATGTCTGTCTTTATGTTATTCTTATAACAGATGGTGTGAATAAATTAACATAAGGACTCCTTTAATTATAGTTCTTTACTTGTTGCAGAGTTCTCTATTCTGGGTTCTTATTGACTTTTGTCTTTTGTTTTTTCAAACCCCATGCCTCCTACCTCACGCCGCATACAATATTAAAAGTACCACCAGATTAAAATTTCAAAAGGGATATTAATTAACTTTATCCTTCAAATATCCCTCTATGGAATTTTATGCCAAGACCCGCGAAGAATGGCGAAGGTGGCTTGAAAAATACCATTCCACATCGGAAGGTGTATGGCTTATCTATTTCAAGAAATCTTCAGGAAAGCATCGTATTCCTTACAATGATGCAGTTGAGGAAGCTTTATGCTTTGGCTGGATCGATGGTAAAATCAAGAAAATAAATGAGGAATATTATGTTCAGCTTTTTACTCCTCGCAGACGTGGCAGCCGTTGGTCAAAGTACAATATTGACCGGGTTGAAAAGATGATTAAAGAGGGTAAGATGGAGCAGTCCGGACTCCTGGCTTTCAGAGAAGCTATCGAAAAACCCGAGCTCATTTATGAAAACAGGGAGACCGGAGAACCTGATATGCCGGAGGATCTGTCTGATGCTTTAAGCAGAAATAACAAAGCTTATGAAAATTTCAGGAACTTCCCTCCATCAGCGCGGAGAATGTACATTTTATGGCTCAAAAACGCAAAGAGGGCCGAAACCAGAGCCATCCGGATCAATAAGATTGTTGAGTTTGCGGAGAAAAATGTCCGCCCCGGGATGCTCTGAATTGTTATGGAACCCGGGAAGATGATTTTTGTTTAATCTGTTGAAATATCATAGGATAGTAGTAATTTTGACAATCATTTGAATCCAATGAAAGTACTGATTGTTGAAGACGACACTGCCCTATGTAAATCCATCGATGATTATCTGAAGATGGAAGGACACCTGTGTGAAGTTGCACAGAATTTCAAACAGGCTATCAATAAAGCAGCCGACAACAGATACGATTGTATAATACTCGATATTGGTCTGCCGGACGGAAACGGCCTGGATATTATAAGGGAGCTTAAGGCAAATAAAATAGCCGATGGCATTCTTATTTTGTCCGCAAAGAACTCTCTGGATGATAAGCTGGTGGGCTTGAAAATCGGGGCGGATGATTACCTCACAAAACCCTTCCATTTTGCCGAGTTGAGCGCCCGGATAAATTCAATTTACCGGAGAAATAACTTTATGGGTCTTAATGAGATCCTATTTAATGAAATAACTGTCAATACTGATGGGAAACAAGCCTGGGTAAATAAAAAACTTCTTAACCTGACAAGAAAAGAATATGATCTGCTGGTTTTTTTTATGACCAATGCCAACAGGATCATTACTAAGGAATCCATAGTTGAGCACCTCTGGGGGGACAATGTCATTCTCACCGATTCATTCGACTTTGTCTATACCCATGTTAAGAATCTCACAAAAAAAATAATTGCCAAAAAAGGAAAGAACTACATTAAATGTATCTACGGTTTTGGATATAAATTCTCCGACAATTGAAATTACTGACCAAAAGCACATATTACTTTTTCTCTTTTTCAATCCTTGTAATGCTGGCAGGAGGAGTTTTCCTGAATGTAACTATCCGAAAAGTTGTTTATAAACAGATTGATAATAGTCTGATCACCGAAAAGGATATAATAAAGGATCAGATAAACCAGTCAGATACAATCCCTGATTTTTCAGCCACTTTTGGTCACGAGATAGAAGTAAAACTTTTAAATTCCAAAGCACGCCAGGTACAGATTATTAATGATACTATGATTTATGATAGTACTTCTGTTGATTATTTACCATACCGGCATATCTTCTTCTCAGGCAATACTGCCAGGAAAAAGGGCTATACAATAAACATTTGCCAGACTCTTAGTGAAAAACAGGAGCTTCTCAGAGCCATAAGCCTTAACAGGATCTTTTTGTTTATTGCATTGTTTATTATATTCATTCTTTTAAACTATTATATTTCCAGAAACATATGGAGACCTTTTTATAAATCAGTTGAGAAAGCCGGAAATTTTGATATTTTATCTGATAAACCATTGGATTTGCCTGATACAGACATTGTTGAGTTTCAACAACTCAATAATGTTTTTGAAAAAATGACACAGAAGATGAGGACTGATTATATTAATCTGAAAGAATATAATGAAAATGCTGCTCATGAGATTCAGACTCCACTTGCAGTTATCAGAGCAAAGATGGACCTGCTTATGCAGAATAAGAATCTTAAGAAAGACAGCATCGATCTCATAAAATCAATTAATGAAGCTACCACAAAACTTTTCAAACTGAATCAGGGCTTGTTATTGATTTCCAAGATTGAGAATCAGTATTTTCACGATAAAAAAGAGTTATCACTGGAACAAATTATCGGGACCGGATTCGATAATTACAAGGAAATAATGGAACTCAAAGGTATCACAGTTGAGATGAAGTCGTCAGTTCCGGCAATTGTTGAGATGAATGAAGTCCTTGCCGATGTGCTTGTTTCGAATCTTCTCAGCAATGCTGTCAGATATAATATTGATAATGGTTTCATAAAATGTGAAATTAATGACCGATGTATTCTGATTTCCAATTCAGGTTTACCATTCACAGGCGATCCTGAATCACTTTTCGTACGGTTTCATAAGGGGAACGATAACATTCAGTCTGTGGGTCTTGGTCTGTCAATTGTAAAAAAAATTGCAGATAATTATAATATGAAAATCAGCTATTCATGTAAAGATAATATCCATGAACTGATACTTTACTACCACCTGGAAATTACTGACTGATTGGAAAAATCTTTGCCTCTATAAAATTTTTGTTAAAATTTCTCATCTTCAGTTCCTCTTCAAAATTGCTATTTACTTTTGGCTTGTAAACCAATTAAATTATATTTTATGAAAAAGTTACTTTTTATTGCAGTTCTTATGATGGCAGCTCTGGTTGTCAATGCACAAGCCACGAAGACTACTGTCACCAATGCAAAGTCCACTCGTACTTCTGTCAAGGTAACAGAGCTTCAGAAAGCTATAACAGACAATGTTGCTAAAGATTATGCCGGTTTCACTATCAAAGAAGCAACTAGCGTTACTGCAAATACCACTGTTACTTATGAGGTAGTTATTGCAAAAGGTACCACCACTGAGACTCTTGTCTATGACAAAGATGGAAAATTTGTTAAGAAGGTGACTCAGAAGGTTGTTGCACCAACTCAGAAAGCTGCTGCACCGGCTCCAAAGAAGTAATAACCAAAAAACTCAGTAAATAAAAAACGGTGCTTTTTGGCACCGTTTTTTACTTCAAATTTTTTATGGATTTTTTAATTATATAATTTATCAATACTTTCGGCAAATTTAAAATCATACAAAATGGGAGACATAGGTTTTTCAGAGATACTTCTGATCTTGCTGGTAGTGGTACTGCTCTTTGGAGGACGGAAAATTCCGGAACTTATGAAAGGGCTTGGACAGGGAATGAAAGAATTTAAAAAGGCTTCAAGGATGGATGATGAACCTGAAAAAAAGGTAGAAAAGGAAGAAGATAAGAAAGCATAAAAACTTATCAGGAAACTAATTCAGTAAAATTCTTTTAAGAAACGAAAGGTTTTACTAACAATAATTCCTGGAGCTATTTTGATTGAACCAGATATTTTGTCAATATTTTTTGCAATTGATTTCTGTCGATAGGTTTTGAGATATAACCTGCGAAACCTTCGGCAAGAATTTTTTCACGGTCAGTGTCCTGAGCATATGCCGTAACTGCAATCACGGGTATTTCAGGTCTGTTCTTTTTAATCCTGGCAGTTGCTGTATATCCATCCATTTCAGGCATTTTTATATCCATCAGAACAAGGTCAATATTATTCTGATTATCACAGGCAATTACACTTTCGATCCCGTTGAGTGCTCTGATAATATTAATGTTGTATCGGGAAAGTAATTCATTTAGGAGAAGAAAATTAAATTCATCATCTTCTACAATAAGAATTGATTTTCCCGGAGCAATATCAACATTTTCCTTTCTTTCTATCCTTTTTCCCTCTTTGCTGTCTCCAGGTACACTGATATATGGTAAAGTAAAATAAAATGTAGAACCTGCTCCAAATTGAGAAATTGTCCAGATTTTTCCTCCCATCAGTTCCACATAAGCTTTTGATATAGACAGACCTAGCCCAGTCCCACCGGTCTTATATGAAGCAGCGTTTTCAACCTGGTAAAATCGTTCAAAAATCTTCTGAAGATTAGCTTCCTCTATACCTATGCCCGTATCTTCTACAAAGAATTGGATAGAATCATCTTTTATTGTGTATCCGAACTCAATTGAACCTTTCTTTGTGAATTTAAATGAATTGTTCAGAAGGTTTGAAAGAACCTGGATAAGCTTGACCTCGTCGCTGATAATCATGGCTGAAGAATCATCCAGGGCAAGCCTTTTGGTGAAAGATATACCGTCAAGGCTGGCCCGAAGATTGTACTGCTCATAGAGATTGTTAATCAGGAAGTTGATATTCACTTTTTCAGGTGCGACTTTTGCATGTCCCGTTTCGATACTTGATATGTCTACAATATCCGAAATTATTGAAAGAAGCTGGTTACTGCTCTGGAAAACAATATCAATGTACTGTCTGCGTATCTCCTCCGACAGCTCAGAAGAATCCAGTAGTGAAGTAAAACCGACAATTGCATTCATTGGAGTCCTGATCTCATGCGAGATATTATGAAGGAAAACTGTTTTTAGTCTGTCGCTATCTTCAGCTCTCTCTTTAGCGACAATAAGATCCGTGAGAATCTTCTTCTTTTCTGTAATATCATGAATAATTGAATGCAGATAATAATGCCCTTCAATTTCAATCCTGCTGGTAAATATTTCCACATCCCTGACCGAACCATCAGACAAACGGTGTACAGATTCATAGAAAGTTCCTTTAGTTCTTTTTGCCTTCTCAAGATTGGCTTTTATAAGATCCTGGGATAAAGTACTGATATTGGTCAGATTCATCTTTTTCAGTCTGCTTACCGGAATTCCATAATACTCAGCCGCAGCGTTATTGGCATCAAAAATTGCCCCGGTCTCCGGGTCAATAATAAGTTTTACTGCAGTGTGAGATTCAAAGAGCTGTCTGAATCTTTTTTCACTCTTTCTCAGTTCATCTTCAATTTTCTTACGTTCAGTAATCTCGGTGGCAACACCAAGAATTGCCGGTTTATCCCATCCGGGATGTCTGTAAGGAATTTTTACTGTCTGGAACCAACCCAACGTGCCATCTTTTCTAAGAACCTGCTCTTCAGGAATCTGCATAGGAATACCACGCTCAATTACAGCTATGTCTGCGGACCTATATCCTTCGACATGCTCTTCGGAGGCTCCATAATCCTTATCAGTTTTCCCCTTAATCTCTTCCGGATCAATACCAAAAATTTCAGCTAGCGCTTTATTTACAAGCAGAAACTTTCCATCAATGTCTTTTGCGAAAATATAACTGGGGACAAGGTCAATTATCTGCCTGAGCTGATCGAGATGTAATCTCATCTCCTCGGCATTGTGCTTTCTTTCAGATATATCTCTGGCAAAGCCACAATTGTATTCTTTTCCTGCAAAACGTACCAGTGTGGAGACTATTTCAACCGGAAATGAAGTTCCATCCTTTCTAAAATGTGTTGATTCAGCTTTTAATGAGCCTTCCTTTTCCAGATAATCCCAGATCAAAGTCATATTTTCTTTTGTTGCCTCCGGATTAATTAAGCTGACATGCTGACCAATAAGCTCTTCGCGTGAATAACCTGTGGCCTTGCAGGCAGCATCATTTACATAAACAAACCTGCCTTCTTTATCAATCCAGAATGCTCCATCAAAATGGATATCTATGGAACGTTTAAGAAGCATCAAATCTTCTTCTGCTTTTTTACGCTCCGTTATGTCACGAAGTGTACCCTCATAATATAGAATTTTACCATTGTTATCCTTTACAATATGAGAATGTTCGAGGACAACAATAAATGATCCATCCTTCTTTTTTAAAGTAAGCTCTTCATCCTCCAGCCTTCCTTTCTTTCTCAGAAGATCTGTATATGTATCTCGCTCAGATGCATTTACATAAATATCTTTGGCTATATTCTTCTTCATCAGTTCTTTTTCAGAATCATAACCCAGCATCTTTACAAGAGCCGGATTAGCTGTAAGAATCTGACCCTCAACAGTACTCTGGTAAATTCCGTCATGAACATTTTCAAAAAGCTGGCGATATTTATCCTGGCTTTCCTTTATGACATTCAAAGGATCAATTGATTTTATTTTCCTCTTTTTACCCATATTCGTTTAATAAATTAACACTATAAGAGTCATAGCTGACTTTTAAAACAGGCATGATAGAAAGGCATAAAAATACAAAATACAATACAATAAACTCATATGTACCAGTGCACTTTGAATGATAATCCGGAAACAAATACCAATCAATATTCCTGAAACTGAAGTGTCCGACCTATCAGAGTTGAATACTGGTTGTCATTTAAAATAGCAGACAGATTGTTACTTATTAGCATCAAAATAATATAAATTTGAATCTGGAAAAAGAAAGAGTATGAAAAATTCTGATCACAAAACCTCAAGAAGAGAGTTCCTCTCAAAAACAGCATTGGCGACTGCAGGTTTGACTATTGGAGTCCAGCCTTTTGCAGCAGCCAATTACCGTAAAATTTCAGGTTCCGCTGAAAGAATCCGGATGGGCTTTATCGGGCTCGGGAACCGGGGTTCACAATTATTACAATTATTCATGAGCCATCCTGATGTTGAGATTGCTGCTTTCTGCGATCTCTACGAACCCTATCTGTTACGAGATCGCAATCTGGTTGACCCGAGATATTTAAAAAGCCTTGCGACTCAGGTCCCAAAAATGGGAGAGACATTCCCAAACCAGGTTAAAAAATATAATGATTTTCGCAAACTGCTTGAAGATAAGGATGTTGATGCAGTATGCATAGCAACCCCCGACCATTGGCATGCCCTGATCACTATTAGCGCTATACAGGCAGGTAAAGATGTCTATGTCGAAAAACCGCTGACACAAACCATTAAAGAAGGAAGAATGATGGTAGATACGCAGGTAAAGAGCAAACAGATCGTTGCCGTTGGCCTCAACCGGCGCGGAAACATTGTTTATCAGAAACTTGCGAAAGAAGTGCCTGAAGGTAAAATTGGCAAGGTCACCGTTGCCAGAGCTTTCAGGATAAATGATATGTACCCTTCGGGAATCGGAAAACTTAAGCCTGAAGACCCACCGAAAAACTTCAATTGGGATATGTGGCTCGGACCTCGCACTTTCAGACCTTACCAGTACAATATTTCCCCGTATATGTTTCGCTGGTGGAAAGATTATTCAAGTCAGATGGGCAACTGGGGCGTACATTTCATGGATGTGATCCGTTGGATGCTGGGTGAAAAGGCTCCTGTTGCAATTAGTGCGCAAGGCGGAAAATATGCTGTTGATGATGACCGAGATATTCCTGATACAATGGAGGTTACCTATGAATTTGCCTCTGGTTCAATTGCAACATTTAGCATCTATGAAGCAAGCAGCGGGGGAATGTTTCAATATGGTGAAGTAGAATTGCGTGGCACGAAAGGGACCCTGTATGCTGATGAAGATGGCTACAGAATAACCGGTACAAAGAAAGGTCAATTCCAAACCTGGGATAAAATGATTGAAGATGAGACTCTTACTTCAAAAAATGAAAAACTT
>Ga0182017_10001125_pt1 | contig 20950 bp, 22 predicted proteins | sample 712E3DmetaG_FD_120492 | JGI IMG/M metagenome (GOLD analysis project Ga0182017, IMG submission 120492) | Permafrost microbial communities from Stordalen Mire, Sweden - 712E3D metaG | ecosystem: Environmental > Terrestrial > Soil > Wetlands > Permafrost | place: Sweden: Stordalen | collected... | reverse complement strand
GGTACGTCGGCTCGATCGGACTCCACGTGGGGCCGAACCCGCGGCGGTTCGCCATCGGCTACATGGTCGCCCCGGAGGCCCGCCGGCGCGGAGTTGCGGTCAGCGCCCTGCGCCTGGTGACGCAGTGGGGCTTCGAGCGCCTCGCCATCGAACGCCTCGCCCTGTGGACGCTGCCCGGCAACGTCGCCTCTCAGGCGGTAGCAGAGAAGGCCGGCTTCCGCTTCGAAGGTCTGTCTCGCAACTGGGAGTCGGATCGAGACGATCTGCCCGTGGACGCCGTCATGTACTCGATGACGCCCGACGACCTGGCTGACGCCCGGGCCGCCGACGAGGCGGCGGCCGGTGTGCCGATCGCCGAGGTGCCGCGCGAGCTGCGGGCGCCCGGAACTCGTGCGGCGCCGTTCGTGGAGCTCGCCGCGTTGGCAGATCTGGCGCGGGGCGAGATGCGCCGCGTCACTCGGGCGGGCCTTGATCTGCTCGTCGCGTGGACCGACGACGGCATCGTCGTGACCGACGACCGCTGCCCGCACATGGCGGCGCCACTCAGCATCGGGGAGCTGGCGGGCTGCGTCGTCGCGTGCCCGCTGCACGAGGGCCGCTTCGACCTGTCCACCGGGGAGACCGTGCGGATGCCCACGACGGGCGGCCTCGACGCCGACGGGCAGTACCACCTGCCATGGTCCCCGACGGGGGCAGAGCCCAAACCCGAGCCGCCGTCGAGGAAGCTCGTGGCACGCCGGCTCACGCGCGTCAGTCGGCTTTGCTTCTACCCGGCGCGCATCCGTGAGGGCCGGCTGGAGGCCCAGCTGCCGATCCTGGCCGAGTAGCCCCGCGCCGCATGCCGCTTCCTTCCCCGCTCCGCGGCGTGCCGGAGGATCGGGACGACCCGCGGCCGCCGCTCCTCTCGGCGACCCGCTATCGGTGCCCGACAGTCCGATCGGCCGCCTTCTCCGCCCTGGCGGCTTCCTCGGCGCGTCGACTGGAAGCGGCGGTCAGCCACGCACAGGCTTCGGCCATGTCGTCGGTGCAGCGCATCAGGTCGATGTCGCCCGGCTCGATGTTGCCGTGCGGAACCGGCTCCCGGCGCAGCCAGTCGAGCAAGCCCGCCCAGTACTCGGTGCCGATGAGCACGACCGGGAAGTGGCGGATCTTGCCCGTCTGGATCAGCGTCAGCGACTCAAACAGCTCGTCGAGCGTGCCAAAGCCGCCAGGGAAGATGGCGAAGCCGTCGGCGTACTTGACGAACATGACCTTACGGGCGAAGAAGTAGCGGAACTCGACGCCCAGGTCCACGTACGGGTTGACGGCCTGCTCGTGCGGCAGCTCAATGTTGCAGCCGATCGAAAGACCGCCCGCCTCGTGGCAGCCGCGGTTGGCTGCCTCCATGATGCCGGGCCCGCCGCCCGTGATGACCGCGAAGCCCTCCTTTGCGAGCAGGCCTGCCAGCTCGCGGGCCCTGTCGTAGTACGGGTCTCCCTCCTTGACGCGGGCCGAACCGAAGACCGTGACCGCTTTGCCGACGGCCGCCAGCGCATCGAAGCCCTCGACGAACTCAGACAGGATGCGCAACGAACGCCACGGATCCGAATCGAGGAACGCGGGGCGATGGCGCGGCGAGAGCAGCCGCTCGTCCTCGGTTCGGGCGTGGACCGTAAGCAGCTCGGTGGCCTTGGGCCGGTAGGTCACGCGGCCGCTTCGGCGCCGCTCATGACTACCGATGCCGATGCCATTGCCGTCGCCGTTCTGACTTTCGCTTGCGTGGGCGTCAGCGTGTGGCTGGGCGGCGGCTTCGGAGTTGAGCGTCCCGCCCTCGCTTGGCATCCTCGCGCCCTTGTCAGGCTTCTTCTGTGAATGGGGCATCTGGCTCTCCTGATCGTACCGACAGAGGATGCCACGTCGGAGACCGCGCTGTTCGGGCGACTCAATAGGGATCGGCCGATCGGCCAATTAGATCACCACCCGAAGGCGGGCCTTCCATGCCCAGCGCCGCGGCCGCGCCGGCGGATCAGGGCCAAACGGGCCGGGCCGGGAGCGATCCGAAGAAGACTACCCGGCTATCTCGGCGCGATCGGAGAAAAGGGCAGCGAGGACAAGCGCCCCAACGAGCCACACACCCACAAGCACGAGCGCCTGGTCCGCCGGAAGCCCGCTCGCCCCACCGCCGAACGCGTCCGTTGTCGCACCACTCGACGCCGTCGCCAGCGAAGCGTTCGCGACGCTGAACGGCAGGTACTTCACGATGTCCGGCAGGAAGATGCTGGCGAAGCCCTCGCCGAAGTAGAAGGCGATGCCCGCGCCGATGCCGGCCAGCTGGCTACGCGCCAGGGTCGCGATGGTGAAGCCGAGGGCTCCTTCCTCGACGACCGCGAACCAGCCCTTCAGAAGCCTTTCGGGCAGGTCGCTCAGGGTCGCGGAGTCTCCCAAGCCGCTCGTTGAGACGCCGGCGAGGTGGGCGCCAACGATGGCAGCGACCACGCCGGCGGCGAAGGTTATCAGGAGGCCGAGGGCGATCATGACCGCGACCGTGACGTAGGTGATCAGCATGTACCGGACGCGACTCTCACCGCGGGCGACTGACGACTTGAGCGTGCCCCAGCTCCATTCGGAGCCGGCGATGGCCGCTCCGTAGATCACCGCGAAGAGACCGCCCAGCCCGGTGATGAACTGCAGGATTCTGTCGTACGCGCCCGGAAAGGTAACGAGAAGCTTGGCTTCGGCACCGTTCGCACGGACCGCACGCCCGTTGGCCGTGGCGCCGACCGCCACGATGATCAACACGAGAAGACCGATCAGGAGACCGGCTGTGACCCAGGTCGCGGGTCGACGGACGAGCTTCCGCAGGCCCGAGAAGAACAGCCTCATGCCGCCGTGTCCTTTCCCGATGTGACGTTGCCGTTGCCAGGCCCGCCCAGGCCGATGAAGGTGCCTTCGCCGTCGATCGTCTGGCCGCCCGTGAGCTCCAGGAAGAGCATCTCGAGGTCGTTCCCCGATTCCAGCCCGGATACGTAGATGCCCGCCCCGGCGAGCTTCTGGCTCACGTCCTCCGCCCGATCGGCCGCGATGTGCACTGCCAGCCAGCCCTCGTCGCGATCCGTCTCGGTCAGTCGCTCGGTTGGAGCCAGAGGAACGAGGGTCTCGATTGCGGCGTCGACCAGATTCGGGCGAACGCGAGCCTTGACGACGCCCTGCATCGACAGGAGCTCCTTGAGTGGACCCTCGCGGACCAGTTTCCCCGCGGCGATGATGCCCACCACGTCGGCCATGACCTGGATCTCCGCCAGGAGGTGGCTCGAGACGAAGACCGTCTTGCCCTGTGATGCCAGCGCCTTGAGCGTGTCGCGCATGGCCACGATGCCTGCCGGGTCGAGGCCGTTGGCGGGCTCATCGAGCAGCAGCAACTTCGGATCGCTGAGCAGCGCCCCCGCGATTCCGAGCCGCTGCTTCATGCCCATCGAGAACCCCTGGACCTTGTCGTTGGAGCGGTCGCACAGGCCGACCAGATCCAGCAGCTCTTCGATGCGCTTCGAAGGCACCGGAGCGCCGGACGCAGCCAGCTCGCGGAGGTTGGCGCGGGCCGACAGATACGGGTAGAAGGTCGGCGACTCGACGAGCGCCCCCACCTCGAACAGACGACGCCGATCTCCGCGCTTGAACGGCTTGCCGAGCAATTCGACCTTGCCACCGTCGGCGTGGATCAGCCCGGTGAGGACACGCATGGTCGTCGTCTTGCCGGCACCGTTGGGCCCGAGGAAACCGTACACGACGCCTTCCGGGACCGACAGGTCGAGGCCGTCGAGGGCGCGCCGCGGCCCGTAGTTCTTTCGCAGGCCGCGCGTCGCAAGCGCGAGACCGGTCGTTCCGCTCATGCCGGCCCTCGGCCGGCGTTGCCTGCCGCGCTCATGGGGAGCGTTCCGGGATTCACCTGAGGTTCTCCTTCCGTCGAAGCGGACGCTGGGAATGCGGCCGGCAAACGCTCGGCCATGATCTGGAGCAGGCGTTCGAACGACGCCAGCTCGTCGGCGCTGAGGACCGCGAGCACCTGTCGTAGAGCCCCTCGCCGGGCACCCTGGATTTCGGCCAGAAGGCGAGCGCCGTCGTCGCTGAGCCGGCACTCGACAACGCGCCGGTCGTCGACGCGGTGGCTTCGGATGGCCAGACCGCGCCGCTCCAGACGATCGATGAACTCTGAGGCGGTGGCGTCGGTCACGCCGAGCTTGTGGGCGAGCCGGCCGATCGAGACCGGCCCGGACTGGCCGAGCACGAACAGAAGACGCAGCTGACCGAACGTGAGATCGTGATGGGCCCAGGCCGGCGGTCCCTTGGGCATGAACTGGACCAGCGCCTGAACGCGAGCCTCGATGTCGTCGAACGTAACGGCATGCCCCGATATTTCGGCCATGCCCTTACCTTAAGGCAAGATCCTCAAGGATTGCTGAAAGGGCACCTCCGATTCAGTGTGGCGGCCAGTTCTGCGGGCGATCCTCAGCCGCCCGCCCGGCCTACTTCGCCGGCCCTGCCAGCCAGCCCTTCCAGGTCGCCTCCGCCGGTCCTGCGGTGAAGGCATCGCCGCAGCGGGCGAGCGGCAGCCGAAGCAGCCCGTTGTCGGCGAGCAGCCGCTCCACGATCTCGTCGGCGTCGAGGCGCATGTATCCCAGGCCGAGTTCCTTATACCGGCGTCCATCGGCGTCCAGAAGAGCCGGGGCGCCGAGCCGCTCCACGAAACGGCGCAGCTCCCCCGCCGCAATGGGCTTCCGCCGCAGGTCCACGAACGTGGCGTTGACGCGGCGCTCCTTGAAGAAGCGCAATGCCGCCTGCGTCGGGCGCGAGTCGGCGAGTCCGAAGAGCTGGACGGTGGGACCGGCCGGTGCTGGCATGGCGAGAAGAGTAACGATGACGTCGTAGCCCGGCTCGCCGGCCTGCCCACTCCTCTCCCCTCGAGCCGCCGCGCCAGGTACCATCCGCGCAGGAGGTGCGGCGTGATCTGGTTCACCGTTCAGCTGAGCGACAAGCCCGGGTCCCTCGCGAAGATGGCAGCCGGTCTGGGCGAACGCGGCATCAACATCAGCGCCATCGTTGGCATCGCGGAGGACACGGAAGGCGCGTTGATGCTCGCCACGAGCGACGCCGATGGCACGCGGGCGGCGTTCAGGGGCATGGGCCTGGCTTTCGAGGAGCACGATCCGGAGGAGGGCCTCGAGATCGCGGACCACCCGCGCGTGGCCCAGGGCTTGGCCGACCGCGGCCTGGGCGTAGGCTGAGATGGCCCGTCCCGCCCATTCCGCTCCCACCGTCGCCGTTCGGCTCGACTTCGCCGATCGGCCCGCCGCGATCCCGGAGATCGTCGCCAGCGTCGCCGCCGCTGGAGGCAGCCTCCGGACCCTCAGCACGGTCCGGCGCTGGACGGATGAATCGGCCGGGGCGCTGGTCGAAGTGGAGCTCGAGGTCGAAGGACTCAAGGAGGACCAGGTCATCGAGATCCTCGATCGCCTGCCCGACCTCCGCGGCTGCCGCGTCACCCGGTCCCTCGACCGCGTCTTCGGCAAGCGGCTAATCGTGATCGGCGGTGGAGCCCAGATCGCCCAGGCCGTTCTGGGCGCCGTCAGCGAAGCCGATCGCCACAACCTCCGCGGCGAGAAGATCAGCGTCGACACCATCCCGCTCGTCGGGGAAGAGAACCTGGCCGCCGCCGTTCGCGCCGTTGCCGACCTCGACCGGGCCCGTGCCCTCCTCCTGGCCGGCTCGATCATGGGCGGCGAGATCACCAGGGCCGTCGTCGAGATCCAGCAGCTCGGAATCCCCGTCATCGCCCTCAACATGGTCGGCTCGGTGACGGACGTCGCCGACCTTGTCGTCACGGACCCCGTCCAGGCCGGCACGATGGCCGTCATGGGCATCGCCGACACGGCCAAGTTCGACTTCGCCCGGCAGAAGGGCCGCCGCTACTAGCCATGGCGACCAGGACCGGCAAGGGCTCGCCATCGGCCGGCAGGGGCGCCGTGCCTGCGGATCGGCCGTTCGGGAACCCGAACCATGAACCGACGGAGGAGGCGCTCGAGGCGGTCCTGGGCGCCGCCGTCGCACGTTTCGACGCCATCCGAGGCCTCGCCATGGACTTCAACCAGGAGTGGAGCTTCTTCCGCGGCAGCGGTTGGATGCTGAGGATCCACGATGGCAGGAAGTCCCTCCTGTACCTGATTCCGCTGCGGGGCGCCTTCCGGGTGAGCATGGCCATCCGCGAGTTCGAGCGCGTCGCGTTCGCGATCGACCCCGGTCTGGCGCCCCTCCACGCCGCGCTGACGGCGGCGAAGAAGGTCCCGGAGGGCTTCGCGGTCGGGTTCGACGTGGATGGCCGCGGTGATTTCGACCCGCTCCGGTCGCTCATCGAGAAGCTGATCGAAGCGCGGCGGGCTTAGCAGCGCGGAGAGACGGACATGCGCATCGCGACCTGGAACGTCAACTCGCTGAAGGCTCGCATGGAGCGAGTCGAAGAGTGGCTGGCCGATCGATCCCCCGACGTCCTGCTGATGCAGGAGACGAAGCTCTCCGACGAGGCCGCGCCCTACATGCCGTTCAGCATGGCCGGTTACGACCTGCTCCATCACGGCGAGGGCCGCTGGAACGGAGTGGCGATTGCCAGCCGCGTGGGGATCGAGGACGTCGTTACCAACTTCGGCGACGGGCCTGTGCGCCGCTCCCCGGGCGTGGAGTCGACGACGGGGGCGATCGCTGAGACCCTTGAGGCCGAGGCGTCGGCGGCGCCGGCGGACGAAGCCCGAATGGTTTCCGCGGTCTGCGGCGGAGTCCGGGTCGTAAGCATCTATGCGCCCAACGGCCGAGCCCTCGACACGCCCTTCTATCGGGCCAAGCTTGCCTGGTTCGATCGACTCGGCCGCTGGCTGCGCGAGACCTGCGACCCGAGCCGGCCGCTGGCGATCGGCGGCGACTTCAACGTCGCGCCCGAGGATGCGGACGTCTACGACATGACCGACTTCGTCGGCGCCACGCACGTCTCAGCGCCCGAACGAGCCGCCCTGGCCTCGCTCCGCGACTGGGGCCTGGTGGACGCCTATCGGATGCACCACCCCGAGCCGGGGAGGTTCTCGTGGTGGGACTATCGAGCCGGCAACTTCCACAAGGGCCTGGGCATGCGCATCGACCACATGTACGTCACCCGGCCGGTAGCCGCACGCTGCACCGCCGCCGAGATCGACCGCGACGCCCGCAAGGGCAAGCTGCCCTCGGACCACGCGCCGATATACATGGACCTCACGATTGACTCGCGGCCGGGAACCGGGCGATAACGAACCCGACGCGATCGCGAGTGGCCGGCGGGGATCTCTAGCCGGCAGGGGTGGCGCTCGGCGTCGGGGTCGGAATGGGCGTCGGCGTCGCGGGTGGAGCCGGCGTGAGCTGACCGGGCTGCGGGATGTTGAGCACCAGCCCGATCTGAAGGAGCGTGGGGTTGTCCGCAAGCTTGGGATTGGCCAGCAAGAGTTCCCACTGCTTCAGATGGAACTTGGCGGCGATCTTGGCCACGGAATCTCCGGCCACGACCTTGTACTGCTGGTAGCTCACGAACGGCGCCACTGTGCCGCCACCGCCGGCCGTCGCCGATGCCACGGCGGCATTGGACGGCGCGCTGGAGTGGACCGAGTTGCTCGCGGTCGGTGCGGTCGCCGAACGGCTCGCTGCCGGGGCGTTGTTGGGGTGGCCGAGCAGAGCTGGCAGAACCACAAGCGCGCCCAGGACCACCGCCACCGCGATTGCCACGAACACCAGAGGCTTGACGGTCCGGTGCTCTTCGTGCCCGCGGAGCCGCGGGTAGTTGTAAGGGCTCGGCGGCTTCTCCCAGGCCGGATAGCTCGGTATTCGGCGGGCCATGGCCGAGGCCGGTTCCTTGAAGGGCCGCTGCGGGGCGGTGGGCCCGTGCAGGGCCGCCTCCCTGTCTTGCCGCGCCGGCGGACGCACACGGCGGACACGATTCTCGGAGTCGGGGTCGACCGGCAGATCGGAAGCGGCCCCGTCGTCGGCCGGCGGGCGCCCGGGCGCTTGCTCGATCTCTTCTTCTCGATCCATCGTTCCTCCTCGTCCTGGAGGCGCCGCCTCTGGGTCCCGAGCCCGATTGACGCGCAGCCCCGCGCTGCGCTGGGAGCGACCCCCAGAGCAGGTCCGTGCATCCGTAAGGGTAGACCGACCTGGCAGACAAGGTACAGGAAGCTGCGGAGATGGGCGCCGGCGCCCTCTGAACCGCCTCGAAGCCGCCGCTGAACCCTCAGTCGAAGGCGCCCCTGAAGAACGTGTTGCGATCGCGAATGCGGCCGATCCCGATGAGCCGTCCGTCCACGTCCTCGACGACGAACTCGTACGAGCCATAGGGCGTCATCGCCGGCTCGCGCACGACGCGCGCGCCCTTCGCCTTCAGTTCTTCATGCATCGACTCGACGCCCTCGACGGTGTCCGGGTCGAGGTAGATATCGAAGCCGGCGCCATAGCGGACGCCGTTGGGCTGGACATCGCCGTGCCCGGCCTGTACCAGGATGATCTCGACATCGTCGCGGTAGATCGTCGCGAAGGCTTCCTCGGCGTCGTAGTGCTCAACGACGGTGAAGCCGAAGATCTCGCGGTAGAAATCCGCGGTCCGGCGCACGTCGGCTGTGACGAAGACCGCCGCGGCGTTGGCCAGCCTGGCTTTGCTCAAGGTGCCCTCCCTGGTCGCCCGTCCCCCCGTTCGATGCGCCGCGCCCGGGCGCGGTAGGCGCCGGAATGTCAGTATGGGCGCATGGAAATCCACTTCCTCGGCGCTGCCAATACGGTAACCGGATCACAGTTCCTGCTCGTGACCGAGCGGGCCAAGGTGCTGATCGACTGTGGCATGTTCCAGGGCGGTCCGCACGAAATCGTTCGCAATCGCGTTCCCCTGGCCTACGACCCCAAAGAGCTGGACGCGATCGTCCTGACCCACGCCCATCTCGACCATTGCGGGCTCATACCGCACATCGTGGCCGAGGGCTTCAACGGCCCCATCTACGCCACGCGCGGCACGATCGAGCTGGCCTCGCTGGTGCTGCTCGACTCAGGCAAGCTCCAGGAGGAATACGCCAAGCGCCACAGGCATTGGGCGGCGAAGAACCCGGACAAGGCCGCCCGTGAGGATCAGCGCGATGAGACGGAGATCGAGGCTCAGGAGCAGATCGCCGAACAGGAGGAGGAGGCCCCGCCAGACAGCGCCACCACCGGCGCCCCGACTGGACTGCACGCCGGCGACGTCACGCCCGACGGCCACGTCATCGCCTCGGGCATCGACGAACTGGCTTTGAGCGACGAGCAGGGCCTCGGCACGCGCATGGGCTATCCGCCGTTCGGTCAGCCGGGTCACGACGCCGCGATGGCAGGCAGCCCGGCGCAGCCGAACCTCGTTCTCGAGGAACCCGTCTACGACCTGGCGCAGGCGCAGACCTCCCTGACCCACTTCCGCCCCACCGACTACGAGACGCCTCTCGAAGTGGCCCCCGGCATCACCGCCGTCTACCACGACGCGGGCCACATCCTCGGCTCTGCCATCGTGGAGCTGCGTGTTGCGGCCCAGAAGGACGTGCCCACTCGAACGCTCGTCTTCTCCGGCGATCTTGGCCGGGCCGGTGCGCCGATCCTGCGCGACCCGACGATCCTCTCGCAGGCCGACTACGTCCTCGTCGAGTCGACGTACGGCGGCCGAGTGCACGAACCTGAGGAAGAGTCGCTGACCCAGCTCGAGGGGGCCGTCAAGGACATCGAGAAGACACAGGGCGTGTTGCTCATTCCCTCATTCGCGATCGGCCGGACACAGGAAGTCGTATGGGCCCTGCGCCACCTCCTGGACGCCGGCCGAATTCCCGACGTGAGGCTGTTCCTGGACTCGCCGATGGCGTCGAAGGCTTCGGCGATCTACCGCGAGCACACCGACTACTACGACGCCGACACGCTGGCGCTTCTCAAGAAGGGCGAGGGTCCCATCGACTACCCGTCGGCAAAGGAGACTCCTCTTGCCGCCCAATCCGAGGCGATCGACCGGGCCAGCCGGCCGTATGTCCTGGTCGCGTCGAACGGCATGCTGACCGGCGGGCGCGTCCTGAATCACCTCCGAACGCTCATCGGCGACACGAAGGCAATGATCCTGTTCGTGGGCTATCAGGGCGAGGCGACGCTCGGGGCCAGGCTTCAGGCAGGCATCACGACGGCTCGAATCGACGGTCAGGAGTACACGGTCCGGTGCGCCGTCAGGTCGATCAGCGGGTTCTCGGCCCACGCCGACGAGCCCGGACTGCTCTCCTGGCTGGGCAACTTCATCGCGGGTCGAAAAGCCGGGGATCCGGGCGTGCCGCGGCGCATCTTCATCGTCCACGGCGATCCCGACGCCCAGGCGGCGATCGAGCCCAAGATCCAGGCGCTGGGCCTGCCGACGATGGCTCCGCACTGGCACCAGCACGTCGTCCTCGACTGACCGTCGCGAATGTCAGCCGGCCCACCACCGATCCGATTCCTCCGTGGCGACGATCCAGCTCGAACTGGTCCTGCAGAACGCCTGGCGACGCCGGTGCGTCGCGCAGGGCCGGCCGCGAACGGCTATCCCGCAGCGGCGCCCGTGCTGCCCGGCGCGTGCAGCGGGATGCCTGCTGCGCAGGCCGGGCACGTTTCGGGGCCCGGGTCGTAGGTCGGCAGCTGCAGCTGCCACAGAGCGCGGAGCGGGTAGCTCCGCTGCGTCTTTGGGGAGCTGAGCGAGGCCAGCCCGCCGGAACGATCCGCCAGGACGGCGCACGTCACGATCTCACCGCCGAAGTCCTCCACGGCCGGCAGCATGGCCAGCAGCGATCCTCCGGTGGTCAGGATGTCGTCGACGAGCAGCACTCGCTCGCCCGGAGCAATGCTGAAACCTCGCCGGAACTCGCGCCGCACCGTCCCGTCCGGGCCCTTCACCTCCTCGGCGAAGATGCTGCGCACCCCGAGCTGGCGGGCGGTCTCGAAGGCAAGGACGACGCCGCCTGTCGTTGGGCCGGCGACCACGTCCACCATCGGTGTGCCGTCCGGATGGCGATGGCGCGCCGCCCAGAATGCGCACAGCTCGCTCGTGGCCGCCGGGTCCTGGAGAACGAGGAACTTCTCCAGGTAGCGCTCGGAGTGCCTGCCGCTCTTGAGGAGGAAGTGACCCTCTTTGAGCGCACCGGACCGCCGGAAGAGATCCTCCGTGCGCGAGGCGATCGCCTTTGCCGCGGCCAGGTCGACCGCCGATCGAATCGTCGTCATTCGAGCCTCCGCGAGAGCACGGCGGTTGCGGTCACGGACGATACTCGGCGCCCTTGACCGATGCCGCCCCGGTCCGCTTCGGCAGGGCGGTCCCGATCAGCGGCCGGTAAGAGTCAAGTCCGCGGCGCAGACACTCGGCCCTCAACTCGTCGCCGAGCCTCACCGGCAGCTCCGGGTCTGCGAAGATGGCCGTGCCAACCTGAACCGCGACCGCTCCGCAGGCAAGGAAATCCAGCACGTCGTCCAGGTTGGTCACGCCGCCGATGGCGACGATCGGGATCGAGACGACCTGCGCCACCTCGTAGACGACGCGCAGTGCCACAGGCTTGATGGCCGGGCCCGACAGCCCGCCGTAAGTGTTGCCCAGGAACGCCCGCGTTCGATCCGGCGCCACTGCCAGGCCCGAGAGCGTGTTGATGGCCGTGATCGCGTCGGCCCCGGCCTCCTCGATCGCTTTGGCGATGGGCCGGATATCGGCCACGTTCGGTGACAGCTTGACCAGGAGCGGCAGCTCCGTGGCGCGGCGGACCGCGGCGGTGACGGCTCGCGCGGCGTCGCGATCGATGGCGAACTGCAGCCCGCCCTTCCCGACGTTGGGGCAGCTGATGTTCAGCTCGATGCCGGCTACGCCGGGCACACCATCCAGACGGCGCGCAACCTCTACATAGTCGTCGATCGATTCGCCGGCGACGTTGACGATGACCGGCACGTTCCAGCCCTGCCAGATCGGGCAGTACCGGTCGATGACCGCGTCCACGCCTGGGTTCTGCAGGCCGATCGAATTGAGCATCCCGCCGGGCGTCTCGGTCACGCGCGGCGGTGGGTTGCCCGCCCGTGGCCGCAGGGTGGTGCCCTTGCAGCAGATCGCGCCGATACGCTGAACGTCCACGACCTCGCCGTACTCCACGCCGTAACCGAACGTTCCGGATGCGACAAGGATGGGGTTCGCCAGCAGGAGGCCCCGCCCCGGCGCCAGCTCCACCGACAGGTCGATCCGATCGAGAGCCTCGCGCTCGGCCAGCGTGGGTCGGACGGCCATCGGTGCGCCGAGGTCGGCCACGGCCGAGCCGCCGGTCTCGACGCGGGCCCGACCGTCCGCCGGCCTCCGCGTTCGATCGACCGGAACGATGGCGCTCTTGATGGTCCGAACGGTCGGCGTCCGCTTCGGCTTTGCCATGCCCTTGGCCGGCCTGGCGGCGCCCTTCCCGAAACGAACATCGGCAGCCGTGACAACCCTCTTCTTCGGCTTCATCGCATCGGCCTCAGGCGCTCGCCGGCCATGCGATCTCATCGGCGGCGAACACGGGACCCTCGCGGCATACTCGCAGCGGGCCCTCGACGCCAATGACCACGCAGCCCAGGCAGGCGCCCACGGCGCAGCCCATCGTCTGCTCCATGGAGACCTGCAGAAACGCCTTGCGCCGGGCGGCCGGGGACCCGAGCGGGTCGACCTTGCCCGCACCTCTCTTGCGCCCAAGCTTGGCCACGCCGAGCCGATCGCGCCGTCCGGCGGCCAGCTGCGCGAGCCGCGCGAGCATCGGATGCGGGCCGCAGGCGAAAGCCTGATCGGCCCAGGCCTCGTAGTCGGCGACCAGCTCCGTCACGAAGCCGCGGTGGCCGAGGGAACCGTCGTCTGTGGCCACTACGTACTCCACCTCGTCCGGGAGAAGGCTGGACGGATACACGTGGCTCGCGCTCAGCGCCCCGAAGAGGATCGTGACCTGCCTGCCGTCGCGGATCGCCTCGTCGGCTAGCATCCGGATCCCGGCCATGCCCAAGCCCCCGGCTACCAGCAGCAGGTGGCGGCTGCGCGGATCAACCTCGAACGGCCTGCCCAGCGGGCCGAGCATGTCGAGGCGCTCGCCCTCTCGGACGCGTGTCAGCCACTCGGTTCCACGACCCACGGCCCGAAAGTGGAGAGTGACGATCCCAGTGGCCGGGTCGGCGGTGTTGATCGAGAAGGGACGCCGGAGGACCAGCCCCGAGTAGTCGCCGGTGCGAACGTGGACGAACTGGCCGGCCCGTGAGCCGGTGGCGAGCTCCGGCGCGTGGAACGACTGAAGCCACTGACCCGGCAGAATCTGCCGGCTATCGACAAGCTCAGCCGCGACCAGGCGCATCGTCACCGGCGGTCGTCGCCCTCCTCGCCCTTGCCGGCCTCGCCGCCCTCATCATCCTCGCTCTCGGCGTCCTCGCCTTCCCCTTCTGCGTCCTCGTTGTCGTCGACCGCGCCGGCCGGCTCGCCGAGACTCGGGAAGGCCTCGGCCAGCGTGTCGGCCAGGTCGCCGAAGACATCGGTCGGGTCGTAGAACTCAACGATGTCGTCCGGGCCGTCCAGCTTGCGCCAGACTCCGGTTTCGGCCTCCTCCTCCGGCACGACTTCGGCGGCGAACGAGCCGGAAGCTCGCAGGGTCAGGCGCTCATCCTCGTCGTCGATGATCATCAGGTCGCCGAGGACCGCCGTCAGCTGCGAGGCCGCGCTCTCGAACTGCTCGAGGAGATGCGCCTCGGTCTGCTGGCTCCGCTCCTGGAACGCCAGTGCCAGGTCATAGAGCCGCTCGGCGGCCTCCTCCTCGCCCTCGGGCGGCTCTTCGTACTCGTGGGCGGCGGCCCAGTCGTCCGCGGCTGCCGCGTAGGGGTTCTCGCCGCCAAGGGCGACCGTCTCTTCGGGTGAGATGTCTGCCGACTTAAGCAGGTCGGCGGTGGCCGTGGGTTCTTCCTCCAGCCCGGCCTCGGCCTTGGTCGCCTCCTGGAACGCCGCGAAGACATCGGCCAGGTTGTACAGCTCGACCAACTCGGACGCGCTCTCGATGACCTCGGTCTCACTCACCCACTTGCCCGTCGCGTCGTCCTGGTAGCGGCTGCGGCTGCGGAAGCTCAGGTCGGAAGCGATAGCCAGGTAGTCGACCTCGTCATCGATCAGAACCAGGCCGCCAAGCTCTGCGATGCGATCGGCGTTGCCGTCCAGGAACTTACGCAGCTGGGCCGACGATGCGGCAAGGAAATCGGTCCGCTCGAGCGAGGCATCCGCGGCGAGTTCGCCGAGCTGGTCGTTGCGGCTCGTATCCATCGCTGTGGCCCTCCTAGCCTTTGAACTCGAGATCCGGGCCCATTCGCTCCCGGAGGAACATCGAATGGTGCCTTTCGAACATCCACTCCCCGGCACGGTGGCCCAGAGCGCGGGTCGCCTCGTCGGCTTCCAGCTTGTCGAGCGTCCCGTAGTCGGGCAGGTCGAGCAGGATCACATTGTCGAAATCCCAGCCGTGAGCCACGTTGTACCAGCCGATGAACTTGATCCCGAACTTCTCTTCGTACTGCTTCGCCTGCCGAGGCATCAGGGTCTTCATGAAGAACTTGAAGAACGGGTCACGCCCCCGGCGGACTGAGAAGAAGGTCGCAAGAACTGGCACTGGTTTGGCGGTCTCCTAGCTTGTAGTCGGTTGCGTTCGCCGAGGCGCGCCGCCGCGCGGACTCCTATTCTCGCATGCCAGGCGGTTCGTCCCACGGCGTCGACGCCGCGGTCGCAACCGGCCTCCCGTCTGGGCCCCCTTGCCCTGGATCAGGCCTCCTCGTCGCCCGCGTTGGGATCCTCGTAGGCCAGGCGACCGCCGGCGATTGTCAACAGCACGCGGCCGGGCAGCTCGCGGCCGATCAGCGGCGAGTTCTTGCCCTTCGATCTCAGCGACGCCGGCGTGACGGGCCAGCGGTCGGACCGGTCGAAGACCACCAGGTCGGCGGGAGCTCCCTCGATCAGGCCCCGGGGCCGCGCGGCCGAGATGCCGGAGGTGCGTCGGGCCGCCGCCACGACGCCCGCGGGTCCAGTCGTCAGCGCGGCAATGGCCCGACTCAGGGGCAGCCTGCCCGCATCGACGAGGCCGAGCAGAACGCCCAACGCCGTCTCGATGCCGCTGATGCCGCTGGCGGCGCTGCCGAACTCCACTTCCTTGTCCACGACGGTGTGCGGGGCGTGGTCCGTGGCCACGGCATCGGCCGTTCCGTCGAGCAGAGCGGCCAGGCAAGCCGCGGCATCGGCGGCGGTCCCGAGCGGCGGATTGACACGCAGTGAGGTGTCGTAGGGGGCGGCCGTCAGGGCCGCGTCCGCCCACGGATCGCGCGGCTCGCCATCGGCACCGAGAGCCTCCCAGCCCCAGCGCCGCGCGCCGGCGATCCACTCGTCCGTGAGGGCCAGGTGGTGGGGCGTGACGTCGCAGGTAACCGGCAGACCCGTCGCCTTCGCGCGACGAACCAGGTCCAGGGCTGCGGCGGTCGAGACGTGAGTGAGGTGCAGTCGCGCTCGTGGCTCATCTCCCAGAGCATCGGCCAGTACGGCCAGATCGCGCGATACGGCCCCCACCTCTGCCGCCGCCGGCCAGCCGGCCAGGCCCATGACAGAGGCCACGTAACCCTCGTGAGCCTCGGCGCCGGCGGTCAGATCGGAGTCCTCCGCGTGCTCCACGACCGGCAGGCCAAGCATGCCCGCATACAGCAGCGCGCTGCGCAGAAGCTTGGGGGACCTTATCGGCGCGCCATCGTCGGAGTATCCGAGAACGCCCGCGTCGGCCAGCTCGCCCATTGCGGAAAGCTGCTCGCCCGCCCGCCCGGCGGAGACCGCGCCGTAGGCAAGGACCTCGACAGGCGAACCGCTCGCCCGGGCCGCCGACCGGATGCGCTCGAGAATCCCCGGCTCGTCGATGGCGGGCGAGGTGTTCGGCATAAGCGCAACGGCCGTGAAGCCGCCATGAGCTGCGGCTGCAGATCCGCTGGCGACGGTCTCGGCGTCCTCGAAGCCGGGCTCGCGGAAGTGGGCGTGGAGATCGAAGAAGCCGGGGGCGACGATTACGCCCCTGTCTGTGACGCCGGCCGCCTCCGCGGCCTCCAGCCAGACGATCGATTCCAGGATGCCATCCGCAACGACAATCTCGCCCGGGCCTTCGCGACCGGAGACGGGGTCGACCAGCCAGGCCCGCTCGAGCTCGAACCGCCCGACGGTATCCCCAATCCTCGCGCCGGCCGCCAAGACGGGTCGGGGTCCGGTCGCGCCGTGCCGGCCGCCGTTCGCGTTCGCGGTCAACGAGCCACCTCGCCCTGGGGAACCTCGTGGCCGCCAGCCAGCAGATACAGCAGGGCCATTCGAACCGCCACGCCGTTGGCGACCTGATCGGTGATCACCGAGCGGCCGCTGACGGCCACGTCGGGCGAAATCTCGACGCCCTCGTTCATCGGTCCGGGGTGCATCACGATGGCCTCAGGCTTCGCGAGCGCGACGCGCTCCGCGTTCAGCTGGAACCTCGCGGCGTATTCGCGGAGCGACGGGAGGAGCCCGCTCTGCATTCTTTCGCGCTGGATCCGCAGGCCCATCACCACGTCGGCGTCACGCAGGGCCGCCTCGATGTCGCTCGTGACGTTGAACCGGCCGTGACCCGGAATTGCGCCACCGCTCCACGCAGCCGCCCAACGATCCATTCCCCGCAAGAGAGTGGCCGGGCCGCACAGCCAGAGGTCGGCGCCGGCCGCGGTGAGCAACCAGATGTTGGACCGGGCCACGCGCGAATGGAGGATGTCGCCCACGATGGCGACCTTCCGACCGTGCAGGTCGCCGCCCGGCAGGTGCGACCTCATCGTGTAGAGATCGAGGAGCGCCTGCGTGGGGTGGGCGTGCCAGCCGTCGCCGCCGTTGAGAACATGCCCACCGAAGACCTCGGCTGCCAGATACGGCGCCCCGGAGACAGAATGGCGCATGACCAGGATCTCGGTGCCGAGCGCCTCCAGCGTCCGGACCGTGTCGACCAGCGACTCACCTTTGGTCACCGACGAGGTGGCTGTCGAGACGCTGACGACGTCCGCCGACAGGTTGCGGGCGGCCGTCTCGAACGAAACCCGCGTTCGGGTGGAGGCTTCGTAGAAGAGCGTGGTGACGCGGCGCCCGTTAAGAGCCGGGACCCTGCGGATCGGTCGGGCGAGGACACCCTTCATCTCGTCAGTCATCCGCATGATCAACTCGATCTCCGGCCACGTCACGACGTCGACGTCGATCAGGTGGCGGTGGCGCCACGCAACCGCTGGGGTGGCGGACTGGGTGGCCGCGGACTGAGCGGCGGTGATCACAGATGCGGCGGTCGTCATCAGTTGGCGGCCGGAGCCGACTCGAGGGCGCGAACCCCACGCCCGATGCTGACCTCGTCGGCCCCGTCGAACTCGGAGACGTGGACCTTGACGATCTCCTCGCGAGACGTAGGCACATTCTTGCCCACATGGTCCGCCCGTATCGGCAGCTCGCGGTGGCCGCGGTCGATGAGCACCGCCAGCCGAATGGCCCGCGGCCGGCCGAAGTCGATCAAGGCGTCCATGGCGCAGCGGATCGTCCGGCCCGTATAGAGCACGTCGTCGACCAGCACGATCGTGGCGCCGTTCAGGTCGAAGGGCAGGTCCGTGCCCTTGACGATCGGCTGCTGGGCGACGAGCGACAGGTCGTCGCGGTAGAACGTGATGTCGAGCGCCCCGACGGGAACCCGCGCGCCTTCGTGCTCCTGGATCGCGTCGGCAATGCGCCTCGCCAGAGGGACGCCGCGGCGCTGAATGCCCACGAGGGCAAGACCCTGCGTGCCGGCCTGCTTCTCGACGATCTCATGGGAGATCCGAACGATGGCTCGCCGGATCTCGTCCCCGGTCATGATCTGCCGGTCGGTCATCGATTCTCGCTGCCCTGCAAGGCGCAGTCCTCCTTCCCGGCCTCACCGTGCCGGTCGTTAAAGGTCGCCCGAAGGATACAGCGCCGAGACGGCGTCCGCCGAATGCCACCATAGCTTGGAGCCCCGATCGCCACCGACCGGCGATCTACTAGTTGCCCGGACGATCCGTGGCTTGCGGTGCCGGCGACCCCGACGAGGCGGCATCGGTTGGAAGCTGACCGGGCATCGTCGGAGAAGGCGTGGAGGCCGTCGACGGAGGAACCTCCGGAAGGGCTTGCATGTAGGTCTTGCCGTCCACGGCCGATGTGTAGACCAGATGTGCGTCGTCGATCGCGATGCCCGCCATCACATTGTCGGCAGCAAGGCGCGGCTCGTTTGTCTCGACCATCCCGGTCGTCGGGTCGATGGAGAAGAGGCTAAGTCGACCGACTTCGGCGCTGCCCGGATCGGCGACCCAGACGGCTACGTTCTGGCCCAGCGAATCCCAGCGGACAACCCAGGCCTGGACCGCGCCCGGCGCGGAAGCGACCGGCAGCAGCTGCGGCAGCGCCTGCTCGGCAGCCGGCGTCTGGGTTGGGGTCGCGACGCTTGACGTCGGAGACGGTGGGAGACTGGGCCCCACAGCGGGAGTGTCGGTTGCCGTCGGCTGGAGGGACGAACTGGATTGGGCCGACGCCGAGATCGCCGGGGTCGGCGTTGCCGATGCGGCAGGGGTCTCGATTGGCACGGTCCCCGTCACTGCCGGAAAGGAAGCCGGCTCCAGCGTGATGTCCGACCAGCTGTCAAAGTGAAGGTCGCCCTTGCCGGGCTGCCACAATCCCGACACAGGATCGAACTCGACAGTACCAGCCCAGTAGACAAGGTACCGACCGGTCGGATCCACGACTGGCAGGAGCATTGGCGGATCGATCTTTCGGTAATTGCCGGCGCTCGGGTCGAACACGTACGAGGTCGGGCCGACCGTATCCGATCCGCCCGACCCGGACGCGGACGCGGTTGGAGCGGCTCCGGCCGCGGAGATCTCGCTGAAGAGGACCTGCCCGCCATACCAGCCGGCGAAGAGATCGCTATGGAGGGACGTTATAGGCTGAGCCTGCTGCTCCCCGGACCGCCAGATGAAGACATCTGGGCCGGTGCTGTGATCGACGGGCCGGGCCGAGAATGCTACCAGGCTTCCGTCGGGAGAGAACTCGGGGCCCGGGCCTACGATCTCGTATCCGGTGAGGATCGCCGTCGGCTCAGCGGTAGTCCCGGTGGCGGCCGCTGGCGATGCTGTCGGTGCAGCCGTGGGAAGTGGCGCGTCGGTTGGGGCGGACGTGCTCGCCGGAGCCGAGGGGGCCGGACTGCTCGCCGGAGTCTCCGTCTCAACCGGCGTTGCCGGTGTAGGGGCGACAGTCGGCGTGGAGGCGGCAGTGGGTGTGGCGAGGGCCGTCGGTGTGGCGACCGCGGTGGGTCGAGGCGTCAGCAGATCAATGGAAACCGTTTGCGGCTCCTCGGCGAGCGGCATGATGACGATCTTCTGGTCGGTCCAGACCGCGGCTTCATCGGCGCCGGGGCCGATCACGGCCGAGACGGCCGAGTCGCTCGAAACGGACCCGAGAGTCTTGCCGCCTCCGTCGGCCACGGTGCAGCTGCCGTCCGCGGCGCCGCATTGAGCCGTCCCGCCCCTTATCTCGTAGACGCCGCCGCTCGACGCGATCCAGTAGCTCGTGCCATCGACGACGGTGAGCGGCGCCTGCGGGGCCTGGGACGGCCGACCGGATGAAGCCGTCGCGAGCGCAATGACCGTGCGGTTAGTGGAGCCGGGCGCGGGATTAACGATCGGGCTCTGGACGAGGAGCGAAACGACCGCCACCGCGACCACGACGCCAACCGCCACGGCGGTCGAGATCAACGGCCGGCGACCGGCCCGAACGGTCCCGAAGCTCCTCGGGGACCGCCTCGCCGCAGCCGCATCAATCAGGTCGAGTCCTGCCGACGTCCGGGCCCAGAGATCTCGCGGCGTTTCGGGCGCGGAGAGCCCATGGAGCTCGACATGGAGGGCTCGGTACTCCTCGGCAACCGCCGAGCAGTCGGGGCACGAGCCAAGGTGGCCGGCCAACCACTCGGCGTCTCGGGATGCGAGCTCGGCGTCGATCGACTCGGCCGCCAGCACGCGGGCCCGCTCGTGGGCCATCTCTTCGGCGTGGGCGAGGCGCTTCATCTCGGGGCTCATCGTCGGGCCCCGGTCGTGTCGTCAGTCGATGGGCTCGAGTCGCGCCCACGCGCCCGCTGCCCGTACGCGGCGTCGATCGCGGCTTCGCGATCCTTCTCCTTGCGCTTCTCATCGGCGAGCGCCTGGCGGAGGCTTTCGCGCGCCCGGGTCAGGAGGGCCCGAGCGGCGACGTGGCTGATGCCCAACGTCTCGGCGAGCTCGAGGCCGGTGAGGTCGTGGACCTCGGCGAGGAGCAGAGCCGCTCGCTGCCGCTCCGGAATGCGTGCCAGCGCTCGAGCAAGCGGCCCAGAGAGCCGCATCTCCATCGCCAGGTGCTCAGCCGACGGAGCCGCACCGTGGCTCTCGCTCGTCAACGGAAGGAAGTGGACGATCCGCCGCCGCCGCATCTCATCGAGAACCACGCGGTGGGCTATCTGATAGAGCCAGGCGCGGGCCTTGGTGCGATCCTCGAGTGAGTCCCGAGCCTTGTACGCCTTGATGAACGTGTCCTGGGCGAAGTCGGCGGCTACATCCGCGTCGCGCACCATTCGGAACACGTACGCGTAGATCTCGGCATGGTGGAGCGCAAAGAGCTCCTCGATGAAGCTCCGGTCGCCGGAGCTTTCCGATGCAGCGGTCACGCCGCACCCCAGTTGCCAGATTGCCGCGCTGATGGACACTTTCTTGCCACCGCTGTCTGACGGGTAAACAGCCAGGGACGCGTCCCCGCGCGCCGGAACTTACTGACGGAGCGGCCGTAGCCGCTGTGACGCAGCCGCCCCGGTCC
>Ga0182017_10001124_pt1 | contig 20952 bp, 16 predicted proteins | sample 712E3DmetaG_FD_120492 | JGI IMG/M metagenome (GOLD analysis project Ga0182017, IMG submission 120492) | Permafrost microbial communities from Stordalen Mire, Sweden - 712E3D metaG | ecosystem: Environmental > Terrestrial > Soil > Wetlands > Permafrost | place: Sweden: Stordalen | collected... | reverse complement strand
TGGGACCGTCTGGCCACAAACGTCGTGACGAAGGAAATGCCCATACTGGAGCCGATGTTCCGCATCACGCTGTAGAGGCTGGTGGCATAGCCCGTATCGGCCTTCGGTATGGGATCCATCGTCAGCACGGTCAGCGGTATGAACACGAAAGCCATGCCCATGCCCTGGTTGATCTGGTGCCACAGGATATCCCAGGTTCCCGATTCCAGGTCCATGTGCGAGTATCCGAAGAAAGCCAGACTGGCCACCACGAAGCCGAACAGCAGCATCTTGCGGGCGTCCCAGCCCCGGCCCAAAAGGGTTCCGACCAGCGGCATGCAGAGCGCGGTGCCAATCCCGCGCGGGCTGGTCCAGACGCCCGCCGTAACGGCGGTCCAGCCCAACAGCGTCTGCATGAACAGGGGCAACAGCACCAGGCTGCCATAGAGGACGAAGCCCAGGACCGTGATCAGCCCGATGCCGGAGGCGAAACTCGGGTACTTCAGCAGCCGGAACCGGACGATGGGCGTCTCCACGCGGAGTTCCCGGATCACAAAGGCCGGCAGCGCGATCCCCGCGATCACGGCCAGCATCACGATGAAATGGGAGCCGAACCAGTCCTCTTCCTGGCCTTTGTCCAGCATGATCTGCAGCGCTGCCATTCCCACCGCGAGCATGCCCAGACCCCACAGATCCACGCGCAGACTTCCGCGGCGGATATGGGGCGGGTCGTAAAGAAACAGCGAGATCATGACCAGGCTGGCGAGGCCGATGGGCACGTTGATGTAGAACACCCACCGCCAGGAATACGTGTCCGTAAGCCAGCCTCCCAAGGTGGGACCCAGGATGGGGGCGGCCACGATGCCAAGTCCCCAAAAGGCCATGGCTTTGCCTCGTTCCTCCGCCGGGAACTCCTCCAGCAAAACCGCCTGGGAGAGCGGCTGCAAGCCCCCACCCGTAGTGCCTTGAAGAATGCGAAAGAAGATCAGCAGCGGAAGATTCGGGGCCAGGCCGCAGCAGACGCTCGACAAGGTGAACCCGGTCACGACGATCAGCAACAGCCGCTTGCGGCCGATGAAGTTCGCCAGCCAGCCGGTGATGGGGAGGATCACCGCGTTGGCCACCAGGTACGAAGTTAAAACCCAGGTCGCTTCATCGACGGTGGCCGACAGGTTTCCGGCGATGTGCGGCAGGCTGACATTGACGACCGAGGTGTCCAGCACCTCCATGACGGCGCTGGACATCACGGCGATGGCAATCAGCCAGCGGGTCGCGTGCGGACGGCCAAGATCGGCGCTCCTTACCTGCATTCAGCCAACATTCCCGTTCCCGCCATCCCGGCCGGCATCGAGCACGGCCCCGATCCACTTTCAACGGCCGGTGGGGGCCGAGGCGGGTCGGCTTGACCGCCGCCGCCCCTACTGCCGAGCGGCCCCGGCGGGTTGGCTTGACCGCCGCCGCCGCTTCTCCTACACCCACACCTTCTCGACCGGTACGCCCCGCCGGCACAGCTCGCAGGATGCCGCATCCGTGTAGTACGTGGCGTCGAGCTTGGCCAGGTAGTAGAGCGGCAGAGGGCTGAAGTCGGGCGTCTTGGGCGTCGGCTGGTAGACCACCACGGCCATGGCTACCACTTGCGCGCCGCTCGCTTCCACCAGCTTCTTCAACTGGCTCAGCTTGGTTCCGGTCCGCAGAATGTCGTCCACCAACACGACTTGTTCGCCGGGCGCGTGATCCAGGTACTGGCGGAATCGCAGAACGCCATTGCACTCGCCCGTCTCGGCCCAGTAGACCTGGTGCGCGCGCAGGGCTTCGCAAACCCCATACGCCACCGGGAGCCCGCCCGTGGCCGGCGCGACGATCGAAAGTTGCGGAACCACCGCGCGGATCTCCGAGTTCGCACGCAGCAGCCGGCTCAACCCGACGCTCAGGATCCTGGCGTCCTGGTAATACCGCATTGCCAGCGCCACTTGCAGGTATTCGTTGGAGTGCAGCCCGTTCGGATACTCGAAATGTCCGTCGCGCAGCGCGCCGGTCTGGCGCAGCAGCCCGACCACCTCGGTTTGCGTAGGGAGCAGATGCATCGTCAGTTCGCCCCTTTCCCGGTCAGTACTCGAGGAACCGTGAGCAGCAGGATTTTCCAATCCAGTGCCAGCGACCAATTGTCAATATACTGCATGTCCAACTGCATCCAGGTATCGAAGTCCAGGGCGTCGCGGCCTTCGAGCGCCCAAAGACACGTCAGGCCCGGCCGCATCCGAAGCCGGCGGCGCTGCCAACCCCGGTAGTTCTCGACCTCTTCCGGGACCGCCGGCCGCGGCCCCACCAGCGACATGTCTCCCGTCAGCACGTTCCAGAGTTGCGGCCACTCGTCGATCGAGAACTTCCGCAGATAGCGCCCCACCGGCGTCAGCCGCGGGTCGTTGGGGATCTTGAATGCCGTGGATTTCCGGTTCAGGTGCGCCAGCGTCTCCTTGAGATCCTCCGCGTTTTCGACCATCGAGCGGAACTTGTAGAACGTGAATCGCCGTCCGTTCAACCCGCAGCGCACCTGTTTGAAGATGGCCGGCCCGCGCGAGGTCAGGCGGATCAGAAGGGCGATCAGCGCCATGAATGGAGCCAGCGCCACCAGCGCCGCGGCGGCGACGATCGCGTCCGCGGCGCGCTTCACGAACAAACGGACCTCGTCGTGCGGCGTGGCCGCGAAGGTCAGCAGCGGCAGCGTGCCCAGCCGGTCCAGGTACATCTGGCTGTTCACGTGGGGGAAGAAGTCGAGCGCCACGCGGGTACGCACGCCTTCCTCGTCGCACAGCAGGAGGACGTCTTCGAGCTCCGCCAGGTTCGGCTTTTCCAGGGCGAACAGCACCTCGTCGATCACCCGCTCGCGCAGCAGCGCGCTGAGTTCGCTCAAAGAGTGGACCGGGTACTCGGCCGCGAGCCGGATCGAGGACGGCGCCTCCGCGGAATCCTCCGCCAGGAAGCCCAGCAGCCGGATCCCGTACCCGTGGGACCGTTCCAGCGCCTCGCCCAGACCGCGCGCGCTCTGGCCGGTCCCAGCCACCATCACGTAGTGTCGCGCCCCGAACTCCCGCCGGAGCACGCCTGCCAGGCTTGCCGTGCCCAATCGGAAGACGCACAGAAACACCCAGCTATAAGCGCCGAAAAGCAGCAGGAACGGGCGGCTGAGGTCCAGTCTGAGGAAGTATTCCAGCATTACGACCGCGACCAGGCCGCCCAACGACTGCCGGAAACTGTCAAACAGGATGGTGCGCGGACGGCCCGATTCGAGCCGCTCGTACACGTTCAGCCAGGCCGCCATCCCCACCCAGATCAGGGCCGAGAATCCCAGCAAAAGCACCATCTCGGTGTGCCGCAGGTAGAACTGGCGATGGAGGGGCAGCCAGATACGGCTCGCATAGGCGGCTCCAAATGCACTGACGGTGAGGATGATGTCCGACAAGCCGAAAAGGAGCTTGGTCTTTCGCTGGCGCCCGCTAAACATCCGAGAAAAGCATACCACGCAGGCCGCACCCTGCCGCTGGGGCAGGCTGTTCCGCCCCGCGGCGCCGCGTGACTCCGCCCCGCGGCGCCGCATAATATGGTCTGGAGGTCGAAACCATGCCCGGCGGCCCGCTGCCCGCTCTCGTCGCCGCTCTAAGCCGCCGCTTCCGCACACGGCGGATGGCCCGCTGTGTGGGCCTGCTCGGCATCGGCCCCGAGACGCGCGTACTCGATGTCGGCGGCGCGGTGGACATCTGGCGGCTCGCCCCGGTGATGCCCCGCCTGGTGGTTCTGAACGAGCCGCGCGCCGCCGAAGAGGCCGGCGACAGCGCCCCGGTGGTGTTCGCCGACGGATGCGCGCTGCCCTTTCGCGACGCCTCCTTCGACGTCGTCTTCAGCAATTCGGTGATCGAGCACGTCGGGGATGCCGCGAGCCAGGCGCGATTCGCCGCCGAGGTCCGCCGGGTCGGCCGCGCTTATTGGGTCCAGACTCCCAACCGGCGCTACTTCCTCGAGACGCACCTGCTCACGCCGTTCGTCCATTGGCTTCCGCCGGCCTGGCAGGCCCGCCTCCTGCGCCATGGGAGCGTCTGGGAGTGGATTGTGCGGCCCGCGCCGGACCGCCGCGAATACTACCTGCGCCACTATCTGACCAGGGTCCGGCTGTTGACGGCCCGCGATCTCGGACGCCTCTTTCCGGGCGCGCGGATTCTGCGGGAGCGCGCCCTCGGCTGGACCAAGTCCCTGGTGGCCTGGGGCCCGTGATTCAGAACCGCGGCAGGCTGCGCAGCAGAGACAACGTATCGCCGGAACCGGGCAGATTCACGTGGTGGATCGCGCGCCAGTTGGGATCGAGCGCGCCGATATAACGCCCGTCACGCAGAATGACGTAGCAGGACCGCTCGGGATACCACAGGGCGCGATACGGCGGCCGCTGGCGTTCCTGAGCCGGGGAGCCCAATCTGTGCACAATCGAGGCATAGTTGTCGCGGGCGGTGAGGCCGAGCGCCGCGGGGTCCCGGTGCCGCCACGGTCCGTATCGGACCAGAGCAACCAGCAAAAGGCACGCTACCAAGGCGGCCGCAAACCCAGCGGCAAATCGCCGGCCCCGCGATCTGCGGTCTTCCCGGCCGGGCATCCCGGAGAAGGCTCTCCCGCGCTCCGCCGGCTCGCCCCACCCGTCGGCTCCCCCCGGCCCGGCCGGCATCTCGACCAGCCGCTGTTCGTGCGGCCGCAGAGTGCCGGCTTTGTACTCGAGCTCCCTCAACAGGCAGACCGTCAGCAGCGGCTCATCGACGCCCGAGATCTCGCCGATCAGCCGCTTGGGAATCCAGACCTCGATGTCGCTCCTGAGGTTGGTGACCAGGATCTCGGGTCCTGCCGTCTTGCGCACCCGCCACTCGTTGTGCTCGACGTTCAGGATGGGGGGATGGAACGCGAAGGGCCGCCGCTTGAGCGCTCCAAACTGAGGCATCGGCGGCGGAGGCATAGACTCCCGCATGGTACTCTACTCGGCGGCCGATGTGAAGCTGGCGCGCCCCGTTGTATCTTCCTCACCCGCGTCTGCATCCCAGACAAGTAAACTGAAAACCAAGGAGCACTCTATGTCAACGGCAGCCCCACCGACCGCGAAGATTGTCCGCTTCCATCGAACCGGCGGACCCGAAGTCCTCCAACTGGACGAGCTTCCTCTTCCCGAACCTGCCGCCGGGGAGGTTCGTCTCCGCGTGAAGGCGATCGGCCTCAACCGCGCGGAAGTGCTGTTCCGTATGGGCAGATATCTTGTCCAGCCCATTCTCCCCTCGAAGATAGGCTATGAAGCCTCCGGAACGGTGGAGGCCGCCGGCCCCGATGTCGACCCGAGCTGGATCGGCAAGACAGTCAGCACGGTCCCCGCCTTCCTGGCCAGCGCGTATGGCGTCTACGGCGAGGTCGCCATCGTTCCCGTCTCCGCGATTGCCGAATACCCCGGCAGGCTCTCCTACGAGGAGGGGACCAGCATCTGGATGCAGTACCTCACCGCCTATGGCGCGCTGATCCACCAGGGCCGCCTCGCCCAGGGCGATTTCGTTCTGATCACCGCCGCCAGCAGCAGCGTGGGCATCGCCGCCATAGAGATCGCCAGGGCCGAAGGCGCCATCGCCATCGCCACCACCCGCACCTCGAAAAAGAAGGCCGACATCCTCGCTCTGGGAGCCGCCCACGTCATCGCCACGGAAGAGGAGGACCTGGCCGCCCGTGTCGACGAGATCACGTCCGGCCAAGGCGCCCGCATCGTCTTCGACCCCATCGCCGGCAAGGGCCTCGCGGCCCTGGCAGCCGCCGCAGCGCCGCACGGCGTCATCTTCGAATACGGGGCGCTGGCCGCCGGCCCCACCCCCTTCCCGCTTCTCTCCGTTCTCGGCAAGCAACTGACTATCAAGGGCTACATGCTCTTCGAACTGGTCGGCGACCCGGCGGCCTTTCCGGTGGCCAGGCAGTACGTCTACGACCATCTCGCCAGTGGGGCCTTCAAGCCGCGCATCGCCAGGACTTTCCCCCTGGCCGAAATCGTGGAGGCTCACCGCTACATGGAGTCCAACGAGCAGATCGGCAAGATCGTGGTGACGGTGTAGGACAGAACCTCGAACCTCGCTGCCGCAGCAATCCGTGATTCTGTCGCGCAGCGAGTCCTGTGATCATGCACTGTGGCCTGGGAGCGCGTTTACACAGTCAATGATTTCTGGGACGGTCCCCGCCTTGGCGTCGCTGATGTGTTCGGTCGTCCGCACATCTATGCATCCCCATTCAATGAGGCTAAGGACGACTTCGACGACTTCTACGTTGTGTCCCCCATCGGCCCGGAACTCCTCGCGCTGGTCCTTGAGGACTGGGATATCTGGATTCGATGGAGCGATGCATTCCATCGAGGGGAGGCGTCCCAAGAAACTCATCCGGCGCTCCCAGAGAATCGAGCGCGCCACGAGGAACTCAAAGCTCTGATCGGCACACGACTTCGGACAAATCCTTCAGCTTGCCGAAACCTGAAAGCTGAGTTTCGAAGCGTAGGCCTGGGCTGGAACGGTATGGAAGTCCAGTGGTCCGAACCGGAGCGCTAATCGCGCTCCGGGGCTGCTGCGTGTTGAGGGCGGGGACAAGGGCTGCCGCCCCTTTCCCCGGGCCCTTTTCTCCGCTGCCGCCGCCTTCCTCCGCTGCGCTCCGGACAGAGGGTTCTTGACGAAGCCGAACAGTTCCTGCACAATCGAAATGCCAGCGTCGCTGCGCTCCGAGAGCTGTTCGCCTTCGGCCCGGAATGCCGTTCGCGTTCCCTCCGGAATCAGCGTCCACCTTCGGCGGAATCCCCAGCCATGACAGGCGGTCCGATCGCGTATTCGAACCAGTCACCGAGAGGGATGTCAGCCACATTCTGCAGCATCTCCCGTACAACCAGGTTCGTGTCACCACCCGCCGATGTTGCTGCCACCACTCGCTGCAACGTCAAGTCGATGTCCACCGTCGATCGAGCAGCCTTGAAGCGTAGCTCCAGCGCATAACCACCCTTCAAAACCCAGGGCGCTGGTTCTTCCCGGAACAGCCTTGCCAGCAGACGGTCGAATGCCACCTGTCGCCGGAGGCGGTTGAGATCGATCCGATCAGTCAGCGATGCCCTCTTCAGGCGCTCTTCAAGAGCCTTTCGGAATGCTCCGGCCGTCGCATATGTCCTGGGTGATGGCATTATGCAGCTCGCCGCGACACTCCCTCGACGATTTTGCGCACAGGTCCGCTCATTCGCGTGTTCCGAATCTGTTGGCGAGTGATCAGGCCACGATCGACAGCCTGCCTGAGCGCCTGGCGGATGAAGTTGCGTTCGACCGTGCCGGCCTCGATCAGGTCAAGAATCGTCCGCAGAGGGCGAGTGAACTTAAAGCCCTGCGCGGTGCGCACGTCGCTCTCGGGCAGGTCGGCAAAATGAAGCACGAGGATGCCGGGGATATCGCTGTTGCGCCGGAAACCCGTCGGAACGGTCATGTGGAGCTTCGCCGGGTTCAGATCCGACAGATCGTAAAGGCTGAGCGCCGTGTGGTGGCTGTATACGCCCTCGACTTCCTCGTTCCGGTTCCGAGACCACAGTGCCCAGAGGACAAGGTCGGGCCGATCAGCCGTCGGAAACAGAGCGAGCCGGTAGATACCGCGGCGCTCGCGGATCCAGTTCCCTACCTTCACATGATAGGGGTGTGTGTTTTCCGCGAACCCGGCCGCCTTGGCCTGCTTCGTGGTGAAGAAGCCCTGCTGCCGCTCGGCGAACTCGAAGAGCCGCCGCGACGCTTCACGGTGAGACTGGGCCATAACACAATACTACAACTTTTTTGATCCTAAATCCACTGTAGACGATCGGGAGTCTGCCCCAGGCCGGAGAGCAATTCCGGCCAGGTTATGGTTTGGGCGCCCAGGCCGGCGGCGCCGGCCTTCCACGCGAAATCGACAACTTGAAAGAGACCATGCGGCAAGGCTATGGTTTAGGACCGGCAAGGAGTTGCCTTAAACCACAGCAACGCGGCCCGGCGACTGCGCGAAGATATACTTGGGAATTACGGGTGGGCCAGGATGGGGATCGTAATGCCCTGTTGGATCGCCCCGAGACCGGCGCTGAACGACGGGAGGCGGCAATGAGCACAGTTCTGGTTACCGGCGGGTCGGGCTTCATCGGCGCTCATTGCATCGTGCAGCTTCTGGCCGCGGGCCATCGGGTGCGCACCACGGTGCGGAGCTTGAAGCGCGAGGGCGAGGTGCGTCGAATGCTGAAGGAAGGCGGCACCGAGCCGGGCGATCGCTTGTCCTTCATCGCCGCCGATCTCGAAAGCGACGCGGGCTGGCCGGAAGCCGTAGCCGGCTGCGAGTACGTGCTGCACGTGGCGTCGCCCTTTCCGCCGAACATTCCCAAGCACGAGGACGAGCTGATCGTACCGGCGCGCGAAGGCGCGCTCCGCGTGCTGCGCGCCTCGCGCGACGCCGGGGTCAGGCGCATGGTGCTGACCTCCTCGTTCGCCGCGATCGGCTATGGCCAGGAGCCTCGGAAGACACCCTTCAACGAGACGGACTGGACGGACCCGAATGGCTACGGCGCGCTCCCCTACATCAAGTCGAAGACGTTGGCCGAACGCGCGGCTTGGGATTTCGTCGCCAGCCAAGGCGGTGGCCTCGAGCTTTCGGTGGTCAATCCGGTGGCGGTGTTCGGCCCGGTCTTGGGGCCCGACTACTCGTCCTCGATCCTGCTGGTGCAACGCCTGATGGACGGCGCCATGCCCGGCTGCCCGCGGCTCTACTTCGGCGTGGTCGATGTGCGCGACGTGGCCGAGTTGCACATCCGCGCCATGACCGATCCCGCTGCCAAAGGCGAACGCTTTCTGGCCGTTGCCGGCGATTGCTTGTCGATGCTTGACATCGCCAGGGTGCTGAAGGCCCGTCTGGGCGCGGCGGCCAGAAGGGTGCCGGCCTTCGAACTGCCCAACTGGCTGGTCCGCATCGCCGCGTTGCGGGATCCCGCCGCCAAGCAGCTTCTGCCCGAACTCGGCAAGATGAGGAATGCCACCAACGAAAAGGCCAGGCGCATGCTGGGCTGGGCGCCACGTTCGAACGAGGAGGCGATCGTCGCCACTGCCGAAAGCCTGGTGCGGCTCGGGCTGCTGAAGGACCGCCCGAAAGAACCTCAGCAACTCCCGAGCCTGGTCCGATGAGAAGCGGATGGTGCGGGGACTCTGGCGTGTTTCTTGAACCGGTGATATGTGACCGTGTTTGTGAAGGGGACTACTAAGGGTCTGTCAGGAAATAACAGATCCAATACCTGCCGCCGATCAACACAGATGAACGCCGATAAGAACACGAAAACAAGATTCGTTTATCCGCGTTAATCTGCGTTCATCGGCGGCAGGAAGTGCCTTTGCCAACTTTTCTGGGCGCCTTCTTGCACTCGGCAAGATGTCTTCGTACGCCCTTGCGCTCTCCGAAGATTGGAGCGGTTGTTTCCTAACGGGCCCTAAGCTGGCGCAGAGTATCCGCTTTGTTCTCAGGGGCGAGGGAGTTCCGGGGACCGCGAGCGCCATGTCCGGACGCTGGCGCCGCAGATCGCCGGCCGCCGCCCGCCAATCCCGTCTCCAGCCCATAAAGCCCGCGGCCAGAATGGTCGAAGAGAGATCGTCATGGGACCGCATGGCCGCCCTGTCGAACTGCGTCCCCGCCTCTGGTGCGCCACCGCGCTCCTGGCTCTCGGCGCGCCCGCCTGGGCGCAAGGCGTGCTCAACGTCACCATCGCAAGCATCCCCTCCACGGCGACTCGCCTCGTGGTTATCGCGGATGGCGCTCCGGTGTCCAGCCCCGTCTACGCCATAGAGAGTGTTACGCCTCCGGCCGGCTCCACGTTGGCCAGCATCAGCCTGCCAGCCGGCGCCTACCGCGTGCGCGTCCTGGCCGATGGAACCAGCCGCAGCCTGCTCGCCAGCGCCCAGATGTCCATCCAGGTGCCGCAGGGCAACACCACTTCCGCCTTCATCGCCCTGGCCCCCGTCTCGGTGGCGGTGGATTCCTCCACACCCTCAACCGCCGGGGCGGGCTCGCCCGTCGCCATTAAGTTCGACATCACCGACTGGGGCGACGTCCTCGAATCCGCCAACGCGGAGTTGTTCGATTCGACCGGCGCCTTCGGCGTGGTGAGCGGCGGCGCGCTGGCGGGGTCGGTAACCCCGGTGAAGATCGCCGGCGGCAGCTACACCGCCAGCTTCTCGGTCGTTCCTGCCATCGGCTCCACGAAACTCGATTACGCCCTGCGCGCCTCCATCCCTATCGGCATCCCGGACTGTCCCTACCTCTATTCCCCCAATCCGGCCAGCAGACCCTCGCAACCCTGGCAGATGACCGTGGTGGCGCAGTCGGGCACATCGGTCACCGTAACCGGGATTCCCTCCGCCGCCACCCGGCTGGTTGTCATCGCGGACGTTCCGCCCGGCGCTCCCTTGTACGCCCAGCGGTCCATAACGCCCGGTACGGCTTCGGCAGCGGCCTTTATCGGGCTTCCCGCCGGCGCCTACCGCATCAGGATCATGGCGGATAGCACGGTTGCCGGAATGCTCGCCAGCGGCCAGACCACCGTGACGGTCTCCTCCGGGACAACGGCCCTCGCCACCGTCGCGCTTACCGCCATGACGGTAACAGTCGACGCCTCGACGCCCGCTGTGGCACCGCCCGCCGCGGCCGCGGCCATCCTCTTCGACGTGGTGGATGCGGGCAACGTGCTCTCCGGCGTCTACGCCTACCTGTGGGCGGGATTGGCTCCGTTCGGCGTCGCAACCGGCGGGACCATCGCCGCGGTCGCCGGTTTCTCGTCGTCCGGCCCGTCAACGGTCCAGGCCGGCTTTTCGGTGATGCTGCCGGCCGCCTCCGCCACGTACTACTTCGCCCTGCGGGCGCAGGTCCCCACCGGGGTCGACTACTCGACGCTGTGCTCGCCCAACCCAGCTCAGTCGCCGTCTTCGCCCTGGCAGATCCAGACGGTGGTCACCACCGGGGTCAGTCTCTCCGTGACCGGCATTCCCTACGGCGCGGTGCGGCTGGTGGTGCTTGCGGACGGCCCTCTGCCCTCCGTGGTTTCCGCCGAGCAGGCCGTCGCCGCGGGCGCTTCCGCCGCCACCATCCTGGTGGCCCTGCCGGCCGGAATCTACAGGCTCCGGGCGCTGGTCGATGGCGCCGGCGGCGACATCATGGCCACCGGCCAGTCCTTGAGCGCGGCCGTTCCACCCGCCGGTACCGGAAGCGCGTCCATGACGCTCTCGGCGCCGGTGGTGACGCTGGCCGCCTCCACCCCCGCCTCGGCGCTGGCGGGCGCCTCGGTCATGCTCGGGTTCAATGTTGCCGACTCCGGCGACCTGATCGAAAACGCCTGGACCTACCTCTACACGGGCTCCGCGCCGTTCAACCTGGTGGCCGGCGGTTTCCTCCTGGGGGCCTACCCGATCTCGAAGACCGCAGCGGGTCACTACACGGTTGCGTTCTCGGATACAGCGCCCTCCACCGCGGGCACTCTGTATTTCCAGATCCGGGTCCAGGTTTCGACCGGTTTGACTCCCTCGTTTCTCGATTCGCCCGACTCGGGCAGTGGCGCGACCCTGCCCTGGAGCATGGCCATCTCCCTGCCCGGCACGCAGCCATGCACCCCGGTGGCGGCGTTCCGGGATACCAACAACGCCATCCGGCTGATCTATTACGGCTCGACGTCCGTCCAGTTTGTGGGCGGCCAACTGGCCGGCGATCCGGCGGTAGCCCAGAGCCCGGGTTGCATCGTCTACGTGGCCGCGCGCGACTCTTACAACTTCGTCTGGATGGCGGCCGTCGACCCGGTGGCAGGTACCACCTGGAGCTTCGCGGGAGGCCCTAACATCCAGGGCCAGCCAGTGATGGCGGTGGCCCGCAACGGCACCGCGTACATCGGTGCGCGCGACACTCATGGCTCCTACTGGCTGGTCGGCTATACACCCGGCGTTGGGTTCGGCCCCTGGATGTTCATCGGCGGCGTCCTCGCCACCGACCCCTCGATGGCGGCATCTCCGGACGGCTCCATCTACATGGTCGGCCGGGACTACTACAGCTCTGTCTGGGTCGCCTGGTACGTCCCCGGGAGCGGATTCCAGGGCTGGAAATGGGAGCCCGGAACCATCCAGGGCAAGCCCTCGGTGACCGTAGGAACCGATGCCGCCGCCTACATCGCCGCCCGCGATCCCTCGAACGCGGTCTGGATCGGGCGCCTGCAGGGCAGCGCCTATATGGTGTGGACCTACGGCGGCGGCGGGCTGAATGCCGATCCGCTGGTCGCGGCGACCGGGGACGGCAGGATCTACGCCGCCGTGCTCGATAGCTGGGATGAAGTCTGGTACCGGGGCATCGCGGAGGGCGCATCCGGCGCATGGCAGCCCTGGGTCTATGCGGGGCGCGCGCTCCAGACCCTCTCGCCGGCCGCCGAGCCCGGCCAGTTGTACATCGCCGGCCGCGACTCCGCCAACGCTCTCTGGTGGTACCGCTCGAGCACTGGCCTCTGGAGCTCGGCGGGTCCGAGCGGCGTCACCACAGGATCTCTCGCCGCGGCCCCGCATTGAGCGAGCGGCGTAGCTACCGGATCGCTCGAAGATCCGCTGCGACAGCGCCCTGTTGTCCGCCGCAGTCTCCGCCGATAGTCTGGCATGCACCCAGGGCTGCGGAAGGCCTGCGCCTCCATGTTCACCGTGGCAGAGCGGCTGGGCGTCCATCTCACTCCGCGGCACTACTACGCTCCGGTGCCGGATGTGCGCTGGCTGCGGCAGCACCGCGAGTTGTGGGAAGGCGCCTGCGCGCTGGGCGGTGTCGCATGGGATCTCGACGCCCAATTCGAACGTCTGGCGGAGGTATCGCAGCCATACCATCGCGAGGTGGCCGGGCTGGAGTTCTACAGCCGGGTCGCATCGAAGACGTGGGGACCGGGGTACGGTCCCATCGAATCGCAGGTGCTCCACTGCTTCCTTCGAGCGCACCGGCCGCGGCGCATCGTCGAGATCGGCAGCGGTGTGTCCACGGCCTGCATGGTTCACGCCGCCGGGCAGGAGCCCACGGAGCTGACGTGCATCGAGCCGTTTCCGTCGCGGGCACTGCGGGAGACGGCGGGCGCGAGGCTCGTCGCCCAGACCTGCCAGGAGGTCCCGCTGGAGTTCTTTTCCCAGTTGGGCGAGGGCGACCTGTTGTTCATCGATTCGTCCCATGCGGTAAAGGTCGGCTCCGAGGTGCCGCGCATCTACCTGGAGATTCTTCCCAACCTCCAGCCGGGCGTCTTCATCCACATCCACGACATCTTCCTGCCCTATCTCTACCCGCCGGACGTTTTGACGTGGCCGTTCTGGGCGTGGCAGGAAACCGTGCTTCTGGCTGCGCTGCTGACCGGCAACCCGCAACTCGAAGTGCTGTTCTGCCTCTCTGCCCTGCACCACGCGAGGTCCGCCGGCCTCCGTGCCCTGCTTCCCGATTACCGGCCCCGCACGATGCGCGGCGGGCTCTTCGCCGGCGACGGGCCTGGGCACTACCCGTGCAGCATCTGGCTGCGCACCACGGGCGGACCGGCGCGCGGTCTGCCGGCATAACAAGGTTGTAGCCACCGCCCGGCCTCGCCAAACCACCGCATCGAGCCTGCTACCATGGGGGCAACCATGAAGAGCTCCACCATCACTCAGGGGCGGGACCGCGCGGGCGCGCGCGCCATGCTCAAAGCCATCGGCTTCACCGACGACGACCTCCGCAAACCCATCATCGGCGTCGCCAACACCTGGATCGAAACCATGCCGTGCAACTACAACCTGCGCGAGCTGGCGGTCAGCGTGAAGGAAGGGGTGCGGGCAGCCGGGGGCACGCCCATGGAGTTCAACACCATCGCCATCAGCGACGGCGTCACCATGGGCACCGAAGGCATGAAGGCCTCGCTGGTGAGCCGCGAAGTGATCGCCGATTCGATCGAGCTGGTCGCGCGCGGCCACATGTTCGACGGCGTCATCGCTTTGGTCGGCTGCGACAAGACCATCCCGGCCGCGGCCATGGCCATGCTGCGCCTGGATGTCCCCGGCCTGATTCTCTACGGCGGCACCATCCTGCCCGGGCGTCACAACGGCCGCGACATCACCATCCAGGACGTCTACGAGGCGGTGGGCGCCAACGCCGCCGGCCGCATCACGGACGCGGAGTTGCTGGCCATCGAGAACTCCGCCTGCCCCGGAGCGGGCGCCTGCGGCGGCCAGTACACGGCCAACACCATGGCCACCGTCATGGAGTTGATCGGGCTCTCGCCGATGGGCACGGCGGCGGTGCCGCAGGTCGATCCGCTCAAAAGCGGCGTCGCTTTTCGCTGTGGGCAACTGATCGTCCAGGCCGTCGCACGCGGGCTGAAGCCGCGCGCCATCGTCACGCGCCAGGCCTTCGAGAACGCCATCGCCGGTGTGGCCGCGAGCGGCGGCTCGACCAACGCAGTCCTGCACCTGCTGGCCATGGCGCGGGAAGCCGGCGTCCCGCTCTCGATCGACGATTTTCAAACCATCAGCGCCCGCACGCCGCTGCTCTCGGACCTGAAGCCAGCCGGCCGCTTCGTGGCTGTGGACGTGCACAAGGCCGGCGGCATTCCCGTACTGGCCAAGCGCCTCTCGGATGGCGGCTTCGCGGATGGCAGCGCCCTCACCATCACCGGCCGGACGTTCGCGGAGGAAGCCGCCGAGGCCCGGGAGACGCCGGGGCAGGAGGTGATCCGGCCGCTCGCCAACCCCATCAAGAGCAGCGGCGGCCTGGTGATCCTGCGCGGCTCGCTTGCGCCCGACGGCTGCGTCATTAAGGTGACGGGCCTGGGCCGCACTATGCACCGCGGACGCGCTCGCGTGTTCGATTCCGAAGAGGCCGCCATGCAGGCCGTCACGACCGGAGGCGTCAGGGAAGGCAACGTGCTCGTGATCCGCTACGAAGGCCCGCGCGGGGGGCCGGGGATGCGCGAGATGCTGGGAGTGACCGGCGCCATCGTCGGCGCGGGGCTTTCCGAGAGCGTGGCGCTGGTCACCGACGGCAGGTTCAGCGGAGCCACCCAGGGATTCATGGTGGGCCACGTAGCGCCCGAAGCCGCGCGCGGCGGCCCCATCGCCCTGGTGGGCGAGGGCGACACGATCATCCTCGATGTGGCCGCCCGCCGCATCGACCTGGATGTCGCGCCGGAGATCCTCAAAGACAGGCTGGCCCGCTGGCAAGCGCCCGCGCCGCGTTACACCAGCGGAGTCTTCGCCAAGTACGCCGCACTGGTCTCATCGGCCTCCGAAGGCGCCATCACCACGGCCGACGGCCGCTGATTCCGGCCCCGGCTGGGCCTCCGCCTTCGGGCCGCTGCGGCCGCGGCACCTGCGGCTCAGCCCACGTGCGGCTGGAGCATCTTGACCACTTCGGACTTGCCCACCGCGCCCACGCGCATCTCCACCACGCGCCCGCCTTTGAACAGCAGCAGCGTCGGGATGCCCTGGATGTTGTAGCGCATGGCGGTTCCGCCGGCCTCGTCAACGTCCAATTTGGCGACCTTCAGTTTGCCGGCATACTCCGCCGCGATCGCATCCACCGTGGGCGCCATCATCTTGCAAGGGCCGCACCAGGTGGCCCAGAAGTCCACCAGTACGGGGACGTCCGCTTTCAGAACTTCCGTATCGAAGTTTGAATCCTTAAGCGTCAGGATATTCGCTCCCGCCATTGCTCTCTCCTTCCAACTTAGAGGTCCAGATGTTGAAGATGCAGACTGTTCGACCCAGGGTTCATCGCGTCAGGCTATTGTAGAGCTCGGAGTACCGGCCAGCCGCCAGGTCCCAGGAGTAGTCCCGGCTCATTCCCTCCCGCATCATCGCGGTCCAGCGCGCCCGATCCCGGAAGGCCGCCACAGCCGCGCGGATCGCTCCCATGAGCGCGACGCCAGTATACTCCCGGAACTTAAAGCCGGTGCCGTCATCAATCGTATCATCCAAACCGCCGGTGGCGCGGACCACGGGCACGGTCCCGTAGCGCAGGCTGTATATCTGGCTCAGGCCGCAGGGCTCATAGAGGCTGGGCATCAGGAAGATGTCCGCGCCGGCCTCGACCTTGTGCGCCAGCGTGTCGTCCCAGGCGATGCGGACTCCAACCTTCTCGGGGTGCGCCGCGGCGAGCTCCTCGAGGAACTGCCGGTATTTCGGATCTCCCGTGCCCAGCACCACCAGCGAGACATCCTCCTGCACGAGCTCGTCCGCGGCCTCTTCGAGCAGGTCGAAGCCTTTCTGCCCGGCCAGCCGCGACACCATGCCGAGGAGCGGCAGCTCCAGGCTCGCAGCCGGAAGGCCGAAGGCCGCGAGAAGGTCGGCCTTGCAGGCGCGCTTGCCGGCCAGGTCACCGGCGGAGTAGTTCGCGGCGATGCGCGGATCGGCGGCCGGATTCCACTCACCGTAGTCCACGCCATTGAGGATGCCGTGGATCGCTTCGCGGCGCGTACCCAGGACGCCATCCAGGCCGAACCCCAGCTCCGGCGACTGGATCTCGCGCGCATAGGTGGGGCTGACGGTGGTGATCGCATCGCTCGTCACAATGCCGCCCTTGAGGAGGTTGACCTTGCCATAGTACTCGAGCAACTCGGGTGTGAAGAAGCTCGAGTCCAGACCGATTTCCGCCAGCGCCGTTTTCGGGAACAGCCCCTGATAGCCGAGGTTGTGAATCGTCAGGACGACGGGCATGCCCATGAATGTGGGGTCGCCGGCGAACAACGTGCGCTTCAGGATCGGGACCAGCGCCGCCTGCCAATCGTGGCAGTGGATGACGTCTGGCCGGAAGACGTCACGGATCATGGTCAGCGCTACGCGCGCCAGGACGGCGAAGCGGAGATGGTTGTCGGGGTAGTCGTCGCCGCCGGGATCGCCGTACAGGCCGGCGCGATCGTAGAGCGGCGGGCAGTCCGCCAGGAAGTACGGGACGTTGCGCTCGACCGCGCGGTAGACGCCGACGGTGTATTCGGCAGGCCCCAGCCTGACGCGCAGGTCCAGGTAGGCGGCCGCCATTCCCTCGACGCCGATACCGCGATAGCGCGGCAGGAGCACGGCGACGTCTTCACCGCGGGCGGCCAGCGTCGGGGCAAGCGCGCCGATGACGTCGGCCAGACCCCCGGTCTTGGCAAAGGGCATCGCTTCGGAGGCAACCATCAGGATCCTGGGCATCTTCCGTCCATCTTACTGGGATTGGCCGTGCGGCGCTTCGGGCGGAGCGGGACCGCGCTGTGCGCTGCCGGCGGCTTCGTGCGCGCCGGCTGGCGAAGCCGCGCTGGGAGGCGGCGCATCCGGCCGAGGATGCAACGGTCGAGGCGGCGCAGCGCGTGGCAGAGCGTGGCGGAGCGTCCGGCCGTCAGGGCATGGCTTCGCCGCTGCCGCCGCGGCCGTAGCGATTCAAAATGGAAGCGCAGGTCTCAAGCAGGCCGGCCATTGCAATCCAAACCTGCCAGTGCGAGAAGATCCCTTGCGTGATGGCGAACTCGCCGGTCCACTTAAGGTCGGAGCCGAGACGCCAGAAGCCGAGCACGAGCGCCATCGCCGCGGCCGGCGTCATCAACGCTCCCGCCATCGAGGCCAGTTCGCGGTTTCGCGCCAACCTTCGTTCGAAGGCCGGAGAAACCCGGAACCGTATGCGCACTGTCATGAGATCTCAACCGCAATGCTGCCCTTGGTGACTACATTATCATGACGCCCAGACGGTTCCAAGAGTTTCGAGGCGGCGCGGGCGGCGCCGGGCGGTGCAGGCTGGCGCAGGCTGGCGCGGGTTGGCGCGGGCTAGTGCGGGCGGGGCGGGTGGCGCGGGCGGGGCGGGACGGCGCGGCCTGGCGCGGGCGGCGCGGGCCGGCGGGGCCGTGGGCGCCGGCTGCGCGGCCGGCGCAACGGCCTGCCCCACGGTCCGCGGGGCAATACGCTACATTGGCTGGTGAGAAGATATGCGCAAGATCAAAACTGCCGTCATCGGCACGGGTTTCATGGGCCGCGTGCACACGGAGGCGATTCGCCGGCTGGGCCACGTCGAGGTTGCCGCCGTCGCGGCGGAGAACGTCGAACGGGCCTTCGCCTTCGCGGCCGAAACGGGTGTCGAGACGGTGGTTCCCGGCTACGACGAGGTCCTGGCAGACCCATCCATCGAAGCGGTGCACATCTGCACGCCCAACGCGCTGCACTATCCCATCGCCAAGGCTGCGATGCTGGCGGGCAAGAACGTGCTCTGCGAGAAGCCGCTGGGGACCTCCACCGCCGAGACCGCCGAACTGGTGGCGCTGGCCCGCGCAAAGAACCTGGCCAACTGTCTCAATCACAACCTGCGCTTCTACCCGCTGGTGCAGCAGATGCGAGCCATGATTTCGAACGGCGCGCTGGGCGACATCCTGGTGGTACAGGGCACTTACTCTCAGGACTGGCTGCTCTACGACACGGATTTCAACTGGCGCGTGCTGGCCAAAGACAACGGTCCGCTCCGCGCCACCGGCGACATCGGCTCGCACTGGATGGACCTGGTGACGCACGTCACCGGACTTGCGATCACGTCGCTGTGCGCGGACCTGCACACCTTCCATCCCACGCGGAAGCGGCCGAAGAAGCCGGTGGAGACCTTCGCCGGAAAGACGCTCGCCCCCGAGGACTACGACGAGGTCGCCATCGATACCGAGGACTATGCGGCGGTGCTGCTGAGACTGGGCACCCGCGCGCGAGGCGCCTTCACGGTAAGCCAGGTGAGCGCCGGCTGCAAGAACCGCTTCCAGGTGGAGATCTTCGGCAGCAAGGCGGGTGTCATGTGGAACCAGGAGCGGCCGGAGGAGCTGTGGATCGGCCGCCGCAACGAGCCGAACCAGCTCCTGCTCAAGGACCCGTCGCTGCTCGACCCGAAGGCGCGCCGCTATGCCGACCTGCCCGGCGGCCACAGCGAAGGCTATGGCGACGCGCACAAGATGTGCTTCCGCCGGTTCTATGCCAGGGTCGCCGACCCGGCCGCGCCGATCGAGTATCCTACCTTCGCGGACGGGCATCGCATGATGGGGATTCTAGAGAAAGTGATGGAGAGCGCGGGCCGGCGGGCGTGGGTGGATGTGGGGTGATGTGCCGCAGGCGGTTCCGCCTGCGAGGAGGCAGGCAAAACTGCCTGCCCCACACCTACGCCGGCCAGCCGATACGCGCACAAGATGTGCTTCCGCAGGTTCTATGCCAAGGTCGCCGACCCGGCCGCACCGATCTAGTATCCTACCTTCGCGAACGGGCATCGCATGATGGAGTGCGTCCATGTGGAAGAAGTCGATGCCGCCGGCGATGCCGTTCTCGATGACCATGCGCTGGGCGTAGCGGCGGATCATATCACGGGCCGAGCGTGTCAATTGGTTGGTCAATAGTAGGGTGGGTTCCTCATGGCCGAGGTCCGTGACGGTCAGTTGCCGGATTGGTCCCTGGTAGTCGTCGAAACAGCAGGTTGAAAGCGGTATCTCCTCGGAAGCTCAGATCGCTGCCCCGATGAAAGAGGTCAGCGCGCTCAAGCCGACCTTCGCCGGCGCCGCGAAGGCCCCATAAATGGCCGTCGAGTCCAGCGATCGATGGCCGAGGACGCCGGCAATCTCTTTGAACGTCGTGCCCCGCCACACCATGTGGGCGGCGAATCGCGTTCCGGAAGACCTATGCGCCCGGCTGGTGACGGTATGCGCCGGCATGCGTATCCCTTGGGGTCCTTTCGCGGTCCCTTGGTTTTCCGCGGCATGCGTTAAGGAACTGAGAAGTCCCAACGCCAGCACGCACAACTACATTGAATGTCCCTTGCGTTGAGAGGAGCGCCCGAAGGGAGCGCGAGTGACAACGTAGCCGGGACGGCGGCGGCTCATCCGGTCCAGAGAGGTTATCGCGCACGCTCCGGACCGGCTTAAGAGCGATGGCACTGTGCCGTGGCTCGAACACGAGAGCACATTGCCAGGTCAGGAAAACACGTGTATTGAGAGCACGGCTCGCTTCTTACACGAGGATGTGACCAGTACGTCGCCTTCGCCTATGACCGGGCACATCCGACCGCCGCTCTCTCGGGTGGTTGCGGGGTGGATCCTCACCTGGGCCCTTTTGGCTGCCTTGGGGTGGACGTCTTCCGCCCTCGGGCAATTGAACCTCTTTACGTACACGGCAGCCGCCGGCCTCTGGTTGGCCTGTTTTGTCGCTTGGCTTCGATGGAAGGGCTGGCCGCCTCTTCTCCCTCCCGTCCGGCTTCGACGCTTCCGGCGGTTGCTGCCTGCGACGTTCGCGGCCGTCACACTCCTGTCGCTAGCCGGAGGGTCGATTTATCCACCGAATAACTACGACGCGCTCACCTACCGCCTGCCCCGCCTCTTGCAGTGGGTTGGCGCCGGCCATTGGAGTTGGCTCGTGACTGCCAATGACCGAATGAACTATAGCGCAGCCAACTCGGAATGGTTTGCCGCGCCGCTACTCCTATTCACCAACAGCGATCGGCTGATCTTTTTGCTGGCCTTTGTTCCGTACCTGCTTTTTCCGGGCTTGATTTTTTCCACATATCGCATGCTCGGAGCCAGCGGCAGGGTGGCCTGGAACTGGATGTGGCTTCTGCCGCTCGGCTTCTGTTATGCCTTGCAGGCTGGAAGCATCGCCACGGATAGCATGGGAGCGATTCTGGTGTTAGCCTGTCTCTACTGTGCCCGGCGGGCCGGCAAGGCGCACTCGGCGGTGGATGCCTGGCTGGCAATCGCAGCGATCGCTCTGGCCACCGGGCTTAGAGCGACGAACTTGCCGCTCGCGTTGCCCTGCCTCGTCGCTCTCTGGCCCGCACGGCGTTTACTCCTGCGAAAACGCTTTCTGACGTCCATCGTCGTCTCGGCCTCGCTGCTCACCTCCTACCTTCCGACCGCGGTGCTCAATTTCGAGCACACCCGCAGTT
>Ga0182017_10001122_pt1 | contig 20969 bp, 19 predicted proteins | sample 712E3DmetaG_FD_120492 | JGI IMG/M metagenome (GOLD analysis project Ga0182017, IMG submission 120492) | Permafrost microbial communities from Stordalen Mire, Sweden - 712E3D metaG | ecosystem: Environmental > Terrestrial > Soil > Wetlands > Permafrost | place: Sweden: Stordalen | collected... | reverse complement strand
GCGGACACCCCGCTTGGTCAAGAAGGAAGACCTCAAGGGCATGAAGCCCGGCGCTGTGGTCGTTGACGTGGCCGTGGATCAGGGTGGCTGTTTTGAAACCACACGGCCGACCAGCCACGCCGAGCCGACGTACGTCGTCGATGGCGTGGTCCACTATGCCGTCACCAACATGCCTGGGGCTGTCGGGCGCACAAGCACCTATGCCCTGTGCAACGCCACGCTGCCCTACGCCCTGCAAATTGCGAATCAGGGTCTCGCGGGGGCCGCGGCCCAAAACCCCGACATCGTGAGCGCTGTCAACGTGCACCGCAGGCAAGTGACAAATCTTGCCGTTGCCGAGACGTTCGGCATCCCCTACATGCCCTTTTCGGGCTAGGGGAGTCCTCTCACGTCGTTACACGGGCCAGCACCTTTCCGTCGGAGTCGACCTTGAAAGCCAGGGGCACCAGGCTGATGCCGTACTTGCGTGCCAGATCGGGATGCTGGGTCACGTCCACCAGGGCCAGGGGCACACCTTGGGCCGACAAGCGTTCTTCCAAGGTGCGGCAGTCAGAGCAACGGGGATGGGTAAACTGCACCACCAGGCCCGCCTGCGGCGAGGCGCCGATCTCCTGAAGATCGATGCGTGCCACGCTCCGCGGCCCGATGCCGTGCAGGCGAGCCAGCAGGCGATACATTTCGCACCCTACACACAAGCCCGTGAATGCCGCCAAAAGCGCCAGGCCCGCCACCACCAACCCCAGCGTCCAGCCCAGCCGCGGAAACCCAGCCAGGTGCGCGACCGAGGCAGCCGAAAGAAAGACCAACCCCACCAGATTGGCGAAGCGAACCGGCCGGGCATCCTTGACCGGCCCTGGGCCGAGCCAGGGTCGCACCAGCTTGAAGTAGAGGAAACAGGCCAAGCACAGCCGCGGCCCGAAGGTCAGGGTCAGCGCGAGCTGCAGCGCTGCCAGCGCGAGCAGGGGCCACCAACCGAGCAGAAAGGCCGCCAGCGCCGCACCTCCGATGATGGCCTGGTTGAAGCGCGGCGCCCGAGCATCGATCACAGGGGGGCCCAGCAGCGCCGCGCGGGACGGAAGCACCTCTTCTGAAAGAGACATGACGTCTAGTCTAGCAGCGGTGACGGCGCGGTCGAGCGGAAGATGTGCTCCGGAATTTTCACCACAGAGAGCACAGAGTTCGCAGAGACGGATGGGAAGGAAAGACGGGTTCGGATCCGGATCCGAAACCCTTTCCTGCCGGCCTCTGTGCCCTCTGTGCTCTCTGTGGTGAGACTCTGGATCCCGCCGGCAACCGTCCAGTCCCCCTGCGCCGCGAGCGGCTATACCTCCTCGCGCTCGGGCAGAGATATCTTTTGCAAGTGCCCCTGGCCCTTGGCGAAATCCAGGAACTGAATCTCCTCGGTCTGCAAGCGGAACACTTGCGTGTCTTTTAGACCGTCCTTGCTGACTCGTTCCTTGAAACGCGGATTGCGGGCGCTCAGAAGCTCGGTGGCCAGCTTCAGCTCGGAATCGCCGGTGACCGGCGCGGCTTTGCCGATGAACAGTACGTTCTTCCAGGCGGGCAGCTGCTGGTTGTCTGCCTCGAACAGGAAGGAAACACGCGGGTTGTTTTCGATCTCTTTGACCTTGGCGGCATCGATCCGGGTGGAGAAGAACAGGTTGATGTCATGCCGGGCGAAACTGCCCAGCGTGCGCTGGACAGGGGTTCCATCCGAGCGGACATAGGCCAGCGCCGCAAAGGGCACGTTCTTCACATATCCATCAATTTCCTGCTTCCAGTTCTGCTTGCTCATCGACGGTTCTCCTTGTTGTTGGTGCTACTGCATAGATGAAACGGTGTGTTTGAAAGGACAATCGTTCAGTCGTCATGGGCGCTGACTGCTTCGACCAGAGCAAGGCGGCCGATACTGCCACCACAGCAGCCACGCCGAGAAAAGCCGAGGGGTAGCCGAAGCGGGCCGCCCAGGGACCGATTGCGGCGACGCCAAGACCACCCACATTCATAGATGCATTCATCCAGGCGGCGCGCGATCCGCGGTGGCCGCCCGAATCGATGACCAGGGTCATCAGCGATGGAAAGAACGCCCCGTGAAACACGCCAATCAAGACGCCAAAAAGGGCGAGGCGGCCCGGTCGCAGCCAGACCATGCTAGCCAGGGCCGCGGCGTAGGCCACGAATGACCAGCGCGCCACCTGCAGACTGCCAATGCGATCGATGAGGCCGCCCGCCGCTAGTCGCAACGAACATACCGTGAGGGTGAAGGCGATGATGAAGTCGGCCACGCGGCGGATACCCACGGCATAGGCAAAGGGTTGGTAGTAGGTGAACATCACGCCCGAGGCGAGGCCAAATACAATGGCGATGCACAGCAGGCCCGTGATGGCTGGCGCGGGACGTGGCAGTCGCTGTGGTTGCAGGGAGGTCGTCAGATCCCGGGCTGGCTGCAACCCCGCCAGGTGCGGCGCCGCGCGGATGAGCTGGCGGCACGGAATGAGAGACGCCAGAGCCGCCACACCCGCAGCGCCAAAGACCAATCCAGGACCCACGATTTCGATCAGGTGCTCTGCCACAGCGGGAACAAAGGTGTTGGCCAGGCTGCCGGCAGTCACGAAGAGCGCCAGCGCCTCGGATCGTCGCTCGGGCGGGGTCAGGTCGGCGGCGACGGCGCCACCTATGGAGAACACCATGATCGACGCCGCACCCTGGGCCGCACGAGCAACGATAGCCAAACCGCCAGGAGAATGAACGCCCAAGAAAAGGAAGGACCCGACTGCCATCGTCGCAGCGCCGAGGGCCAGACAGATCCCCGGCCCCAGTCGTCGGGTGAGCGGACGGATGAACCGGGCGGCCAATACCGCTCCAAGCGCAAAGGCGGCCATGGTCACCCCGAGTTGCGCGGGGCTGGCCCCCAGGCGCGTGACCATGTGTTTGGGCAGAATGAAGAACGCCCCGAAACACACGCCGAAGACCACCTGAACCAGCAGCAAGCAGCGGAACGGCCGGTTGGCCAGCAGCGACGAACGTAACCGAGGGGCGAGCGAACGCCACGCTGCCAGAAGAACGGTCGACCTCACTGCTTGCTCCTGCGCGATCACGATCCTGCAGCAAGTGCGGGCGCGTCGCTGCCAGAGCCACCGAGGCGACCCGGCACGACGAACCCTCCACCCGAGACGTCCAGACGGGCGCCGGTGACAAATGATGCCTCATCCGAGAGCAGCCACAGGATTGGGTAGGCAACTTCCTCGACAGAGGCAATGCGATTGATGGGGATGGTCGCCCGCACGGTGGCCAGGACCTCGGAGTTCGCAATGGTGGCGCTGACCATAGGCGTCTTGGTCAGGCCCGGCCGGACCACATTGGCGCGAATTCCCCGCGCGGCGACCTCCTTGGCCAATCCCACTGTGAAGGTGTCGACCGCGGCTTTCGAGGCAGCGTAGGCCGCGGCACCTGCGCGGCCGCCGATGGTGGCCGCCATGGACGACACGTTGACGATGGCTCCGCCGGGCTTGGGACGTGCGTCGAATCGCTTGATGGCCTCGCGACAGGCCACGATGGTGCCGATCACATTGACGGCAAACAGGGGCGCCAGGGTGTCGCCCGTGAAGCTGGTCACCGAACCATGCGGGGCAGAGATGCCGGCGCTGTTGACCAGCCCGGCAAGGCTGCGGCCAGGAAATGCGGCGTCAGCCTGTTCAAAGGCGCGCACCACATCGGCCTCGCGTGCCACATCGGCCGAGAAGGCATGGGCCTCGCCCCCGCCAGCCTTCAATTCGGCGACCAGAGCCGCGGCCTCGCCCGGGTGCGAACGAAAGGTGATGGCCACCGGGATCCCGCGCTGCGAGGCCAGCCGCGCCACCGAAGCTCCGATACCACTAGAACCCCCGGTGATGAGAATGTAGTCCGCCATGTCGTGCTACCGGCTGGGGTATGTCCATTGGGCAAGCTGGTCAGCCACGTTTTCCCCGGCGTTGATGCGAAAAGCGTCGTGGAAGGGCGAGCTGGCGCCCAAGGCATCGTAGAGTTCCAATGTCGTGTAACCATGCTGCGCGAAGATGGCTGCTGCCTTGAGGGTCAGGTCATAGTGCCAAGCGGCCTCGGGGGTGCGATGCCCCTCCAGGGCCGAGCCCGGATTGGGGCACCACGCGCCCGCAAAGCAAATCACGCCTTTGGCTGCCAGTTCTTCCACGCCTCGCAAGACGGACTCTTTGGGCTCGATTCCAGCGACCAAATTGGACCGCACCTTGCCCCGGCCGAACACCGATACCGCGTATTCCAAAGCCTTGACCCAGTGATCCCACCCACCGCAACGCTTTTGTTTGCCCGGGCAAATGGCCTTGAAAATGTCTCGGTCCCAGATCTCCAGGTTCAGCGCAATCGTCGTATAGCCGGCTTCGCGATACTTGTCGATGATCCGAAGGTCTAGTGGAGCGCCAATCACCGCCGTGCCATGGATCTCTTTCACACCACTGCGACTCTTGATCTCGTCTGCCACATCCAGGTAGTAGTCGACCTCGCGCCGCTCGGGAATGAATCCCCCGGTGACGTTGATGTGACCGGCACGCCCCTGGGCATGCGCCGCCGCAAAAACCTCGCCCACCTGGCGCGGCGTCTTGAGAAAAATGTTCTGCTCACGATAGGCAGCGGCGGTGGAGTTGATATTGCAGTACCGACAATCATCACCGGTGTGCTTGAGGTCGCATTCATTGCTGTAGAAGATGCCCACATTCCCTTCAGGTCCGAACTGGGCAATGTGGGCAAAGCTCTCGCCGTCGCCGGTCTTGTTGTCGAGCAAGGCCGGCCGCCGATAGAACTCAATCGCAGCCACTCGCTGCTCTCCCCGGTACAAGACCGGCTGGCCATCCTCGGCACGCAGTCGGTAGCGCGAATCAGGATCCCAGCGGAAGGCAGTGAAGAGGCCATGGGGCAGATAGAAGGCTGCGGGCAGCTCCACGTCGCCGTGGTGCTCACGATCCATGTCAAAAAGCAAATGGATCTGCTCGAGGTACTTGGTTCCAATGGCAAACTGGTGCAGAACTCCCAAATCGAGAGCAATACCCTGCACGACCAGATCGATCTTGAGTGCCAGCTCGGCAAGCAGAGTCTGCTTGTCTGAGTATGCTTGCTCTCTGATTTTGGCCCCAGAGCTGGCCGGCTTGCGAGCGTCGGACCGGTCGCGAAGGCGGAAAAGGGGTTCCGGGTCCTGGTATCTTCCAAAGCCCGGCCAATAGGCCAGCGGCGCCGGTTGTTGCTCCACACTGGTGGTCATGTCGGTAATCTCCCGTCAGCTTGCCAGCCCAACTTCTCGCACTGTTTGCCTTTCGGATGTCTTTGCCTTGTCGAACACCGGTAGCCGACCCTCTTCGATGCGATAGATGTCATGAACCAGGGTCAGCGGCGCGGCGTTGGCGTCGTAGATTTGGTCCCACGTAAATCCCACTTTGCGGTAAATGGCCGCCGTCTTCTTGGCCACGTCGATGTGCCACTCGGGTTCGGGCGAGCGGTGGCCTTCCAGCGCGGACCCGGGGTTCGGAAACCAAGAGGGCGAGATGGCGATGATGCCTCTTGACGTGAGGTAGTCGATTCCTTCCAGCGTCGACTGTTTGGTTTCGAGGCCGCCCACCATGTTGGACCGCACCCGACCGCGGCCAAAGACCTCCACGGCATGCTCCAGGGCCTTGATCCAGTGCTTCTGCCCCCCGCAGAGTTCCTCCTTGCCCGGGCAGTAGGCGCGGAAGAAGTGTTCATTCCAGACCTCGATATTGATGGCCAATGTGCGGTATCCGACCTCTTTGTACTTCTCGATGACGCTCAGATCGCGGGGCGCGCCGATGCAGGCCGTGCCATTGAAGTCCTTGAGGCCGGTGTGTTCCTTGATGCTTTCGGCGACGTCCAGGTAGTAGTCCACCTCGCGCCGCTCGGGCACAAATCCGCCACTAATGGTCAGGTGTTTCGCGCCCTCGGCATAGGCCGCCGCTATTGTTTCGCCAATCTGGTTTGGGTACTTCCACTTGACACCCTGGGCCTCGCCGTAGGTGTCCTTGGTCGCATTGATGTTGCAGAATAGGCAGTCCTTGCCAGTGGCCTTGAGGGAGCATTCATTGCTGTAGGCCACGAAGACGACGCCGTCTGTGTTGTACACAGCCACTGTGCGCATTTCCGTGCCGTCCGACGTCTTCTTTGAGTAGTAGCGGGGACGCTTGACGAAGTCGACGGGAATGGACGTACCGTCGCGGCGGACAACGAAGAACTGTTTGCCGTCATGTTCAAGGCGGTTGGTGGACTTGCGGGTGTAGTTGAACAAAGTGAGCAGGCCATTGGGCAGGATGATCGTGGGCGGTAGTTCGAGGTTGACGTGGGTGTCGGTGTCGTATTCGAACAAGCAATGGACCTGTTCCTGGTACACCGAACCAACAGCCAGCTGGCGAAAGATCGCGGGATCGAAGGTGATGCCCTCCTGGGCTAGGTGGGCCTTGAGGTTCAGTTCTTCGTAAAGGCGTTCTTTGATGGTACTCATGAGAGGTTCTCCTGTTTTGGGGCAAGGGGAGGCGAGATCAGAGGCGCCGCAATGGCGCGGTGAGGGAGTTGGTCGATGGTCAGCAGGTCTTCAACAAGTGACAGCGCACCAGTGACGCCGCCGTAGCCTCGGAGGAAGAACGGGCGCGAGTGAATGGGCGAGGCGACCTCGAGAAAGGCGGCCTCAAGCGAACCGGCCACACCCTCCTCAAGCGCGCTGCCCAGGATCAGCTCGGGCTTGCTGGCACGCAGCTGGGCGGCAATCTCGGCTTGGCCGGACAGAAACGCAATGTGCACGTCGTCGCCCGCCACGGATCGGACGGTCTCGCCGATTGTGGGATGCCGTTCTTCGGGAGGTTGGTCGGTGATGACGATCAGCTCGACCAATTGGCCCAGTGTGCCGGCGAGAAAGCGCGCCTGGCCGACCGCACTGGCTGTGCCTCCGACAATGGCGGTCCTCTTCTGCACATCTCCGAGAAGCAAGGCCGGGCTGGCTTTGGCCAAGAAGTGGCGCTGGCGAGCATCGAGGGCCTGACCAACGGCCTTCACCTTCACGCCATCGAATCCCAGTGCCTGACCCACGCGGTCGAATAGGATGCCCACATCGCGGCTGCCAGTTGGCAGCCAGCCGAGGTCAAGCGTGGGGACGCCATGCCGTTCACTCAACAACTGCGCGGCAGGCGCGCCCCAGGGCGAAAGCACGAGAGTGAGGCGCGCACGCGTGGCGCGATGCCAGTCGCTGGCTCGCTGGCCATATCCCAAGAGGCGATTGGCGCGCAGGCCGAGGAGGCTGAGCAATTGTTCCAGATCAAGCAGGTCGCCCTCCCAGCCGGCATCCTGCCCGGGGACCAGACCAAGCAGGTTCACATCGGGAGCCGGTCCGTCGCCGGAGGATGGCAAGAGGCTCTCTTGGTCCAGCAGGGCCCGTACGGTTTGGGCGTAGCCAGTCCAGGCGTGCCCCTTGAACCCCGGCGAGGCCACGCCGATCACGGGGAAGCGCTGCTCGCGCGCCTCCTTGACCATGGCAGGGGTGTCGTCACCGACGATCTCGGGCACGCATCCTGTGACCACCACATACAGATCCCCATTGTGCACCTTGAGCGTATTCTTGATTTGCTCGCGCAGACGGGCGGTGCCGCCAAACACCACCTGTTTTTCCTGCAGCACCGTCGCACTCAACTCGCGCACGCTGGCGACCGGACCGTCGCAACTGTTGGCTGCCGCGTCGGTGCCCAGTCCTGCGCTGACGCCACAGCCGGGGCTGGCATGCAGAATGGCAACGACGCCCTCGATCGCCTCAAGCAAACGGACGGAGCCGTGCAAGGCGCAGCCATTGCGATCACCGTCCTGAGCCAACGCTATTTCACCTCGTGCTTGATGAACCAATGGGTGCTCTTGCCCAGCCAGCCCTCGGTGTATCGGGCCTCTCGGCTCTCGGCCAGGAAGCGGGCCAGGGAGGGATTGGCCAGCCGGCGCGCAATCGCATCGGCCACCCGGACAACGCCCTGATAACCGAAGAAGGGCACGCGCTGCAGGTCGAGGACGGGGATTCCCAGGCGCAGGAGATGAACCGCTGCCTGGCCGCGCGTTACAATCAGGTCGGGCCGCAGGCGCCGAACCAGGTTCACTTCCTCGAATGCCTGACCCTCGCCGACCAAAACAGCCAGATCAGGTGTCTGTTCGGCAAGACGCTGCAGGGATGGGTTGTGACTGGCGCTGACTGTGGTGAGACCCAAGCCCGCGATGGCCAGTCCGAGATCGGTTAGCAAATCGATCACCGCGAAGGCCGGCCGCGCAGGCAAATGCACGAATACGCGCGCCCTCGCCGGAGGGGTGAGATGGGGACGTTCAATTGCCAGGCGCCTTCGGTGGAGCCGGTCCACGCCGTCGGCTTGATTGCCGCGCGCCATGGCGCCCCCAACCGCTCTGAGCCAGTTGCCGGTTGCCGCCACCCCAATTGGTACCGGCAATTCCAAATAGTCGACACCATAGCGCGACCGCAGAGCTTCGCCGGCGTAGTTGGATTCGTCCCGATCGAGCGAGACAGACAGGCGGGCCTGTCCCGCTCGAACGATGTCGTCGATGTGCCCGTATCGCGGAACCGCGGTTGCGGACACACCCGCTTCTGCCAGAAGGGAGCGCAAATGAGCCGCATCTTCGGCTGATTCCGCGATGGCAAGGAGATTCACGCGATCTTCAGAAGCAGGTCGGGGAGGCGCAGGCAGATGCTTGAATAGGGCATGCACGGCGGTGTCGTGGCCGCTTGCCGCCACCTTGGTACGAAAACCATCGGTCAGGACCGGGATCACGGGAACTCCCAATTCGTCAGCCAGCTCAAGTCGAACCGAATCGATGTCGTCGTTGTTGATGACGACCACCGGTGAGGTAACAACGGCAATGGCGGACAGTCTGTGTGCGGCGGCGAGGGCCAGAATGGCAGCACGGAGTCTGCGGTCGCCACCCATGATCGAATCACGCTCGTCGATTCCGCTGACCACCCAGGGGGCGCCAAAGCCTTCGCCGGCCTGCAACGTCGCGGCGCACCCGGCTGGCCCGTGGACCACGATGCCCAGTCCTCGTATGGTTCGCAGCAAGGAAAATGCCCGCTGCAAGTCACTGGGCTGATCCTGGGCGAAAGTGCGGACCCTTTGAGATAGGCCAGCCCCACTGGCCTCAGACCACAGCGCGGAGACTGTTCCCGAATAGGCCGCAATGGAGCCCGTGCGCTTCTCGCGGCTTGGCGCGCTTCGCTGATGAATGTCTGCCATGGCTAGATGCCGGCCCGTGGTGCCACCCGGCCCTGTTCAACCTGGATGACCAGGTCGCCCCATTTTCGCGCCCATGCGCGCAGGTCGTTCACGGCGAGGGGACGCGGAATGACGGCTGACCGATCATCAATAATGTTGCGGGCCAACCTTCGATAGACGTCCGCCTGCGGGGAGTTTGGGCTCGCCTCAATCACGGTCTGTCCGTATAGCTCGGCCTGGGCCACGGCAGTAGAGCGGGGCACGAAAGCGACGGTGCGGGTGCCCGTTGTTTGGGCGAAATCGTCGATCAAGGCCTGGGCGTAGGGGGCGAGCACGCTGTTGGCAATGATGCCGCCCAGTTTGGCGCCACCCGACGGTGCGTACTTGTTGATGGCGCGAAACAGATTATTGGCCGCGTAGATGGCCATGAAGTCGGACGACGACACGACGTACACCCGATCCGTAAGGCCTTCGCGAATGGGGACCGCGAATCCGCCGCACACCACGTCGCCGAGCACGTCATAGAGCACGACATCTGGCTTGTATTCCTCGAATAGACGCAATTCGCGCAGCAACTCGATGGCGGCATTGATGCCCCGTCCGGCGCATCCCACGCCAGGAACGGGCCCACCGGCTTCGATGCACAAAACGCCTTTGAACCCGACGGCCGAGATATCGGTAAGTTTCACCCGTCCACCGTCGCGCACACTGTCGAGCACGGTGGGAAGATAATTGGCTCCGCGTAGCGTGCTGGTCGAATCGCTTTTCGGGTCGCATCCGATCTGAATTACGCGGTAGCCAACCTCAGCCAGGGAGGCCGCGATGTTCGAGGTCGTGGTGGATTTGCCGATGCCGCCCTTTCCGTAGATGGCGAGGTGTTGGGTCTGGATTCCCATGGGGCTCCTCAGATTTGGTACTCGACCCGGGCTTCGGCCACAGTGAAGAACTCGCCGAAGATCTGTTTGCGCACAGAAACAAATGGCGGGCTTGTGCGATCCCGAGGTCGCGGAAGATCCACTTCGACGAATCGCTTTATCCTGCCGGGGCGGTTCGACATGATGGCCACGCGATCACCCAGGTAGACCGCTTCGTCGATGTCATGCGTGACCAGGATGACCGTGGAGCGTTCGGACTCCCAGATGCGCAGCAATTCCTCCTGCATCTGGATCTTGGTCAGCGCATCCAGTGCGCCGAACGGCTCGTCAAGCAACAAGACACGCGGCCTGTTCACCAGCACGCGCGCAATGGCCACCCGCTGGGCCATTCCGCCAGAAAGCTGGTGGGGATACGCCTTTTCAAAACCGACCAGCCCGACCAAGCGGATGGCGTCCGCGATGCGTGCGCGCGCTTCGTCCTTGGGTACATGGGACAGGGCGAAGGCGAGGTTGCGTTCCACTGTGAACCAGGGCAGCAGACGGCAATCCTGGAACATGATTCCGCGGTCCAGCCCGGGCCGGCGCACCGGGGCGCCGTCGATGGTGACAGACCCGGCGTCGTTGGTTTCCAAGCCCGCAATGATGCGCAGAAAGGTGCTCTTGCCGCAGCCACTGCCGCCAATGATGGAAAGGAACTCGCCAGGCTGCACGGTGACGTCCAGCCCGTGCAGGGCGACCACTTCGCTCCCGTTGCTGCCGAATCGTTTGCCGATGCCTGCAGCCACGATGGTTGGTGCGGATGGGATTACTTGAATATTCATGATGGTTGGTTGGCGTGGAGAGACTCAGCGGCTTTCCTGCGCACTGGCGGGCCGCCATCGCAGTACCAATGCCTCCAGATGCCTCACGGTCAAGTTGAGGGCAAAGCCGACCAGCCCAATGACCAGGATGCCGAAGAGCACCAGGTCCATGCGCACAAGGGCGCGACCCTCGATCAGAATGCTGGCTACGCCAGGGCCAATCTGCAGGAAGTATTCCGCCCCGACTGTGGCCAGCCAGGAGACCACAAGGGTGAGGTGAATGCCGGTGAAGATCTGAGGCATGGCCCCGGGCACGACCACTCCCGTGATAAATCGCCAGCGACTGATCTCCAGGACGCGGGCCAATTCGCTATGCTGTCGGGTCACCGCCTGCACGCCCTCGATGGCGTTGATGACCATCGCGGGAAATGCGGCCACTGCAATGAAAACGACCTTGGTGGACTCTCCCGTGCCAAACCAGGCAGATATCAATGGAATCCACGCAAAGGGTGCCACTTGCCGAAAGGCGTGGAATCCGGGGCCGCCCAAGCGAGCACCCCAGCGCGAGGCGCCGAGCAAGACGCCGAGCAAGAGGCCGGTGGCGCTCGCGATGAGAAACCCCGCGGACATGCGGGCCAGGCTGTGCCAGACGCCAGTCCAGAACCAGGCGTCCGCAAGACTGTTCCTGATGGTTTGCAGGACCGTCACTGGCGTGGGAAGAACTTCCCGGTTGGCCCACCCGCGGGAGGTCGCCAGTGCCCAAACCGCCAGAAAGGCCAGCGGAAGTACGGCTCCCCTGGCCGCGTGGAGAGCCCGCCAGCTTCGCTGGCGGCGCACCATCGCGGGAGGGCATGGGAACCCTTTCAGGGTTCCCATACCAGCGGGACGGACAACGGTGCGGTGGACGGTTCGAATGGACATGGGACTTCTACGCTGCAGCGCCCTGCCAGCGACGCAAACGCCATTCCACTGCGCGTAACAGGCCGTCCAGTGTCAAGCCGACTGCGCCGATTACGATGATGGCCACGAGCACCAAATCGAGCTGAAAGAGCTGCCGGCCCCAAACCACCATGAACCCAATGCCTTCGCTCGACGCGACCAACTCGACCAGCACGAGCGACATCCACGCGGCACCTAGCCCACTGCGAATGCCCGTGAAGAGAGAGGGCAAAGCGGCCGGGATGGCGACCCTCCAGACCACGTCACGTCGGCGCACCTGATATACCCGCGCCAATTCGAACCATTTGGGCGCAATGCCAGCAATGCCCTGCATGGTATTGAAAGTGACCGGCAGGAAGGTTGCCCACGATATCGCGGCGATCTTCAGCGGCTCATCGATGCCAAACATGAGGATGAGGAGAGGGATCCAGCCGAGGAGATTTACCTGGGTCAGGGAAATGAATGTGGGCCGCAGGTAGGCGCGGCAGGCGGTCGACAGTCCGAGTGCCGTGCCCAGGAGCAGCCCCAACAAGCCACCCGCCGCAAAACCCTTGGCGACGCGGGTTCCGCTGATGGCCAGGTTTTCCGCAATGGTGCCGTCGGCCAGCAGCTCCCGGAATGTCCTCCACACATCGGAGGGGGGCGGAAGAATGAGATTCGAGACCCAATGGTGCTCCGCCACGAGATGCCAAAAAGACAGCAACAAGAGCGGCAGAGCCGCCGCCGCAAGGACTACCTCCAGCCCCATCCTCGCCATTCTCCACACCCAACCCGCCTTGCGCGCCCACCCCGCCTCCCTCCGACGGCTCCGCCCCTCCGCCCTGTCCCGCCCGAGCGTTCCGACCAATCCGAACCCTGTTGTCGCGTCCGATGCCATGGCCTATTGGTCCTTGTCAATGTGTCTTTGCCGTCAACTGGACCTTGGGCTTGCCTTCCGCGTCCTGTTCAGGCCACACGCCCTCCAGGTGCAACTCCTTCAAGCCGCGATTTAGATAGGTCGGGTCGAGCCACCGGTCGATGTCAAAGTCCTTGCGGACCAGCTTGAGCTCACGGCCCGCCTTGAGAAGGCGCTTGTAATGCGTCCGATAATACTCATCGAAGAGCGGAGAGTCGCGGTCGCGAATCTTGAAGGCATCATAGTCGCGCTTCCAGGCCGACAGGCCCAGCCCGCTCTTGACCCAGATCTGGTAGACCTTGCCACGATTGGCCTCATCAGACTCCCAGGCCGCCGTCTTCAGCAGCGTATTGACGAGCCGCTGCACTATCTCGGGGTATTTGTGCTCGAAGTCTTCTGTCACCAACACATGCGTCAATCGGGTCAGCTTCACTTCCTTCTGCGTGTCGTAGATAATCCGCACCACGCCGCGATCGACCAGCGGGACCAGGTCGTTTCCCGAGACCTGGGCGTCGATGTCCTTGGACAAGAGGGCTGCGTTGCCATCGTAGGTGGACATGTTGATGGTCTTGAAATCGCTATCCTTGAGCCCTCTGCTGGTCAGGACGTTGTAGAAGGCCAACTGAAGATTCGTGCCTTTGAAGACCGCCACGCGTTTGCCCTTCAGGTCCTCCAGGGTCCGATACGGGGAATCTACTGGCACACCGATGTAAATGGCCGAAAAGCGCCCCGCCGCAAGAATGAGCTTGGTAGGCAACCCACCCGCCTTTGCGACGAGAGCCGGCAGGTCGCCCTGGTAGGCAAAATCCAGCTGGCCATTGGCCAGCGCCTCGTTGACCGCCGGGCCAGCCCCGGCAAAGTAGACGTACTTGACCGCAACTCCATCCTTCTTGAATTCGTTCTCCAAGTCACCGTTGTTCGCGGCGGTGGCAACGTAGGCGCCACCCACGACAGGTCGATTTCCTGTGCCAACGCCGGCGACGCCAATGCGTATTTCCTTGGGCAGGTCGGCAGCTCTGACTGCGGCAGGAGCGAGAAACATCAAGACACCAATAACTAGCTTTCGCATCTCTCATATTCCCTTCTGTTAGAAACCAAATTGAATCTGCGCCAAGAACTCGGATGAGTTCGTGTTGCCGGTCGCCGCATGTTGGTCGCGATGGTTGTAGTTGAGCTGAACCTTGGTGGTCTCGGCAAAGAAGACGTTGAGGCCGCCAGTCCAGATCTCGATCTCATTCTTGGCGACTGCCCGATTGGGATCCCAGCGGTCATAGCGGATGAAGGGCTGAAACGTCTTGGGCCACCAATCGTTGAACTTGCCCTCGGTACGAATGCTGGTGAGGAACTGTTGACCGAAGCTGTAAAACACCGTCGCAGTGTGCGAATCAGCGCTGGCTGACGTCTTGACCACCGAGCCAGAGGCGTCGTAGCTCGCAGAAAGGTCATCCCGGGTGCGGACGTATTCGTAGGTGAGCCCGATTGGCCAGTGATTGTAGTAGATGTCAGCCCCGTAACGGTCGCGTCGACCTCCCACAATAAAGTTTCCCGTGGTGGGGTCGGTGAGGAGCTTGCGGCCGCGATAATAGGAACCGCCGACGCGCAGCTCGCGCAGGATCGAGTTGTACTCAGCCGGCACGGTGATGGCGAGCCGCGCAATGATATCTTTGTTGTTGTTCTCATCGTCGCGATTCTGACCATTGCCGTTGACAATGCCCAGCGCGGCTTGAATGAGCGACTGGCGGTAGTTGTAGCCAAAGTCGTACTGCGAGAAGAACTCGCCACGGGCAATGAGCCCGATCTGCCTGAGGTTGAAGCCCGTCTGAGGTACGAAAACCGCGTTATTGATGACAGGCCGCAATTCCTCGGTTGTGTTGGCTTCCAGGCCGAATGGAACGAGCTGCTGCCCGAAAGTCAAGGATAGTCGCGGGCCATCGTTCTCAATGGTCGGCAGGATCTGGTAGGCGACGTTGGCGTCCCATACCGTGAGGAAGTTGTTGTAGTTGGCGCCGCCGGCGGGCAGGCCGTAGTTGCTGGAGCTGCCACCGGTGGCGGCGAAGCTCAGGTTGAATCCGAGGTTTCGGGCCTTCTCATAGTCGCGATAGAGGAGTCCATTGAATGACAGCACGGCAAGTGGAACGTCGAAGGTAGTGTGTCGGTTGTGCACGACGGGCGGGTTGTTGGCCGAAGTTGCGGCAACGTTGGCTGGAATGGGCGAGTTCAACTCATCTGAGGCGTATGTGAAACGTGTTTGAACGAGTCCCGTTATGACCAGATAGCGGTTGCTGAGCGCGCTCTTGGTTTCGCGGTCGTGCTGGTACTGGTATTTGAAGTTCTCAAGGTCCGTCTGCACACCGAGCACATCAGCTGTGGTGACTCGGTCGGCGTTCGACTGCTTGAGTTGTTCGCGGAGCTCGGCGACTTCCTTCTTCAGAGCGCCGAGGTCACTGGGTGTCGCGGTTTCCGGCGGGGGCGAGGGCGTGGTCGCGGTGGAAGGCGGTGTTGGGGGTGTTGGGGTTTCCTGTGCTGCGGCCGTGCCAGGAAAGGTCATCGTGACCGCTCCCCAGACCGTCAACACAAGGGCGGCTGCAACTTGCTTCATTGAAGGTTTCCTTTTGGAAGGGTTGGAACCATCTCGATAGCAAGTGCAGTGCCATCGGGGCGAGTCTGGAAACGGCGGATCTGCGGGCGCGGGCGCCCCGTGCTCGGCGCAGTTGCTTCTGGGGCAACAGGCAGGCGACAGATCTGCTGGCGCAACAGCAGGAATCGGTCTGCGGCAGGAAGAGCTTGTTGCCGACTATGGTGTCGCGGGGAAATGGAAACGCCGGCCCGTCGAAGCATTGCGGGCAGTTCGTCGGCCGGCGTGGCGGGATGCTGCGTGGGGGTTACGAGGCCCGGGCCAGCAGGCCCGAGAGTTCAGCCACCTTGTCGAGCGCCTCCCAAGTAAACTGGCCGTCGTTGGATTCCCGACCGAAGTGACCGTAGGCAGCGGTGGCCTGGTAGATGGGCCTGCGCAGCGCCAAGTGTTGGATGATGCCCTGGGGAGTGAGGGGGAAATGGTCGCGCACGATGTTGGCGAGGTCGCTCTCCGGCACGCGGCCGGTTCCCTCGGTGTTGACCAGCACGCTGACCGGCTCCGCCACGCCGATGGCGTAGGCGAGCTGGACCTCGGCGATGTCAGCCAGGCCGGTGGCGACTAGGTTCTTGGCGATGTAGCGGGCCATGTAGCTGGCTGACCGATCGACCTTGGTGGGATCTTTGCCGCTGAATGCCCCGCCCCCATGCCGGCCGCGGCCACCGTAGGTGTCGACGATGATCTTGCGGCCGGTAAGGCCGGTGTCGCCATGCGGACCGCCCACCAGAAAGAGGCCGGTGGGATTCACATGGAAGACGATACGGTTGCTCCAAAGCGCTGCTGGGATGGCTGGTCGAGCGATTTTGTCGATGAGCGCAGTCCTGGCCTGTTCTGAGAGCCGACCGGTCTTTGGGTCGACGACGCTCTCGTCATGTTGGGTGGACAGGACAACAGTGTGGACGGCGGAGGGGCGGGTACCGTCGTAGGCAACCGTGACCTGGCTCTTTCCGTCGGGGCGCAACCAGGGAAGCTCGCCTGACTCGCGCAAAGCCGCCAGGCGCTCAACCAGTCGGTGAGACAGATGAATGGGCGCAGGCAAGAAGCTGGGCGTCTCGCGGGTGGCAAAGCCGAACATCAGGCCCTGGTCGCCAGCCCCGCCCACGTCCACACCTTGCGCGATATTGGGCGACTGCCGGTGCAGCTTGACCAAGACCTGCGCGCGCTCGTGGTCGAAGCCAATTCCGGGATCGGTGTAGCCGATGCGGCGGATGGTCTCACGCGCGATCCTTTCGGGGTCAATGGTGGCGGTCGTGGTGATTTCGCCTGCGATGAGAACGAAATCGGTGGTCACCAGGGTTTCGGCTGCCACGCGGCCGTTCGGATCTTGAGCCAAGACGGCATCCAGAATGGCATCGCTGATCTGGTCAGCTACCTTGTCGGGATGTCCTGGAGTAACCGATTCCGAAGTGAAGAGATGGCTCATGTTGTGCTCGCGGGGTTGGGGGTGGTGGAAGAAGGGCTGTCAGCGACAGACGGTTGCGGTGTCATTCCCAGCAAATTCGGTGCCGGAACTGTGTCGCTTCCCATCCTGGCTCCTTTATGACCTGGACTTCTGCGGTTCGCAATGCTAGAGATGTGTCTTGTATCAATGACGAGGATTCGTGGCCAGACATAGATCCGGAGACAGGTTGGTTCGATGAAAGCGGCACCGCTTCGGATTACATCCCTGGACGTCAGACCCCGGGCGTTGGTTTTTGAGGACATGGCCTCGCGCGATCTGTTGCACCAGATCCGGCGCATCGCGCCCAGTGAGGCCACAGTGCTTATTCTCGGCGAGACCGGGACAGGAAAGGAGGTCGTGGCGCGGTATGTCCATTCGCTCAGCCGGCGCGAGGGGCAGCCCTTTGTAGCTGTGAACTGCGGCGCCCTTTCGGAAACGCTGGCCGAGAGTGAACTGTTCGGCCACGAAAAGGGCGCGTTCACCGGGGCCGACGGGACGAAGACGGGATGGTTTGAGTCCGCCAACGGGGGCACGCTCTTTCTCGACGAGGTTGGCGATTTGCCGCTCAAGCTTCAGGTCAAGCTGCTGCGCGTTTTGCAGGAGCGCGAGGTGGTACGTCTGGGTTCACGGAAAGCCGTGCCCATCGACGTCCGCGTGATCACCGCCACGAACGCGAACCTGGACGAGGCCGTGGCCGCCGGGCGTTTTCGTGAGGATCTGTTCTACCGGCTGAACGTCGCCAGCCTGCGCCTGCCGGCGTTGCGCGAGCGTCCGGGCGACATCTTGCCCCTGGCGGAACACTTTCTCCGCGTGTATGCGCAGCGGGCGAGGTTGGATGAGGTGTCAATCAGCGCGGAATTTGTGCGTCGGCTGCTCGACTATTCCTGGCCGGGGAACGTGCGCGAACTGGAGAACGTGGTGCATCGAGCGATTCTCACTTGTCGGGAGGGGCGCATCGACGCCGATGACTTCCCGCTGGGCGCTGGCCGCGAGGCGGCGCTCTTGCAGGAAGCATCTGCACTCCCAGATCCTTCGACAGCGGCACTGGAACGCGCCTTGCTCGATCTCTACGAGAGCGGCGAGCCCACACTCTTCGATCGCATCGCATCGACGGTGGTCACGACCGCATTTCGCTTCTGCCATGGCAATCAGAGCGAGACGGCCCGCCTGCTCGGGATCAGTCGCAACATCTTGCGCGCCCGCCTGCTGCAGTTTGGTTTGCTGTCAGACCGTCGCGTTGATGCCTCCTCGTCTCACGCATCGACGAGTATGGTCGGTAACATCGGAGCGCCTGGCCGCGCTCGGTGCGGGGGTTCCTAGACTAGCCAGGAGCAGGCCGCTGTTGCCCGGACAGAACTTCCCTGTCATGATCAGATTTCCCAGTTCGGTGTTGAATCCTGCTGCTTCTCCTTGCTCAGCACCTTGACCTTCACATCATCGGCCAGCACCAGCGAACGCGGGGGCACGCTGTGCATGAGAAAGGCGTTGGCGCCGATCGTGCTGCCGGCCCCTACCACGGTGTCGCCGCCCACGATTGTGGCGCCAGCATAGATCGTGACGTCGTCCTCGAGGGTGGGGTGGCGCTTCTTGCCGCGCAGCTGCTGACCCGCGGCCAGCGACCGCGCCACCAGGCCCACGCCCTGATACATCTTCACGTGACTGCCGATGACTGCGGTTTCACCGACTACGGTGCCGGTACAGTGGTCGACGAAAAAGTGCGTGCCGATGTGTGCTCCCGGGTGCAGGTCCATGCCCGAGCGGGCGTGCGCCCATTCGGTCATCATGCGCGGGATTAGCGCGATGTCGTGCAGGTACAGTTCATGCGCCAAGCGCTGGGCCGCGATGGCTTCCACAAATGGATATGCGACGATGACCTCGTCCTTGCTCAACGCAGCCGGATCACCATTGAATGCGGCTTCGACGTCCGTCGCAAGTAGCTCGCGGACCCGGGGCAGGCTGGCGAGGAACTCCAACGCCAGCCTGCGTGCGGCGACGCCTAGGTCCTTGTCGGGCAGTTCGGGCGGGCGCGCATATTCCAGGCTTCGTCCTATTTCACGGGCAAGCCGGCTGGCGACCTCGTCCAGCAACTCCGAGGTAACTGAGCGAATCGCTGCGGTGGCGATGGCTGTCTCGTCGAAGAATCCAGGAAACAGCAGGCGCAGAAGGTCGCTCGTGATGCGGCCGATGGCCTGCCTCGACGGCAGGTTCTTGCCGTCGAGGTGGTTGATGCCACCAACCGATTCATAGGAACCCAGCAGGCAGTCGGTCAGCTCTGTGTTGTCCACGAAGCGGAAGTTTACCCGATGCCTTCAAACAGCACCGTGGAGATGTAGCGCTCGCCGGAATCGGGCAGCACCACCACGATGGTCTTGCCCGCGAACTCGTCGAGCTTGGCCAGGCGCAGGGCCACGCTGGTGGCGGCGCCGCTCGAGATGCCGCTCAGGATGCCTTCCTCGCGCCCCAGACGGCGGGCGATCTCGATGGCTTCCTCGTCGGTGGATTGCTCGATGCGATCCACGACGGTCAGATCCAGCGTGTCGGGTACGAAGCCGGCGCCGATGCCCTGAATCTTGTGCGGCGAGGGCTTGAGCGGCTGGCCGCTGCGGAACTGGGTCAGGATGGGGCTCTTGGCGGGTTCGACCGCCACTGAGGTGATGGCCTTCTTCTTGGTTTTCTTGATGTAGCGCGAGACTCCGGTGATGGTGCCGCCGGTACCCACGCCCGAAACCAGGACGTCGACGGCTCCGTCGGTGTCGTTCCAGATCTCGGGGCCGGTGGTCTGTTCGTGAATCAGTGGATTGGCGGGGTTCTTGAATTGCTGGGGCAGAAAGTAGCGATCGGGCTCGGCGGCTGCCGTGGCCTCGGCGCGACGGATGGCCCCCGGCATGCCCTCGGCGCCTGGGGTCAGCACCAGGTTGGCGCCAAAGGCGGCCAGCACGCGCCGTCGCTCCAGGCTCATGGTCTCGGGCATGGTCAGGGTCAGTTTGTAGCCGCGTGCTGCAGCCACGAAAGCCAGCGCGATGCCGGTGTTGCCGCTGGTGGGCTCGATGATCTCCTTGCCAGGCTTGAGCACGCCGCGCTCCTCTGCGTCACGGATCATGGCGGCGCCAATGCGGTCTTTGACCGAGTAGGCAGGGTTGCGGCCTTCGATCTTGGCCAGCACGGTAGCTTTGGTACCCGCGGCCAGGCGGTTCAACTTGATGAGGGGGCTTCGGCCGATGGACAGGGAATTGTCAGCAAAAATCGCGGGCATGGGGCTATCTCCTTTCGACGACGACGAGAACCTCCTCCGCATGGAGATTGTCCTCCGGGCGAAGAAGGCGAACAGAACCTTCCGAGAGACTGTGACCAGCTACGATGCGGACATTCGACGCGTCCACCCAGTCGAGGAGGTCCTGCAAGGTAAAGGGGTGGATGTTGTCCGAGTCGTACCAGTGATAGGGCAGACGTTCGGTCACTGGCATACGGCCGTGGGCGACCAGATCGACAATGACCCGCCAATGGGCGAAGTTAGGGAACGAAACGATGCCCTTGCGCCCGACTCGCAACACCTCGCCCAGCATCAGCCAGGGATTGGGCAGGGTTTGTAGAGTTTCCTCCAGCACGACCACGTCAAAGCTGCCGTCGGAAAACCAGCTCAGCCCCTCACTCAGATCGGCTTGCAGGACGGGCACGCCGCGCTCTGTTGCGGACAGCACCGCCTTCGCATCGATCTCCACTCCCTGGCCGCGAACCTGGCGTTCGCGCTGCAACCGTGCCAGCAATTGCCCGTCGCCGCAGCCCAGGTCCAGCACGCGGGCGCCCGGCTGAATCTCGCGGGTGATGATGTCGTCCTGCCAGCGGGGATTGGCTGCCGGTGGGGAACTTTCGCGAGCGTGCCGGGAAGCCTGGATGGAAGCCACCTCGGCGATGCGCCATTCGAACAAGCCGGCCGGCAGGCGCTCGACGTCTCGCCTGGCCACCAGGGAAGGGTCGATGCGGGGATCTTGTGCGTGGGTCATTGGCTTCTAGTGCGAGAGGAAGCTGTTCACCAAGCGCCCTACCGTGCGGGACTCGACCAGAAAAGAGTCGTGGCCGTAGGGCGAGGACACGCTGGCGTAGGTGGCCTGCTTGCCGTTCTTGAG
>Ga0182017_10001121_pt1 | contig 20973 bp, 19 predicted proteins | sample 712E3DmetaG_FD_120492 | JGI IMG/M metagenome (GOLD analysis project Ga0182017, IMG submission 120492) | Permafrost microbial communities from Stordalen Mire, Sweden - 712E3D metaG | ecosystem: Environmental > Terrestrial > Soil > Wetlands > Permafrost | place: Sweden: Stordalen | collected... | reverse complement strand
TACGCAATTCATCCAAATCACCACCCCTGACATAATTATAGGCGCTTTGCACCTGGTAAGGACTGATTATTCGTGAGTGAGGACCAAATTGATCCAGTCCGGTATCGAAAATATTCCCGGAAGTCAGTTGCTTAGCAACAAGTTCTCCGTTAACGTACAATTTAACTCCTTCGTTCTCGTCCCAGGAAAAAGCAATGTGTGTCCATTCCTGCGGACCGGGGAATTTATCCAAATAATATGAAACCCTGGTCCGTGACAAACCTATATCTGTAACGAATGCATCGAAGCCGGAACCATTATAATCAATTCTTAACCAGACCATATCCCAGCTGGAATGGTCAGCATAACCCACACGGAAGATCGGAAACGGAGTGGGCCCTACAGGATAACGTGAACGCCAGAAAAAAGAGAGCGTACCCCGCTGTGCATAGATATTTCCCGGAGCCCAATAGGTCATTAGCTGGGTATCTTCAGCCTTGAATCCAGGTCCCTGTGCCCCGTCGGGAATAATACTTACGTCCCTGAGATAGTTTGGCAAATCCTGTCCACCGGCAGCAAAGTCAGCAGTAAAACCTTTGTTTCCTGATAAGTAAAACAGAAGTCCGGATTCCCGGGAATCAGATATGCGGGTAGGCTGTCCTGCCAAAAACCCTTCCCTTGGTTCAGATGCCTGTTGTGCCATTCCGGGAATGCTGAAGATGACAGACAAGATCAGAAGGTTGAGAAGAAAGATAATGTTTCTTCGCTTTTCACATCGTATCTTCATAATAATATAGAACATGGTTTGTTGCTTATTATTAGTTATTTAATTTGACAGTTAAAATAAGATAATTTAATAATATATGATGGTACCAAACAGGAAACTTTTTATATTCAAGGGTTGCAATCCGTGTTAAAATATATAATATTTGTACTGAATTGAAAAAAATTAAATTCTTAAATAATATTTCAGGGCTTCAACTTTTCCAGTTGATGAGACCAATCACTTTTCTGATTGTCAGTGTGGTTTTCACTAAAAAGATGACTCCGGAAAAAGTTGGACAATTTGAAATGTTCATGTTTATAGCAGGAGTGATGACATTTTTCTGGGTAACTGGAATTAATCAGTCACTTTTAACTCTATATAAAAGAAACAGAACTTTCCACAAAATTGGCGAGAACGGAACTAAAAAATCACCCGAGATTTTCAATGCATTTCTTTTGCTGTGCTTTTTCAGTTTGTTCTTTTTTGCACTGGGACAGATATTAAAAACCCATTTTGCAGTTTTCCATTATTCAGGGAATGTTCCTTATCTCAATTTATTATTACTCTATGTGCTTTTTAGCAGTCCCGTATGTCTTATTGAATACATTTATCTCATAAACAACCGGGCAAATCGTATTTTCCAGTATGGCTTGATAACGTACCCATTACAGCTTATCCTTATAATTGCGCCGATACTTGCAGGGAAAGATTTTTTCTGGTCGATATGGGGATTATTAGCAGTAACAGGGATAAGATGGATATGGCTGATTATTTTACTTCGTCGTTATAGTGAAATGAAGATCTCGGTCGAATTCCTGAAGGAGCACCTATATTTTGGAATACCATTGATCGCCACAACATTTATAAGCGGTTCAGCCCAATATATTGACGGAACAATTATTTCAGCAAAAATAAATAATGATGCGATCTTTGCTATTTTCAGATATGGAGCAAAAGAGTTTCAGCTTGTCGTTATGCTTGCTACCGGACTAAGTACGGCAATGTTATCGGAGTTTTCCACGAGGGCTGAGATGAAGGAATCGATAACAAAGTTGAAAGTAAAATCCGAACGTCTTATGCATTTACTCTTTCCGGCATCGATGGTTGCAATGTTTTTTGCAAGATGGGTTTTCCCAAGGCTTTTCTCACCGGCCTATATAAGGAGCGCTGATATCTATATGATTTATTTATTGCTTGTAATACCAAGGCTCGTGTTTCCACAAACAATTGTGGTTGGAAGAAAGAAAACAAATATTGCCCTGATTGCTGCAATTATATCTCAGGCAATTAATATTCCTTTAAGTCTTGCATTGATACCAGAATATGGAACTGTGGGTGTGGCTCTTTCCACTTTTATCGTATATTGTTTAGAAAAAATCTTCCTGATATTATATGTCAAAATAAAAATGAAAATCAGTCCCTTAGATTATATTCCGGTTAAGATTTATGCTATGTATTCATTTCTGATTGGAATTCTCTTTATCCTAATTGACCATAGAATAATTGATTTTCATTAATTGACCCTGATTTTGTCCAAATGGCGATCCTGTATTGTTAATATGCAAGCCATTCTTGAGAAATATAGCTTTAAAATAAATGCTAAATTGCAAAACAAATCATTGAAACATGAAAAAGAAAGCATATTCGGAGCAACATAGAAAGGTTGTCGTTGTGGGCGCAGGATCAGTTGGGGCAACATATTGTTATGCGCTGGCACAAAGCGGGCTTGCTGATGAAATTGTATTAACAGACAGAAATGAAGATCTTATGAAGGGTCAGGTTCTTGACCTTGTTCATGGTCAGCCCTTTTTCCCTACTGTGATTATCCGATCAGGATCAGCTGACGATTATAAAGATGCCCAGGTTGTAGTAATTACTGCAGGTGCTGCACAAAAGCCCGGAGAGACAAGGTTGCAGCTGATAAAAAAGAATGCTGAAATAATCGGATCTATTGCAGAAGAAATAGCTAGACATGAATGTAAAGGTGTGATGCTTATTGTGAGTAACCCGGTTGATGTTCTTACATATGTGGCTTTAAAACGATCAGGATGGGAAAACACCAGGGTAATCGGATCAGGAACAGTTCTTGATAGTGCCAGGTTCAGGTATCTGCTCAGCAACTATTGTAATGTAGATGTCCACAACGTACATGCATATATCCTTGGTGAACATGGTGACAGTGAGTTTGCGGCATGGTCCATGACTAATGTAGCAGGTATTAATATTGACGAATATTGCCCAATATGCGGTAAATGCTCTGACTGGAAAAAACGACGCCAGCTTATTGAGCAACAGGTGAGGGAATCGGCATATCATATTATCAATTACAAGGGCTCAACACAGTTTGCTGTGGGTCTGGCACTCGTCAGGATTACAGGAGCTATACTCCGAAGTCAAAATAGTGTAATGACTGTCTCTACACTGCTTAATGGAGAGTTTGAAATTAAAGATGTGTGCCTTAGTGTGCCATGCATAGTGTCGGATGGTGGCATAATCAGGATTATTGAGAGCCCTCTTACACCGGAAGAACTCACTTCATTATCCCGATCCGGGGATGTTCTCCGAAAGGTAATTGACTCTATGTAGTCAGCTATCGGAATTGTATCAAATAACTTCGCAAATATTTTGAAAATTTTGTCGGCCGTAGCTTTAGCGAAGGCTAAGCAAATTACCACTGACCGTGTTTGCTGCTGACTTGGTTATTCAATAGATTTAATAAATTCACCAGCAGTCATGACAGGAATTTTGCTGTCTCTAAAATATTGTTGATTTCTAGTTATTAAGATATCCTGGTCGTTTTCAATTGCAGTATAATATTGAATTGCATCTTCAAAATCACGAAATTCTGAATTGAGAGCTAAATCTTCAATTTTATCATCAAGCGGCAAGACATTAACAAGAACCTTAAATTTTCTGAGAATTTTTCTTACTTCTAAATCATGGTTTTGTTTTGACAGAATGTAATGAGTGTCAGCAAGACACAAGGATGAAATTGAAAGTTTAATCTCTTTCTTATCAGCCAAAGAAAACAATTCTGCAGCTTCAGTGTAAAAAGGCATTCTATTAGCTAAAAGGTCAAGGATAATATTGGTATCTAGAAATAACTTCTTCATAAGTATTTCTTTGTAAGGTAATCTGTGTAATCCTTTCTGTAGTCATAGTCAACCGGAAGATTAATCACTCCACTAAGACTTTTTACTAAGGGCGTAATCTTAATCTTCTTTGAATCAGGCTTTGTCACAGAGTCAAGATAAGATTCAACCATTTTTGAAATACTGGTCTTTCGATTTTTTGCATATCGTTTGGCTCTGGTGATCACGTCATCGTCAAGTTTGATTGTCAATTTTGCATCCATGGTAGTTTGTTTTGTCCGTACAAATATATTAAATATGTACGTATAATTCAATTTCGAAATGAAAACAGTTGGCAGCTAATTCTATTATATACGCACAATAAGTAGTTTTACCCAATCTATTTTCTTTGAATAAATTTACCTAAAGGCTCTTTGATTTATACAAGTTAATCTTATTTGACAGATTATCTTGTTGACTGATTTTTCAGCTTGTTTACCCCGACCCTGACGGACGCAAGCTGAGAAATCAACCTGTTCCCTTTAGGGATTAAGGGTAAAAACAGATTGATTTTTCTAATCTGTCAAAGTAGCGTTAATAATTATTCCATCAAAAATCATCAAACAGATTATTCTCAAATCCTATTATCTTTTTTTGTTATCAGGGTGATTTAAGCGAACATCATTTACCGTTTTCAGGCGTAATTATTAAGTTGGCAAAATCACCATCTGAATTATTTCCGACCCATAATCCGATTTTACCGGTTTTTCTGGTATTCAGTTTCTCTATTGTCAGACTGGCTTCTGAATTGTTGTTCACAAAAACAGTCACCTTCGGATATCTTACCAATATTTTAGCATGAAACCAATCATTACCATTCGGCGAAGGAATCACGGCTTTTTCGTATTTGCCATTATATTTGTCCCGGAGTATTTCCCATGTATAATCAGGGTGTGAGACATATTGAACTGCATGAATTTTACGGGCAGGATCAGTCGATTGAAAATTAAATGGACGAAAATAGATCGCATCAAGTGTTTTGTTGTCCGATCCATGAAATGCAACGCCCACAAAACTTTGCTGATACTCATCTTTGCCCCTTATATCTAATTCAATTGTGCCATTGGAAAATTCTACTCCATTTAACCAGGCTATTCCGTCATTTCCATTTTTTGAAAACCGAATGCCCTTTTTATCATTCTCACTAAATGAACTTATTTTCCGGTTGAATACTTCAAGTTTGTTATTTTCAGTCATATTGAACAAGTCATATTTAACAGTTCTGCCTTGACCAGATCCGGACAAGATGGAAATAAATCCAAGAGTAACTGTAAAGAAAATGCGGGTAATTCTAATTGTCTTCATATTTCCAAATATCAAATTGATTTTCATATTAGCAGGAATTTATCAAGTCATTAATACGGGTTTTCTATTCGTGTCGTATGGATTCGACAGGTCTGAGGTCTGCTGCTTTTTTAGCAGGCAGGTATCCGAATGTCACTCCAACAAGGACTGAAAAACCAAATGCAATAAATACTGAATAGAGGGTGAGGTTTGTTTTAACATCCGTTGTAAATGAGATTATCAATGAAAGTGAGATTCCTAATAAAACGCCAATTATACCTCCGGTGACGCTCATTGCTACTGCTTCGGTGACAAATTGTTTCATTATGTCGGACTTACGTCCCCCGACAGCCCGTCGAATTCCAATTTCTCTTGTACGTTCAAGTACAGAAGCCAGCATGATATTCATAATACCTATACCTCCTACAATTAATGAAATTGCTGCAATAGAGGCAAGGAGAAGATTGTAGATCCTGGCTTCTTTCTCCTCCTGTTTTAACAGTTCATACGGGATAATGATGCTGAAATCGGCATTATTAAAGTGATGGCGGTTCAAAACAGTTCTTATTACAGCGGACGTTGGAACTAACCTGTCGGAACTTTCAAGTTTAACCGTGAGTTGTTTAATTTCACTTGCATAGGAATTCTCTTTGGGAATGCGTTTGTTGAATGTGGAAAGAGGAATATAAACATCGTTGTTCAGGTCCCGGGATGCCAGCTCACCAACCGTTTCCGTGAAGAGCGCCTTTGTCTGCAATAAACCAACCACCTCAAACCACTGATCCCCTAACTTGACACTCTGCCCAACCGGATTATCGTATCCAAAAAGTTCACGTGAAATACCCGCCCCAAGAACACAAACTTTAAGCTGGCGATCATATTGATCCTGGTTAATAAAAGCTCCCTTATCGACATGATAGCTAAGGATTGAAAGAATAGATGGGGTAATTCCAATTGCGGCAGCTTTAGCAGATTTGTCCGCGTATCTGGCATCGAGCTTAGCCTCAGCCTGTGGCGCTACTTCAATTACCCCCGGGACTATCTTTTTGATGGCATCTGCATCTCTCAGGGACAGACCCTGGGAGAATTTCACCCTTACTTCTTCAAGCTCAGTATCGGTAAGGTCTTTTTCACGGACAATAATGTTCCTTATCCCCAGATCCTGGTACTTGGCTATTGCCTGTCTCTTCGCTCCTTCTCCGATTGAGACCATTGCTATTACAGAGGCTGTTCCGAAAATAATTCCCAGCATGGTAAGAAATGAACGGAATTTATGATCAATGAGACCTAATGCTGCAATATTAAAATTTTCTGCAAACTGCATACTTTATATATTTTTGGGGTTAAGAATTTCATCAAATGGGACGAGCTTTTGCCCCTGTTTTACTCCACTTGTAATTATAGTGTAATTGGTATTGGCCATTCCGGTCTGAACTTCTGTTTTTCTTACTTTACGACCTCTTTTAATGAATACATAAGAGTGTCCTTTCTCTTTCAGAAGACAATTATTAGGCACAAAAAGATCTTTATCCGATTCGTAAAGAATATATTCGCAACTGACTGTCATCCCTGGTCTGAGCCGCTGATCAGATTCTTTGATCTCAACCGTTACATTAAACACCTTCTGCTGATCATGGGCGAAACATATCTTGCTGATATCTTTTATTATTCCGTTAAATGGTACCGAAGGAAGTGCATCGAGCCTGACAATTACTTTCATTCCCGGTTTGACTTTTCTGAATTCAGCTTCATTAATGTACGTTTTTGCTTTCATCCTTGAAATATCAGGAATACTTGCAATTATATATCCGGTGTATGGAGAATCCCCTATTTTCCAGTTTTGCGGATTTGTATAGTTTCTGTTGGAAGCGACCTGGAACGTTCCATCAAGAGGAGCCCTGATCAGAAACTGTTTCAATGTCTCCTTTGCACCTGTCAGTTCTGACTGGCGCTGAATTACCTTTATATGTTGAATTACACGGTCGTAATTATCCAGGATCGGTTTAAGCGCAAGATTCCGCTTTACTTTATCAAGTGCGACCATTTCCTGCTGAAACTCGAGCGCCTTAATTCTTTTCTGGACTTCCGTATCAAACTTACTGACTTCAACCTGCAGTTTTTTCAGATCGTAAGCAGATTGTTCGTTTTTCAGCTGGGCATTCAGCTCCTGTATGTTATTCTGACTCTGTACATCCTGCTTTTTAGCTGAAGCCAGTTCGTTGTCAAGCATATCTTCCCTTTCGAGAATGTACTTATAAACTGATGATGCATCGAGTTTTATAACAGAATCTCCTTTATAGACAATTTTACCATGGTCGGCCAGTCCGACTATTTTAAACTGGTATCCATATTGCCAGGCTATTCTTGGCATCATTATATAAGAGGCATTAATTGCATCCAGTTCACCGGGCTCTGTCACGGACTGTCTGAAGAAACCGGTCTTGACTGTTATATCACCAGGCCCACCGTTACTGCAGGAGTTTAATAATACGAACAAAATCAACAGATAATATATAACTCTTTCGCTCATTGCCAGTGAATTATTTCATATTTATTTTAGTTCCCGGTTTGGGTTTCTCTTCCTCTTTATTCAGGAAAGGATTGGTTAATGCCAGTTCTTCATTTTCTGTCAATCCCTCGGTAACAATTGCAAAATCTGAATTAGCTGATCCGATTTTTACATCTTTCCGTTTAAAACCGGAACCGGTTTTCACGTATACATATTCATTCGCCTGATCTTTAAAGATTGACTCAAGAGGAATATAGAGCACTCCCTGTAATTCATTAATTACTATTTTACAACTGACTGTCAGACCCGGCAGTAGATTTCCGGATTTACCCTCTATCTTTATCTGCACCGGGAAAACCTTTATCTTCGATTTGGAATCTTTGTTTTGGGCGAGGTTAGCTATTGTCATTACTTTGCCCGAATAGGTAGTATCGGAATATGCATCAGGTTTTAATTCAACTCTCAAACCGAGAGAAATTTTCGCAATATCAACTTCATTAATTTTTGTTTCCGCCATCATTTCACTCAGATCAGGAAGCTCAATTAAGATAGATCCGGAATATGGCTGATCGCCAGCCTGCCATTTTTGCCCTGTATAAAAGTTGTCTTTCAGAATAGCAATTCCAGGGCTTGGGCTGATCACAAACAGGTTTTTGGCAGTATTATTGGCATCATCAAGCGCAGTTGTTAATTGTTTTATGCTTAAGGTTTTCTGGAAGATATCTTCCTGTTGAATTTTCTTTTTGTTTTCTATCTGTTCTTTTGCCCGTTCAAGAGCAATGTTTGCTGTCTCCAACTTAAGGTGGAGCTCCTTCTTTGTAACCTCCGGTTCGTAAAGCTCCTGATCGAGGTTGATTTTCGAAATTTCCTGGGAAATACGAGAACTTTCCAGATCAGATTCAAGATCCTCTATTTCCGACTGTTGTGTTGCTTTTAATTTCTCAAATTCAGCATTGGCAATTTCAAGTTGCTGCTGTGATGTTATAATAGCTTTTTTCAGGTCAGAAGGATCGAAAACGATAACTGTGTCACCTTTTTCCACTTCTTTACCATCGCTGACAATGCTGGTAATTTTTAAGTTACCGTAACGGTAGGAAATATTGGGTGCAGTTATAGATATAGAATTGACGGCACGAACAGTTCCCTGTTCTGTCACCTCTTCTGAAAAGGTACCCTTTCTAACCAGTACGGTTTGTACTTCCTGAACTACTTTTCCTTTGCATCCAATGAGTACTGACAAGCAGAGAAAAACAATAGTTTTATTCATAATTATATCTTTATAAAAAAAATTTACGATTTATATTTATCAAAATGATGATTCTTTACTAACTGTTTTTATTGATACTGAATCTTTTTTATCCGAACCTTTATTGCCGGTTTTTTCCGGTTTTATTTTTCTTTCCTCTTTAATCATATTATGTGATGGCATAGTGAGAGCTATTGTTTCGTTTCCTGTTAGCCCCTTTGAGACAATACTGAACGAACTGTTTGATGTCCCGGTTTCGACTGTTACAGGTATGAATTTTTTGCCCTGGGCAACATAAACAATTTTTAAACTGTCTTTCTCGAAAATAGATGCTACCGGCACCACAATTGTGTCTTTCACCTGATCGATTATTATCCTGCACAGAGCGCTTAAACCTGGTTTCATTCTGGAATGGCAACTATCGACACTGATAACCACCTCATATGTTTTAATTGCAGTTCTAATCTGAGAATTTGCTCTCTGAAGCGACTTTCTTTTTATCTTCCCAGTCGTATGCAGGTCAGAAGCAGATTCAACATTGATTAACACCTTTTGACCATTTTGAATTTTTTTATAATCAGACTCGGAAACCTCTACTGTAATCTGCATCGTTTTCATATCAGGTATCTGGAGAACCGACATATTACTCAATGTACTGCTCCCTTCTTCAATATCTCCGAACATAAATGCTCCACCTTCCAGACGATAATTCTGCACATGCATAACTATACCATCGACAGGAGAAGCAATCTTCAGGGAATTAAACTGCTTCTGAAACATCTGAAGACGGTTTTTCTGCATCATTATGCGTGATGACATTTTTATAAGCTCCGAATTATTGATTCGCTTTTGTGCTGTGAGTTTTTTCTGAAGTTTGTTTTTCTCAATATTTGCTTTCTCCATTTCAAGAGCAATCAGTTTTTTATCCACCGGTGTCGCAAATTTCATTTTTAACGAGTCCAGCATAGATATGGCAGTCTCGGCTTTATTCGTTTCAACCTGTGCGTTTAACAATGAAAGTTGCATGGCATTGTCTGCCGTAAGTTTTTTAAGATCACCTTCCATATTTTCCAGGTCAACCTTGTACGATTCAATCATATCTGAAAGTTCAGGTACATTAAAGACACAGATAGTGTCGCCTTTCTTTACATGAGTTCCGTCTTTTACCAGATGAGTCAACTGCAAAAGATTAGTAATGGGAGTTACAGGTGCCAGAATGGTGAAATTGTTTACAGCCTGTACCGTCCCCAGCGCATCAAGGGTCTCAATATAATCCCTACGCTTAAGATCATAGGTGATAAGATTCGATTTGTCCTTTCTGCAAGCCGGAACGAGCAGTAAGAAAAATAAAAACAGGACAATCATTTGCTTCATGCAAAAAATGGTTGGATAGGATTCTGTTTAAAGTCTTTACAACGGTTTTAATCAGCCTTTTATTTCAGGAAGAGGCGAATTAAAATATATTGTTTGTCAAATAATTATTAAATATATAACGAATTAATTAGTTGTACAATAAAGATGTTAATTATTTTTGATGTTTTTCAGGATTATAAGGAGTGATCTTCTCTTTTACTCTCAGGTCTTTTCCATTTTCGTCCTTTAAGAGTTCGACTCTTGTTTGATACAAGTGGCTATTACGCCTGGTGCCTACCCCGTTTAATATTTAAGATAAACATTATTTAATAAATATCTTCGGCATGTTATTGTATCTATGATTTCCTTCAACCTCCCATTTCGGAATAGAACCCAACGTACCACAGTACTTTTATCCGCAAAAGCTTTAGTTTTGATTGTTGACTTAACTTTTCCACCAATCCAGTATAATTGATTATCAGACATCAGTCCATAGTTGTCGATTTTATATGGATATAAAGTTCTCCCGTCAACTCCATTCGACTTCCAGGACAAACAGAGAGTATCACAAGCAGGCGTTTGGCTTTTTCTATATATTTTTATTGTAAAATCCACTAATTTGCTTAAGGAAAAGGATAGATACTGTGCATTTTTTTTAAGGTCGATCAGAGCTATTTCTTTGGCCATAAACGCATAGTCTGAATCACCGACAAAACAAAAATTATAGTAATAAGCATTTTTTACTTTTCTCAATAAATATGTGAAATACCCTGTACTGTCAGTAGAGAATTGGCCGGCATTGACTGGGACTAATTTATTACTACTATCTACTAATCCCTGGACAATTATGTCTCTCCAGGGTAGTTTCTCTTTTGAGCTTTCATCTACAACTTTCCCTTTTATTTTTAGGATGCCTTCAGTTTTAAGACATCCTGTTAAAAGTAACCCAAAAGTTAGAGTTATGTAAATAAAAAACTTCAAAAGAAATAAATATTAATGTTTTGCATCTTGAATGAAAGGACGGGTTGAACCGGGCCCCGCTTTGCGGAATGAGTTCGACGAAACCAAAAAGTTAAATTGAAAAGTTCTTTCATTAGTTTACCTCCTACCGACTACTGACTTCTGTCTTGTCCTTCAGGTACGCTTTCGCCCCGTCAGTCACAAAAGCATTTATCTAATAATACATTGAATTACAAATTATTTTTAATGCTCTTAACTTTCCTTCACCCTTCAGAAATCATATTAAAATTAAACAAAATTATTAACATCGTCACAGTTTTAAAAAAATATGACTTATGGGAACCAATAATAAGACTGAAATATTTTGGGGTGAGTTCCTGATACCAAAATGAGGAAATAATTGATTATCTTGTTCTATAAAAAAATTTATAACTCTTTTCTGAAACACATCAGCTATTAATTATGGTTATATATTCAAAGAAAGCTCAGGACAAAATTGAAACAGTAATGCGTGAATTTAAACTTGGGGAATTAGAATCTGGCAAGGGTGGTAAAGGTGGAATAGTAAAAAGTCGAAAGCAAGCTATTGCAATTGGGATAAGTGAAGCCCGACGAGAAGGAGACAAAGTTCCAAAGAAAAAAGGTTAATCAGACATTATACTTCAGGTACTCCCATACCACATTGAAAAGTATGAATGAATTGAACTTTACAAAATGAATGAAATTCTCGATACCCAGTTGATGCATCCCCGTGATCAGATAACAATGATTATCAGCCGGATCTACAAAAGGGGAATGACAACCACATCAGGTGGTAATATTTCGATGATTGATGAAAATGGCGACATTTGGGTTACACCGTCAGCAGTTGATAAAGGATCGCTGAGGCCAAGTGATATAATTTGTGTCAAATCAGATGGTACAATTATTGGACGGCACAAACCCTCTTCCGAGTTTCCTTTTCATAAAGCAATTTATGAAATGCGTCATGATATTAAGGCAATTATTCATGCTCATCCACCTGCTTTGGTATCATTTAGTATTGTTCACGAAATACCGGACACAAATATTATAAGTCAGGCTAAATATATCTGCGGCCCGATAGGTTATGCCACTTATGAACTTCCCGGGAGTGATTTACTGGGAAAAAGAATTGCAGCAGAGTTTAAAAAAGGATTCATGGCAATTATTATGGAAAATCATGGAACAGTATTGGGGGGCAGTGATTTGCTTGATGCCTTTCAACGGTTCGAAACGCTTGAATTTTCTGCAAGAACAATTCTCTATGGTAAAACTATTGGTACACCACAATATCTTACTAACGAGCAAATTGATGATTTTGAAGCTCAGATACCCGGCTTACTGCCTGAGATGAAAAGTGTTAGTTATCCTTCAGATGAAAGAGAAAAGCGTACCAGTATCTGCAAAATTGTACACCGTGCCTGCGATCAGGGTCTCATGATCAGCACATATGGAACAGTTTCAGTACGCTGGCGCGATAATGACTTCCTTATCACACCAACCAATGTTCCGCGTTGGAATCTTCAGATAGGTGATATTGTACAAATAAAAGACGGAAAGCGGGAACCCGGAAAAATTCCGAGTCGGGCAACATGGTTGCATCAGGAGATTTACAGGAAAAATCCTGATATCAATTCTATTATTCTTACTCAATCACCTTACCTGATGGCCTTCGGAGTGACAAAAACCATTTTAAATGTCAGGACCATTCCTGAGAGCTGGATCTTTCTGCAGGATATTCCTTCCCTGGCTTTTGGAGCGCACTTTATGGGACGAAAGGACATACCTGATTTGATATCCCTGGGTACGCCATCTATAATTATTCAAAACGATTCAGTATTGATCACAGGTGATAAATTACTTCAGACCTTCGATCGTCTGGAGGTGGCCGAATTTAGTGCTAAATCGCTTGTAATGGCTAAACCAATTGGTGAATTGCTGCCTATAAGCGACAAACAAGTAGCGGAATTAAGAAAGGTCTTTCTTAAAAAATAGGACATCTTGTCTTAAAATCAATTGTCCGTAGCAAAACATAGAACCTCAGTTGATTGCTTATTTCAGGTAGCGTCTGAATTAATCAAGCTTGTTTAAAACTAAAGAGAATATTTGAGGCTGACTTCACCATTGTGGTTTCACATCTGAAATGATACCATCCGCTCTTGTTGCCTGGACCAGCGATCCTTCATCCACTTGTATGCAAAAATATGATAGTGGCTCAGATTCATCAGCTTTAAGTGCCCTGACACAGACTGGCGAAACCCGGACACTGCTTCCCTCTCTTACCGGAATAATTGCCCCATCCAGCCAGAAAAAACCTTTTCCCGCAGTGAACAAGTATATTTCCTCATTCCTTTTGTGAGAATGAGCGAAAGCACTTGCTTTACCTGCGGGCAAACGGTTGGCTGAAATCTCAGCGCCCGTGAGTGAAAGTGTATCCCTTAATATTACACGTGTAATATTCTCCATCGGACCAATTTCTGTTAGGCTGTAATTCTTTTGATTTTCCATATTGAATCAAATTATTAGTTAAACAGAAGCTTAAAATTTAAATAAATCATGATCAAAATTATAAAAATCGCACAGAGAAAGTAGCAACCTCCAACAAGGAAGCAAGTAATAAAACTATTCCAGCATTTTTTTAATTTTTCGCAGGGCGCCTGGTCTGTTGATAAGGTAAACACCTGCAAGGATAAACAGTACAGAAATGAACATTGCAGGTGCCAGGTGCTCATTATCTGAAATTCCCCACAGGGTTGCCACAATTGGTATGAAATATGCCACGACTGAGGCAATTACCGGTGAAGTATCCCTTACAAGAAAATAATAAATTGCATTGGCAAAGGCGCTTCCGACAACCGAAAGGATTGCTATATAGCCGAAGTTAAGAAACCAGTGAGGTGTTAAAAATATAGAATGTATATCTGTACCCAGAAGCAGAGCCAGTGCGAAGGGACTCACAATAAAGAAGGAAAGAGAGGTAATCTCCAGGCCATTCAATCCTTCCACTTTGCTGACCTCATTATTGCTGAATCCGTTCATAAGTGTGGCAAGCACCACAAAAAGACCATAATAATTAAAAGTCAATGAGCCGCTATAAAGCAGACCTGCTGCTCCTGCAAACCCAAGAAACACTCCGGCGATCTGCGACCTTACAGCTTTTCTTTTATAGAATACAATGCCTATTACCAGAGTAAATACAGAACTTAGTGAGTTCAGCATACCGGTAAGAGAACTGTCTATTTTTGTCTCGGCAAGGGGATAAAGGAAAGCAGGAATTCCGCTTCCCAGGAAACCTATTATGAGAATAGAAAGGAAATTTTTCTTATTGAATTTTGGAAGACTGCGCAGTGCGACAGGCAAAAGGCATAAAAATGAAATAAGTATTCTGAGGGAAGCCAGCTGATAAGCTGAAAAGGATCGCAGCCCTTTTTTCATCAGGATATAACTGGTGCCCCATATCAGGGATAAAAGAGCAACAGCCAGCCAATGCCATATTTTACTGTTTTTATTCATAACAAGGAAGCTGCAAAAGTAATAAAAGAAACATAATGATTCTGACCGGCAGAATTTGATCAAAAAGTCTTGTAAGGACAACACTCTATAATCCTTTATAATTATACTTATTATGCCAGGCTTTTAATATATTTGGAGACTCTATGATAAATAACCAACAGACAATATAAACTTTAACAAACATTGAACGAACTCACACAATTATGAAACGTTTGAATCTTGTTATTATGTTCCTGCTTTTGATCGAGGCTGCCAATGCCCAAAAGATTATGGGTTTTTCGGATATCAATGCAGCAAATCAAAGTAGCTGGGAAAAACAGTTTGACGCACAACTTAATATAAAAAACGTGGACACCTGGATGCAGTTTCTTACCTCCCATCCGCATCATGTGGGCAGCCAGAAGGACAAAGCTAATGCAGAATACATATCGAGCTTATTTACCCAATGGGGCTATCAAACCGAGATTGCATCTTACTACGTCCTGTTTCCGACACCTAAGACAAGATCGCTGGAACTCATAGGCAACAAACCTTTTAAAGCAAAACTGGAAGAACCAACTTTGAATGAAGATAAAACTTCCGGGCAAAAAACTGAACAGCTACCTACTTATAATGCCTATTCAGCCGATGGTGATGTAACTGCTGAATTGGTTTTTGTTAATCGTGGTATTCCTTCAGATTATGAAGAACTGGAAAGAATGGGAATAGATGTCAGGGGCAAAATAGTGATAGCCAGATATGGCGGATCCTGGAGAGGGATTAAACCGAAAGTAGCATATGAACATGGTGCTATTGGCTGCATTATTTATTCCGACCCTGAAGATGATGGATATGCACAGGGAGATGTGTATCCTGAAGGAGCTTTTCGTCCCAAGGGTGGAGTTCAGAGGGGTTCAGTGATGGATATGCCTGTTTATCCGGGAGATCCTCTTACCCCGGGAGTGGCAGCTACTAAAGATGCAAAACGTCTGAACAGAAGTGACGCGGTTACTATCATGAAAATTCCTGTTATTCCGATCTCCTGGGAGGATGCATTACCGTTATTGCAATCACTGGGCGGTCAAGTTGTGCCGGCATCATGGAGAGGTGCATTACCGATCACATATCATGTTGGTCCAGGTAAAGACAAAGTGCATCTGAAACTGCAATTTAACTGGGATATTGTACAATTGTATAATGTGATAGCTAAATTGCCCGGCAGTGAATTGCCTGATGAATGGATTATCCGTGGGAACCACCATGATGCATGGGTAAACGGAGCTGCTGATCCTATCAGTGGGACAGTTTCAGAAATGGAAGAGGCAAGAGCCATTGGCGAACTGGTAAAAAAGGGATTTAAGCTAAAACGAACACTGGTTTACTGTGCCTGGGATGGCGAAGAGCCAAGCCTCCTGGGGTCAACAGAATGGACAGAAGATCATCAGGCTGAGTTAAGAGAAAAAGCAGTTTTTTATTTAAATACGGATGCTAACTCACGTGGTTTTATTAATGCCTCGGGGTCACATTCATTAGAGCCATTTTTTAATGAAATCGCCAATGATGTTATTGATCCGCAAACCGGTGTAAGTATAAAAGAAAGAAAATATGCTCTCACCATTGTAACTGCTGATAAATCAACCAGTGCTAAATTGATCGGGAATAAAAATATTAAACTGGGTGCTTTGGGTGCAGGCTCAGATTGGTCAGGTTTTCTTCAGTTTTTAGGTATTGCTTCAATGAATCTTAGTTTTAGTGGAGAAGGGCAAGGTGGAGAATACCATTCTATTTATGATTCATATGATCATTTTGTGAAATTTACAGATCCCGGATTTCAATATGAAGTCGCTCTGGCAAAAACCTGCGGCAGGGCTATGATGAGAATGGCCAATGCTGATGTTTTACCATTTGACATCAATAGTTTCTATAAAACAGTTGCCGGCTATGTTGGGGAATTAAAAGTACTGCTTGATAATACTAGAACAGCAACAGAACTGGAAAATAATATGATCCGGGATAAATTATATGATCTTGCAACAGATCCAAAAAATAATTTTCAGTCACCAAAAATGAAGGATGTTGTACCTTATCTTAATTTCAGCGACCTGGAAAATGCAGTGATACAGCTTAAAGAAGCTGCTGAAGAATTTCAGAGACAATATAACAGAGCTATCCAATTGCCTGTTGACAAACGAAATGAGCTTAATGAAATTTTATATAAAGTAGAAAGAAGTTTAATCAACGATAATGGATTGCCAAGGAGACCATGGTATAAACACCAGATCTATGCGCCAGGTTACTATACCGGTTACGGAGTAAAAACATTGCCGGGTATTCGGGAAGCTATAGAACAAAGAAACTGGAAAGAGGCCCAGGAAAATATTGTAATAGTTTCAAAAACTCTGGAAGCTTATACTTTACAGGTGCAGCATGCGATTAATCTTTTTTAATAACGAGTCTGTCGCCGGAATCATCCATCTCCATAAAAACCGGCTTGCGATGCGGTCTGTCATCTTTGGGATCAACATAGTGCATACTGAGCATCAGCTTACCATCAAATGTGTGGAATAGCATTCCGTGCCCCCCATTGTCCAGGAACAACAGTTCTTTATCCTGAATCCATGGACCTTTGAGCTTACCCGAATTCGAATAGGCTGCCATCAGAACATAGTTACGGCCTTTCCAGCTTGACCAGATCATACCTAGCTTTCCTTTTTGCGTTTTGAAAAGGAAACAACCGTCGGTGACATAAGATGTCCGTGGATCAGGCTGAGATTCAGTAATAAAGGGTGCCTCAAAGCCGGTGAAAAGGGTGAACGGTGCCTTGTCAGGAACGCCCAGGTCTTTCGGCAGGCGAACCGCCTCTATGGTCCCGTTCATGATCTGTGTCCATTCATGACAAAAAACCAGGTATGGTACCCCGTCTTCAACCCAGAATGTACCATCGAGACAAGGCCAATCGTGTGGAGTATGAGGATTATTGTGTGTAAAATCCCTGAACGGGCCCCTCGGTGATTCAGCAACATAGATTTGTGTTGCCCTGTGAGGATAGTTGTTGCCCAGAATATTTTTTCCTATTGGTTTTCCGTCGTCAGATGTCGTAAACAGATAGTATTTCCCTTTATATTTATGAACCTCTGCTGCCCAGCAGGGCGCATTCGGACCAGCCCAATGATCAGCCGGGAACTGAAAAACTATAAATCGGTCAGTCCAGTTTTTCAGATCTTTGCTGGCACGACACATGACAGTTCCGTTGCCGCCTGAACCATACATATAATATGTACTATCACTCTTGTCAGCAAAGATGAAAGGGTCACTAAGTGAAATGTTATTAAGAGGAACCTTGTATTCATCTGTAACGCTTTGTGCCCAACTATGAATTGTCAGGATGAAAAACATTAGAGGAAGTAGTAAAAGATTTTGTTTCACTGGTTAAATTTATTATGTTACGTTTTATCCAATGTAGTTCCAGCGGAAGTCCGATTTTTCATTACTAAAAAACATGACTCAGATTCACTTGATCAGATCGTAACTAAACATGACAAGTTTGATTACATCTTCGCTGTTTTCAAATTTGAAACGCGGATGTCCTTTAATAAATTTCTTAATCTCCCCTTCTTTGCCTGGAAATATCTTTAGAAACTGCCGTTCATTTGTGAAACTAAACTTGTTGTTATTAAAACTTATCCAGTAGATAGTCGAAGGTTCTACAATCAATTCTTCAGGCAATTTCTTGTTATAGATGGAATTCCCGCTGTTCCCAAAGTCAACCCTCTCCAGGTAGGTCGAGGAAGAGACCTGGGATGTACCACCATAAGCAGCAGGCTTTCCGGGGTCCTGTATTTTACCTTTATGCTGAATATAAAGATTAACAGGACCTTTCAGTATCACTTCATGAAAGGCGTTTCCGACCGGAACGAATTTCATACTATTCATAATAATTGTATCTACATTCTGCTGGTTAAGAAGGTCATAAACCTGATTTTTCTGAAGAAAAACCATTTTCTCCGTAATAACATTGTAGTTCATCATCAATGTGAGATCTTTACCTGCATCCATCTTTACAATACTTTTTGAAAATGCAGGCAAAAGGAATTGAGGAAGATTATCCAACTGTTCAGACTGAGCCATGAGTTGTAAAGCAATAGACATCAGTGTGATACTCAGAATCACCTTAATTCTGATATTATCTGATTTAATTTGTTTCATTTTATGTTAAATTTTGAAAGTGATTATTTTGTAAGTTATAATATTTATTTAAAATGATGTCTCATTTATTTCTTTTTAACAGGAAAATAAATACCGCAATAGACACCAAGATTATAACCTGAAATATGATCGACATAACCCATGTTCCACTCTGCATAAGGAGCAAGGATGAACCTCCCGAAATATTTATTGATTTGTAACCCCAGAGCGGAACTCAGTTGTTCACCTTTGACATTAGGATCAGAATAACTGCCATGTTCGTAAGCATATTTATACCGTAACAAGCTTACATAAGGTGAAATATCCAGATCGGCTTTCACTGGAATATGATAAGAAAAATGTTCAAACGAAAGGGCAATTGCAGCTACATAAAAAAGAAATTCAGCGAACGAATCGCTGTTGATATCAGAACCGGTTCCTAAAGTTAAAAACATCAATGGTATTCCGATTATCCCCGGGCCGGTATGAAAATAATCCCGTCCAAAAACCAGATCTGCATCGACACTAAATCTATTATCTAAAAACATTTGAAACTTTAGTCCTCCGGCTATCTGCACGCCATTCGGGGTATTACAAAGAAAGTTCAGTGGAGATGCGGACAGAATTATATCACCAGTCTGATGTTGATTCAGAGTAACTTCAGGTTTATAATACTCAAATTGTGAGAAACCTGTAAAGCAAGAATATGCAATAAAGAAAAATATTACTGACAATTTCCTTCTCATCATATTTCTATTATGCATTAGGCTTCGTCAAGTAAAAAAAGTCTTTAAGAAATAGCCAAACAATTAATTCATTCATAAAAATAATAAAATTCCGGTACTGAAACAAAGAATCTCATCTTTCCTAATCTAAGTTATTGACTTGTATATAATTAATTCTTAACTTTCGGGATGGTTATCCAAAACAATAAAAAACCAATAATTAAAGCTATGAAAACATTAAAATGGATCGGATGGGTTTCATTAGCCATCGCAGCTTTGATAATCCTGATTGCAGGGATTTCTTTGATCACTGAAAAACCAATATTTGGAATTAAGCACGCTGTAAATTGCTTTCATGCTGCCAGTACATTTATTCTTTTTACGATTGCACTGTTTATTTTCGTTTACAAGTGTAATTGTAATAAGGAATAGTGAAGTTTATTATTTGATTGGATTATTGCATTACTGCCTTTTTCACCTATTTTTGAAATCCGTATTATTCGTTTTGGAATATCTTTATAAGATTTCAGTATGTAATTGGATTTTAATTTACAGGTGAAGGATGGATGCAGAAATTACTATTATTGGAGCTGGTGTAGTAGGGCTGGCCATCGCTGAAAATGTATCTGAAGATTATTCAGATATTTTCCTGATCGAAAAACATACAACATTCGGGCAGGAGACAAGCAGCCGGAGCAGTGAAGTAATTCATGCCGGAATTTATTATCCGAAAGGCAGCTTTAAAGCAAAACTATGTGTGGAGGGGAAATGGCTTCTTTATGATTATTGTAAAAAGTACGATATTCCATTCAATAATTGTGGAAAATTGATTGTCGCGACCTCTTCTGATGAAATAGCAATTATTGAAGGCATAAAACAAACAGCTTCCAATAATGGAGTTAATCTGGAAGTATTGGATAAAGCAGAAATCCAGGAAATTGAGCCCAATATTTTTGCTTTAAAAGCCTTATTCTCTCCTTCAACAGGCATTGTTGATTCTCACTCCCTGATGAAACAATATGAGACTAACTCACTTAATAACGGGGGACAGATTGTTTATGGAAGTGAAGTTACAGGAATAAATAGGATAGATAATGGTTATGAGGTCACACTGTTCGATTCTGACAGGACCCCATATTCTTTCACTTCCAGAATCATTATCAATTCTGCAGGACTGACTTCAGATAAAATCTCTGAAATGGCCGGAATAAAAGATGACTCACTTAAAATCCGCTTTTGTAAAGGAGAATATTTCAGACTGAATCCTCCAAAAAACAAGCTGATAAAGAGATTAATTTACCCAGTCCCTTTACATAATCTTG
>Ga0182017_10001114_pt1 | contig 21051 bp, 16 predicted proteins | sample 712E3DmetaG_FD_120492 | JGI IMG/M metagenome (GOLD analysis project Ga0182017, IMG submission 120492) | Permafrost microbial communities from Stordalen Mire, Sweden - 712E3D metaG | ecosystem: Environmental > Terrestrial > Soil > Wetlands > Permafrost | place: Sweden: Stordalen | collected... | reverse complement strand
GCCGCATCGAAGAGATCAACGGACATGGGATTGTCGATGGTCCAGCGCGAATCCTGGCCGAGAGCATCACGGGCGCCGGGTGCAAGGCGAATACGCTTGGCTTCTTCCAGAAAGGCCAATTCGAGAAGGCTGACAGGCGAAATGTAGAGGCCGCTCGCGCGTGCCAGCGTTCGACCGCGCGCGTGTCCGGTGTACACCCAGAGAAGGGCGTTGGTGTCGAGGAGGATCACGCCTTGGCCCGCGGCCTGAAGGACAAACCAGCCCTCCCGTAGCGCCAGGTCCAGTCCCCATTCGCAACCGCCGGATCCAGGATCTCGATGACGGGCCTTGCTGTCCGAGGTGCTCGATGCTTTTCATCCAAGACGAGGCGGAAGTGCAACTTGCCGCGTTCAATCGTGACCGACTGGCCACCAGCAGCCTGATCCAAGACGCGTGCGAAGTTTTGCCGCGCCTGCGAGGCAGTGAAACGTGCCATGTGTACATTGTACAACGCTGTTGCGGGAAGCGGCAAGGACATCTGCAAGGAACATCTGCAAGGAAGGCGACGAGATGCTGGTCAAGATAATCGGCATCGACCGCGCATCCGGCAAGGTGCGCCTCTCGCGCCGGGAAGCCCTGGACAAGACGCCGGACGCGGTTCACAACCTGAAGGCGGGATTCTCGACGTAGGAAGAAGTTAGCTTTTTCACCAGAGAGAGCACAGAGGCCACAGAGGCCGGAGGGGAAGGGGTTCGGATCGGCCGGGCGTCGACTGGCGAACGCCCGCGCGCGGTACCCGGTTCACGAGACAGCCAGGCCCACCGGCAGCAGATCGTTGGCAGTCAGAGGCTGCGGCATGTGCGCCATGAAACGTAGCCTATCGGGTGACAGGCGGCCGAGCCAGGCGTCACCGCGTGTTCGCCGTCCGCCTTGACACCGTTTCGACGCTGTTGCGCTTCGAGGCTTCGCAAGGGCAGCGTCTGTACGAGGCGCGGGTGGGCGCCTTTGCAGACTTCGTGGCGCGCGCCCTGGTCGAGCACGAGGATCTGCGCCCGATTCTGCTTCGCTGTGCCGCCGGGATGTTTCGCCACCTGAAGGCCGCCCATGACCAGGCTTGAGCTGGGGCCGGTCACCACGCGGTCGCAGGCTTGGCGAGCGCGAGCAGGCCGTAGCCAGGGCCTTCGACGACGGACTTGCCGAAAGTCGTGAGATCGGCGCTGGAGTTGTAGTCGCCGTTGAGCGAGAGCGCGAACCAATCGTCGCCCGCGCTGGGATTGTCGTCCCAGGCCCAGGCCAACCAGCCGAGGTTACGTGCTTCGGCGGCCTGGATGATGGCCTGGGGTGTGATGTTGGTCGGGGAAGGCCCGATGTTTCGCCCAGGGCCGAACTCACCGATGATCACCGGAAGGCCCGTCGCCACCAGTGCGTCGAACCCGGCGATGAGGCCCTGCTGCCAGCTCTGCTTCTGGGCGTCTAGGCCCCAGTTGCCGTAGATGTGCTGGTCGAAGATGACATTCTTCTGTGGGTCCGCGTCGAATACGGCCTGTGCGTACTTCGCCAGGTCGGCGTTGTCCTGTCCGCAGCCTCCCGAGTCGACGGAGATGGTGCAGGTGTACCCGGCGGTACGCAGGCGCTGGATGGCGGTGACGTATGAGTCGCGCCAAACGGTGCTGTCGCTGGGGCCCCACTCGTTGGCGATGTTGAGGATCATGTACTTGTCCAGCGCCTTGTAGGTGGACACCTGAGCGACCCAGCGGTCGACGATGGTGGTGAGGGTCGCCGTACTCTCGTCACAGGTTCCCTCCCAGTTGCCTGGCATGGGAACGATGTGATTGTTGATCATGTCTTGCTGCATGACCTGGACGTTGCGGGTCATGGTGCTGCCCCATTCCCCGTTGAAGAAAAGCACCGTGCGCTCCGTGTTGGCGTGCGTCTTCGGGATTCCTGGCGCATCCATGTCGTAGTGGTTCCGGTCGACGCCCCGGATCCTGAACTCCACGCCGTTGGCGTCGTAGAGCTTTCCGTTCAGCACGAAAAATCCCGTTCCCATGTTGTAGCTGGGACGGGTCGCGCTTCCCGTTGTCCCGCCCGAGCCCTGCGCCCCGCCGCTGCCGGTCGTCGCTCCGCCCGTGCTTTGTGTGCCGCCTGTGCCCGTCGCACCGCCCGTGCCAGTACGCCCGCCTGTGCCCGTCGCACCGCCCGTGCCAGAGCGCCCAGCCGTGCCCTGTCCTCCGGAGCCTTGCGTTCCTCCGCTGGCCGACGTTGCACCACCTGAACCTGCGCGTCCACCAGTGCCGGCGGTTGTGCCACCTGAAGCCGTCGCACCGCCCGCGCCTTGTGTGCCGCCTGCGCCCGTCGTGCCGCCCGCGCCATTACGCCCAGCCGTGCCCTGTCCTCCGGAGCCCTGGGTTCCACCGCTGGCCGACGTTGCACCACCTGAAGCCGTTACACCACCGCTGCCCATTGTCGCGCCACCTGAAGCCGTCGCACCACCGCCGCCAGTTGTCGCGCCACCTGAAGCGGTCGCACCGCCGCTGCCAGGCGAGCCGCCGCTGCCTGTGGTGCCGCCCGGGTTCTGGACGCCACCAGTGTCAGGTGCGCCACCAGGTCCTTGCTTGCCACCCGACTCATTCGTGCCGCCCGACCCTGCGGTGGTGCCCCCCAATCCCGAAACACCACCGCCCCCGCCAGAACTACAACCCAGGACCAGGCACAAACCAATCAGCGTGGCCGAACGGGACGTCTTTGCTGCGATCATTCTGTCTCCTCGTCTGCCGGTGTCCGTTGAGCAGGAACTGCATCTACGGGTGAGCGGCCAGCCAATTGAGCACGCCTTGGTACTTTGGCGCCTTGGTATTGCTATCGCCGGTCGCCATCTTCAGCCCCCAGCAATTGCCGACATGCGTGTACTGCATGAACGGGCCCAACAGTCCCGCCGACATCATGGAGTTCAAATATGTGACATACAAGTTGGTCATCGCCGGATCGGTAGCGACCGCGGTGCAACTGGTCGCCGCGTACGAGTCCTGCCCTCCCTCGTAACTAATCAGGGGAATGCCCGTGCCCTTCAAACACGCGACGTGATTCTGCACCAGCGTCGCTTCATCCGGGATATCACTGGCGAGCGCGGTGGTGTCTGTGCCTCCGAAGTACGGCGCAATCGCGTAAGCGTTGATGGTTTCGCTCTGTGGGTTGACTGTCTTGTCGGCCAGCGACTGCAGATGCCATGCGCAGACCGGCGCCGGATTGCTCGCATCGCCCGTGTAGCCGGCCTGGCCTGAGAGGACTTTGACCAGGCGTGGGCTGTTCTTGCCGAACACAGCCTCGAAACCCTGGAAGATCTGCACCGCGCGGTACACATACCAGGCCCACCCTTTGTACCACTGATTCATGCCGGGCATGTTCGCCGCCACGCCTTGGTTGTCGGCGTAGGTCGCTTGCGGGAACCCGCCGTTCCACACTTCGTTCGAGTACTCGATGTAGATGCGCAGACTTGGATCCAATTTCTGCTGAATCAATTGCGCGAGCTTGGTCACGTGGTCATCGTCGGCAAGCGTGGGAACGTTGATCCAGTAGTCGACGTGAGCGCGGTTGCACAGATCAATCTGCCATTCGTAGGCCACGCCGCGATCTCCCGGCGCCACGTTGGGCTGGGCGCGCGCTGCCCAACTGCCAGCGACTTGGTCGTTGGTTCTGTTCCAGTCCATGAACCGCAGAACGTGTGCATAGGGCGCAAGGTCGGTCAGCAGCGTGGGGTTCCATGGGTTGGTTGTCGTTGCCCAGTTGACGTTGCTGGAGAAGAAGTCGCTCGCTGGTTCCCATCCCTCGTTCCAAAAGTTCGCGCCGATGAAGAACTTGCTGCCGGGAGCGGGGTTGACAAGATCGCCCGTGGAGGTCGAGCCGCCGGTGCTTGACGAGCCGCCGGTGCCTAGCGTGCCGCCCGTGGAGGTCGAGCCGCCGGTGCCTGGCGTGCCGCCGGTGCCCTGCACACCTCCCGAGCCGGTACGCCCGCCCGTGACTTGTCCCCCGGACCCTTGCGTTCCCCCGCTGGCCAACGTGGTGCCACCTGAGCCTGTGCGTCCGCCACTGCTAATCGTCGCGCCACCTGAACCCGAGCGTCCGCCACTGCCAGTCGTGGGGCCACCTGAGCCGGCGCGTCCGCCGCTACCCGTTGTCGCGCCACCTGAGCCCGTGCGTCCGCCGCTGCCATTCGTGGAGCCGCCTGTCGCCGTCGCTCCACCGCCGCCAGCCGTGCCACCGCTGCTCACGCCGCCGCCACTACCAGTCGTCGCGCCACCTGTATCTGTCGTGCCACCAATGCTAGTTGTCTCACCGCCTGTCGCCGTCGCTCCGCTGCTACCAGTTGAGGCGCCGTTGACTATTCCACCGCTGCTGGCGGTGCCGCCCGAACCCTGGACGCCTCCAGCGTCCGATGTGCCGCCAGTGCCCGGTTTGCCGCCAGATCCTGTGGTGCCTCCTGATCCGGAAACACCGCCTCCGGGGGAACTGCAACCCAGGACCAGGCCCAACCCAATCAGCGTGGCCAGACGGGAAGTTCTTGTCGCGATCATTGTGGCTCCTTGGCTGCCAGTGTTTGTCAGGTGAGAAAACTTTCACCTTTCTTGATGGGCCGATGCGTTGGGCCCGTCTCGGCCGACCTTGTGCTTCACCCGTTGACCGTGCCGGCCTGTGCGCGCTAACTCTGAGACGTGGAAGAAGCAGCTCACTGGCCGACGGTTCGGCGACCCACGGGGTGGTCGTGATCGCCCAGACCCTGCTGGTGCTGCTGCTGGCGCATCCCATGGTGACGGTCTCGGGAACGGCTACCTGTCCTGATCCCGCTGAGGTCGCCGAAAGACTGCGGCGGCTACTTCCTGACGCCGCCGAGGGCACGTCGCCGGATCGTGCGGTGTTGTCGACCGAGGGTGAGACAATCAGGATCGAGTTGCGGCGCGATGACGGTGGGTTGCTCGGAGAACGCCACCTCGCGGCCTCGGCGTCGTGTCGGGATCTCGCTGCAGCGGTCGCCGCCGTAGTCGCGGCGTGGGAGGCCGAGTTCAGGCCGGCGCTGGTTCCTTCGCCCGAGCTCAATCGTCAATCTCCGCCCATCCACTTGTTGCCCCCGCCACGACTCCCCCCGCCTCACTCTCCCAGCCCGCGCCAAGAGCCGCCGCCGGCGCCACCGCCGCCAGAGTTGCCGCCGCCACCGCCACCACCGCCACATCCGCTGCCCCCACCTGCACCGCCGTTTCTTCCACCGTCGGCAGTCTTCGACCTTGGCGCTGGGGCTGGCCTGTCGTGGGCGTCGTTCCTTGCGCCGACACTGGCCTTGCAAGGCACGGGCTCTCCGGCTGGTTGGCGCTGGGGTTTGCGAGCGGCCCTTCAAGTTGACTGGCTGCGCACGTCGCCGATCGGCCTGGGCAACGCGCGTTGGACGCGAGCCGAATTTCAAGCTGGGCCGCGTTTTCGCGCTGGCGGGGGGCGTTTGCGCATCGACCTGCACGCCGAGGCGTTGCTGGCTGCCGCAGTCGCGGCTGGGTCAGGCTATCCCAACGATCTCAGCGACTTCGGTATGGACGTCGGCGCCGGGGCCGGTGTACGTGCGCTGCTCTGCGGTCGCCGACACGCATTTTGGCTGGAAATCGCCGCCTCAGGCTGGCCGCATCGCACGACGCTGCGAATCGAAGGCATCCCGTCCATGGGCTACGAGTTGCCGGCCCTGCACATCAATGTGATCCTGGGTGCAAGCCTAGGACGTTTATGATGAAAGGTTCCGAACTCGACCGACACGAGACTGGCGGAATGAACTGCGCCGAGTCCACTGTGGCAGCGAACGAGTACGTGGCTCCGCTCGACCTCGACGGAATCTACCGAGTCCATGCGCCCGATGTGATGCACTGGATTGCGCGGCTGGCCGGGCCGCATTCCGACATTGAAGACATGGTCCATGAGGTCTTCATGGTGGTTCAGCGCCGGCTGCATGAATTTCGCGGCGATGCCAAGATAACGACCTGGCTGTACCGTATCACCGAGCGCATCGTGTTTGACCGGCGGCGCAGAGACCGCAAGTTGCGCTGGCTCGGTTTGCACCGCGCCGAGGAAGCTGGACGTGCCCTCAATTCCTCGACGACCAGCCCGGTCGAGTCGATCGAGCGCCAGCAGTCGGTCGAGCTCGTCTACCGGATCCTGGACAGGATGGACGAGAAGTATCGGAGCGTGCTGATTCTGTTCGAAATGGAGTCGATGTCGGGCGAGGATGTCGCGAAGCTGACGGGAATGAAGTTGGCCACAATCTGGGTGCGACTGCGCCGAGCACGGGCCCAGTTTCTGCGCGAGCTCGAGCGCATCGAGAGGAGGGAGGCCCCATGAACGACAGCAGCCCGATTCACGAGCATTGGAGCGACCACGACCCAACGAGTCCGCCGCTCGAGCAGCGGGCCGGCGATCTGATACGGCAGGCAGCCATGGTGCCGACAGGCGATCCCCAGCTGCTGTCTCGGGTGGCAGACAAACTGCACGGCTCGCGCAGACGCCAAGGAATGCGCATGTTGCGCCTGGCGCTGGCCGCAGGCCTGCTGGTCGCGGTGTCGGGTGCTGTTGCTGCCACGGTGCTGTTGCGGGGCCGTGTCGCCCGGTTGACCACGCCGCCACAACCAGCGGCGCCTGCGCGCAACCCGGTGCTCGCCGTGGAGCCGGTTCCCAGCAGCATCGCCGAGGAATCGCGTCTGCTGACCGCCGCACTCCAGCTTCTGCGGCAACAACACGACGCACGGTCGGCGCTGTCCGCGCTCGACGAGTACGGCAAGCGATTCCCGAACGGAACCCTCTCGCGCGAAGCAACCCTGGCACGCATCGATGCGCTTCTGGAGCTGGATGATCGCGTCCACGCACTTGAGATCCTCGACCGGACGCAGTTGACGGAACTTCCGCGGGCACGCGAGCTGGCCGTGCTGCGTGGTGAGCTTCGCGGTGCAGTGGGCCGCTGCAACCAGGCCGTTGCTGATCTCGGCTCGGGCCTTGACGGCTCTGGCGATGCGCTGGAGGAACGGGCGCTGTGGGGACGCGCGTCCTGTCGATCACGCTTGGGCGACAGTGCGGGCGCACGCTCCGATCTCGGGCAGATCATCTCGCGTTTTCCGCAGGGTAACTTCGCCAGCAAGGCTCGTCAGGCGTTGCGAGGACGGTAGGCCTGGTGCACGCGCGTTGGTTGGTTGCGCTCGCGTTGCTCGCTTTCGCGGCGTGCAGCGGCGATCTCTACGTGGCTCGCATGGGCGCGGACAAAAGCTCGGCTGGCGTGGACGGCACCTGGCTGTGGGTGCGCGACGGCGACAACTACCTTGGAACCAACCGCACCGCCGCAGGACTGGCCGACGGATCGGCCTTCAATCCGCTCTATCTTGAAAAGCTAGGGCAGATGCGCAGCATCCGATGGGGCGACACCCTGGATTCGGCATCGGTCACCGAGTGGAACACGCGGACCCAGCTAGCCGACAACTGGTTGGACTCCGACCGGGGCGCGCCCATCGAGGTTCTGGTCGCGATCTGCAACCGCGCGCAGGTCGACTGCTGGTTCAGCATTCCTGCCCAAGCCACGGATGGTTACTTGCGCGGCCTTGCGGAATACTTACGGGACAATCTGGATCCGGGGCTGATTGCGCGCATCGAGATCGGCGATGAATACTGGAATGGCCGCGCCCAATATGCGCTTGCCCAATGCCAAGCCCGCTGGAACGTGACGGACTGGTGCGCGGCGGAGTGGGCGGGCATGCGCCTGGCGCAGGCCTGCGACATCTTCAAGAACGAGGTCTTCGGTGCGACAGGACGCCATCGTGTCCGTTGCGTCGTGGTGGCCCAGGCCGGAAACAGCGGTGTCGGACAGCAAGCGATCGAATGTCCCTTGTGGGTGAACGAAGGCAACCAGGTCTGTTGGCAACACGGCTTCGACGAGTACGCCGTCAGCCGATTCTTCAGTGGCAACGTTGATAGCTGGACAACGCTGGAATCGCAGGGCGCGGCAGGCGTCGACCAGGCGGTCGATCTGCTGGCTGCCGACGTGACGGCCAACATGGCCGCGGATGTGGCGGCGGACTTGGATCTGGCTCAATCGCACGGCCTGGTGTTCACCGCGTATTCGATGGGTATCGACTTGGGATACAACCAGACTGGCGCGACGGCCGAGTTCCGCCGCCAGGTGGCGCGGCATCCGCGCATGCAGCAGGTGTACGCAGACATGCTGAGCCGCTGGAAAGCACTGGGTGGCACGCTCTTTCACCACTACGTCGATGTTCGCGGCGGCGACGGCAGCGTGTACGGCCTGCTGGAAACCGTCGAGGACGATACGCCGCGCTGGCGAGCGATAGCCGATTGGAGCCGCACGGTTCCTTGCTGGTGGCCAGGCTGCACCCGCTGACTCTCGTATGGGCAGATAGCAAGTCGAAATGTACGTGGTCGAACCGCCGGGGTGCGCGTGGGGAAAGCGTCCCAACAAACTACCAACTCGCCCACGCCATCATAGGATAGAGTCCGCGCCGTGGTCCCTTCCGAGTCACCAGGAGCAGGTTCCCGCGACACCAGTCGCCTCAGTCGCGAGATTGGCAAGGCCAGTTTGCGCTCCATCATCGACAAGGCAAGGAAGCTTCCCCTCGCTGGCGCTGCCATTCTGATCTTCGGCCTCCTGTTTCAAGTGGCCTTGCGACATCAGGCCCAACCCTATTTGACCGACGGTCACCAACGCGAGTGGTTTTCGTCCGAGACCCTCATGCAGACCGTGTCGATACTGGACCTCCGCGACTCGCCCCTCGAATCACTCACCCATATTCACATTCAGCCTCCGGGGTTCGACCTCGCCAGGGCCATTCTCGTCCATCTCTGGCCCTCCCTGGACATACACGCCGCTCTCAAGCAGGTGGACGACGCCCTGTATCTTGTGTGGTCAATCCTCTACGGCGTGTGCGGCCTGCTCATGTTCCGTTGGCTGTCAGGCCTGGTGGGAAAGACAATTGCCCTTCTTGCCTCCCTCTTGTTCCTGCTCCATCCCGCCGCCCTGGTGTATTCAACACTATTGGATACCACATTGCTGTCCAGCGTTCTTGTTCTGTGGATGTACTATTCCTTGTGGAAACTGAGACGCGGCTGTCCCTCCATCTTTGCGGTCACCGCTTCGTCGGTATTGTTGTTCTTCTTCAGGTCGCTCTTTCAACTCCCCTTTCTCTTGGTTATGGCTGTTTCTCTATACTTGTTGAAGGTGCCGTGGCGCACGGTGGTGCTTTTCTTGCTGATAACTGGCGGAATCTGTGGGTCGTACGTGGCGAAGCAATACGGCCAGTTTGGGCTCCTCAGCACATCCACCTTTACCGGACTCAATCTGGTCCGTTCCGCTGGAGTCATGAAGTACACCTGGCCCTACGAGGTTGACCCAGACGGAGAATTGCCCAGTGCTTTGCCAAGAGTCCTCACGCGGAAGAACAAGCTGGACGGCAGCCTCAACTACAATAGGCTCTGCTACGTAGAGTTCGATAGGCAGCTTGAGAGTGAATACAAGACCTACCTCACGACAGCTCCTGTGGCGGTCCTTCTCAGTGCCTACTACAACAACCTCAAGATCTACTGGCGTCCGTCGAGCACCTACTCCCCGCGCAAGCACATCGAGCTGCTTCCGTGGAAGTCCGTCTACGACTTGATCTTCTCTGGGCCAGTCTTGATTGTTCTCTTGTCTTTGGCGGGTGTGATATGGCTTGCGCAAGGGCGGAGGGAGAAGGACTACGCCTGCAGAGTGGCAATGCTATTGCCGGCGTTCTACATTTTTGCGATTTCCATCTTATGCGAGCAGGGCGAAAACCACCGCTTCAAATTCTTCTTGGAGCCGGTGTTCTACGTCTTCATCGTGTGGCAGTTTCATGACACTGTAGTTCGCGGCTGTCGGTGGGTCGTCTTGCGGCGGTGGCTGAGGTAACCTCGCTTGGGCGCTGCCGGTGTACGCTTGGGCGGGATGCTCGATCGATTCTTCAAGCTAGGCGAACGGGGCACCAGTCTGCGCACCGAAGTCCTGGCTGGCGTGACTTTCAGCCCGCAACCCCTTAGAATCGCGCCTGTTTTCCCTGGGTTACTGGGGGGCGCCGGTTGACGTGGCATTCGGATGTCGGACAAGCGGGGCGCAGTCGGACAAGCAGGGCGCAGTACGACAGGAAGGAAATCGATTTTGTTCCTGCCGCCGCTGATGAAGCCCGGTGTATAGTCAGGCGAGGTCCCTTCAGGGCATTCGCCAGAGTCTCTTTTTCCGTGAGGTTCTCCGATGAATACAGCCCACACCGGCCATGCAATGTTCCTTTTTGTGTTGGCGGCAGCTGCCTGTAACAGCTCGGAGGTAGAAAACAACGGAGGTGCGCGAGGCGGTGGGGGAGGCGTGGGAGGTGGGAATTCTGGCGCGGCCGGAGCGCTCGGTGGAAACATCATCTCGACCATCGCCTCCTCGTCCGGCGGCACGACGACGACGAGCGGCTCTGGGGTCTGCAACAGCGACAGCACTCTGGGCTGCAAGGCCGAGTATCCTGAGGCCTGCGGCGATGGAATCAACAATCAGAATGGCATCGAGGAGTGTGACGACGGAAACGCCTTGCCCGGCGATGGGTGCAATGGTGCCTGCAAGGTCGAGCCCCACTGGAAATGTCCGCCCGCGGGGGCCTGCCAGCGACTGGTCATCTGTGGCGACAAAGTCGTCGTCGCGGGTGAGGTCTGCGACGATGGCAACACTCTCGACAACGACGGCTGCAATTCTACCTGCACCGTGCAGGACCCCCGCTACAAATGTGTCCCCGGACAACCTTGCACCCTGGTTTCCCAGTGTGGCAACAAGCGTATCGAATCGGGCGAAAAGTGCGACGACGGCAACAGCAACAGCGGCGATGGCTGCAGCAGCGTTTGTCAGGTCGAGGCCGGTTGGAGCTGCCCGACGCCAGGCGCTCCCTGCAAGCCGGACGCACGATGTGGTGATGGCGTTGTCCAGCTTTCGATTGGCGAAGTGTGCGACGACGGCAACATGAAGGATGGCGACGGCTGTTCGGCCGACTGCAAGATGAAGGGCGCGGGCTGCGTTTGTACCCCGGGCCAGTTGTGCGTCTGCCCGATCGTCAAGTGCGGCAATGGCGCGCTCGAAGGGAGCGAACAGTGCGACGACGGCAACACGGTCAGCGGCGATGGTTGCTCGAGCGATTGTAAGACGGTCGAGACTGGTTTCCAGTGTCGGGTGGTTGGCAAGGCGTGCACGGCCAAGTGCGGAGACGGCAAGGTCCTCAAAGGCGAACAGTGCGACGACGGCAACACCACGAGTGGCGATGGCTGCTCCAGCACCTGCCAGATCGAGCCCGGCGCTGACTGTCCGACGGCGGGACAGACTTGCACAACGGCCAAGTGTGGCAACGGAATTGTGGAGAAGAGCGAGCTGTGCGACTGCGGCATTGACCCGAACAATCTGCCAACCGGATGCAAGGCCGTAAACGGGCTCTTCTATGGCGACGGCAAGGGCTGCTCCAAGACTTGCACCAAGGAGCCGAGCTGCCAGGACCCCACGACGGGCAAGACCCAGGCCTGTACCTCGGCCTGCGGCGACGGAAACCTCGATCCAGGCGAAGATTGCGACGATGGAAACTTGGTGGACCTCGATGGTTGTTCGTCGAAGTGCAAGGTTGAAGGTGGCTTCGCTTGCCCGCCTGCGACCGCCCAGGACTCCTCGACGTGCAAATCGGGCTCAGGACAATGCCTCGAACTCCCCATCACCTACCGTGACTTCCAGCCGGAAAACGTCTCTCCCGGCGGGCACCCGGACTTCTTTTTCCTGGGCACGAAGAAATCGCCCTCGACTTCGCCCACGACCATCTGTGTTCCCAACTCGGGCGGTCCTTCCAAGGGCAACGACTCGACCGCACGTTGTTGGGGAATCGTGGCTGCGAATCTGTTGAACGGCAAGCCGCAGCCCGGTACCACGACGACCTGCGCTTGCCAGTTCAGTGACTGGAACATCGGCAATGCTGCGCTCCACATCCCCAGCGGCTACACCCAGGCCGGCAACGACAGTCCTCTTTCCAACGGGGCTGGCGGCTATTTGGGCGGAAATATCGGCACGGCTGTCATCGTGACCGGCAACGCTGGCGTTTCTGCCGGCACACTGGTCCGCTATACCCAGAGCACCCCGGGCGGCCCGGTTTGGTTGGGGACGACACCCGCATTCAAAGATGCCGCCAGCTTCAAGCAGTGGTTCAACGATGACAACACGGTCAACAAGACCTTCACAGACGTTCTCGAAATGACCAGCATCGGCGGAAATGTCTACCAGTACGCCAGCAAGACGCATCTAGCTGGCCCGGACAATGGCTTCTACCCCCTCGACCCGCTGAATCCCAGCCAGGTCACGCTATGTGACCTATGGCCCTACTGGAACCATAGCAGTGGCGTTGCCATCTGGGCCACCTGCCAAGGCGACCAGTATTTCTTCCCACCGCGCGTGGTCCAGGCGGATTGCCCAAACCAGAATCCGCTGAGCAATGGCTGCTGGGTCGCAAATACTCCCGGCGTCAAGCATGACAATTACTTCACTGATGAGGCGCGCTACTACTTCGTCTACAACGGTGCCGCAGGCATCAGTCTCAGTTTCTACGGCGACGACGATCTCTTCATCTTCATCAATGGCGTTCTGGTCCTCGATCTCGGCGGCGTCCACCAGCAGTTGCCTGGAAAAGTGACGGTCAGCGACCTAACCGGCGGCAACGCCAGTGTCACGGAAGGTGGCTGCCTCGACGCAACAGGAAACATCACTGGGGTCACCGCTGGCTCAGCCGCCTGTTCGCCTACCAACACTACCCCCCTGCCTCCGACGGCCAAGGACGGGGATGATTTCCGCGTGCGCACCGTCCCGCTGGGGCTGGTCACCGGCAAGGTCTACGAGATCGCGATCTTCGGCGCTGACCGGCACCCGCCCGAGTCGAACTACCAGCTCACCCTAAGTGGTTTCACGACGACCCGATCCGCCTGCCAGCCTCGCTGCGGCGACGGCGTGGTGACGGGCGGGGAAGAGTGCGACTGCGGCGACGGGACCGGCACAGCTCCCGCGAGCTGCCCGGGTCCCAACGACAAACCCGCGTACACCGGCTGTACCTCGCAGTGCAAGTGGGGACCCTATTGCGGCGACGGCGTGGTCAGTGACGGCGAGGAGTGCGACAACGGCATCAACAGCGACGACTATGGCTCAGCCAAGGGCTGCGCCCCAGGGTGCAAGCTGCCCGCACGATGTGGCGATGGCGTGGTGCAAACCGACTTCGATGAGGAGTGCGACGACGGCGCTAAGAACGCAACCAGCAGCGATCCCAACGCTGTGTATGGTGGCTGTACGTCGAACTGCAAGCGCGGCGGGCGTTGCGGCAACGGCATCACGAATGGCGACGAGGCATGTGACGACGGCGTCAACGACGGCAGCTACGGAACCTGCAAGAGCGACTGCAGCTTGGCTCCCAGGTGCGGCGACGGTAATATTGACACGGACTACGGGGAAGAATGCGAACCCACCATGTCGAACGATCCCAATTGCACCGACGCGTGCCGTCTGCCAGGTGGGTGCGGCGACGGTTTGATCGAGCCGCCCGAAGAATGTGACGACGGGTCGCTCAACAACAACGGCGAGTACGGTGGCTGCGCCCCGAGTTGCGTCTTCGCCCCTCACTGCGGCGACGGCATCGTGAATGGAAACGAGGAGTGCGACGACGGCAAGAACGACGGCTCATACGGTGGCTGCACTCCGCAATGCAAGTTGGGCCCCCACTGTGGCGATGGTTATCCCAACGGCCCCGAGGAGTGCGACAGCGGAAGCAAGAATGGCGTCGATGGTATTTGCACCTCGTCGTGCAAGAAGATCATCTACGTCCAAAAGTAGCCGTTTGCGGCTCCGGCACACTGACGGAATGGTTCGGATTCTGCCACAATGACGGGGCGTCATGTGACCGCTGTCACTTTTCGCGGCCACGTACCTTCACGAAGGTACCGTTCTGCAGTTCTTCGTAGGCGACTCGCAGTTCCTCCTGGGTGTTCATCACGATGGGCCCGTACCAGGCGACGGGCTCTTTGATGGGCTTGCCTGAAATCAGCAGAAAACGCGCCGGCTCGTCGCCGGCCTTGATAGTCACGCTGTCGCCGTCGGCGAAGATCACCATGTGGCCGTCGCCTAACTGCGCGCTTCGTTCCATGTCGAAGTAGTTGCCGCCCTCGGCCTCGTAGCTGTAGGGATCGCTTTGCTGGCAGAACACGGCTTTGCCGCCGATCACGTAGGCCAGCACGGTGTGGCCACGCGGCGTGGCCCGGGTGAAGGTCACGCCCGCGGGCACGGTGACGTCGAGATACTCGGGCGCAGTGACCACGTCGCGTACCGGGCCGGTTACGCCGTCGGCGGCACCAGCGATGACCTTGATGCGAACGCCGTTCGCCAGCGCGGCCTCGGGAATCTGGGCGCTGACAAACCCCCGGTAGCGCGGGTCCATCATCTTCTGGGCTGCGGGTAGGTTGGCCCACAGCTGGAAGCCGTACATCGCGCCCTGGGGATCGCCCTTGGGCATTTCCTGGTGAACGATGCCGCTGCCAGCGGTCATCCACTGCACGTCGCCGGACGAGATCACGCCGCTGTTGCCCAGACTGTCGCCGTGTTCGACATCGCCGCGCAGGACGTAGGTGATGGTTTCTATGCCGCGATGGGGATGCCAGGGGAATCCCTTGAGATAGTGCTCGGGCCTGTCCGAGCGAAAGTCGTCAAACAGAAGAAACGGATCGCACAGCGTCGGATCGCCGAAGCCGATAGCCCGATGCAGATGAACGCCCGCTCCCTCGATGGTCGCGCGACTCCTGACAACCTTGCGAATGCGCCTGTTCTCAGCCATGGGTGCCCTCCCTTTCCAAATTTCCCGGGCCGCCGGGCCCGGCAGGCGCAAAGTGTAGCAGCTTCGCTACGGGAGGGCAGCCTCAAGAAGGGGAGGTTAGTGAGCCAACGACACAAGCAGCGCCGAGAAGTCATCCAACCCGACAACGGGCATGGAGCCGTTGTAGCTGGAGAGGCTGCAGACAGCGAGATCGTTCAGGTAGTAAGCCGAAGGCACATTCGGCGCCGTCGTGAGCACCATCTCCTTTGAGGTGCGCGGCGTGGAGCAGTCTCCAGTTGCGCCGGGTTGAATTGCCGACCAGCTTTGCATGACACTCGCGAATTCGCTTTGACTCAGGACTCGATTGCCGGTCTGCAGCTTGTAGCCAGTCGAACTGGATACGCAGGTCGACCAGCTGAGCTTCTTGGTTGCCGCGGTGACATCGTACGTGGGGTAGACAGCATCTCCGCACGCCGCTGTCGCGGCCGTCATCGCTGTGTCGCTGGCAAAGGGGTTGAGATCGGACGTCACCGACAGGCTCACGAAACTGCTGGGAAGCGGATTCATATTCTGGCCCAACTGGCCCAACCATTCTCTGATCCATGTGATGTTGGCGATATAGGTTCGACCGTCGAGTGGCGGGTTGCAGGCATAGAAGTCGTCTTGGTATTTTTGGACCCGGTCTGGAAACGTCAGGTCAAGGGTTTCGGTATCCGCGTCGGCCCCACATTGGGTCCGGTTGCTTGTCGACAGGAAGGCGAGCAGCATCCGCGCGGCCGTCACCTCGTAGCCTGTGAGTGTCTGGGTCTCGGTCTTGCGGTAGGCGGCTGCCGTGTTGGGATCGACTGCACAATGCTCCCAGTTGAGCACCCGAGTCTGAATGTCCAAGGAATAGACGTTCTTGGTATCGGTGTGGCACGCACCGGGGGGGTCAGACGTCCGCGGGATCCAGGTCACGGTGAGTGTCATCGCTGTCAGCCCGGTGAGATTCAACCCGTCAGGCTTGCTCGCGCCGTCTCCGCTTGGTAAGCCATCACTCACGCCAGCGTCCGGACACGGCATACACATCGCCCCACCGGCCGTACGGATACCACAGATCCAGGTGCCACCCTCGCAGCTACAGTTGAAGCCGTGCACGGGTCCCCCCGTTCCCTGGGCACAGGCACACGGAACCGTCGCACCTGTCGAGCATGAGGGAGTGCCAGGCGCGCACGATCCGTAGGGAAGCGCAATGTCGATGTTGGGAAACGACGAAAAACCCGGTGGCCACGCCGAGTCTCCGCACGCCGCGGGGCAGGTGGTGGTTGCCGCCGGGGTGCCATCGGGGAGGAACGGGAAGACCGACGTCGGCCCATAATCAGGCGAAGGCGCGCGGCACGACGGCCCGTCTGCGGGCGGCACCCAAGCATCAGCGCCACCATCAGGAGATGGATTCCCGAGACAGAAGTAGCTTTCTCCAGCGGGCGGGGAATCCGTTAGCACCAAGGTCAAGGGGAACGAAGTGGTGCCAATGGTCAGGGTGAGCGGGTAGGTAGCGGAGGCCGCCACACCGTCGATCGTGAAGTAGACGAAGGTCCCATCACCTCCCATAAGCCGATCCACGTGATCCACGGGTCGCTCGATCAGGTCGCCCTGGGTGCCGAAGAACACACGCAAATCTTCCAGAGTCCAGTCATCGCGAGGACGAACCACCAACAAAACGCGTCCGTCGGGAATGGTTGCATCGCATTCGACGATGGTTTCTGCGGGAAGGTTAGCGACGGGCATGGCAGCGATCTGGGAGGCGGAAACCAGCGTGAGAACGTTGCCCTGCTGGCCGATGGTGAAGGTCTTGCCGTCTGTCGTTCCCAGCAGCACGCCCATGGCTGTGGGACCCGCGGTATTCGTGTCCAGTCTGAGGGTGAACGGCGGAATGTGATCACTGATGGAGAAGGTGTAGCTGTAGCCATCGATCCCCGATCCGGCAATGCGCTGGCGCTGCAGCGTGGCGCCCGACGAGACGAATACGCGCTCACCGCCGGGCTGCGGTTGATCGACGACATACAGGGTCCCGTCCGTGTCCTGGCCAACGCCAATCACATTGGTAAGCGTGATGGGTTTGGTGGTCGGTTGGAATGGGTCGCAGGAAACCGAGCCAGTGCTGCTCGGAGGTGCAGCCTCTTGTGCGTTCGGATTCCCGCCGTCTTGCAAGGCGCCCGTCTCTCGTGCGGAGCCGTCTTTGCCGCTGCCAGTAATTCCGGCTGCGAAATCGCCCTTGCACGCGGCAGTGAAGCAAAGGACCGTCGCCATCACACGAAACAAGTTATTGGTTGTCATGTCGCTCCAGTAGCGCAGCCGCGCCAGACCTTACAGATCAAAGCAGAGATACCGAGATTCCGGCCCCCAATTGTAGCTCGCCATGCGGCAGGCTGTGCTGGCTGCGGGTTCCGGTCGCCGAGTCAGTTACGAAAATTCGCTGCGATTGCGGCCAGGCGACGCCGCGCAATTCCAGCCAGGGAGCCCAGCGTCCCAGGGCCCAACTCAGGCGGCCTCCGGCGCTGAGGCCCAGGGATGTCCCACTCGACTGTTGGTTCGAGGCGTAGCCCTGTCCCTCGACGAAAACCAGGCTGACGACTGCCGCCCCGTCGAGGCGCAAGGGACCGCGCGACCAGGCCGCGCCTGCCTCGCCGGCCATGCGGCGGAATTGTACCTGGCCAGGACTCAGGCTTGCGCCATGGGCGCCAGTGCCTGCCAAGTCCAGACGAAAAGCCAGGGCGCTGGCCCAAGGCGCCCACGCTACTTCCGCGCGCACCCCTGGAGCCGCACTGCCGGCGATCAGCGACGCGAAGCCACCCGCGGCCACAGTCACGACACGCGCCTTCGGGCGCAGGGCTGGCGTGACAAGCGTCACAGCCACGGGCGCGGGCGTGCTGTCCCTGGCGGCCGGTTGGGTCGGCCACCAGGTGGCGATGGCTACGGCCGCGGCCTTGGCGCGCTCCTCGCAGCCGCTGCCAACCGCGATCGATCGCTCTTCGCTCTGCTCGGTACCTTCGGGCTGCAGGTGAATGGCCAGCCCATCGGCGCGCGAGATCACGGCCGCGGTTCCCGGCCGGACCACTTCGGCGGGCAACAACACCGACAAGTTGTCCTCGATATCGCGGGCCGACGGGCAATTACTGTCAGATGCCACATGGGGCTGCAGCGCCAGCAACAGAGCGACGATCGATGCGGGGGTCATCAGGGCCGGCCGTCTCTACGGGCCTACCTTGGCCATGTCGCGCGCCTGCGGGGCGAACGGCCCCGAGGGGAAGCGCTGCAGATACTCGATGGCGTCCGCGCGCGCCGCTGTGCCATCGCCAAGTCGCTGACGGCACCTGGCGCGACCTGCCAGTGCGCGCTCGATGGCGTCCGTGCCCCGAGCCTGCGCCAGCACCCCATCGAAATCAGCGATGGCTTCACGAAAACGCACGCTGGCTGCGCGCAATTCGGCCCGCTGCAGGCGGCGCTCAAGGCCGCCTGGCACGCGGCCGAGATCGAGTTCATCGAGAGAACGCAAGGCCTCGGGTTGTCGGTGCAGGGCGGTAAGCGCGTCGATGCGGAGCACGGTCGCCTCGACAGACAGCCGGCCCTGCGGATAGCGGGCTTGATAGACATCGAGGGCGGCCAAGGCAGAAGCCGCATCCTGCTTCGCGCGCAGAGAACGCACGGCCGCGGCCAGCAGCCGCTCCTCGCTCAGACTCTCCGCCGGCGCAACCGCCTTCTCGGGCGGGCGGGGCGGTACCGGAGCAGTGGTCAATACCGCGGCCACAGGGGCAGGGGCAGCGGCCTCAGCCCGCGGTGCTGGCAAGGCCGGCGGAGTCGTCGGTCCAGTTGCGGGCAGAGACTCGCGATCGGCTGCGGGGACGGTCGCCGCAGACTGATTTGTGAAGGCAACGCGCGTCGGAGCAGGACGCGCGACAGGACCTGCAGCGTGTGAAGTCCGCGGGTGTGCAGGGGCGGCCAGCGGCGGCAAGGTGGTCGCGGGTTTTGCGGGCGCGGGCGGCTCAACACTCGGAGCAGCGACCTCCTGCAGAAGGGCTGGCTCAGAGGGAATTGTTCGATCGCTCTCGACAAAGATCGGCCTTTCCGGCCGGGTCCACGATCGCCGCGCGCGAGGGTTGTCAGGGGCGGCGGCTGGTTGTACCTGCGGACCTGGCGAAGAATCGCGTTTGATCACGAAGCGATCGATGGCGATGCCAAACGCGGTTCCCCAGAGCAGCAGTGAGCCTGTAACCACGACTGGACGCAGCCAACGCGCGCGTCGGGACGCAGGGCTGTACAGGCGTGCGCGCAACCGGCGCTTCACGCGATCATGGGCAGCGGCAGGCAAAGGCTGCAATCGCCGGTTGCTCTCCAGCAATGCGTCTGCCAGGGCCAGTCCCCGATCACGCCTCAGGACTACGGGGGTGGGTTTGCTTTCGCTCATGGCAACCCTTCCTCTTGGGTGAGCAAATCAGCCAGCTTGGCGCGGGCGCGGTGCAGACGGACCCACACGGTGTTGGTTTCGATGCCAAGCAGCGCGGCGATGTCTTCGCCGCTGGATTCTTCGAGTGCGGACAGGATCAGAACGGTCCGATACTTCTCCGGCAGGCGATCCATGGCCGCGTATAGGCGCAGGCCTTCCTCGCGCCGTTCAATCTCCTCGACGGGAGTGGGGCCGTTGGATCTTGATTCCGCCAGTGCCTGTCCGTGCAGACCCCACAGCCAGCGGCGGAGAACATCGTTGCGGCGCCGCCAGCGCACCACCTGGGCTGTGATACGAAACAACCAAGTCGTGATGCGGGCCTCGTCGCGGAATTCGTGGTGCCGGCGCAGCACAACCAGAAATACGTCGTGCAAGAGATCCTCGGCGTCGAAGCGTGGGCCGGCCAGCCGGCGAGCCCAGCGTTCGACCTGCGGGGCATAGCGATCGTACAGCTCGGCCAGTGAATCCGCCGAGCCCAGCCCGACTGAATCCAAGGATTCTCTCGGGGGTGAGGCAGATGGCGGCGGTTTGCGCATGAAAGAGGCCAACGTCGTTTGGTAGCGCGAGGCCCCTCAACCTTACAGAAAAGCGAGAATGACATAATGACCGCGAGGTCGGTGGGCATTTCTTTGATGATGATACTGCCATTCGTGTCGGCTGGCGCGGGCTTCCGGGTGCAGTACAATCGTTCCCGCCGTGACCTCTCCTCATTCTGCTGCTTGTACGATTCCGGTGCGTTTCTGCCGCCTGCGGCCGACCGCGGTCCTTCCGCACTACATGACACCGGGCTCGGCCGGCATGGACCTGGCGTCCGCTGCCGACGGGCCGGTGACCGTACCTGCGGGCGAGCGGGTGGGGATCCCCACCGGATGGGCCATGGAACTGCCGCTGGGCTACGAGGCGCAGGTACGTCCGCGTTCGGGGTTGGCTTGGCGGTCGGGGCTGACCGTGGTGAATGCGCCAGGAACCATCGACAGCGACTACCGGGGCGAGGTCGTGGTCTTGCTGGTCAACCTGTCCCAGCAGCCGGTCGTGGTTCAGCCTGGTGATCGCGTGGCCCAGATGGTGATTGCGCCGGTCATTCAGGTGGCCGTCGAGGAAGTGGCGGGGCTATCGAACACCCAGCGCGGTGGCGGTGGGTTCGGACACACCGGTTGATCCCGAACCATCGAGTATGATTACGTGCACTCATGAGCAGCATCCCGGTTGACATTTCACCAAGGCGGGCCGGCATCGTCGGCGTTTCCGGCTATTCCGGGATGGAACTGGCCCGCATCCTGGCCGGCCATCCGCACTTCTCCATCGGGCTGGCGACCAGCGACAAGTGGGCCGGCAAGCGTCTGGGCGACCGCCTGGCCGTGGCTGGACCCGCGGCGGATCTGACTTGCCTTACCCACGAGCAGGGCCAAGCCCACCTGGGCGAGGTGGACGTGGTTTTTCTGTGCACGCCGGCCGAGGTTTCGGTCGAGCTGGCGCCGCGTGCGCTGGCCGCGGGCGCGCGTGTGGTGGATCTGTCGGGTGGGTTCCGGCTGGCGGCTGACCAGTTCCCGCAGTGGTACGGCTTTACCCATCCTGCGCCAGCGTTGCTGACCGAGGCGGTGTACTCCCTGCCTGAGGCCACCCGCAACGCCGAGAAACTGCGCACGGCGAGGCTGATTTCCAACCCGGGCTGCTACGCGACGGCTTCGGTGCTGGCCG
>Ga0182017_10001112_pt1 | contig 21088 bp, 16 predicted proteins | sample 712E3DmetaG_FD_120492 | JGI IMG/M metagenome (GOLD analysis project Ga0182017, IMG submission 120492) | Permafrost microbial communities from Stordalen Mire, Sweden - 712E3D metaG | ecosystem: Environmental > Terrestrial > Soil > Wetlands > Permafrost | place: Sweden: Stordalen | collected... | reverse complement strand
TGCGCAAATAGCCGCATTTAAGGGGGAACCACCACACAAGCCTGCTCAACTTTATGAGTATATTAGAAACCCGAAAATGCTCAGGTGTCCAAACGACATCCCCGGCACCCTTGGCGGTGGCTATGACCTGTTTTATTCGCGCAAAATCCTTATCACAAGCTATATTTGGAACGGCGCAGTGATACACTATAACCAAGGTTGGAAGCCGGGGAATCCACAGCCCGATACGCACAAACTAGCCCTGTTCAAAACCGATGATATTCTGTTGTGGGAAAATGATGAGATGGGCACTGGAGGCGGCGTTTGGGATTGCACGTCCAGTTATCCTAATGAAGGCTTTTCGAAACGTCACGGCAACGGGGCAACCATTGGTATGTTTGGTGGTTCTGCTGAAAGAATATCAATAACAGATTTTAATACGATGGCGAATACAACGGGGCGAAGTCGACTCTGGTGCAGTCCCAACTGCCCAAATGGTCATTGCTAAGGGGTAATAGAATCACATCCTTGGGCGTGTTGCCCAGATGATGTTTGTTATTGTAGCCGCGCTTCACAAGAGGCGCGGCTACTCTATTTTCCGGGCGGATTAGGCGCTCTGGACGCTTTCGAAATGCTCCTGCACCGCGATGCGCGAGGTTTGATTTAGGCCGCACACTCGAAAGAGGCGACCCGTTGCTCGCCCGTATCCATCCTCACGATCAGCTCAGGTCCCGCCAAAGAGATCCTCTGCACGCTTACAAAGCTCCTTGATGGACTCAGCGCAGTCTTTGCGGCAGACGAGCGTGACGTCTGGGGTATGGATGACGATAAGATCGTCGCAGCCGACGGTTGCAATCAGGTGCTTGGGGTCGTTGGAGGCGACCAGCGTGCCATGCGTGTCCATTAACAACACGCGTTCGGCGGCAATCGCGTTGCCCTGCTTGTCCTTTGGGCATGTCTCGGCGAACATCGGCCACGAGCCTACGTCGAGCCATTGTAACGGCATCGGCACGGCAACGACACGCGTCTGCGGGTCGCGTGAAGCGGGTTCCATGATGGCAAAATCCACGCTGACTTTCTTGAGCTTCGGGAAAACTTCGGACAGGACGGCGTCTTGCTGGGGCGTGTTCCAAGCCTGACCAATCCGCGACAGACCGGAGAAATTCTCCTTCTCATACCGGCGGATGCAGTCCAACAGAGTCGTCGCGCGCCAGACAAACATGCCGCTGTTCCAGAGGTAACGTTGCGGGCCGGCAGCGAAGTATTTGGCCGCGGTGTCGGTATCGGGCTTTTCCTTGAACTGCTGGACGACGCGGGCCTGCCCCGCTCCGAGCGGGGCCGTCTCGTCGATGGGATTACCGAGTTGCAGATAACCATAGCCAGTGGCAGCTGCGGTGGGCGCAATACCAAAGGTAACAAGCGTGTTGGATGATTTCTCTGCCAGACGAAAACCGTGATCGACGATCTTCTGGAACTGGTCTGTCGGCTTGATGATCTGGTCGGCAGTGAACACGGCGATGACAGCTTCGGGATCGCGCCTGCCGATGACAGCGGCGCTCAAACCGGCGGCGTTGAGTGTGTCGCGGCCAGTAGGTTCGCCGATGAACTGTTCCTTTGGCAGACCGAGCGCGTGGCAGATGATGTTGGCGTGTGTTTGACCTGCGCAGATGTAGCGATTTTGCGCCGGCACGAGACCATCGAGTCGCTCGTAAGCAAGCTGCAGCAGGCTCTTGCCGTCGATGAACGGGATAAGTTGCTTGGGAAGATTAGCGCGGCTCATCGGCCATAACCGCGTCCCGGAACCGCCCGCCATGATGAGCGCGTATCGCATCAGCCACCCACTCTAACAGTCGGCTGGCATCCCCGCAAGTTCGTGTTCGACCTCCTGGATGAACCTTCTGTCATCGTGCGTCTCAGTTGGCGCGGGGTGTGCCGGGCGGCTCCATCAACGGCATGCCGACTTTGTCGGCAACCTCATGAAACTCCTCGCGGTCGAGGTCCTCGAGATGTTTGCCGCGGCGTTTGAGATGTTCGTTCATCTTGATCGCCTTCTCTTGCATAACCCCATGTGTCTCATCGCTGCCGCCGATCAGCTTGAAGTTCTCGCCCTTGGTAATGCGGATGTGCCCGTCCTTGCCATCAAGCCCGAGTCCCAGCAACCAAGCTTTCTTCTTCGTTTTAGCTTTCTTCGGCATCGCGCTTGAAACTTAACAGACATCCTGTCCGCGTGCAACGGTCACCGGAATCCCGCCAAAGCGGTAGAACCAATCCTCAGCGTCCCGCGACTGCGGGATTGATTCCGCGTCGGCGCGCCATTACGTTCATGGTATGCATGCGCCACCACCACTTCGCTGGGGTATTCTTGGCACGGGAAGTATCCTCGCCAAGTACGTCGAGGCGTTCCGACTGGCTCATACCGCGCAAGTTGTTGCCGTGGCCAGCCGCGATGCCGGGCGCGCCCGTACAGCCGCTGCATCTCTCGGCGCCGCGCGCGCCTACGGGAGCTACGACGCGTTGCTGGCCGATCCCGAAATTGACGTGGTCGTCAATGCGCTTCACAACGGGATCCATTGCGAATGGACCGTGCGGGCGCTGCAAGCCGGCAAGCATGTGCTCTGCGAGAAGCCGCTGGCTTGTTCCAGCGCGGAGGTTGAGGAGATGTTCGCCGCCGCGCGCGCGAACAAGCGTTGGCTGATGGAGGCATTCATGTTCCGGTACCATCCGCAGATCGCGATGGTTTCGCAACAGGTTCACGCCGGTGACATCGGCCAGCCGTTGTACATACGGGCCAGTTTCATGGGACACGGCCCAGACCGCAAGAATCCACGGTACTGGGCCACGGCTGGTGGCGGAGCATTGATGGACTTGGGTTGCTACTGTGTTAATCTGGCGCGGCTGGTCGCAGGATGCGAGCCGCAGAATGCGCTGGCGCAGGCGCATTTTAAGGATCAAACAGGCGTGGACCTGACATTGACAGGCACGCTCGGGTTCGGCGGCTCCACAAAGCGAGCCGCTCCGTCGTTCTTGACTGCCCATCTGGCGTGCAGTTTCGAGTCAGGAGGATTGTATGGCGCGGACATTGTCGGCACCGAAGGCCGGATCACCATTCCCCACCCGTGGTTGCCGCCGACATGGCCGGCGGAATACATTGTGACACGCGGCGGCAGTACCGAGACGGTGCGGGTCGGGCCGCCGGACATGCCGTCACATTATGCCGCGCCGTTTACGCTGGAGATCGAGCATTTTGCCGCCTGCGTCCGCGAGAACCGCGCGCCGCAGTTCCCGCCGGGTGTGGACGCCGAACAGGATTCCCGCGCCAACATGCGTGTCATCGAGGCCCTGCTTGAATCCGCCCGTATCGGCAAACCAGTCAAAGTAAAACGCTGACCGACTATAAGCCCGGCTCGGAGGATTCGAGCCGTGTCCAGTGTTCCAGCCGCTTTTTGAGCGCACCCACTTGACAAGTACACATTATACTGTTAGAAAGTAAGTGGTTACTTGCATGAAACGACAGGCCAAACGGATCCCGGCAGCACAGCGTCACCAGCAAATCCTGGTGGTTGCCACGGATTTGTTTGCGCGTCAGGGGTTCCACGGCACGACGACGCGGCAGATCGCCGAGCAGGCGCGGGTGAACGAGGCGATCTTGTTCCGGCATTTTCCACAGAAGGAAGACCTGTATTGGGCGGTGATCGAGGAAAAATGCCGGGAGAAATCGGGACGCAAGTGGTTGGCAGAACAGTTGGCCATGCCAGCGGATGAGAAAACGGTGCTGACCGCTGTGGCAGTGGGATTGTTCGAGCGGAACGCAGCGGACACGACATTGACGCGGTTACTGCTGTTCAGCGCGCTGGAGAAACACGAGTTGTCCACGCGATTTGTGCAGACGTACGTGACCGGGTTCTATGACCTGCTGGCGGAGTACATTCGTGGGCGGATCCGGGTCGGCACATTTCGGCGGGTGGATCCGGTGCTGGCGGCGCGGGGGTTCTTGGGGATGGTCTTGCATCTTTTTTTGGTGCAGGAAGTTCTTGGGGAGCGGCGGTTTCATAAGATGGACATGCGCGAGGCAAGCGAAGCATTTGCAGACATATGGGTACAGGGGATGCGGGCGCATCCCTTAGAGAAAGGATTAGTGAGACGATGAAGCGATTATTTACGGGTGTTCTGGGCTTGGTCCTGGCCGTTGGGCTAACGGGATGCAAGGGAAAAACGGCAGCGCCGCCTCCCGTGCCGGAAGTGGCGACGGTGACGGTGGCCCGACAACAGGTCTTGCTGACAACCGAGCTTCCGGGTCGCACATCGCCCTACCTCATCGCGGAAATCCGGCCCCAGGTCAACGGCCTCATCCAGAAACGACTGTTCACGGAAGGTTCTGACGTCGAGGCTGGCCAGGAGATCTACCAGATCGACCCTGCCCCCTTTCAGACAGCGCTCGACAGAGCCAAGGCGAATCTACCGGCCCTACGGTCGAGGGCTGACCGCTACAAGGAAGCGCTGGTTGACAAAGCGGTCAGCCAGCAGGACTTCGATGATGCGGATGCCACTCTGAAACAGGCCGAAGCAGACACGGAAACAGCTCGCATCAATCTTAATTACACCCATATTGTCTCGCCGATCTCCGGGCGCATTGGAAAATCCACCGTGACGGATGGCGCCATCGTAACAGCATATCAGCCGATGGCCCTGGCCACGGTTCAGCAACTGGATCCGATTTACGTGGATGTCCCGCAATCCACTGCCGAACTGCTGCGCCTGCAGCGGCGGTTGGCGGACGGACGGCTGACCCGCGACGGGAACAACCAAAACGCCGTGCAACTCATGCTCGAAGACGGCACGAAATATCCGTTGGAAGGAACGCTCCAATTTCGTGACGTCACGGTGGACCCGACCACGGCCACTGTGATTCTGCGGATGGTCTTTCCGAATCCGAATGGGGTGCTCCTACCGGGCATGTTTGTGCGGGCGGTGGTGAAAGAAGGCGTTAATGACCAAGCCATGCTGATTCCCCAGCAAGCGGTGATGCGTGATTCGAAAGGAAATTCCATGGCGTTGCTGGTCAATGCCGCCGGAACGGTGGAGCCGCGGCTGCTGACACTTGACCGGGCGATTGGCGACAAATGGCTCGTCACCGGCGGGCTGGCGGTCGGCGACCGGTTGATCGTTGAGGGATTGCTGAAAGCCCGGCCCGGTGCGCCGGTGAAAGCGGTCCCGTTTGAAGCCGCGTCCGCGCCTGCGCGTTAACGGAGACACGCCATGTTATCAAGATTCTTTCTAGACCGGCCGGTGTTTGCGTGGGTCATCGCCATCATCTTGATGGTGCTGGGCTGTCTGTCCATCCATTTGCTGCCCATCTCGCAATACCCACCGATTGCGCCGCCGTCCATCGCCATTGATTCCTCCTACCCTGGGGCCTCGGCGGAGACGGTGGAAAATAGCGTGACGCAAATCATCGAATCGAAGATGACCGGGTTGGACGACATGCTGTACCTCTCGGGCACGAGCGATTCGGCTGGGGCATCGCGCATCGAATTGACCTTCAAAGCAGGCACCGACCCGGATTTGGCTTGGGCGAAAGTGCAGAACAAACTTCAGCTCGCCATGGCCAGCCTGCCGGAAGTGGTTCAGCGCTCCGGCGTCACGGTCAGCAAATCCACGCGGAATTACCTGATCATTGTCAGTTTGGTTTCGGACGACGACAGCATGGACGCGAACGACCTGCAAGACTATTGCTATTCCAACATCGAAAAGGTGCTCGCGCGCGTCCCGGGCGTCGGCGAAGTGGTTGAGTTTGGCGCGCAATATGCCATGCGCGTCTGGATCGATCCGGACAAGCTCACCGGCTACAACATGACTGTTGATGATGTGATTGCGGCATTGCAGGCTTATAACGTCGAAGTTTCGGCCGGACAATTCGGCGGTGCGCCGGCGATAAAGGGCCAGCGCCTGAACGCATCAATCATCGTCCAGAACCTGCTGAAAACCCCCGATGAATTTGCCAGCATTCCATTGCGCACCAATCCGGACGGATCGTCCGTACGCGTCCAAGATATCGGGCGCGTAGAACTCGGGGCGGAGTTTTACGACATGGAGCGGCGTTTCAATGGCAAGCCGGCGGCCGGGCTCGCCATCCGGCAGGAGCCGGGCGCCAACGCGTTGGCGACTGCCGATGGTGTGAAGAAGAAGATGGCGGAGATGAGCCGGTATTTCCCGCACGGGATGAAAGTGATTTATCCGTACGACACCACGCCGTTTGTTCGGGTGGCGATTCATGAGGTGGTGAAGACGCTGTTCGAGGCGGTGGCGTTGGTGTTTCTTGTGATGTGGCTGTTCATGGGTAACATCCGCGCCACGTTGATCCCAACCATCGCGGTGCCGGTGGTGTTGCTGGGAACCTTCGCGGCACTGGGGGCGTTCGGGTTTTCGATCAACATGCTGACGATGTTCGCAGTCGTGCTGGCCATCGGGCTGTTGGTGGACGACGCGATCATCGTCGTGGAAAACGTCGAGCGCATTATGGCCGAGGAAGGGCTGTCGCCACGCGACGCCACGATCAAATCCATGAATCAGATCACCCCCGCGCTGATCGGCATTGGGCTGGTGCTCTCAGCGGTGTTCGGTCCGATGGCATTTTTCCCCGGCTCGACCGGTGTCATTTACCGGCAATTCTCCATTACCATCATCGCCGCGATGCTGCTGTCGGTGCTGGTGGCCTTGATTCTGACGCCGGTGCTCTGCGCGGGGTTGCTTAGGCCGGTGCCAAAAGGACACGAACCGGCAGAGAGTGCGATCTTCTTCCTGCGTCCGTTTTTCATTTGGTTTGACCATATCTTCTTTTGGGTTCGAGACCGGTATGTCGGCTTGGTTGGTCACTCGCTGGCCAAGAAACTGCGTTATCTGTTTGCCTACGTTGTGATCGTCGTCGTGATTGGCTTCCTGTTCCTGCGGTTGCCCACAGCCTATCTGCCGGATGAGGATCAAGGAATGCTCCTGTCCCAAATCCTGCTGCCAGCGGGCACGACAATTGAGCAGACGCAGGTGGTGGCCACTCAGGTCCGGCAGTATTTTATGGAGCACGAGAAAGATGCCGTGGAATCTTGTTTCACGATTGCCGGCATGGGTTGGTCGGGGCGGGCGCAGAACAACGGCATGGTTTTTTGCTTGTTGAAGGACTGGAAACTGCGCAACCGATCCGAATTGCGAGCCACAGCCGTTGCCGCGCGCGCCACGATGGCGCTCTCCAAAATCCGCAACGCCCTCGTGTTCACCTTCCCGCCGCCCGCAGTCATGGAACTGGGCAACGCACGCGGCGTGGATTTCCAGTTGCTGGATCGCGGTGGCCTCGGTCACACCGCGCTCATGAATGCCCGCAACCAGCTCCTCGGCATGGCGGCCCAAGACCCGCGGTTGACCAAAGTCCGCCCCAACGGCATGGAGGACGTGCCGGAATACCGGGTTGACGTGGACTGGGGAAAGGCCGGCGCGCTCGGCGTGCCGATCACCTCGATTCACGATACCATCGGCGCGGCGTTCGGCAGCGCCTACGTCAACGACTTCATTCTGGCTGGCCGCGTCAAACGCGTGTACGCCCAAGCCGATGCCCCATACCGGATGTTGCCGTCCGACTTGGAAAAACTCTACGTGCGCAACCCCGCCGGCAAGATGGTGCCGTTCACCTCGTTCGCCAAGACCCGCTGGACGACGGGCTCTCCGCGCCTTGAACGATTCAACGGAATTCCCTCCATGAACATCTGGGGCGAGCCGGCACCGGGCAGGAGTTCCGGTGAAGCGATGCAGGCCATGGAAGACATCTGCGCAAAACTTCCGCAAGGTATCGGTTTTGACTGGAACGGGCTTTCCTATCAGGAGCGGATGGCGACGGCTCAAGGGCCGGTTCTCTACGCCTTTTCCATACTTGTGATCTTCCTTTGCGTGGCGGCGTTGTACGAAAGTTGGACGATCCCCTTTGTGAACCTGCTGATGCTGCCGCTGGGCGTGTTCGGCGCATTGCTGGCCACTTCCTTGCGGCACTTGCACAACGACGTGTACTTCCAGATCGGTTTCCTCACCACCATGGGGCTTTCGACGAAGAACGCCATCCTGATCATCCAGTTCATCAAAGAACAGAGGCGTCATGGCATGGGACTGACCGAGGCCACTCTCTCCGCGGTCCGCATACGGTTCCGCCCGGTCATCATGACGTCGCTGGCGTTCTTCTTCGGCACGCTGCCGCTGGCCATCGCCACTGGCGCAGGCGCCGGTGCGATGAACGCCATCGGCACCGCTGTTACCGGCGGGATGCTCTCGGCTACGTTCATTGATCTGATCTTCATCCCATTGTTCTTTGTCCTTGTGTCCCAACTGTTCACGAGGAAGCAGCTCCAGACACCCCTTGGGCAATCTCCCGCTTCCACCAAGACCCCGGAGGTGAGCTGATATGAAAAGCGTGAAACGAATCGTTTGCCTTTCCCTGGGCGTGTTCATTTGCCTGAGCGGCTGCACCATGGCCCCGAATTACACCCGGCCCAAAGCTCCGGTTCCTGTGGACTGGCCGAAGGGCGCGGCGTACCAGGAAACCTTGTCGGCCACAAACGCTACAGACGTTCAGAACGTGAGGTGGCGGGAATTCTTTACCGATAGCAAGCTCCAAAAGCTTATTGAGACGGCGTTGACAAACAATCGCGATCTTCGGATTGCCGCCTTGAACGTGGAATTGTCCCGGGCGATGTACGGCATTCAACGAGCCGAACTGTTTCCCGCGATCAATGCCAACGGCGATGGGAGCGTGCAACGGTTGCCGGCTGATCTCTCCGGCGCCACCCCTCCGAAACGTGTGACCGTCGAACGCTACGATGCAAATCTCGGCGTTGTGGCTTGGGAAATAGATTTCTTCGGCCGCATCCGCAGCTTCAAAGATGAGGCACTGCAGAAATACCTGGCCACGGAGCAGGCCCGTCGCAGCGCTCAAATCCTATTGGTGTCCTCGGTTGCCAACGCCTATCTGACCCTGGCCGCAGATCGGGAGAACTTGACCCTGGTGGAAACCACGCTTGCGACTCAGCAGAGCACTTACAACATGATCAAGCGGCGCCATGATCTCGATCTCGTGTCCGAGTTGGACCTTTATCGCGCGCAAACGCAAGTAGATGCCGCCCGCAGGGATGTCGCCAGCTTCATACAACTGGTTGCGCAAGACAAAAATGCATTAGACCTTCTGCTTGGCGTTCCGTCGTCAGACGAACTTCTGCCAACGGAGTTGAGCAGTGTCACTCCCCCGAAAGAAATTTCTCCCGGCCTGTCATCCGAGGTGCTGTTGCGCCGTCCCGATGTTCTCCAAGCTGAGGATCTGCTCAAGGCGGCCAATGCCGACATCGGCGCCGCCCGGGCGGCATTCTTCCCGCGCATTTCCCTGACTGCCGCAATTGGCAGCGCCAGCAGCGATCTCTCCGGACTCTTCAAGGCCGGCTCGGGTGCGTGGAGCTATGCGCCGCAGATTGTGATGCCGATCTTCGATGCTCGCACGTGGTCGGCGAACAGGGCAGCCAAAGTGCAACGGGAAATCGCTGTGACCCAATACGAGAAGGCGATTCAGAGCGCATTCAGGGAAGTGGCCGACGCGCTAGCCGTGCGCGGCACGGTGGACAAGCAGCTATCAGCCCAACGATCACTGGTCAATGCTTTTGCGGAAACCTACCGCCTTTCCAGTTCCCGTTATGACAAGGGAATTGACAGCTACCTCAGTGTTCTTGATGCGCAGCGGTCCCTCTTCGCAGCGCAACAGGGACTGGTCTCCCTCCGCCTGGCGAAGCTCGCCAACCAGGTGCAGCTTTACGCCGTGTTGGGCGGCGGCTGGAAAGCTGAGAAACGGCCGGCCCCTTAGCAGACCTGACGGTAAGTCAACACCCGAAACGCAACCAACCAGTTCGCCTCGTGAACGAGGCCGCTCCAACCCATCTCCCGTGTCCAGCGCGCGAATTGACGGCGCGCGCCGCACCATGTAGAATCTGCCGTGATGCCGGAGCCACTCATCAATGCTGTTGAACAGCAGAAGCTGCTGAGTTGGGCGCGCCAAACGATCGGGGCCGCAGTGTGCAAGGCAATAGAGTTTCAGGTGCCCGAAATGGAGTTGACGCCCAACTTGTGCGCGCCGCACGGGGTGTTCGTCACGCTTACCAAGAGCGGCACACTGCGCGGCTGTATCGGTCACATGGATTTTTCGCGGCCGCTGTGGGAGAATTGTATGCGTGCAGCGATGGCGTCAGCAATCGAAGACCCGCGGTTCCCGCCAGTCGAGCCTGCCGAATTATCCGGTTTGCAACTCGAGATCTCAGTGATGGAACCGCCGAGGCCGATCCGTAGCGTCGATGAGTTCGATCACCTGAAACATGGAATCATCATTACCAAGAACAGGCGGCGCGGCTTGTTTCTCCCGCAAGTCGCGCGCGAACAAGGCTGGGACAAGCAGCAGACGCTGGATATGGTTTGCGGAAAGGCCGGCCTGCAGTCCGGCGCCTGGCGCGAGCCTGATGCCCGGTTGGAAGTTTTCACCGCCTTCGTGTTCGGCAAACAACACGCCGAACCGCCACCCGCCTGATTTACAGCATTAGCAATCAGGATTTCCCTGCGCCACATGAGTCGTGGCGCCAAGCTATTGTGGGAGCGCTTTTAAAGCGCGACCGGTCGCGGGTGTTACGCGGTCCGAGCTTTGATGGCCTTTAGCTGGACGACGGCTTCCCGGTCGCGCGGGCGATTCATCGCTTCCTTGGCGCGAATGAGCGCATCAAGCGATAAGATTCGACACTCACCAAAGCCAAGCTGGACCGGTAGACTCTCACCAAGGACAACGTCAAAATCGCCAACCCCCAGAACTTCGCTGATGCAGTCGAGCACGCCCAGATCAGTTCGCAAGTAGAGATTCTTTAGTCCGACGCAAGACTTACGAGTCAGATGAAGTGGCAGCTTCTGCGGTGTCATTCGGTGTACAGGATGTAAATCGGCCGCCGCCGCCTGCAGTCGAAGAAGGTTCGCCGCATTGAATCGACAACAAATATCCACATCCTGCGTCACCAACGGCGCGCCATGCGCCATAACAGCGTAGCCGCCGACGATGACAAACTCAACGCGCTGATCAAGCAGCCGCTTTAACAATGTTTCCAGATCGCTCAACAGACTTCTCCATCGCCGCGCGCAGTTGCTCCGCCAACGCCAATGCGCTACGGTGCGCTTGGACGCGTTGCTCGGGTGTCATCGCGAGGTATTCCTCTAACAACGCCATATCGCAGCCGTACGCTGCTGCCGCCTGCCATGCAGCGGGTTGCTTGCCGCTTTGTTGTGCCGCGCGTTTCACCGTACGCATCCTAACGCCGCGCCATAACAAAACCAAGCCCGGCGATGATATATCGCTATGCGATATATCAGTGTCTCCGCTTTCCAGCTTGCGGCGCGGCGTGCCTTGCGGGAGCGTTTGAAATGAAGAATGAAAAGATGCGATCCCGTTAAACATAACCCACATTGTGCGAATTAACGATACCTTCCACTGGAAGGTATCATGCTGGCCGACTCTGGACGAAAATGCAGAAGGAAGAGACGCGACTACGGCTGATCTTGGAAGAGCGTTCGGCCATGGCGACTCGGCACCGGCAACAACTGATCAAACTTGGCCATCGTCTTATGCGGAGTTCTGGAGGCCTAACAGTGCTAGCAAGTCGGGGCGAAATTGTGAAACATGTTCTGCAAATAAGCCTCGCACCATCAGTTCGCGCTCACCCAATGTTGTCTGAGGTGGCATCTCCGGTATGTCTACGCCATGCGACCGCAATTTGCTCCGATCGTTTGGATCAACCGGTCCGACGGGCTTTTCCAATAGTTGCAGCGAAAGCTCGTAGTAAGCATAGCCAAAACCAATACCTTCAAGGCCGTAGGACTGCATTTGTAAGAACGCTCTCGAGACAGGAATCTTCTTCCGAGCGACTCGCACGAATTCTGAACCAGGCCCGCCTTCCGGTAGCCCTTGTTTACGCATCTCCGTAAGGAAGAAGATGCCTTGGAAGCTCAGGCATTGCTCCTCAACCGCTGCTAGGCGTCTGGCCGCACATTCACCCAAGAATTCAAGAAGAGATTCCTCTTTCCCGGCTTCGGCAAACAGTTTCATCAGTAACGGCAGTCTGTCGTGGAAGATGCGGCCTGCAATTACACCTGTTTCGAACAAGGCTTGGGAAACCATGAGGAATCGCCCCACCCGAACATAAGAACCAGAAAGAAGGCTCTTTTCGGTTATGCGTTCAAGCCACTCATGAGCTAAAAGCACGAACGGCGAAGGCACGGGACTGGAAGTCGTATTCATCGATTCATTTGGGGTAGAATCTTGCGACACGTTGGTTTCTCATGTGGATAACTGGATGGGGTTGACGTTCAGACGAGGAAACTCAGCCACAACTTCATTGAAACGCTTCGCCAACCACATCCACTTCATTCGCTTCTTCGGATCAGATCCGTGCTTCTGCAGCCCATCGCTTATGATCTTCCGGAATTCTTGAAAACTAGCTATACAGTTGGCGTCCACCACGTTTCCTGAAGCAGGTAGTTGTCTTGAAAAGGTATCCAAAAAGTGGAGGCCATCGGAATCTCGTCGGATGTATTTCTGATGCTCCGGACTGTGACCTAGTGCGGCAACAATCTCGTCCGCAATAAGAATTCGGGGGTATACCGCACATTGTTGCTCCATCTCGTACGCGACCAGGAAAGCGGGTCCGAACATACGATTACCACGGTGGTACAATTTCCCCCTCACGATCGCTCCGCGACACAATAAGCCGCCGCATAAGAGATCGTTGGCAAAATCACATGTTCCTCTCAAGACCGTAATCATCGCCTGCGGTTCGTCACGACAGGAAACAACGGACGAGTCCGACCAGTGCGCAGCCTCTAAGCCAAAAGGAATTTCCTTCGCCTGTGCCTTCACGTTATTGATAAGCTCCGGCAAATGTGATATTTGGTCTGTCCTGTCTACGAGTGATTGTACTATCGAAGGGTCCAGTTCGGACCGCTTAATCCAATTCCCCCAAGCGAGAATGTCGCAAAACGCCACGATGCGGTCCTCGTATTCCGCATACTCCTCTTGTTCAACTGAAGAAAAACCAGTCAACTCTTCGCCTTCTTCTTTTGCCGCTTCTTCCTATTGTTCGCTGATATGCGGGTGATGACGACAAGTTTACTGTTCCACACTCGCGGGGTGTTGCGGCTGACGTTCATTGCGCGCACATATGATAGGCAGGCGTTGGGCACGTGGCAAGAGCGGAAGCCGGTCGCGGTTTGAAACCGCTCCCACGAACGGCAACGACAGAGACCCTTCTCCCACGGTTGCGGGATCAGGGTGACAACCGACATGGAAGCGGTCGCGCAGGAGCGCGACCCTCCAAGGCTCTGTGGTCTCTGTGGTCTCTGTGGTGAGAATCAGGCCTTCTTCTCGCTCTTCTCGACTTCCACTGTCTCCGCCGCGGCTTCCTGCTGTTCGCTGATGACGCGGGCGATGGCGACGAGTTTGTCGCCTTTGTTGAGGTCGATCAACTTCACGCCTTGTGTGTTTCTTCCCGCGATCCGGATGTCTTTGCAGTTGGTACGAACGGTTTGGCCTTGGGCAGTACTGAGCATAACCTCATCGGCATCGGTCACGCTTAGCGCGCCGACAACCGCGCCAACTTTGTCGGAGGTTTTCATGGTGATGATGCCTTTGCCGCCACGGCTCTGGACGCGGTATTCGTCGAACGGCGTGCGCTTCCCGATGCCGCGTTCGCCGGCGACGAGCAGTGTGTCGTTGGGGTCAACGATCTCGATGCCGACGACGTAATCGCCTTTGCTTGGGCGGATGCCCCAAACGCCAACGGTGGCGCGGCCCTGGTCGCGCAAACCATCCTCGTGGAACCGGATGCTCATGCCGTCCCGGGTCACCAACACCACTTCGTTGTTGGTATTAGTCAGCTTGACGCCGATAAGGCGGTCGCCTTTTTCGATGTTGATCCCGATAAGGCCGCCTTTGCGCGGGTTGGCGTACTCGCCGAGGTTGGTCTTTTTGACGATACCGGCGCGGGTGGCCATGATCAGGTGCGCTTTGTCGGTGAAATCCTTGACGCGAATCAGCGCGGCGATCTTTTCCTCAGGGCGGAGTTGGAGGACGTTTGCGATGGATTTGCCCTTGGCGGCGCGGCCCATTTCGGGAAGTTCATAGACCTTCTCGACGTAAACCCGACCCGCTTCGGTAAAGAACATGATGTAATCATGCGTGGAGCAGGTGAAAAGCTGTTCGATAAAGTCTTCTTCGCGCTGTTCCATGCCCATGACGCCTTTGCCGCCACGACGTTGGGCGCGGTAGGCGCTGACGGCGGTGCGTTTGACGTAACCCTGGTGGCTGATGGCGACGATGCAGGCTTCGTTGGCAATGAGATCTTCGATGTTGATCTCGCCTTCGTCGGCAATGATGTCGGTCCGGCGCGGGTCGCCGTACTTCTCTTTCACTTCGACCAGCTCCTGCTTGACGACCGCCATCAGCTTCTTCTCGCTGGCGAGCAGGCTCTTGAGATATTCAATGCGCTTGATGAGTTCGAGGTATTCCTCCTCAATCTTGTCGCGCTCGAGACCGGTGAGCTGGTACAGACGCAGGTCTAGGATGGAGTTGGCCTGGATTTCGCTCAGCTTGAACTTGCTCATCAACTTCGTCTTCGCCTGCTCGCGGTCGTCGGCTTCCTTGATGATCTTGACGACGGCATCAATGTTATCGAGCGCGATACGGAATCCTTCGAGGATGTGAGCGCGTTCCTCGGCCTTCTGCAATTCGAACCTGGTGCGGCGTGTGATGACTTCTTTACGATGCGCGATGTAGCACTCGATCATCTGCTTGATGTCCATGATGCGCGGCCGACCGTGATCGATCGCGAGCATGATGACGCCGAAGGTGTCCTCAAGCTGTGTGTGCTTGTAGAGATTGTTGATGACGACCTTCGGGATGGCATCGCGCTTGAGTTCGATGACGACGCGCATGCCTTCCTTGTTGGATTCGTCGCGGATGTCGGAGATGTCGTCGAGCTTCTTGTCGTTAACGAGCCGGGCGATATTCTCAATCAGCGTGGCCTTGTTCACGTTGTACGGAATCTCGCTGATGATGATCCGTTCTTTGCCGCCCTTGACTTCCTCGACGCCGGCGCGCCCGCGCATCTTGATGCTGCCGCGGCCGGTCAACAGATAATCTTTGATGCCCTGTTTCCCGCAAATGAGACCGCCGGTAGGGAAATCGGCGCCCTTGACGATCTTTGCTACTTTTTCGAGTTCAAGTGCAGGCTCATCAATGATCGCGCAACAGGCATCCACGATCTCGTTGAGGTTATGCGGCGGGATATTGGTGGCCATGCCGACGGCGATGCCGGTGCTGCCGTTGATCAACAGGTTTGGGATCCGGGCCGGCAAGACAACCGGCTCAACCTCCTTCTCGTCAAAATTGGGCTGGAAATCAACGGTGTCCTTGTCGAGATCGGCGCATAATTCTTCGGCGATCTCTTCCAGCCGGCACTCGGTGTACCGGTAAGCGGCGGCAGGATCGCCGTCGACCGAGCCGAAGTTGCCCTGACCATCAACGAGCGGGTAACGCAAACAAAAGTCCTGCGCCATGCGGACGAGCGTGTCATAGACGCTGGCATCGCCGTGCGGGTGAAATTTGCCGAGCACTTCGCCGACGACCTTTGCGCACTTGGTGTAGGAACGGTTGTGGAGCAGGCCCAGTCCGCGCATGGCGTACAGCACGCGGCGGCTGGACGGCTTCAATCCGTCGCGCACATCCGGCAACGCGCGGCCGACGATGACAGACATCGAGTAATCGATGTAAGCCTGCTGCATCTGTTCGCTGATGTTAACGACCGAAACTTTTTCATTCTGTGCGTACATGATTTAGCTGCCTCATATGTTCTTTTCTTAATCGATAAAGTAACGAGTCCCGCTCAATAGTTTGCGGATCGGTTTGCCTTCCCCTCGGATTTCTTTCATGTTCGCCACTCCGTTGAAGACAAGGTGCTCATCGTCAATACTTGCGTGCTTTGACTTTGCTGGCTGGTACAAGCGTGACTTTGCCATCGCGCCAGATGGCGAGCGGCAAACCGGCTTGGCGATGTTGCCGGACGACGGTAGCTACGGCAGTGCGGAAGGCGATTTGTCCGCGCTCGGCCAATGATGGGCTGTTCTTCTTGGTGTGTCTCATGTGAGTCGTTTTACCTCCCAGTACAAAGTTTCGTTCAGAATCTGCGTGACGCCGCCGGACTCGGTGTAAACCAATGCAGGTAACGCGCCGGAGTTGTCGTAGAAATTGATGGAGTTCCAGATGGCCCGGTAGTCACCGGACAGATTGCGCAGTCCCTTCGCATACCGGCGACGAACCACAACGGCGGGGACGTTGTGACCACCCAGCCGGACGCGGTCGGCCACGCGCTGCAACGCCAGTTCTATGCTCTGCACCCAAACGAAGAAGACGTGAACATCATAGCCGTGTTGCTTCAAATTGTGGAACAGCCTCAGGTAACTCCTGCCGGACAATGTGGTTTCAAACCCAAAGTCCTTCCGTTGCGCCGCCAGTGCATGAATCTGTTTCAGCATCAGCCGGCCGGCTTGGATTGCGGCGGTGTCGGGTGCGAGCGGCGCAAGGCCGCCGGCAATAAGGTCGGCGTTCACGAATTCGAAGCACGCCATTTGATACGGCAGGAACTCGCGCGCAAAAGTCGTCTTGCCGGCACCGTTGGGGCCGGCGATGACGTATAATTGCGGTTTGCGTGAGGCATGGTTCATTGTTTGGCCAAGAAAAGTTTTGTAGTTGTCAGAAAGCTCTCGGCATCAACCAGCAACTCGCACAGACGGTTGGCGTCGGGCGGGGCATTAGATCCGAAGTCTGCATCGTGATGAAGTTGGGTGGCGTGTTTGAACCGGACGCCGATTTCGTTCGGGACAAGTCCCGTCTTGACAAACTCGCGATGAAATTTGGCTGCAACACCGCCATCGCGCGACGGGCTGAATTCCTTCATGGCCAGCAGCGCGCAGGCGCAGTAAAACATCGTAAAATAGATGCGGTCCATCGCACCGCGCCGCATTCCTTTATCGACCAACAGACGCGCCTCGGTCAGGCTTTCGGTCGCCTGTGCGATTCGCATGTCGATCAAATCATGGACCTCGGGTGTCACGGGGTGGTTACACATCCAGGTTGCGGACATTGAGGGCATTGTCTTCGATAAACTGGCGGCGCGGTTCGACTTCATCGCCCATCAGAATGGTGAACATGGTGTCGGCATCGGCGGCATCACGCACCTCGACCTTAAGCATCTTGCGGCGCTCGGGATCCATCGTGGTTTCCCAGAGTTGCTCGGGATTCATTTCGCCCAAACCTTTGTAGCGCTGGATGACGAGGCCGCGTTTGCCGATCTCTTTGATCTGATCAAGAATCTCCGGGATAGAGCGGACCGGTGTGCGTTTTTCGGTGAGTTTGGATTTCGGCTTTGATTTGTCTCCTTTTTGCGACCCCGACGGAGCGGGGCCCTCCACCGGAATCTTGCCTTCCACCACGGGTTCCACAGTCGCGCCTTCGGCCAGTTCGTAGAGCGGGTCTTCCTGAGTGGCATAATGATCGATATCGAAACCCTTCTTCGCCAGTGTCTCGATGACGGACTGGATGCCGGCGGATTCGTAAAGCTCAATGACCTTGGTCCGCGAAGATTTGCCGTTCGTGCCGGTCTCGGCCTTGTCATCCTCAATCTCGTCGAGGTTCTCCTCGATCTTCTCGGTCAGTTTCGCCAATTCCTTGTCGTTGCGGGCGAATTCGAACCGGACGACGCCTTCTTCCTTGACGCGCACGGCATAGGCGGGCAGATTGCCGCGCTTCTCATCGCGCGCGGCAAGGTAATCCTCGAACTTGATGCCGCGCCGCTCGATCGTGTCCACAAGCTTTGCCAGTTCCTGAAGCGATTCCAGGACAGACACAAGTTGCTGGCCGGCAAACTCCCGCTTGTCCTTCAGACGAAACAGACGCGCATCCTCCGAACCAAGTTCGATGAGGATCTTGCTCATCTGGTCGTCGTTCTCGATATATTCCTCGCGCTTCTTGCGCTTCAGTTTGTAGAGCGGCGGTTGCGCGATATAAACGTGGCCCTGCTTTACCAGTTCGGGCATGCGCCGATAGAAGAATGTCAACAAAAGTGTCCGAATGTGTGAGCCGTCCACGTCGGCATCGGTCATGATGACAATGCGATGATACCGCAGGCGGTTGATGTCGAACGCGCCCTCGTCCTCGCCGATGCCGAAGCCGGTACCGATGGCGGTTATCATGGTGCGAATTTCGAGATTATTGAGAATCTGGTCATTGCGCGCCTTCTCGACGTTGAGCAGCTTGCCTCGGATCGGCAGCACGGCCTGAAACTGTCGGTTGCGTCCCTGCTTGGCGGAACCACCTGCGGAATCGCCCTCGACGATGTACAGTTCGCAAAGTTCAGGGTTACGCTCGGAGCAATCGGCGAGTTTGCCGGGCAATCCACCACCGGTAAGCGCGCCTTTGCGGACGGCTTCGCGGGCCTTGCGCGCAGCCTCGCGGCCGCGAGCGGCGGTCAGCGCCTTGTCAACAATGCGGCGTGCGACCGGCGGATTCTGTTCCATGAACGTCATCAACCCGTCGTACACGATGGAGGAAACGATGCCTTCGACTTCGCTGTTGCCGAGTTTCGTCTTGGTCTGCCCTTCGAATTGGGGGTTCGGCACCTTGACGCTGAGGACAGCGGTCAACCCTTCGCGCAGATCATCGCCGCCAAGCGTCGGATCTTTTTCCTTCAGCAGATTGTTTGCTTTGGCATACTGGTTGATGACGCGGGTGAGCGCGCTGCGGAAACCGCTGAGGTGCGTGCCGCCTTCGGTTGTGCTGATGTTGTTGGCGTAGCTGTAAATGGATTCGTTGTAGCCTTCGTTGTACTGGAGCGCGACTTCGGCGGTGATGCCGTCCTTCTCCTTCTGAACGTAAATGACCTTTGGATGCAGCGGCTCCTTGGCCCGGTTGATGTGCTTGACGAACTCCTCGATGCCGCCGTTGAACTTGAACAACTCCTGTTTTTTCGTGCGCTCGTCTTTGAGCGTGATTTCAATGCCGCGATTCAGGAAAGCCAGTTCGCGCAGGCGGTTGGCGAGGATCTCGTACTTGTAATCGATGACTGGAAAAATCTCGCTGTCGGCCTTAAAAGTGATCTTGGTACCGGTGCCCTTGGCTTTGCCGATGACTTCCAGCTTGGACGCGGTCTTGCCGCGCTTGAACCGCATGTGGTGGACCTTACCGTCGCGCTTGACCTCAACTTCGAGCCATTCGCTGAGCGCGTTGACACACGTGACGCCGACGCCATGGAGACCGCCGGAAACCGTGTACGATTTCTTGTCGAACTTGCCGCCGGCATGAAGGATGGTCAACACAACTTCGACAGCGGGTTTCTTCTCCGTCTTGTGCATGTCTACGGGAATGCCGCGGCCATCATCGATCACAGTGATGGAATTGCCGACGTGGATAAAAACATCGATGTGCTTGCAGAAACCGGCGAGCGCTTCGTCGATGGAGTTGTCAACGACTTCATAAACGAGATGATGCAGACCGCGTTCACCGGTGTCGCCGATGTACATCGCGGGCCGTTTGCGAACAGCCTCAACGCCTTCGAGCTTTTGGATCTTATCGGCGTTGTAGTCGCCCGATTTCGGCGCTGCTACAGCGGTTTCGGCGGCTGTTGTCCGCCCTTTTTTCACGGTCTGCACGTGTTTGGAAATGCTCTTTGACATATCGAACTCCACCCCCTTGAAAACACCGGAATTATGGCCAAATCCGGTCAAAAAGGCAATGCTAATCGTGTGTTTTTGTAAGTCGTAACAACCTAATCACCAATGGCTTATCGCCTACCAAATCCCGACGGCGTCGAGAGACTGCGGCTTGATTGTTTTTGTTGCGTCTGCAGGTGAAAAATGTGGGAGCAATCGAGCCGGCTAAGTGCAAATGTCATTCTGTAGCCGCACCCTTTATGGGTGCGTAAAGCGCAGGCATAAAGCCTGCGGCTACATGGTCTTGGGATGGGTTCCAAGCCACCGGATTTACCCCGAAGTTTTAGGAGCGCGCATCCCGTTCATCATGCACTCTTGACAAGAGGAAGCGCTCGGAGCGACAAAAGAACGCGCAATGGATCATCTCGACAAACTGGAGAACCAGAGCATCTTCATCATTCGCGAAGCGTTCAATAAGATTGAGCGGCTGGCGATGCTTTGGAGCGTCGGCAAGGATTCTATGACGCTGTTGTGGCTGGCGCGCAAGGCGTTCTTTGGTCACGTGCCAATCCCGTGTGTTTTCATGGAGACGGGCTTCGACATGCCGGAACTGGTCGAACTCCGCGACCGCTTGGCGAAAGAATGGAAACTTAACCTCATCATCGCCCGCAACGACGAAGCGATCGCGCAAGGCATGAACTACAAACTCGGCCGGGTCGTCTGTTGTTCGGCGTTGCTCAAGGAAAACCTCAAGAAGATCGTCGAACGCGAAAAATACGGCGGCCTAATTGTTGGCGTTCGTCGCGACGAGGATCCGACTCGCGCGAAAGAGCGTTATTTCTCGCCGCGCGACAAGCACATGGAATGGAACGTCGAGGATCAGCCGCCGGAATTGTGGGACCAGTTTAACACCGACCTCGCCGGCGGCACGCACCTGCGCGTTCATCCGCTTTTGCACTGGACCGAAATAAACATCTGGGAATACGCCGAACGCGAAAAGATCCCGATGGTACCCCTGTATTTCGCCAAGAACGGCAAACGTTACCGCAGTCTTGGTTGCACGCCGTGCACGTTTGCCATCGACTCCAACGCCGATACGTTTGAAAAGATCAGGGAGGAACTGCGCACCACCAAGAAAAGCGAGCGCAGCGTCCGCGCACAGGACCAGGAGAGCGAAGACGCGTTCGAGAAATTGCGGCGCGATGGGTATATGTGAGCGGCTGAATGAACCACGAAGCGCACGAAGCGCACGAAGTTCTTCGTGTCCTTCGTGATCTTTCTGGTGAAAAACTAGTGCAAGGAACTG
>Ga0182017_10001110_pt1 | contig 21091 bp, 16 predicted proteins | sample 712E3DmetaG_FD_120492 | JGI IMG/M metagenome (GOLD analysis project Ga0182017, IMG submission 120492) | Permafrost microbial communities from Stordalen Mire, Sweden - 712E3D metaG | ecosystem: Environmental > Terrestrial > Soil > Wetlands > Permafrost | place: Sweden: Stordalen | collected... | reverse complement strand
ACTTGTCTTCTTAAATTATTTGATTCCTCAGAAAAAAGATATTCTATTTCAATAATCTCTTCGGAATCTATTGCTCCTCCTTTAATAACTTTTTGTCCGATTTCTTTTAAACGTTCATATCTTTGTTTCCATGTATATCGCCTTGAAATTTCTTTGATTTTCCCAGCTGATAAATCAGCATCAATCCCTTTTTCATTTGCAATTTTATCAATAGATTCTAAAAGTTTACTTCTAAGAATTTTAATTTCATTAGGAACATCAAATTTTTCAAAGCCATCAATTAAAGCATCTGAATCTACTATACAAAAAACTTTAATCTGAAAAAAACTATAGAAATCAAAAAATCGTTTGACATTTGATTTTCCATTAATGGAAATTATTGGAATGTTTTTATTGTCGAAGTTCCATTCACTATTTAATAAACGTGCCAATTCTTTAATATAAATCAAATCCGAATCACCCTCGACCAATAATACCTTGTTAGAGAAAAACGCTGCTGTATTATTTTCATAACACAGAATCTGAAAGGCATCTTTTGCTTGAATTTCTTTCAGCAAATTTATCGTAAGAAATTTCCCAAAAGGTTTTTCGTTTTGTGGATATTCTTTAATTACTTTAATAAACGTGCCTGTTGATTGAGGCGAAAAGAATAGAGGTGAATGTGTAGTAACAAAAACTTGATTATTTTCTAGAGTTAATTTTTCAAGGGCTTCAAAAAGAATTTTTTGAGCATTGGGATGCAGATAAAGTTCAGGTTCTTCAAAGAGAAAAATATATGGCTGCTCATTTACTTCTTCAACTGCTTCTGGCGCTACAACTGCCAATGCTTTTTTAGTTTCTTCAAGTTCCCTTTTCTGCACTTTTAATTGTTCAACATAAGTTCGAAGCAAAGCAAATGTTACTGCCCTTTTTATTCCGTCACCTTTAGTCTCAATAATATCTCTGACTCCATCATCAATTAAAATTCTTGCATTAGAAAATACTTGTTTCAATTCAGGTTTAGGAATATCGATTTCAATTTTTGATTTAGGAAAATTTTCCGCAAGAAAATCTCCGATTTGTCCTTCAATAATTTGTAGTTTTTCAATTCTATTGTCAGAAACTTGTTCTGCATCTCTGATCACATTTAGCAACGCGTGCAACTCGTTAAAGGATTGTGAAATTTTCTCAAAATGTTTTGAGTTTTCAAGAAACTTCATTAGAATACTTAACAATTTACCGAATGTTGCAGATTCCTTTGACTTCACGTCATCTTTCAAATCTTTTACTGCTGCTATATAAATTGGTTCAGGTAATAATTTAGTTATACTATTTTCAATACCAGTTGGTAAAGGAGAAAGTTTTAATTCCATTGCTTCAGGAGAAAGTCCCGAAATAATCTCATCTAACTTTGAATTTGCTTCTTTTTGTGTTGATAGATTTGCAAGTTTTTCTTTGTATTCAGGAAACAATGATATAATACTTGCAGAAATATCTTTACCTTTTTTCCCTTTCAAAAGTTCTCCAACTACATTTTTACCAAAACGAGGGTCTTTAGGAGAAAGGCGACTACAGAGCATTTCAGATTTTCCATCAGTTGTATAATACCGTGTCAAAACCAATTTACCATCTTCAATAATTTCTTTGATTCTCTCTCGGTGTTCAACAAATAATCTGCGAATATCTTTTTCGTCAATGTCTGTAAATGTGATTTCAATTTCTATCGGCTCTTCGTTATTGTAAAAATCCGATTTACCTAATGTTGTTCCAGAAAAAAATAAACTTGTCGCAAGAAGAATGGTTGATTTACCTGCATTGTTTTCTCCAATCGCACAGGTAAAAGGAGAAGCCTCGAAATAATCTGATTTAATTCCCCTGTAATTTTTTATTTGGACAAATGATATATACATAGCTGTAAATTTATTTATTCCACCGTCAACACTTCTTAAAACTTTGTTTCAAACTTCTGCCTTGTTTGGTAGTTATAAAAAGGTAAGCCGAAAATTTTATATTTTGAAGAAGAATTATTAGTGTAACTATGCTTCACTTGCACCTTCGATTACATGATAATTCGTCACAATGATATTTTCGTTTATAAAAAAACCTTAACCTAAACCAATGTCAGTTTCAATTGTCACAGTCGAACTAACAGTATTTTTATATATCAAAGTTGCATCCTGTGCAACGATTTTGGTAGTGTAATAGATAATTATCAGAAGCAATATTGCTTTTTTCATGTTAGTAGTTAAAAATACGATGCAATATTTTTTATTTAATATCATCTTTCCATATAAGATTAGCTCCTATAGCTGGGCCATAATAATATTGCATTATTTTCATAATCTTAGAAAGAATGTCATCTTTTATTTCTTCTGTATGATGTAAATGAAGAGACTTATCAAAAATAATAATTGCTATAGAAATCATTATCCCTGCAAATTTTACTTTAAATTTTTTCATATGAGATCATGTTACTTTTAACTTTCACAATAAAGGTACCTAACAAATTTACAGTTTGTTTTTATAAAATACGCTGATAATAAGTCTACTTTATTATTTAAGAAATTCTTCCAATTCAAGAAGTCTTTAGGGGGAAAACATTGGTGAAGATTTTTTCAATACAAAAAAGATGTTAGTCACTAACATTCAAGCGCAAAAACCCAAACCGGAATGATTGATTAAACATTTTTGCTCCTTAGCAAAAATGATCTTTGTAAACCATAATTTCTCCCAGAAGCAAAAAAAAATTGTTTTGTACCAAGTAACTTCATAAATTTGGTATGCTGTATTTAAACGTGTAATTAAAAACAATATAGAAAGATCCCAGGCGACACTTTCCTTTTATCAGACAGTAGACACATTCCGTATTGTCTTCCAGACATTTGACTTTCACATAAAGTGTCGCCTTTCTTAAGTTCTTTGATGGTCAGGGCATTTGACCTTTAGGCGGTACATTCTATTACCCATAGCACAGGGTAGAAATGCAGCGAGCTTCTAGATATGTACCGTCTTTTTTATTCTTTAATATAGTGCCCTTAACTGAAAAACCCAGTGTCTTTGACCACCATTAGCCGGAGTAAATTTACCCTCCCTGCCCGAAGTTAATTGGTTGTTTTTTAGTTATGTATGTTAATCATAATCTAAACTGCCAAGTGAGGTCACGGTATCCGGTTTTTGCATCTATGCAGCTATATCGTATATTTGTAGATAGAGATGGAGATCAAAAAGCAAATAATATATCTAGATAACAATGCAACCACAAAAGTTGATAAACGTGTACTGGATGCAATGATGCCGTTTCTTACAAACGAATTTGCGAATGCAAATAGCACACACCAGTTTGGCTTAGTTGCTTACGAAGCTGTCAAGGTAGCAAGGATTCGAGTATCGGAGTTGATCGGTGCCGAAGCAAACGAAATTGTTTTTACCAGCGGTTCTACAGAAGCAATTAATCTTGCAATAAAAGGTGTTGCTGAAAATTATTCGGGTAAAGGCAAGCATATAGTAACTGTTTCAACAGAACATCCTGCTGTACTTGATACCTGTAAAAATCTAGAAACGAAAGGTTTTGAAGTGACATATCTGCCTGTCAAACCGGATGGTATGATTGATACATCTGAATTGAAAAATGCTTTGAGAGAAGATTCAATTCTTGTATGTGTGATGTATGTGAATAATGAAACCGGTGTGATTCAATCCTTAAAAGAAATTGCTGAAATCACTCATAAAGCTGGTGCATTGTTCATGAGTGATACAACACAAGCTGTTGGAAAAATTCCTTTAAATGTTGATGCGCTCGGAATTGATTTGTTGTGCATGAGTGGACACAAGTTCTATGCTCCCAAAGGTGTAGGTGCATTGTATGTGAGGCAGCGTTTTAATCATGTGAAATTGCCTGCGCTCCTGAATGGTGGTGGACACGAAAATGGTTTGAGAAGCGGAACACTTAATGTTCCTGGTATTGTTGCCCTTGGTGCTGCTTGTGAGATTGCAAAAAGTGAAATGAAACAAGATGCCGAAAGTATTTTTGCTCTGAGAAATGAATTAGAAGATGAATTACTTAAAATCTCAGGTACATATGTTAATGGTAATATTGAAAGAAGACTTTTTAATGTGAGTAATATATGCTTCCGAGGATTTGATGCGAATGTTATGATTGGCAGAATGGGAAATGTTGCCGTGTCAAACGGGTCTGCTTGCAGTTCGGCAACCTTTGAACCTTCACATGTTTTAACTGAAATGGGGTTGAGTGATGATGATGCGTTTGCTTCAATCAGGTTTTCTGTAGGGAAGTTTAATAAGATAAACGAAGTGCAAACAGTTGTTAAATTAATCAATGAATTATTTGCTTAGTTAATTAAATATATGCTTAAAGAAGTCAACTGGTCAGAAGATAGGTCATACAGAACAGTAAGCGAAAGTGAACCAGTTCAATTTTACATGGACGGTCTGTTTAACAGTAAAAATTTTGACTTGTTATTAGGCTATTTCAGTTCAGCTGCAATTAATGTTTTGTCACTTGGATTTGCAAGTTTTCTTTACAACGGTGGAACAATGAGAATGGTTATTAATAATGTTTTGTCGCAAGAAGATAGAGATGCAATAAAAGCTGGATTAGAAGGTGATGTTATTAATACCGTGATTGATTTGACTGATATTAAGCAGTTGAAAAGCTCCCTTGATGATTACGGCAAACACTTTTTCGATTGTCTTGCATGGCTGATAGCAAATGAAAAAATTCAGATAATAATTATAAAACCTAAACTTGGGAAAGGTATAGCACATTATAAATCAGGTGCCTTCTCCGATGGAATTAATACTGTAGGGTTCAAAGCATCTTGTAATTTCACTGCATTTGGTTTACTTGAAAATTTAGAAGAGCTAGATGGATTTTTAAGTTGGGAAAATAGCCGTTCAAGTAAAATGATTAATAGGCAAAAAAAGGATTTTGAAAATATCTTTGCAGGCAAATCAGATATTGTAGAATACTTGGAAATAGAAAATGTTTCTATTGCAATTAAAGAGACATTTGGGAACAATTCACTCAATGAATTATTGATAAAAGAAAAAGAACTAGTTGAAAAAAAGAGCTTCGTTTTAAGAAATAAAGAAATTAGAAAAACTTTTGAGAAGGCAACAACTCGTATTGAGGAAATTATCAGAGAACCAAAATTTCCTTATCCATCTGGACCAAGAGAGTATCAAGGGGCTGCCTATGAAAGTTGGTTTAATAACGGTAAAAAAGGAATTTTTGCAATGGCTACCGGCACAGGGAAAACGATTACCTCGTTGAATTGTGTGTTAGAAGAGTTCAAAAAAAATCCTGAAAAGGTATACCATGTTTTGATTCTTGTTCCTACAATTACGTTGGTGGAACAATGGGAAAAAGAAGTACTTTCTTTCAATTTTCAGGAAGTATATAAGATTTCATCAAAGGAGAATTGGCAAAACAAAGTAAAAACTTTAATTTCTTCAGCTAAAAGGATCCCGATTTCATTTACGCTTATAAGCACTTATGCCTCTTTTGTGAAAGACAAGTTTCAGAGTTTGATAAAAGATTTGCCTGAAGATACAATTTTCATAGCTGATGAAGGACACAACTTGGCTTCTCCAACTGTTGCTGGTAAAATCAAAGATTTCAGATTAAAGAAAAGAATTGGTTTGTCTGCAACCCCAAAAAGAATTTACGATTTGGAAGGCACTGCTGAGATGGAACTCTTTTTTGAAGATAGCGAACCTTATACATATTCTTTTTCAATGGAAAGAGCAATTAGAGATGGTGTGTTGTGCCAGTACTATTACTATCCTCATATCATTAAATTGACTGAAAATGAAATGCAGGAATATGTTGATATCAGCACTCAGTTGTCAAAGCTATATCGTATTGGAAATGGTAATTCTGAAAAGGAAAGTATCATAGAACGGTTACTATTGAAAAGAAAAAGAATTATACACAAGGCATTTAACAAGCTGGGTGCAACCATTGAAATTTTAAAAGGACAATTTCAGGAAAAAGGGAATCTGAAATATACCTTTGTGTATGTTCCAGAGGGTGAGACTTTTGAAATTAACGAAGATGAAGATGAACCTATTTCTGAGAATGTGCGATTAATAAATCAATATACCCGTGAAATTGCAAAGATTGATGAGAAGATACTGGTGAATCAGTTTATTAGTGGAATGAGTGATCGTAATGAAATTCTGAAACAATTTCAAAACGGGGAAATTGATGTGATTGCCTCCATGAAATGCTTGGATGAAGGAGTTGACATTCCGAGAGCAGAAACCGCAATCTTTTGCAGTAGTACAGGGAATCCACGACAGTTCATTCAACGAAGAGGAAGAATATTAAGAAAGCATCCTGCAAAAAACCATGCAGTGATTCATGATTTGGTTGTGGTCCCTGATTATGAAAATCAGATAGAGGGTTCAGATACTTTTGACTTAGAAAAAAAAATGGTAAGAACTGAATTGGTGCGTGTAATGTATTTTGCATCGCTCTCAAAAAATCCGTATCTTACTGAAGATGTTTTTAGGGATGTTTGCAATCATTACAATCTTAATATTTATTTAATACAAAACGAACTTGCATCAGTATGACAAAAGAAAACATTTTTAAAACTTATTTGGAAGATTCACTTTTCACTGAGAAGAAATATTTAACCCAAGGACAAATTGATAAGTTAAAGTTTATTGACCCAAGTGGAGTGAAACTTATTGAAGTAATTAAAATGGCAATTAGTGGAAATGTTGACAGAGAATCGGAAGGTGTTATCTCAAGAAAAATAAATCAATATCTCAACAAATAATTACAATGATTATTGAAAAAATCGAATTGGAAAATTTCATGTGCTATGAAGGTAAAAACTGTTTTGAGTTTTCCGAAGGTATAAATGTTGTTATTGGAGATAATGGTTATGGTAAATCAAAACTGTATGATGCTTTTTATTGGGTAATGTATGACCAGATATTTGTATCTGAGAAAAAAGAATTTCAAAATACGAAAGCAGTCAAGTCAAAAATAATTTCTGATAAAGCAAAGGCGAATGCTAAAGATGGAAAATTATGCGCATCCGTTAGTATTACCTTTCACAATATGGAAAGGGACAATGTTTACATCCTTGAACGAAAATTCACAGTGATTATTAAAGATGGAAAGGTTATTGAAGCGAATGATAGTGAATTTACGGTAATGCAACGTGAATTATCTTATCTGAATGCAAAAATGGTAAATGACGAGGATGAAAAAAGAAGAATTGTTGCTTACATTTTACCACCTCAAATAAAAGATTATCTCTGGTTTCAAGGTGAGCAAGTAGAATCTATTATTGATTTCAATAAACAGGATACACTTACTAAAGCAATTAATGTTTTGTCAAGTATTACACGATACGATGAACTAAAGGAAATTGCTGTCATTGCAGCAAAGTCAGGGAATAATGAATATGACCGTGAGCTAAAAAGATTAAGTAAAGATGCTGGCAAAAGTGAGCAATTGGAAAAAGAGAAAAACCGACTTAAAGAAGTGATTCAGGATTTACTTATTGATGAAAAAAATGTAAAGGATAATTTATCAAGAGCAGAAGAAAGATGTGAAACGCTTTTAAGTAAGATTAGCGATGCAACAAAAGTTAGTGAGTTGCAACAGAGAAAAAAAAGTATTATTCAGCAATTAAAAGAATTGAACGATTCACTCAATGAAGAGCAGATAAGTTTTCATAGAAAAATGTTTCGCAATAAATGGGTACTGAAAGGAACTGAATTTTTGCACACTGAATTTAGCGATCGTTTTTTGGCTTATGAAAATAAGAAACTGGAAAAAGCTGCTGAGAGAAAAGTGAAGTTGGCTGCGGAAGATATAATTGCAAAGAAGTTGCAAACCCGGTTACCTCTTGATGTCCCGGAACCCATTTATGTTCAAAGAATGCTGGATGCAGAAAAGTGTTTAGTTTGTGATAGAGAGGCTAAGAAAGATTCAGATCCTTGGAAAAAAATAAAAGAACTGATTGACCGACCTGATCTAAAATTAAAGTCAATGGAAAGTGAACCAATAACTAAGCAAAATTTTAATGATGATTTCAAAAGATTGTATCAAAATGGGTTGGCTCTTACTCATCGCATTGAGGAAATTGATTCTGATGTAAAAGAAACTCTAAAAAAAATCAGTAATATCAATACGAAGATTAGAGATGCTAATAAGGAAATGAAAAGGGTCGAAGAAGATACTCAGAAACTCTTGTCCGATACTTCTCATACAGTTGAAAGTGCTGAAAACATAATTGCAGAATATTCAATTCAGAATAAGTATGCTAAAGATTTTTTGGATAAGTTGAATAAAATCACCCAACAACTTGATTATAACAGAAATAATTCAAGAAATATAAATGACCAACTCAAAGACCTTGTTACTGGTGAAATTCCGAAATGGTTGATTGAGAAAAGAGATGTGCTAAATGATTTTGAAACTATTGCCGGAACAACAAGAGAAAGGGTTTTCAATAATCTGATTGCACAATTGGAGAAAGAAGCAAACAGTCACTATGAAGCGATGACTTCAGGAAATAAATCTGCAAGAGGTCAAATAAAATTGCGAAGGTTACCGAATGGTAATTATATGCCAGAAATAATTGACAACAATGGTGTTCCGCTTTTGGGTTCGAATACAAGTAATTTAATTTTAGTGAAACTGGCTACAATCATGGCAATTATTTCTGCTAAAAGTAATGACGGTGTTGTATGTTTTTATTCTCTGATTACTGATGCCCCTACTTCTGTACTCGGGGAAGATTATACAATTGGTTTCTGTAAAACAATTAGTAAGGTTTACAAGCAAAGCATAATTATGAGCAAGGAATTTTATAAAAATCAAAGTTTGAGAAATCAGTTGCTAACTAATCCTGAAATTAAGATTGGTAAAGTTTACATGATTACTCCTTCCATTCCTGAAACTGAGCGGAGCAACCGAAATAATTTATCTACGAAAATTGACGCATTAAACTGATATGGAACTTTTAAAAAAAATAAAAGACAGAGCACCTGAATATGATGCAACTCACGAAGACTTGATTACAAAGTTCACTTTGGTTCAGGGGGGAAGAGCTGGAACAGCAGGTGAAGGCACTGCCTGGGAGCAAGGAAAATATTTCTCAACTAAGTATGAAATTTACATGTATGCCGCACTGCTTGGGCTGAAAAATGATTATAGAGTTCCAATTGGCACAAATGCCAAAAGGGAAAAGTTTATTGAAATAAAGTCGTGGCAACCAGCTGATTTGGCTGACTATATCATCATGAGTGTATTTGCTAAATCCGTAATTGATTTCAATGAACTGGAAAATAAGGAAGATAAAGAAGTAGAGAAGGAAATTTTGAACTTAAGAAAACTGTTGGAAGAATTTGCCAACGGGGGCTTTGATAAAATAAGAGCAAAATTGGAAATCGAACCTACTTTCTTTGAGAATAACGATAATTGTTTTATTGATTTGCTGGAAAAAAAATAATTATCTAAAACTTTGCATGTAGCGTATTACCAGGTAGCATAACCAATAATGATTAACGTCACATTCAACAAATAGAAACAATGATTGAAATCTGACCTAATTACAGGATTAGTGAAAAAAAAATTGGATGATACAGAAGCAGCCATCAAATTAGGGATTACAAAGGAACTTTTATACGCTTATATTAGAAATGCTCCCAAAAAGCATCTTGGGCATGAAAAGAAGTTACTTACGGTGGTAAAAAATGGGAAAAATTACTTTAATGTAACTGATTTAGAAGAATTTGATAAATATTTAAAAGAACCTTGGTCAAATTCAAAAGAACCCAGACCTGAGATCCCTAAGTACATCCAAGAATACTTAAAATCGGAAATTGGTGGACAATGTCCAATTTCGGGGAAAGGGTATCCTTTAGAAAATGCTCACATAATCTCGTATAATGAATCACTAAATCACCACCATCATAACTTGCTTCGTATAGCTAAAGAAGAACATACTAAAGTGGATAACGGAGTAATATCAAGGGAACTGCTTCGAGAAATAAAAGATAATTTGATTGAAAGGCTGCGTAGAAATCTGAAACTCGAAAATAGTAGCTACGGTTCATCTTTTCATCCTCCTAACCCACATCCAATATTTATTGGAAGATCAGATAAATTGCTTGAATTAACGGAAGCAATGGAGTTTGAGAGATTAATAATTATAGAGGGATTAGGGGGAATAGGAAAAACACAATTACTATTAAATGCCCTGGATAATGTTAGGTACAACAATCCTATCTTCTGGATTAATATAGAAGCAATCGGAAGCATTGAGGACTTGTCTGTAATCCTTCATAATGCTATTTCTCAATATTCTGTGGGTAATATTTCGGAATCAATTATTGGGTTGTTATGCCAAAGACAGATTACGCTTGTATTTGATAGTTTAGAGAAATTGTTAATAGCTGATAGAGATGAAATAGAAAGCTTCATTCAAAAATTATTGACACAAACTAAACTTACTCAAATTATTATCACAAGTCAGATAGATTTATCGATTTTAGATTTTCGGAAAAAAGTAATTAAGTTAGAAAGATTAAGTTCTAACGATAGTCTTTCATTAATGGCTGAGTTATTAGAAGATCAAATTAATATAGAAAAGGGACACATCGACTGGTTACTTAATTTTTGCAATGGTCATCCGCTTTCTATCAAGCTTGTAGTTTCTCTCATGAAATTCTATAAATCTTCACAACAAGTTATAGTACAGCTTAAAAAATCTGGAAATCTAAAACATCCCATAAACATAAAACACGATAAATCTAATGATTTAGACATATGTTTATCGACAATATATAATTGTCTAACCTCAGACCAGAAAAAAATTCTGCATTATTTAAAATTTTTCCCTGGGGGTATAAAAGTAAAATGGGCTGAGATACAACTTGAAATATCTATGTTTATATTTGATATCGCCGTGCTACAACAGTTTTTCTTTATCGAAACACGAAAAGATCAATTGGGATTTGAACGTTTATCCATTTCCAATCCAATACATCCGTTTCTTAAGGAGAAAGCAATGGAAAGGCTTCAAGAAAGCGAACAGGAGCTTCAATATTCGGCTATAGTAAATATAATGACGGAAGCATCTGTTGTAGATTTACATTATATTGAAACAGGAATAGAAGGACCACCCTCCTATGGGATTATTAGGATTGAGGATGAATTGCAAAATTTACTTGAAGCGCTTACGATATCTCAAGAGAGTGTAGATTACTTTGACAAATTAGGTGCAGAAAAACAGAAAATAGAATATCTTCAAGTTATTTCCGGCATTACAGGTGCTTTAGGTAAGTTTTGCTTTACAAGTGGGGATTTTGAAAATGGAATATTATTTTCAAAAGCAGGTATTGAAGCTAACTTAAAATTAAGCTGGGTTGAAGCCGCTTCTATTCAATATCTGTATTTAGGACAACTTCAAAAAAGACAATTTGACAATATTGGATTTGCCAAGACAGTTGAAGATTTGAATGATTTAGCTGAAAGAACTGGAAATATTGAAGCAAAGTTGCATGCGAAATGGTTTAATGGCAATCTTGCATTAAATAATAATGACTTTGCTAATGCAATGGTTTCATTTGAAGAGGCTGCTAACATTATACAAAAAATGATCGAAGAGGAAAATAATTTAAATACAATAGAAAAAAATGATGATAATGCATTAGAAAGATTCGTTTCAACAAATTTGATCGGAAATTTGTCATTAATAAGTTGCGATATTGCCCGAGCATATGAAATGACAGGTAATTACCTAGAGGCAAGCAAACATTATGAGAAGGCAATAGAGATTCAAGAGAAAATTGAGGATGAAATTAATCTGATGAGTTCTTACCATAACTATGCAAATTGCCTGACTCATATTGACAAGTTGGATGAAGGAGTTAAGTATTACTTCAAGTCAATCGAAGGATTTAAGAGGAATAGACAATTCGAATATTTAGCAAATTCTATTTCTGATTTAGGAGACTATATGGAATGTCGACCTGAAATTGCTGAAAGTAATATGTTGGATGAAGATACCCTATCTTTAGCATTATGTAGTATAGGTTATCAATTGAAAAATTATATAAAAAGGGAATTAATTAGTAGCGATTTTGATACTGTTATTGAAAACATTCCACCTCTCCTCATAGGCAAAATGATTCGTATAATTCGATTGATAAGTTTCTCACCACACCGTCTTGTTTTATCAAACTGGATAACCAATTTGGTAGAAGAAATTGATATACAAAAGATGAAGGTCGGTTTTTTTACTGCTATATTAAATGTGGGGCATGCAGTAGGAGGAGTAGATCAATGGCGAGATTTATCTGAAAATAGAGTTTTAATGTTAAAGGCAATTTTGCAAGGTTGTTTAATCTTAAACGGTGGACCTGATCTAAAAAGCAAAACACGAGTTTTTTATTGGTTGGCTAAATGGATGCAATTTACGAGACTTGATTCTGAGGCCACAGCTGAAAAACTTTGGGATCAAGCTTGGAATAGTTTTGATAAATAAAATCTATATTGTCTTTGGATCAATATTAAAATTAGTAAAAACTACCTTTTCCTTCAAAGTAAGTTTAATTTCAATTTTGAGATGCTGCAATATTAATTGAATTGCATATTTCTGAAGGCTCTTATCTGTTTTGAGTGTTCCTAAATCGGTATCTAAAAATACCGTTTCCCAAATAGGGTTATCTAAGTTAAAATTATCAAAGGAAAAATACTCTAAAGCTTGATCAAATTTAGAATGTTCTTGGGCAACCTTTAAAACTGAAAAGAGTATTATTTGTCCTATTGGTCTAAAAAGAAGGCTTGTATTTTTGCTTTCTCTATTTATCTTATTATTCACAAAGAAAAAATGATCAATTGAGGGAATAGATTTAAACACTGTAGTTAATATATCTTCGGCTTTTTTTATATCTTTTGCTATATTTTCTTCCGTTTCTCTTCGTTTTGTATACTTATCAAAAGTATGTCCTGTGACTTTTATGTTTAGTACTTTTTTGTCAGTAAGAAGTATGCTTATTATATCATAAAGCAAAACAATATTTGTAAACTTATCTTCATTTTTTGGATTTAAGCTTCTCGTTTTGCTGAAAAGTATTTTATCTTTAAATAATAATGATTCTTCAATCAGTTTTCTGGTAACAATTGCACAATTATCTTCTTCATCCAAAGCTATTATCTCGCTAATAGTAACAGGCACAGCATATCTATTAAGTGTGGAGAAAAGCCTTCGAGTTCTAATTTCGCCTTCCATTGTTTTTTTATGTGCAATAAAAATTACAGTTACTTCCTCATCTCCTAATGATTTTTGTTTTTTTATTGCCTCTTTTATAGCTTTAGTTCTATGCTGGCCGTCAATTGCAAATATTTCTTCGTTTCCAGCTAATGTGAGAATACCAAAAGTACGACCTAAATATTCCCTCTCTAGCTCACTCATTCCTTTTACAGAATTATCTATATCCAATTCTTGCCATTGGGGTTTTCCACCATAAATTCCGAAAATAATTGCGTTAAAAAATCTTTGTTCTTGTTCTATCAAATAACTTACTATATCCTCACTTCTGTTGCTTACCTCTCGTTGAATCCATCTGCTTAACTCCTTATTTTTATGAATATCTGGAACCATTGAAGCACGGTTAGCAAGCTCTTCAAATTTCATCAATGAAACATAATAAAACCAATCTCCCATTCTTCCCCGAAGGCATGGTAATTTTAATGACTTGTTCATTCGTAAATATTTTTAAGTTCTGGCTTAATCTTTGCTTTTGGTATATCGGTATTAACTCTGGGAACAAAAGTGTTTAGGAGCTGCTCTTCACAATTGCTTAAGATTACATTATTTGGTATAGCTGCATAAAAGAAATGTAAATATCCTTCCCAAAGTTTTAACATGGTAAATACCTTTGGCCTTGGTTTTCCCTTGCCTTCAGCATCTCTTAAATATTCCTTGAAGCGAATTCTAAAATTTCTAGTTGTCTTACCTACAAGAAAAAGATAGCGTGTTTCAAAAAATTGATTAAATCGAGGCTTAAGTACAAAACAATACACTCCCTTTTGATTAGCAGGAACATTAACTAATTGTGAGTTTTCAAATGGCAACTCATCCCAAGTAAGTGCGACAGGTATGCTATTTGAAGGATCATTCCAATGTTCCGGAAAAAGAAGAAAATTCCAAATATGTTCACGAATAAATCCTCTTTCCTTAAAGTCAATATCGTATGCCATAGATTCTTTCTTATAAAAAGCAAGCTGCACATCCTTCACCTTCGGCTTCACTTAAAATATCAATTAGATATGGAGATTTGCTTTGTGATTTCTTTTCCATGCGTTTCATATACTCGGTCTTAATCTGTTCCATTCTCGCTGGCTTAATCAGTTCTTCCAGACTTTCTGTTTGCCCCCAAGTGTATCCATCTTTCTCATACTGCATCGCTTTCTTGTAAAGGTCAGGATGTTGTTCATACAACCAAACCCATTCAATTTTTTGCTGGAAGAAACAGAAGTAGCAACCTGAACGGCTTCTTGAATATTGTCCAATTTTTCCGTTCACGTCAAAATCAACTTTGTTGTAATAGGCAGGAACTCCAACTCCGCTTTCTTTAAGTATTCTGAAAATATCTTCCCGTATCAGAACTTCATCGTTGTCTAAAAGCGGAAACGAGGTCTCTTTTGATAATGGGTAATCAGTTGATTTCAAAAACTCAAACACCAAATGATTGAACCCTTTTACATCAGTGTCAAGCAAAGAATTTAATTTCTGTGCTTGTGTGAAAGATGGATCTAATTTTTTTGATACGATCTGATATGCCCTTTTATGAGAACTTCCAAAATTGACATTCTTCGAAAGTGACTGTAACATCTCAAAATTTTGAATAGAGAACAATTTTGTTATTACATCCTCGCTCCAAATATTTTTCCTGAAAGGAAAAATTGATTGAATGTTTTTCTTGGTTGAAATATATCCTTCTCTTTCTTCATCGCCTCGAATACCTACATAAGAAATCACTGGATCTGTTCCAACATATTTTTCAAACGGCTCGAGCTTTAATTTCTTGGTGCACCAACGGGAATTTGACGAAGGCAAAAATCCACCATACATTTTTAAGAAGTGGTCAAACGGGTCTTCGGAACTGTTTTGTGCTGCTTGCAACAAATTTATTTTGATGCCCAGGAATACTTCTAGGTTTTTTATAAGTTGGTATGTCTCATCTAATTCCTTTCCAGTATCACAGGTATAGAAATCAATATCCAGTGAAGGATATTTTATTTTCATATAGATAGCCAGTGCTGCACTGTCCTTACCTCCTGAAATGCCCAATACATGCCTAACCTTACTCATTGTAATAATTCTTTTAACAGGTTTAATACAGCTGCAATATTGGAAGTTTTATCAGAGCCAAGTTTCTCCTTCATTGCAGATTTCAGTTGTTCAATTTCTTCAGATTTTTTCTTCGGAACCCTAACAATTTTTGGATTAATTGTGTTAAAAAAGGTGTCAATCTTCACTCCAATTACTTCTTCGCTGTTCTCATCGAAGTCGGCTTTTGAAATATTGGTCAAACTATCCAGTTCAAAAATCATCGACTTAAATTTTTCGTAAAGCAAAATTTCATCATCATCAGTGAACAACTCAAGTGTTCTTCCTGTAACTGCCTGTGCAATTGAATTAAGCCATGCCTTTTTATCATCTAATGCTGAATCAATTCGCTGCACAAAAGTTTTTTGGTTTGCTAACAGTAAATGCTTTTTCAGTTTACCAAATCGTTTTTGCAAATACTCTTTGTATTCTTCAAAGTTAACTTTCTTTCCAACAAATTCATTACATATAAAATCTTCAAACCGTTGTACCAAACCAGAATATGAAGTCCGCAATTCACGAACTGCATTTTGCAAACTAGTTGTGTAGCTATGCAATTTTGATGCATCTCTTTGTAGAGTGCTTAATGAAATTCCTAAAGCATTCGGGAACGCTTCGAAGAATGTTTCTTCTGGGTCTTTGCTACTTGTGATTGCAGCCCTTATTTTCAATGCAGAACTGCTCAATCGCTTTGTCTGTTTTGAATATTCGGGTAACCCTTTATAGAAAGTGATAAAAGGTTTTATTGTTTCAATGAATGATTCATTGTTAAACTTAGATTCAGTTGCTTGATTTAAGAATGTTCGGTAGCTATTGAAAATATCCAATTTAACACCTTCAATGTCAAATGTTTTGATAGTATATTTTTCAGGATACTTTGCAATGAGTTCTAAATTTTCATCTGACAAATTTGGAATGTATCCTTCATCGTTGAAGATTGCAAAGTCTTCTCGTTTGATAAATAGAAATGTTGGAATCCAAAAATCAATCAATCCTTGTTTTAGTTTAAGAGGACGCTTGCTCAATATCGCTGTGAAATCAGAAATTCTTTTCTGTTCTGACTTTGCACTCTCTATAAATTTTGTTGAATATTCCCAAAGCTTGTTGAAAGTTGAATCTATATTGACGGTTGCCACATCAAATGAATTTTCCCGCACAGGAGTAATGCCATTTTCTTTCAGCAGGGATAAGTAAATTGTTTTTTCGGGTGGAAATTTCCCATCTTCAAAACCTAAGTTTTCTTTATCCCAATGGTTAGCCAAGGCTTTGAAATAATTGCGTTTAGCAGTATGAATTGACGAAGAGATCTTATGTTTGTTTACTAATTCATTTCTGAAAACTGGAGTTTCATTGTAAACCTCATTACAAACTTGTGATAAAAGTTTGTTAAAATCTTTCTTGTCTGAAATTACTTTTGGTAAACCTTTAAAAAACCAAATTACTTCTTTGCTTCCTGTGTAAATACTGTCAGTAATGTAATGATTTAGCAAACGAATTTGTGATTCAACAATGTTTTCCAATTCTCTCTTGGCAACTTTATCTTCCTTGTTTTCTTCAATTACCCTCTGAATTTTTTCAATCTCAAAAAGTAAAGATTTTATTTCAGTGGAGTTTTTGAAAAAGCAATATACGATTGCTTCCTTCTGATTTTCTGATGCTGCTTGAATTTCTCCAATCTCTATTTTGCTGTTAAAGAGTAAGTTTACAAAACCGTCTATTTCTCCTTGGGGAATTCTTGAAATCGGAAATTCAGAAATTACAAACTCAAAGAATCTTGGCGTCCCTTTATCATAAGAATACAATTTTGCAAATACTGGTGTGAAGTGAGAGTATTTATTCAGCAAAGCTATTACATCACCAACTTCTGAAATTTTATTGCCGGCTTCAAGAATTGCTGACTGAATATCCAAATCAGTTCCTTCAAACAAAATGTAACGTTTACTGTGTGAACGGAAACGAATTATTCTTTTCTTCTCTAGGTTATCAATAATTTTACTTGCATCAAAAACTCCACAAGCTGTTTCAAGATAGTGGCTCAAAAAGTTTTCATCCAAGATTGCTCCGCTGGCTGAAAAAATATTTAGCAGACCGATTGTTTTAATTGTTTTTGCGTAGTCACCAATTGAACTCTCAAATGCTCTTTCAACTTCTTCTAATGATGAGCGGATTGAACTCCATGCAGAAAAATCAGGATTGTATTTTGAAGTGAGAAATGAGTAAAAATTATAGTTCAAATAATCATACACACAACTCAAATTGTAAAACGGGTTTCCACGTTTGTTGTATTTTGAGAGACCTGTGTGGTCTGTGGATTCAAGGAAAGAAAACAAAGATCTTTCATTCTGCCCGTATCGTTGTAATGAGAGTGTGAGAATGTTTGCAGAAAGAATGTCAAGAGGACTAAGTTTTGTTGAGATCTCACTCAGAAAATCTTTATTGAAGTTAAACGCATTTGTTGCAGATGCCAGCTTCAAACATTTTTCAATTGCTGTTTTTGAAGATTTGTTTTCAAAATTTTCAGCAACATATTCAGAAGCTAAAAACAAAAGTTGTTCAACTGGTTCGTTGAAAGTAATTTCCCTGAACCTACCTTTTACTTTTGACCACTCTTGTTTTTGGGAGCTTGTGAGTGAATATGCATACGATTCAAAACTTTGGTGAACTGCTGTTATAAGAACAATATTGTATTTCGGGTTGTTGCAAAACTCTGCTAATTGCTGAATGAAATATAATTCGTTTTCGGGATTGTGCTTGCTTGCATACTCTAAGAATTTGCCGAATTCGTCTACGAATAAAAATAAAACGCCATTGTCTTTTCCAAGTGAATGGTAGCGGTTGAAAATTTCTGAAAGAATATTTTCATGTTTATTTTTTGACGCGGTTACTTCAAATGTGTCTGCAAATTTTTCAATAATCGAAGTGAATGAACCCACAATTTTTACAAAGTCAACTTTAGGATTAGCAACGAAGTTTGGATCAAAATATCTTTGCGTTCCTCTGATACTCTGCTCTAACGCCAAGAGGAAAGAAGATTTGCCCGTGCCGTAAGTTCCAATAATGTTGAATGCACGAATCCCTTTTTTAAAGTCGTTTACAATCTGACTTACAACTTGCCTGGCATTTGGTGTAGGGATGTAATGAAAATTCCTCTCAGTGTCTCGGAGTATGTTTACCGATGTTGTGACATTATTTGCCATAGTATGTATCTAAGATTGAATAAGCATTTGGTTTCTTTTTGAACTGCAACTCTTTTATTCCTGCATGGTCGGTGAAGGTTATTTGATTATTGTCTCGGACAATTTCAGAAATTTTATTTGTCAAACCTGATCGATTTAAGCAGAAAATTGAACCGGGGCTATTATTGTCATATTCCAATGAATTTAAACCGATAGAATCTCCGTAACTCGGGTTGTCTAAAATTGAAAAAAGTATGACTGCCGGTGGCAGTTTGTCTCTTTCATTGTTTTCAATTTGGAATTGTTCGTCTTTCCCTTTGATAATTGTTTTAAGTAATTCAATTTCAGAAAGGATTCCCGAAAAACTGTCTTCAACATCATTACTACCTTCACCACTTTGATACATTTTTACAAACACAATAAAATCCTCTGCAACAGTGTTGTCGTTAAAATTGAATGTTTTATCTGCTTCCCGGATTCGTTTCAGATAATTTACGAAAGTGACTTTGTTGAAGAAAAGTTTTTCTTTTCGGAACTCATTAAAGATAATACAGTAAGTTGAAGCGAGCCCTGTCTTGATGAGTTGGTAATGCAGCAACCACAAACTTGCATCGTCTTCAAGGAAAGGGTCATAGCCGCCATTGTCCAAAAGTCTTGCTCCGAACTCGGTTGGTTTGTCTTTGCTGTCAAGAATATTGAACGCTTTCATCCAGTAGCGAATGGAAGAAACCATGTTCTTCCCAACTCCTAATTTTACAACTGCATCTTCATCATTGAAAGATTTATTGGATTGTATGTAATCATAACCCTTTTTGAGCCAAAGTTGTCGGCATTGAAAGGAATCATGTCCTGAAAAAGTATATTTTATTGTTTCTGAATTCGCCGTGCTCATCAATTTTCTGAATGTATTGCTGTTAAATAATTTAAATGTAAAGTAAGCAAAAATTAGAGAACGATGTAAGGGGAAGGGTGTTTCTATATTTTAACACAGGAGAAAAGAAATCCAGCAATAATATCTGCAATTTCTGGGCCTTTAGGAAAGGTATTTATGTGTTCTTTAAATAAAACTTATTTTACGGTCAAAGTGATTCAGGATAACTATCAGCGTGTCTATCCTATAATCTAACGTTCCTTTCTCGATCTGGGTGATCCGTGCCGGAGAAAGGCCGGTCTTAAAAGCCAGGTCCTTCTGACTTATCCCGGAAGCGTCACGTAAAGCTTTAACGAGCTCCCCGATCCGCCCCCTCTCCTCCCCTGTTAAATTTGTATTAAAGTTTCTTTGTGGCATAATATGATTATTCTTCGTGTCCTGTGCACTCTTTAGAAAACTATTTGTTTGAGTTTTTTGGTAAGTACTCTTTCCCTATAGGCCCGGCCTTAATGGTCACCTCCGTTCCCTTCGAAGCAAAAAAAGGAATTGACCTATATGTTAACGCTGAATTCTCTTTACAAATCCGAACAGCTTCTGATTCTTCAAAACTTGCCCCTATGGCCTGTTTTTCTGTATCCTGGATGACAAATATTGACTTCATAATAAAATAAATAAGCTATTTTTTAACATAAGATGAGTAAAAAGCTCCCATTTTTCGCAGAAGCTTTGGTATTTGAGAAATATCCTCCGGGGGCTGGTCGATCCATTCCACTTTATCAAAGGTCCCATCGATAAAAAGGGCTCGGAATTTTGGGGTTTGTAGATGATGAACGATATCTCTTATATCGCTGACCTTTTCAATTTTGAAGATAGGATCCTTTTTAGAGTATTCTTTTACCAGGTCATCAACCGGTTTCTGCAGGTAATAATCTTCGGTAGTGCAATTTAGGAGCTTTCCATCAGGCTTGAAGATCTGAAAGACTTCATCCGTCTGGCGGATGCGGTACACGGTGGAACTGCTACGGTCCTCAAGAATCTCAAGGGTACACACCTCAAGCATTTTTACGCGCTTGACAATACTGTCACCTGGTTGAATTGTAACGCCCGTGAAATGCTCATTAAACAGATCCTTGATTTGTTTTTCCCCCAGCTGGTGCCAGTCGTTTCTGAAAATTATCCCTTTCATATCTATTTCCTCCTTTCTACAAATTTAAGATTTTTATCGTGCTATGGTCAAAAAACATTAATGGCCAGCCGTAACTCGATGTTAACGTCTGGCCATCCGCTCGGCCTAATCTTCTGAGGGAAGGAACAAAACATTATTAGCCAGATAGATCTTAAAAATGTCAAATTTCTCCTCGTAATCATCTTCCAGAGAAATCGTACTAAAAAGCTGCTTAATAACAGGTATACTGTCAAGATATAAAACAACCCTCCACTGACCGGCTTTTTCTCCCGCTGTAATCCTCTCCAGAGTCCAAATTTGAAAAGTAATTGCCTTAACCTCCTCATTACCCTGGTAAGATAAAACCGAGTCTATAAACCAGTGCAGCCCTAATTTATCAGTAACATATTTTAGGCCATCAGTGATAAAGAATCCATAAAAAAGGTCTGAAAGCCTGTAATGATTTTCGGTACCCCGCAGTTCCAGAAACTCATCGTTTAAGTATCTCTTT
>Ga0182017_10001109_pt1 | contig 21100 bp, 18 predicted proteins | sample 712E3DmetaG_FD_120492 | JGI IMG/M metagenome (GOLD analysis project Ga0182017, IMG submission 120492) | Permafrost microbial communities from Stordalen Mire, Sweden - 712E3D metaG | ecosystem: Environmental > Terrestrial > Soil > Wetlands > Permafrost | place: Sweden: Stordalen | collected... | reverse complement strand
TCACAAATCCGATTATCTCATCTCCGGGCACCGGATTGCAACATTGAGCCAGACTGGTCAACATATCCCCGGCACCAAGTACCCTGATGGACGATGTTGATGGTTTAGCGGCGGCGGTGCCTGTTGGTTTGACTACTTCCGGCTGCTCCGGGGCCAATTTTGCCGCGATTTGCTGGGTGGTAATACCGCCGTAACCCAACGCGGCATAAAATTCGTCGATAGTATCATAGCTGAATAATTTGGCGATGTTGTCGCGTTCGGTGAATTTAATACCGAGGTGACGCATGAATTTATCCAGCATTTCCCGCCCGCGTTCGACATTTTCAGTACGCTCCTGCTTGGTGAACCACTGCTTGATTTTGGCGCGAGCATGGGTGGTTTTAATATACCCGAGGTTCTGATTCAACCAATCGCGACTGGGGGCGCGCGGGGCTTTACTGGCTAATATTTCAATGATATCGCCATTATGCAATTCCGTATTGAGCGGGACAAGTTTGCCGTTCACTTTAGCGCCGATACAACGGTTACCTAAATCGGTATGAATCCGGAAAGCGAAATCCAGAGGCGTTGAACCTTTCGGCAAGTCCTTAACATCGCCTTTCGGGGTGTAAACAAAAACCTGGTCGCTGAAAACATCCGTCCGGACAGATTCCAGAAATTCTTCCGCGCCGCTTAATTCACGGTGCCAATCGATTAATTGCCGCAGCCAGCCGATGCCGTTCTCATAATTTTCATCTTTCTTGCCGCCTTCTTTATAGCGCCAGTGTACCGCCACACCGTATTCGGCGATGCGGTGCATTTCCCGTGAGCGTATCTGTATCTCCAGCGGCGTGGTGCCTTCGCACATTACCGTGGTGTGCAGGGACTGGTAACCGTTGGCTTTGGGGTTGGCGATATAGTCATCGAACTGGTCGGGCAGCGGATGCCAGAGATTATGGACAATCCCCAACGAAGCATAACAATCCGGCACGGTTTCCACCACCACCCGCAGCGCCAGCAGGTCGTGGATATCATCGAAATCTTTGCCCATGGCAATGTATTTTTCAGTTTTCTGATAGATGCTGTAAATATGCTTTGCCCGGCCCGTGATTTCGGCGGTGATCCCGGCTTTCTCGAACTCCTGTTTCAATAACCAGGTGACTTCCGCAATAAAACGCTCGCGGTCGGCCCGTTTCCCGGCAATGAGACTAGCGATGCGGCGGTATTTTTCAGGTTCAAGGTAGCGGAAAGCAAGGTCTTCCAATTGCCATTTGACTTCCCAGATACCCAAACGATGCGCCAACGGCGCGTAAATATCCAGTGTTTCACGGGAAATCCGGATTTGCTGGTCCGGGCTCAAAGCCTGAAGGGTGCGCATGTTATGCAAACGGTCAGCGAGCTTAATAAAAACAACCCTGAGGTCTTCCGCCATCGCAACCAGCATTTTCCTCAGGTTCTCGGCCTGGCTGGCGCCGCTTAAAGCGCCGCCGCGCCTGGGGGTAGCGCTCGCAGCTGTTAATGCAATCTTGCCTAATTTGGTAGTAGCTTCAACCAGCTTGGCGATTTCCGGGCCGAATTTTTCGATGATTTCAGAGTTTTGAACGCCGCAGTTTTCCTCGACGTCATGCAGCAGGGCGGCAGCCAAAGCGCTGGAGTCCATCTGCAGGTTAACGAGGATCATGGCGACGTGCAGCGGGTGTTCGATGTAAGGTTCGCCTGATTTGCGAAACTGCCCTTCATGCGCTTTAGCCGCAAACTCATAGGCCCGCTCGATTACCGCTATTTTTTCCGGCGGAAGATATGTTTTTGCTTTTTCGATCAAATCATTTAGCGGCACGTTCGACCCCACCTTGCTACATTTACAAACTTAGTATAACCCAAGGATAGAGTCAATACAAAGCCAAAAGTCATACAATAAAAAACTGTCAACTTTCATCGGTCAGGCGTCAGATTAAGAATCCGGGAAAGGGAACGGTTTACTCATCAATTACCAGTAGGTAGTTATATAGCCTCCGCATCTGATCCAGAAAGCGGTTTAGTTCTGGATAAAAGGCTTGAAATTGCGGGGCCACGCTGGTCCTCATCAAACGGCCCTCTGAATGGTAATACCAATCTTCAGCACCGATGGGTGTTACCGGCAGCAACATATCGCTTTTTCCGTCCCAACCGGCATTCACGGTAAAACCCGCTTTCTGCAAAGGCAAATCGATAGTAGCATCCACCAGCACCAGCCTATCGTCGATTTCAACTTTACAGGCGAGGTGACGACTGACCGGCAGTGCCAGGGCCATTTGCTCCAGCCTTTCGGAATATTCGCCCATAATTTTCGCGATTTCTTCCCAGCGGTGCGGATATACAACATAAAGAACCGGTAAACCTAAACGTTGAAACATTTCGCATAACAGAAAGTGTTTAGGCGAACAGGAACCCAGACCGATTTTTAAAATATCCCGGTAGCCGCGGTAATCCATGATAGAAGGCACGACCGCATAGGGAATATCCCGGATATGTCGAAAGACACTGATTCTCGCCTGGACCTGGTCTAATCCCTGCGTCCATTCGTTGAATTTTTCATCGACGATGTTCATTGGCATAACCCGATTTTTTAATAATGCGGCTGCCGCAGGTTGTGCAGAAAGATTCGCCCTTGCTCAATTCAGCGCCGCACTTGCCGCAGTAGGCGGGCATGCTTTCCCTGTTTTCCGGAAGTTTGGCGCCGCAAGCCGGACAAAAAGCCGCGTAATCAGGGATGCGTGCCTGACAATTCGGGCAGGCAATGCGCAATTCGGCATTCATATCGTTAAAAGGCGAGGTTTTTTGGCCGCGTTTTATCAAATAGACAAAGAAGGCAATCAAGCCTACGAACAAAGCAATCAGGACAATCAGAATCGGTAAATTTTTCAGCGTGCCGTTTTGCTGAAATGCCAGAAAATCGAACAATCCGTGCCCTGCCATGGCACCCAATAATCCCAGCCAGAGCAGCAGCGTGGAATTTTTCTTCTTGAGTTTTTTCCGTGCCAATGGATAGCCCCACAGCGCCGAAAACGTAACGTGTGCCAGGGTAGTAATCGGAGCACGGATCAGTGCCGTTTGCCAGCCGTAAGAAAGCAGATATCCGATGTTTTCCAATGACGCGAAACCCAATGCCGCAGCCGAGGAATATACGAGTCCGTCGATCGGCTCGTCATAATAAGGTGATTTGTAAATGGTAGTCCTGACCACGAGAAATTTGGAGAGCTCTTCCGTAAAACCGGCAACGATGAAAGACATGTAGGCCGTTTGCGCCAGGGACATATTGTTGAAACCGGATATCGCATAATTTTGTAAATCATGAATGTGCGCGAAAAGATAAGGTAAAACAAGGCCTGTCTCAATAATGCTTACGGGGATGGTAGCTATTGCGCCGAAAATAAAAGTGCGGATTACCAGCCCTTTTGGTTCCGGTCGGTTTTTATTCCCCCTGTATATCAGCCAAAGCCACAACAGACCCGGCGCCAGACCCAGAACCGGAATCAGCAGGAACTGCATCAAATAACCTTATCCTATCAATCAGTTTTAATGACAACAGTGTCAGCGATGTAATCATGGAGGCCGCGCTTCTTTGACGTAAAAGCGATGATTAGAAAGCTAAAGCCGAGCGTAAATTGATTCAGGTAATACGCTAAACCCCGTCCGAATGCCCGCCAATAACTCACCCGGGAACCGTCAGGTTTAACCACCTTAATCCTCAAAGCCATTTTCCCAAGAGTCCGGCCCCATTTGCCGATAGCAACCGTAAAATAAATAGTCTCGATAAGGAAACTAGCCAGGAAATACCACCCGTAAAAAATCCAGAAGCCGCTGGGCAACGTTCCACCCGATGCTGCTGAAGAAAGCCATGAGTAATCGGAAAATTGTCCTAAGTAATGAATAAATAGCGGCACGGTGACAATGCTGGTGACCGTTCCCAGTACTATCGCATCGATAATATAGGCCACAAATCTAACCCAAAAACCCGCATACCGTATTTGATTTTCGTAACCGTTCGATAACTGCTGCGGAAGCGGCAACCCGCACTTAAAGCAATATTGGGAGGACGCGGCATTTACGGCGTGACAGCCGGGGCAGATTTTTTTATTTAGCATCGCCGGGTCAGGTAACTTATTCCCGCATTTAAAACAATATTCGGCGGCGGCAAGGCTCACAGCCCCGCATTTAGGACAGACTTTATCGGGGGCAGGCGGCGTGCCGACTGGCGGCGCAGGAGTTAAAATTATCTCCGGCTGCTGCTGTGCACCGCCGGAATTGTCACTTGCCGGTTTCTGTTCCATTATCAAAAACTCCTAAAGAAATTTTGTTTTCAAGCTGTTTTTAGTCAAATAAATTGAGTTTAACTCACTCATAATTGAGACATATTATCAGGATATTATCATCATCTCGCGTTGAATGCAAACCGGCGGTTGACCTAATTTCACGGGTAGTATAAAATACGCTCAGGGTAACAATCGAAAATCCAATTAACAATTCCAAATTCCCAATAATAAACAAATATTAAAAATCAAATTAGAATTTCGAGAGAAATTATGAATAAAATCGGGGAAATAGTCGAGTCAACGAGCACGGAATTTACCGCGGAATGCTATGAATTATACGAATTGCCGGCGCTCGGCAGCCTGGTAAAAGTTACAGCGGTGGAGATGGAGATTTTCGGGATTGTCTGTCAATCAGGCACAGCCGGCATCGAGCCGGGCAGGCATCCGGTGGCACGCGGCAAAGACGAGGCTTCGGAAGAAGCGGTGTATCAGTCCAGTCCACAGCTGATGAAACTGCTGCGCAGCGAGTTTCAAGTGCTGGTTGTGGGGCACATAATTAACGGGAAAACATATCAATACCTGCCGTCAAAACCGGCGCATATCCATGCTTTCGTACAGGCGTGCAGCCCGGAAGATATTAAACAGTTTAGTCAGTCCTTTGATTTTCTCAATATTATGTTAAATAACCGCTTGCAGATACCGACGGAAGAACTGGTAGCGGCCGGTTTGCGGGAGATGAGTAAAGCCCACGCGGACCCGCATGCCTTCCTGATCGCCGCGGGAAAATCACTGACCGTAATTTTCAGCGGCGATTATCATCGGCTCAAGACAATTCTAGCGAGGCTGAAACAATAATGGAAACGCAACCTAATCAAAATCTGGGTATTGTCGTCACCGGTTCGGTGGAGAAAGGCACTGAAGTAAGGCTAGACAGTTCTGCTTCAGTTGAGGACATGGTGGTGGGCCGCTACGTCACGATTGAAGGCAAAAAACGGCGTTTCTTCGGGATGGTTACGGATATCAGTCTCGGCGTTACCGATGAACAAATCACGATTTCCCCGCCCGATACGTCCGACACATTCACCGCGGAAATTCTGGAAGGAACAGCGACATACGGGACGTTACACGTGCTGCCAATGCTGACGATCGGGGGTGAAGTTACCACAATCAACGAAGGACCGCAGCCGGTAAAAACCGTGCCGAGTCATTTTTCCCGCGTGAAACTGGCCTCGGAAGCGGATATGGAAACAGTTTTCGGGAAAGAGGACAATTCCAGATTCTTTATCGGTAATCCTCTGGATATGGAAACAAAACTTTGCCTTAACCTCGAAGAACTGGTAAAAAGGAGCAACGGCATTTTCGGTAAAAGCGGCACGGGAAAAACATTCCTGACCAGACTTTTACTCATCGGTATGCTGCAAAAAAGCAAGGCGACCAACCTGATTTTCGATATGCACAATGAGTACGGCTGGGCCGGCAGTTTTGAAGGCGGTAAAGGCGGCGTCAAAGCGCTCAAACAGCTTTTTCCTTCCAGGGTAGCCGTATTTACACTGGACGAAGAGAATTCCCGGCACCGCGGCGTCAGCACTGACTTTGTGGTCAGAATCGGCTACGATGAAATCGAACCGGAAGATATCGGTTTACTGCGCCAAACCTTGAACCTTACCGACCAGGCCGTGGAAGCGGTCTACCAGCTCAAACGGCATTTTGGCAAAGGCTGGATGCAGCAAACGCTGGATATTTCCGATGCGGCTGATGTGGAAACCCTCCTGCAAAGCATGAATATTCATGAAAGCAGTTTTGCGAACCTGAAACGCGGCCTGGCCACAATCCGCCGTCTGCCGTTTCTGGTGGCTCATGCGCAAACAAATGCAGTGGATAATATCCTGGGGTATCTGGACCGCGGGATAAACGTAGTACTGGAATTCGGCCGGCACAGAGACATCACCACATACATGCTGGTTGCCAATATGCTAGCCCGCCGGATTTATCAGCGCTACCAGGAGAAAACAGAGGTGGCCATGGCCGGCAAAGTCACCCCGCCGACACCCCTGGTGATTACGATCGAAGAAGCCCATAAATTCCTGAACCATGATATCGCTAACCAGACAATTTTCGGTGAAATTGCCCGTGAAATGCGTAAATACAATGTCACGCTGCTGGTCATCGACCAGCGCCCCAGCGCGATTGATGAAGAAATAATGTCGCAGTTAGGCACGAAAATCACCTGTTTACTGGACAATGAGCGGGACATAGATTCGGTGCTGGCCGGAGTTTCCGGGAAAAACGACCTGAAAACCGTTTTGGCCAGATTGGCGCCAAAGCAGCAGGCTTTGATTTTCGGACACGCAGTGCCGATGCCCGTCGCTTTCAGACCGCGTGATTGGGGCACTGCTAAATCCTACGAAGAATTTACTCATGAGAACAGCTCGGAGAAAAAAGCGGAAAAAGATATCAAGGAGTTGTTCGAGTGAGGGGGAAAAAGGTCGGGTTAGCATTGGGCGGCGGCGCTGCCCGCGGATTGGCGCATATCGGGGTGCTTGAAGTTCTGGAAAAAGAATGCATCCCAATCGATATGATTGCCGGCACCAGTATGGGCGCGATTATCGGCGGTGTTTATGCCAAAACCGGAAATGCCAAAGCAATGAGACCAGTGGCCATTTCTTTCGGTTACCGGAAAATGCGTTATTTCTCCGATTTTACCCTTCCGCGCACCGGCATCATCAAGGGGCGAAGGATTGAAGACGAACTGAAAACGGTAATCGGCGCCAATACTGAATTCCGTGACCTGCGCATCCCCTTTTCGTGTATTGCAGTCGACATCGACAACGGCGAGGAAGTGGTAATCAAAGAAGGCAAAGTCTGGGAAGCAATGCGAGCCAGTTCTTCGATACCGGTAGTTTTTACTCTGGTTAAGTGGCACGGACGGAACCTGGTAGACGGCGGCTTAATGAACCCGGTTCCGACTAAAACCGTCCGGGACATGGGCGCCGACTTTGTCATCTCCGTCAACGTTTTGCCCTACAAAGCAGTCGGCGATAATCGTGAGCCCAGCATCTTTTCAATTATGCTGAAAGCTTTTTATATTCTTGATTCTAAATTCATTGAAACCTCGTTAAGCACATCGGACGCAGTCATCGAGCCGGATGTCGTCCATATTGCTTTTACGGACTTCCAGCGCGCTGAAGAATGTATTGAAGCAGGGGTTGCCGCCGCTAAAAAAATGGTTCCTCAAATCAAGCAACAACTGGGTATGGACTGAGTGAACCGTTTAAAAGTCGGGTTAGCTTTAGGCAGCGGAGCCGCCCGCGGATTGGCCCATATCGGAGTACTTGAAGTTCTGGAACAGGAAGGAATCCCCATCGATATGATTGCCGGCACAAGTTCCGGCGCAATCGTAGGCGGCGTCTATGCCAGAACAAAAAATGCCAAAACCATGCGCCCGCTGGCAATTGCCTTTGGCGCGCGCAGAATGCGCTCTTTTACCGATTTTAACATCCCCCACATCCAGGCAGTGAGCCCGGTGGCAAAAAAATTGGGTCTGCACAAAATAAAATATTTTTCGGATTTAACTGTCCCCTGGAAGGGCCTCATTAAGGGCCGTCACATTGAAGCAGAACTCCAAACGTTAGTCGGTCATAAAACCGAATTCAAAGACCTGCAAATCCCTTTAGCCTGTGTGGGTGTTGACATAGACAAAGGCGAAGAAGTTGTCATCACGGACGGCAAAGTATGGGAAGCCGTCAGGGCCAGTTCTTCCATTCCGGTGATATTTACCCCGGTGGAATGGCGCGGACGGAACCTGGTGGACGGATTACTGTTAAACCCGATACCGACTAAAACCATCCGGGATATGGGCGCGGATTTTGTGATTTCCGTTAATGTCATCCCGCGTAAAGCCGCAAGTAACACCATTGAATCCAACATCGTTTCCATTATGTTAAAATCTTTTTACCTGGTTTCTTCCATGTTAGTGGAGACATCACTGAGCACCGCTGATGCCGTGATCGAACCCGATGTAATCGGCATCTCATTTACGGATTTCCACCGCGCAAAAGAGTGCGTCGAAGCCGGGGCCGCGGCGGCGCGATTGGCAGTTCCGGAAATAAAGAAAAAATTGGGGTTATCCTGACCGGGGAAAGATTTTGATGCAGAACGAATCGATTGCGGCACGAACAAAAAGACTGTTGGCAAGCCATGACATCCATGCCAAAAAGGGATTGGGCCAGAATTTTCTGATTGACGGCAATATCCTGAAAAAGATTGCCGCCGCCGCCGAATTAACGCCGGCGGATACGGTGATTGAAGTGGGGCCGGGATTGGGTGTATTGACAGAGACACTGGCCGCACAGGCCGGAAAAGTAATCGCCGTCGAACTGGACAACAATCTGGCGGCTATCCTGAAAACACATTTTTCAGGCTCCGATAAGGTTACTGTAATCAACGAAGATATATTGAAAATCAACCCCGCCGATATATTGGCACGGCAAACCGAATATAAGGTAGTGGCTAATTTACCCTATTACATCACCTCGGCGGTGATACGCCATTTTCTGGAAGCGCCGGCTAAACCGGCGGTAATGGTACTCATGGTCCAGAAGGAAGTCGCTCAGCAGATTACCGCCCGGCCGGGAGAAATGAGCCTGCTCAGTGTCAGCGTCCAATTGTACGGTAAACCGACGTTGATGAGTAAAGTGGGGGCCGGCTGTTTCTATCCGGCTCCGAATGTGGACTCGGCGATTCTGAAGATTGACGTCTATCCCAAACCGATAGTGGCGACCGTAGATATTACGGGCTTCTTTGATATTGTACGCGCAGGGTTCAGCGCCAACCGGAAACAGTTACCGAATTCACTGGCTAACGGCTTGAAATTGCCAAAAGCCGATATTATTCCGTTGTTGGAACAGGCAGGAATCGACCCAAAAAGACGGGCCGAAACGCTGACAATCGAGGAATGGGGTACCCTTTACAGGGTATTTAAAAAGAAAGGTTAAATCCCCCTTCAATTCCCCCTTTACGAAAGTGGGAAAGGGATACTATTAAGAAAAGAAGAAAATAAATGTTAATCATAGAAGCTCCGGCTAAAATTAATCTGACACTGGAAGTGTTGGGCAAACGGACCGACGGCTACCACGAAATCCGCAGCGTAATTCAGACGCTCAGTTTCTGCGACTCGCTACGGATAACTTCCGGCAAAGAAATCGAATTTAAAGGCAATATGCCGGAATGGTCGAGCGATCGGAGCCTGGTAATCAAAGCGGTGGAATCACTCAGAAAAGCAACCGGTTCCGTTAAGGGCGCGAAAATAAAAATAAAAAAGCGTATCCCCTTGATTTCCGGTTTAGGGGGTGACAGCAGCGACGCGGCGGCAATTCTGCGGGGATTGAACCTATTTTGGGATTTAAATTTGCCCCCGAATAAATTGCGGGACATGGCGCAAAACCTCGGTTCCGATGTTTCTTTCTTTTTAACCGGGGGAACCGCATTAATGGAGGGCAGAGGTGAGACAATAACTTCTCTACCGCCGATACCGCATCATTGGATAATCCTGATTATACCGGATATTTCCAGGATACCGGGTAAAACAAAAAGGCTTTACAGTATGCTGCAGCCGGCGCATTTCACCGATGGGAAAATTACGGAAAAACTGGCGGCGGACCTGAAAACGAAAGGCGAATTCAATACAGCTTTACTCTTTAATACTTTTGAAAATGTAGTTTTCGCGCGCGGCGAAGAACTGACCAAGTACCGTGACCATTTACTAAAAATAGGTGCGCCAAATCTACATCTCGCGGGTTCAGGTCCTACCCTGTTTACAATATTGGACGCGAAACCCCGAGCCGAAGACCTGTTGAAACGGTTGAAAGACCTGCAGATAGAAGCTTATTTGACGGAAACTCGCGTCGCTTTATAACAGGAACCGTATTTATGAGGCCCAAATTTCTTTCCGGGGCGATTTCGTCGGGTTGGCATGTCCTGTGCTTCCGCATTTGTATTCCTCATGTTGTTACACCTACTGGCAGAAAACAAATAATACCTTTATAATAATGGCAAATATCGAAAAACGGAGGGCTGAAATGACGCAAACAGATGACAATTTAAAAGAGGCTTTTGCCGGGGAAAGCCAGGCTAACAGGCGCTACACCTTTTTTGCAGACAAGGCGGAAAAAGAAGGATTGAAACAGGTAGCACGACTTTTTCGGGCAGCCGCCGAGGCGGAGACCGTTCACGCCAGAAACCATTTCAATGCCATGGACGGGGTCGGCTCCAGTGTCGATAATCTGAGCGCCGGCGTCATCGGAGAACACATGGAATTTACCCGGATGTATCCCGGCTTTATTGAAAAAGCCGCCGAAGAAGAAAATGCGCGGGCGCAGAAATCATTCGAATATGCGAATGAGGTAGAGCAAATCCATTACAACATGTATCAGGAGATGCTGAAACTGATTAAAGCCAAACAAACCCCGAAGGATGAGCCCTATTACGTCTGCCCGGTTTGCGGCAATACCGTTGCCGGAAACGCGCCGGATATCTGTCCTATCTGCTCCACCCCCGGGGCAAAGTTCAAGAAAATTGAATAAGAAATAACAGAGAGGGATGATTTTAAGATAAAATCATCCCTCTTATTTCATTGATTACTTTTACCTGCCTGGCGGAAAAACGCAGATATTTCGTAATTTGCTGCAGTTCGTCATCGTTCAAACGGTAAACCAACAGCCCCAGATAATAATCCGGGGTTGCTTTATTATTCTGCCGTGCTTCTTTGAATTTAGACGCCAGCCGGTCGTCAGCTTTGAGTGATGGATTGATTTCTTTTAGAGCACCGAGTTCATCGGCCCGCAGCAAACATTTTTCCGGTTCTTTTTCCTTTAATACCAGCTCAAGTTCATGCCGCAGGCGGTATCCGCCCACAGTTTTCATTAACGGCAAATCCCTTTTCAATAATGCAAGCGTTTCAGGTTCGATGCGAAAACCAAGGCGCTGCTCATAGCGGATGGCCCGCCAGATGCGGGTGGCATCATCGGTAAAACTACTGTTATGCAGGATGCGGATTATTTTGGCTTTCAGGTCTTTCAGTCCGCCGTAAAGGTCGATTAATTCTCCATAATTATCATGATTCAGACTGACGGCCATTGCGTTGACAGTAAAATCCCGCCGGAATAGGTCCGTCTTTAGAGTACCAGCCGTTACTACCGGCAAGGCGCCGGGTTTGGCGTAGGTTTCGGTGCGGGCCATGGCAATATCAATGGTCCATTTTCCCATTTCGATTTTAGCGGTGTTGAATATCAGGTGGGCGGTCAATTTGCCGCCGACTTTTTCGGCAAAGGCGGCAGCCAGGCCAACGGCATCGCCTTCTACGATAAGGTCCAAGTCGCAGACATCACTGATTTGCCCCAGCAGCAGGTCGCGGACAACACCGCCGACCAGATAAAGCCGCCGTTTCCGTTCCCCAGCAACCCCAACGGCGTTATTTATGAGCGCCGCCGGTTCAGCCGGCAGGCTGTTTTCGATTTTTTTAGCTAAATTGATTTGTATGGACATCAGCCTTCACTAATAAATTTCTTCATTATCTTATCATAATGGGATTGTTCTATTTCTTCGTTCCCAGTTCTTTACCGACAAAAAATCCCCGGCCTAATGAATTCCCTAAAGCATAATATTCAGGCAGTGCTCCCATGCCGTAAACAAAAGGCTTGATTTTTTTCAGGTCGGGTTTGCCCTCGGTGACGCAGTCTTCCGAAATATGGGTTTCCATCACCTGCCCAATGACGAGATAATGAGCTCCCAGATTCAAAATGTGCTCGACTTTACAGGCCAGATTGACGGGGCACTGTTCGACGAGCGGCGCATTTTTTAATTCACCGTAAATAATATTGAATTTACAGACTGCCGCTTTATCTATTTCCGCCCCGGAGACCATGCCGCAGTAATCAGCTTCTTTCACGATATAGGACGAGGGGATGTTGACTGAAAACTCCCGGTTTTGTATGCCTTTCAAAGTATAGCGCGCGGGCCTGATGGCGACAGAAACCATCGGCGGGTTGCTGCTGGCCACGCCGCACCAGGCTACCGTCATAAAATTGGGTTTGCCGTTAACCATGGTCCCGACTAATACCACAGGCGGGGCGCAAATCAAAGGCTGGGGAGTCAATAATACTTTTTTCATCATTTTTTCCTTAATATTATTTCACCTGTAATAAAGCGAATCCGCTCTTTTTATCTAAAATCCTGGTAGCATCGATGCCGGTGATTTCATAGACGATTGCCTCTGCCACCAGCCAGGTCTTGACCCCGGGACGGATGCAGCCGGTCGTTGTTTTTCCCGAGCGTCCCATTGCGGCGTGCATGTGCATACCGGCTTTCCCGTTTTCACCCGGCGCGAGGACGCCTACACCCACCACTTCATGCGCGCCGTCGATGGGCAGCAGCATCGCGTCCGGCGGCATCTGGTCGGAGACGCGCGGCCCGACTACCACCTGCCCGCTTCCGATACCCCCCACCAGCAGAACAAAACCATTCTTAATCTTTTTTTCTTCCGCAAATTTCTCAATTGATGCGGGCAGTAAATCGCCCTCTTCCAGCCGGATCACAAAGACACGTCCCATTTTCCCTTCGGCAGCTTGCATAATATACTCCTTGTTGAAATCCTAAATCCGAATCTCTAAATACTAAACAAACTTTAATTACAAAATCCAAATTCCAAACAATCGATAAATTACAAGTTTAAAAACCAAAACCCCAAATTATGGTCTCGATATTTTTATTTTATTACTTTTGGATTTGTTTAGCGCTTAGGATTTAGAGTTTAGAGTTTCCCGTTGCTGTTTGTCAATGTTCGTCTGTGTTAAAATAAGCCCATATGATTCCTGTCAGACTGACGCTGAAAAATTTCATGCCTTACCGGGAAAATGTCCCCACGCTCGATTTTACCGGCATCCACCTGGTGAGCATTTGCGGCGATAACGGCAACGGCAAATCCGCGATTATTGACGCCATGACCTGGGCATTGTGGGGCGAAACCCGTGCCAAACGGGATGATGACCTGATTCACCAGAATGCCAACGAGATGGAAGTGGAATTCGAGTTTGCCGTTGGGGAACAGCACTACCGCATCATCCGCAAACACTCCCGTCCGAAAAGAAAAGGTGCATCGGGGCAATCGTCGCTTAGTTTCCAGATTGCCGTCGAAAACAACTTCCGGGCGATGGACGGCGACTCGATGCCCCAGACCCAGCAGAAAATTATCGATGTGCTGCACATGGACTACGGCACTTTCACCAACAGCGCCTTTTTGCGGCAGGGACACGCTGACGAATTTACGACGTCCAGCCCGGCCAAACGCAAGCAGGTATTTGTGAATATCCTCGGACTGTCCTATTACGACGGATTTGAAACGCAGGCTAAAGATATTGTCCGACAACGCGAAATGCTGCGGGCGCAACTTTTAGTATCCATCGCCGATATCGACAGGGAATTACAAATGAAACCGGCCGGCGAAGCGGAATTACAAAAGGCTCTGGTTGAGCAGGAAGGAATCGAGAAATCACTGAAAGAACAGGAATCATCGCTTGGTGTACTACGGCAGCAAAAGGAATTACTGGAGTCCAAGCGGGCGCATTTACTCCAGCTTGAGAAAAACATCGCGGAACGCACAAGGACACTGACCCAATGGCAGGAGCAAATCAGGCAGCTCCGCGCCAGATTCGCCGAACATGAAGCGGTACTTTCGAAACGGACCGAAATCGAGGACGGTTTTAAAAAATTAGTTGAAATTAAGAGCCTGAACGATACTTTGAACAAAAATCTGGTGCTGGTCAACAAATTTAATCAGCGCCGTCATGAACTGGCAATGTTTATCGAACGGGAAAGCCAGACCCTGACTAAAGAACACGCTTTGCTCCAAAACAAAGTCACCGAGCTGGAAAAAAGTTTTCAGGACTTGCCGAAATTGAAAGCAGAACTACTGCAGGCACAGAATCAGCTCCAGAACCTGGCGGCGGAAGAGGAGACTTTGCGCACCCGAAGGGAAGCTGTACAGGAAACCGTCGCACTGGTCCGCAGCCTGGAAGCGGATAAAATTCGGCTCGAAAAAGAAGCGGCGGAAATAGACGAAAAATTGAACCTGCTGCTGAGCCAACCCGGTAATGCCAGATGTCCTGTCTGTCAGACCGAACTGGGTACAGCGGGGTTAGAGCATATTTCCCTACATTATAATTCGGAAAAGCAGGCCAAAACGGAAATATTGAAACGCATCACCGCCGAAATCACCCAGAAGAAATCGGCCACAAAGGTGACAGAAGTCGAAATCGCCCAGATTGAGAAAACGCTGGCTAAAGATAAAGCTCAGGCACAGACCCGCTCCGGGGCTGTGGAAAGAGAAATCAGCCGCGCCGAAGAATCAGGGCGTCAGATGGCGGAGGCCAAAGAAGAATTGACCCGGATTGAAGAGCGCCTGGCGCGCAAGGATTTTGCGGCTGTCCAACAGCAGACTATTAACCAGATTGATGCCGAACTAAATGCGCTGAATTACGACGCCCAAAAACATGAGCAGGCGCGTCAGGAGCTTGTCAGCCTGCAGAAATATGAGGTTCCCAAACAGCGGTTGGATGAAGCTGACAGGTTGATTAACCAGGAAAGAGACGATATCGGCCGTTCTGAAAAATCCGCTGCCGAACTGCAGGACGGACTGAAAACCGATAATCAGCAGAGACAGGAATTAACGATGGAAATCACGGAACTGCCCCGGGTGACGAGTAGTCTCCTCCAGGCAGAATCCGAGGTTAAGCGGCTAACAGCCGGGCAGAAACAGGTGCAGGAGAAAATCGGGAGGATTAAAAGCAAACTGGACTACTATTCTCGCCTGGAAATTGAAAAAACTGAAAAAGAAAAACTAATGAATTCGGCGGCAAAAGAAGCCGCGATTTATCATGAACTGGCGGAGGCATTCGGCAAAAAAGGCATCCAGGCCCTGCTGATTGAAACGGCCCTGCCGGAAATCGAAAATGAGGCTAATAAATTGCTTGCGCGGATGACCGATAACAGGATGCACGTCAAGATTGAAACCCAGAAAGAGACGCAGAAAGGCGATGTCACCGAGACGCTGGAAATCAAAATCTCCGACGAATTGGGCACCCGCAATTATGAGATGTATAGCGGCGGGGAAGCTTTTCGCATCAATTTTGCCATCCGCATTGCGCTGTCGCGGCTGTTGGCGAGAAGGGCCGGTGCGCCCCTGCCCACATTGATTATCGATGAAGGCTTCGGGACACAGGATGCCTCCGGAATCGAGAAATTGAAAGAAGCGATTAATTCCATCCAGGACGACTTCGAGAAAATCCTGGTGATTACCCATGTCGAAGAACTGCGGGATGCTTTTCCGGCGCGTATCGACGTGGTAAAAACAGCGGAAGGCTCGACCATCAGCCTGAACTGATTCTTAGTTTATGGAATAATTCGCTCTTTCATCTCTCCCGTTCGTACCTCCGGGACTTTAGTCCTTACAAAGGAGAGAAAATCGCTTTAAGGTGATATTAATCACAGCGCCCGGAGCCACGTTCCAATATACTGGATGCTAGTTCAATAACATACTGGAACGAATAACAAACCGGAGGACGAAAATGCCAGAAACTAAAAACGTCACAGTTTATTCCACGGAAACCTGCCCATGGTGTCACCGGGTAAAAGAATATCTTACGAGCAAGGGCGTGGCTTACACGGATATTAATGTCGGCAAGGACAGGGAAAAAGCCAAAGAAATGATTCAAAAAACAAATCAGATGTCCGTACCCGTTGTTATTATCGGTAATGAGATTATTCTTGGATTCAATCAGAGCAGGATTGATGAATTGCTGGCGAAAGAAGGTCCCGGTACAGCAATTTCCATGGTGGTTGAACCGGCATTACCGGTAGTACAAACTTCTCCTCCGACTCCAACTCCGCCGGCCGCTATCAAACCTCCGGAGGCATAGATGTACGAAATTATCATCGTAGGCGGCGGCCCGGCCGGGATGGCGGCATCGGTATATGCCGCCCGCAAGCGGTTGAATACATTGCTCATCACCAGCGATATCGGCGGACAGGTGAACTGGACGTCGGGCGTGGAAAACTACCTCGGTTACCAGTTCATTGAAGGCCCTGATTTGATTGCCAAATTCCAACAGCAGGTCAACCAGTTCCCCATCGACCAGAAAATCGGCCCTAAAATAGCACAAATTAAAAAAATCGACGGGGGCTTTGAAGTAATATCGGAATCGGGCGAGAAATTTCAGGGGAAAGTAGTAGTATTGGCCAGCGGCAAACGTCCCCGACGATTGAATGTTGAAGGCGAAAAAGAATTGACCGGCCGCGGCGTAACTTACTGCGCCACCTGCGACGGCCCGGTTTTTGCGGGCCAGAAAGTGGCCGTCATCGGCGGCGGGAATTCCGCCATCGAAGCCGCCCTCGATATGGTGAAAGTGGCTGAACACGTTGACATGGTCTCGGTCACGCCTTTGACCGGCGACCCAATAATGATCGAAAAGCTCGCAGATGCGAAAAACCTGACAATTTATACCAATTATCAGACCGAAAAAATCATCGGACAAGCATTGGCTGAAGGCATCGTCATCAAAGAAATCAAAACAGGCGATACGAAACAGCTGGATGATACCGGGATATTTGTGGAAATCGGGCTGGAACCCAATTCCGATATGGTCAAAGATTTGCTCAAATTGAACGAATACGGCGAAGTGCCGGTCAATTTGTCGTGCGAGACCGGGGTACCAGGACTTTTTGCCGCCGGCGACGTTACCAACGTGCCGGAAAAACAGATTGTCATTGCCACCGGCGAAGGCGCCAAAGCCGCCCTCCAGGCCCACCGCTATTTACAGAGACAGGCGAAATAGAAAACTAATACGCCAGCCATTTATAAGTCGGCTCTCCGTTTGTATCACTTCTTTGCCAGGTATTTTTCCGGGTTCTTGTCAAAGACAATTTTGCAGCCTTTGGCGCAGAAGTAATACTTTTTACCGTTATAATCGGATGTGGCGGCGGATTTTTTCTCATCTACTGTCATTTTGCAAACCGGGTCGATGGCCATTTTTAAACTCCTTATTATTCCATTCCAAATATGCTGATCACCATTGCGAGCCTGCCTGCGGCAGTCGTGGCAATCTCCCCGCCACATCGAGATTGCTTCGTCATCCTTCATCTGAAGGATTCCTCGCAATGGTAATAAGTTATTATCTTTTTACTATTTTAATCCTTTGCGGGTTTAAACGACCGGAGGCGCAGGGAATTAGTCACCACCGTAATCGAGCTCAGGGCCATGGCCGCCGCGGCCAGAATCGGGTTTAAAAAACCGCGGTCGCCGAGGGCAAATTTCAACCCGGAAGGTACGGTGCCATTTTTAAAGACGAAATACAGCACACCGGCCGCCACCGGAATCAATATTACATTATAGGCAAATGCCCAGAACAGGTTCTGCCGGATGGTACGCATCGTTTGTTTACTGAGCGAAATGGCGGTGACAATGCCGTGCAGTTCGCCGCGGATGAGCGTAATATCGCCTGTCTCCATTGCCACGTCCGTGCCGGTGCCGATGGCAATACCAACATCCGCCTGCGCCAGCGCCGGGGCATCGTTGATGCCGTCCCCGACCATCGCCACAACTTTCCCTTCAGCCTGCAGTTTTTTCACTTCGTCGGCTTTGTTTTCCGGCAGGACTTCTGAGAAAACCCGGTCGATGCCGGCCTGACGGGCAATCGCCTCCGCGGTGCGATTGTTATCACCGGTAACCATCGCCACTTCAATACCCATTTTGTGCAGCTGATGCACAACTTTCTGTGCTTCCGGTTTGATGGTATCCGCCAGCGCAATCAATCCGGCGCCCTGCCCTTCGACGGAAAGAAACATCACCGTCTTGCCGGCAGATACCAATTCGTTGGCTTTGAAGACCAGTTCATCCAGAATCAGTTTTCGTTCTTCGATTAATTTCAGGTTGCCCAGCACAATTTGTTTACCGTCCACTACTGCTTCGATTCCCAAACCGGGCATAGCGCTAAAGTCCGAAACCGGGGAGAGAGCCAGTTTCTTTTCGGAGGCCGTTTTCACAATGGCTTCGGCCAGGGAGTGTTCCGAATTTTTTTCCGCCGAAGCCGCCAACCGTAATACCTCATCATGAGAATAACCGGCGCCGGCGATGATATCGGTAACCGCAGGTTTGCCCTGTGTCAGCGTGCCGGTTTTGTCCAGCAGCACGGCGTTGATTTTGTGCGCCCGCTCCAGCGTATCGGCGCTGCGGATGAGGATGCCCTGTTCCGCCCCTTTGCCCGTACCGACGATAATCGCTGTCGGCGTAGCCAGCCCGAGAGCACAGGGGCAGGCGATCACCAGCACTGCCACGAAGTTGAGAAAAGCGTAGGTCAGATGCGGCGACGGCCCGGCAAAAAACCAGACCAGAAAAGTCACAACCGCAATCCCGATGACAATTGGCACAAAATAACTGGCAATCACATCCGCCAGTTTCTGGACAGGAGTTTTGCTTCCCTGCGCCTCTTCCACCAGCCGCACGATCCGCGCCAGGGTCGTATCCTTGCCAATTTTGGTGGCTTCGAACTTAAAGCTGCCGGTTTTGTTAATCGTCGCGCCGATGACTTCATCCCCCGGTTTCTTTTCCACGGGGATGCTTTCGCCGGTAATCATCGATTCATCCAGGCTGGAAAAACCATCCCGGACAATGCCGTCCACCGGTACGCGCTCGCCGGGCTTGACCTGAATCAGGTCTCCCGCGACGACGTCTTCAACCGGGATTTGCTGTTCCTGTCCGTTCCGGAAAACAATCGCGGTTTTCGGCTGCAAACCGATTAATTTCTTAATCGCTTCGGAGGTTTGCCCTTTGGCCCGCGCTTCCAGGTAACGCCCCAGCAAAATCAAAGTGATAATTGCCGCCGATGTATCGAAATAAACGTTTGCTTTAATTCCGTTGGAGGTAAACACGCCGGGGAAAACCGTAGCGATAACGCTATAAATATAAGCCGCCGATGAACCGACAGCGATAAGCGTGTTCATATCGGTAGTGCGGTGTTTAAGCGCACCCCAGGCGCCTTTGTAGAAACGCCAGCCCGCCCAGAATTGTACCGGTGTCGCCAGCGCCCAGAGCAGATAGTTCATGCCTGTGAACATGGGCGTTAACATCATCACCACAATCGGAATAGTCAAAATCGCCGCAAATATAAACCGGTTACGCACCTTGCGCACTTCCCGCTGCGAGGTCTCGCTGACATCTTCTAGCCCTTCGATTTCCTTGCCGAGCTCATAACCGGCATCCTCGACGGCTTTTTTCATGTCCGCGTAAGTAGTGCCTTCGATATATTCCACGGTCGCTTTTTCCGAACCCAAATTGACTGCGACCGAAGTGACGCCGGGCACGTCTCTCAACGCTTCTTCAACATGGGCGACACAGGAGGCGCAGGTCATCCCGCCGACGGGATAAATGGATTTTTTGGTGGCAACGCCGTAACCCAGCTCCGAAACAGCATGCGCCAGTTTGGTGAGGTTGGTTTTACTGGGGTCATATTCTACCGAAGCTTTCTCCGATGCAAAATTGACCGATGCTTTTTCCACGCCGGGAGTTTCTGCCAGACCTTTTTCCACGGTCAGTGCGCAAGTAGTACAGGTCATCCCGGTAATCGGAATACTGGCTTTGGTTTTTTTGTCAGATGCCGGTTTTTCTGTCAATTTGAGACTCCTTGGAAGCACAGCGACTGCCTTTAGGCTACTATATTTGAGGTCGGGTTACAAGTAGATTTTAAACGAAAGGGCAGGAGAACGAATGTGATTTTTGTCAGTCTGTTTTTTACTACCGTTCATTGCTAATGCTATAATCAGGTTGTTCGACCGTGACTTGGACAACAACCACCTGTTTCTTTTACGGAGACAGTCTGCCAAGCCCTGAAATTATTAGAAAGGAAGTAGCATGTCTAAAATCAAGAGCATCAAAGCAAGTGAAATCCTGGACTCCCGCGGAAGCCCAACGATTGCCACCGTTGTAGTCTTGGATAGCGGAACCATCGGGTCTGCCGCAGTGCCGTCAGGCGCCAGTACCGGCAAATACGAAGCCATTGAACTTCGCGACGGTGACAAAACCCGTTTCAACGGACTGGGAGTTCTGAAAGCAGTCAATAATGTGAATAAAGACATCGCCGCAGCACTGAACGGAATGGATGCCAACGGGCAGGAAACGATTGACAATATCATGATTAAACTGGACGGCACCGCCGATAAATCGCACCTCGGCGCAAATGCCATCCTGGGTGTCTCGCTGGCCGTGGCCCATGCCGCCGCCAATGACGCCAAAAAACCGCTTTACCGCTATTTGAACGATACCAAAACCTACACTTTGCCGGTGCCGATGCTGAATATCTTGAACGGCGGCAAACATGCTACCAATTCCACGGATTTACAGGAATTTATGGTAGTTCCGGCCGGCGCGAAAACTTTCCATGATGCCTTAAGAATGGGCGCTGAGGTTTATCAGGCCCTGAAAAAAGTGCTGAAAGACAAGGGATTGAATACCAATGTCGGGGATGAAGGCGGTTTCGCCCCTTCCCTGCCGTCCAATAAAGCCGCCGTCGAAGCGATTATCGCGGCAATTGAAAAAGCCGGTTACAAACCCGGTAAAGACTGCTTCCTCGCCCTCGACCCGGCCTCCAGCGAATTCTACGAGAACGGCCGCTACGTACTGGCCCGCGAAGGCGTTTCTTTCTCCAGCCAGGAAATGGTTGATTTTTATGTCAAATGGGTTAATGACTACCCGATCTGCTCCATCGAGGACGGCATGGCCGAAGACG
>Ga0182017_10001108_pt1 | contig 21112 bp, 14 predicted proteins | sample 712E3DmetaG_FD_120492 | JGI IMG/M metagenome (GOLD analysis project Ga0182017, IMG submission 120492) | Permafrost microbial communities from Stordalen Mire, Sweden - 712E3D metaG | ecosystem: Environmental > Terrestrial > Soil > Wetlands > Permafrost | place: Sweden: Stordalen | collected... | reverse complement strand
CGTCGGCCTGCTTCCCGGAAATGACCGCGCCCTCGTCCTGCCACTTCTTGAACGCGTTGAACGTCTTTTCGCTCAAGACCTTCTTCATCGTCAGCTCGTTGAACGTATTGCTCCCGTAGTAACTGGACACCTTGGCAAAATTATCGTGCTTGCAAAGTGGAATCGAACCGATTTTCTGGGTAACATCCATTCGTATGCTCATGAGAACTCCTTTGCATTGAAAAATGAAATTGAATATCAAACTATCTTATCCCCCTCTTTGAGGGGGCCGCCTGATTACGATCAGGCAGGGGGAGGATCTTTTTCCTACGCAAAACAGCCTCCCCCTTCACTTCCCCCTCGACGAGGGGGACATACGTGCTTCGCACTGTAAAATAGAAAAAAGCCTGACGGCAAATGCACAAAATTATTCCCCGATGAACCTGGCGGCCCAGCTCCTGACATGCTTTCCGTTAAGCACATGGAAAGTCCTGAGCTTTTTAAGGGTCTCGGAACTGAAAGTAGAGAGCGGGACCCAGACGATGTGCTTTTTCAAGCTTTCGGCCATTTTTCTGAGCCTGACTCCTGGTTTGTTTTTCGCGACGAAGGCTATCCTCCGTTCCTCGCTGAAAAGAAGGGCGCCATAGGTCAGGCATTCGGCGTTGTTTTTAAATTCGATGTTGGTTTCCAGTTCGAAGATGTTGGGAACGGGCCGCGGCGGGAACAAAAGGCTTAGGCCGCCATAATACGAGCGGGCCACGCCGGGGCCTATCATGTTGTCAAACGGGTCGGTGGAATAAAAGGTAAGGGTCGATTCTTCGTCGTGTTCCGCGAACCAGGTGGCCTTGTGGGGATAAAGCTCGTCGTGGTCGGCGTCGAACAGAATGACCACCATGTCCATTGCGCCCCGTGACGGGGGAAGTTCCTTCACGTAAATGTCGCCGGTATACCATTTGGTGAGCGTTTCGCGTATGTCAATGCCATCCCTCACCGAAACCGTGAATTTTTCCGAAACGACAAGGTCTTCCCGAAGCATCGAAAGGGCCTTGTTCCTTACATGGTCGTTGAATTTCTCGATCCGTTCGTCTTCGGGCACGTGCGAGCACATGCCGCCCGGGTCCCACGAATACCGGTATTTTTTCTTTTGCAGGTCGGTGGGGTCGGGTTTGATCGAAAGGTATTGCCAGACAAACGAGAAATCGCGCAGCAAATTTACCGCGGTGTGCGCGGAGGATTCATCCGGCAGGACGATCTTGTCGATTCCCACCGAAAGAAACGGCCCGCTCATTTCGACCGGCAGATACGGATAATAACGCGCGCACTTGAGCATATGCAAGGCATAAGAATTTCCGCCAACACCCTTGGCCGCGACCACGATATCGAACAGCGACGGGACCAAACGGTCGTCGGAGACGGTCAGGTTGCGCAGGAAAGCCAATGCCCGCTGGACCCGTCCTGGAGACAGGTCGATCGCCTGGTCGCGGTTTTCGTGGAATTGGTCGCGGGTCTCCCTGAAAAGGTCCTTGACGAGCGCAACGACGTCGATTTTTTCCGCGAACGGGTCGTAGCGCTCCTTTTCGAACTTTCCGGTCACAAAAGGGAGTTCCCCAAGGGCGAAATAGAGGTGGTCCGGGTTGATGAATTCCCTTCGGACGGTATATTGAGGGGCAATGGGAAATGAAAGGTTGTGCGTTTTTTCCTGGTTGAAGTGGTAAATGGCGCGCGCGCAATTCCCCATGTGGACAAGCGCGAGGATGTTTTTATGGGACGACCTGAGTTGATGGAGCCTGTGGGCTATATATTGCCCGGCGGTGTCACGTTGACTTCCAGGAGCGGCATTGCCTACGGCATGAAGGCAGAGTGTTGCGTATTCGTCGAAGCCGATGCGCTTAATGGCGTTTTCATCGGGCAGCGGCGGCAAGGCAAGGGGCGCGCAAAGGGCCGGATGGCCGATGCAAAAAAACGGGACATGGTTCTGACGGGCCTGGCGCGTCGCCTCGATAGTGGCGTCGCAGGGGTCAATTGGAACATAATAGACCGGGTCGGAACCGGTCTGAGCGACAATCGCCGAAATATAGGGCAGATCGTCGATCGCATGAGCGAGGTACGGTTCAAAGGGTTGCGGAAGGTCGACGACGATGCAGTCGAAGCGGCCCTTCATGCAGCATTCGCGGATATATTCTGCGAATGCGATTTTGCCGTGCAGTACCGGCACGATCGTTATGACGGACTGGTCGATTGCCTTGAGCTTCACGGGAAATCAATTCTCGTTGAAGTCGGGATTGAGCGGATCGTCGTCGGGAAAAAAATAATCGCCCAGGCTCATATCGGGCAAATGCCGGCCCGAAAGCCTTCGTTTGGCCGCAAGGGCGTCGAGGTCAAGCGCCTCCTGCCCGAGGATCTGCTCGATGGCTTTGCCGAGCAAATCTTCAACGTCGGCCGTCGGGTCCATGGCCTTGCGCTTGAGGGTGTAGCGCACGGCGTTGATGCCGTCGCGGATGGAATAAGGCAGGTCGAGACCGTGCGCTTTTTGCAAGAAGTCAACGCACATATTCAGCACGTCTTCGGGGCAGAACGGCAGGCTGTACGAAAGTATTTGCATTTCGTCGTCATGGTCGGGAAAGCCTATTTCAATACCGGGCTGCAGGCGTGACATGATATAATCGGGGATTTCGAACGTCGATGAATCGTCGTTCATGGTCACCACGGTCTTGAAATCCTTATGCGCCTTGACGGTGATCCCGGCAACGATGGATTCGGCCATGCGCCGGTTGTCGAAAAGTCCCGCGAGCGACGCCCACGACTTTTCCGACATGCGGTTGCCTTCGTCGAGCACGGCGATGCCGCCGGTGATCGCCGCCGTCAAAAGCGGGCTTGCATGATAGGAGATTTTACCCTTGTCCGACAGCACCGGCGTCACCAAGAGATCTTCGGGCCTGGTGTCCGACGTGCATTGCATGATGTAAACCTGCTGGCCGCGCTTTTTCGCGGCGCTCATGGCGAGGGTGGTCTTGCCGATGCCGGGAACGCCGATGATCCGGGGCGTAAGCGGCAGGTCGGCTTCCGCTACCGTCAGCCAGCATGCCAGAAGCTGTCGCAGCGGCTCTTCCTGGCCGATCCATTCGGTGTCCACGTCAACGGGGTTGGAAAGTATCAATTCAACATTGTCGATTATTTTGGTTTGCATAGGATCTCAAGGAAAAAATTAATTGACATTATGACATTTTACCATTACTTGAAAATAAATCTTATTCTTCAGCAAAATCATGGAAATCATTTTAATCAGGAAAATCCTGGTCGAAAATAAGTGATGCGGAAAACATATGCATGTGAATGGGTTTTGCCGTATATTTTAAATATCTTCCTCTCCACTGGGACGCGTATGGAAAAAATGAGGTTAGGCAGGACCAATCTTTTCGTTGGCCGCGGCGGTTTCGGCGCCCTGCCGGTGCAGCGGGCCCCGATGCAGGAAGCCGTAGGGCTTTTGCGCAAGGCCTACGATGGCGGGATGGACTTCTTCGACACCGCGCGCTATTACTCCGACAGCGAGGAAAAACTCGGCAATGCCCTGTCGCATGTGCGAAAGAACGTGGTGATCGCCACCAAAGCCATGGCGCCCACACGGGAAGGGGTTTTGTCGAGCCTGGCTATAAGCCTGGAAAAATTAAAGACCGAATACGTTGACATACTGCAATTGCACAATCCCGATCCGCTCCCCGACGCGCGCGACCCCGATGGCGCGTATGGGGGCCTGCTTGAGGCAAGGGAACGCGGGCAGGCCAGGTTTATCGGCGTGTCGTGCCACAGGTTGGGCAATGCGCTTTCTGCCGCTGAATCCGGCAATTACGATACCGTCCAGTTTCCGCTGAGTTCATTGTCTTCAGCCGATGACCTGGCGCTTATTACGCTATGCAAAGAGCATGATTGCGGGCTCATCGCCATGAAGGCGCTTTCGGGCGGGCTCATTACCAACGCGGCGACCAGTTTTGCATTTCTGAGGCAATATGAGAATGTCCTGCCGATCTGGGGCATACAAAATGAGCGCGAACTGGATGAGTTCCTCGCGTTCGAAGATTCCCCGCCCGTGCTGGATGAAGCCATGTGGAGTTTGATACGAAAGGACCGGATGGATCTTTCGGGCCTGTTTTGCAGGGGGTGTGGTTATTGCATGCCCTGCCCGGCGGGGATTGAAATTAGCTGGGCCGCGCGCATGTCGCTGCTTTTACGTCGGGCGCCGTCGCAGAATTTCATGAACGACGAATGGCGCGGCAAGATGCGCCGCATCAACGATTGCACGAAGTGCGGCCAGTGCAGGAAGAAATGCCCGTATGGCCTTGACACACCCTCGTTGCTTGAACAAAACCTCGAAGATTACGAGCGGTTTTACGCTTCGTACTGCCGGAAGGGCTGACTTTGCCCCCTTAAAATATCAACGCCCCCTTAAAATCCACCTTCAAAGCGTGAAATTATTCACGCTTTGAAGGCCTATGGGCCGAAAAGGAAATTTGTTGACTGTTTCCTTACAGCGAACACTATTTGTAATGCCCTATGGTTTTTATTGGCATATTACGGTATATTAATTATTATATGGCCAAAGGAGAAGCCGGTAATTCAATCAACCATTATTAAGGAGCACTACCATGGCCTCTAAAAACCAGAATATGCTTCACAGTTTTAAAAACACCAGTATAATTTTCCTTGTTTTTGCGAGTGTAAGTTTTGGGCAATCGAACTGGGTAAAAAGAGACCCGCTGCCTCCCGGAATCAACCTCTCTTCAGTGGCCTGCGGCAACGGGGTGTTCGTGGCTGTTGGGGACAGCGGATGGATCTTGAGGTCTCTTGATGGCACGACATGGACGCTGAAAAATCCGGGAACGGTCAACGATTTATATTCCGTGACTTTTGGTAATAACTTGTTCGTGGCCGTGGGCGCCGGTGGAACGGTCCTGGTTTCCTCCGACGGAGCGACATGGACGGTAAAAAAATCGGGCCTGTCGGCATGGTTAACTTCCGTGACCTGGGGCAACGGCCTGTTCGTGGCCGTGGGGCAGAACGGTACAATTTTAACCTCCTCGGACGCCGCAACATGGGTGGTAAAAAAATCGGGATCAACCAACTTCTTTTCTTCCGTAGCTTTTGGCAACGGCTTATTTGTAGTTGTGGGCACGAGCGGAACGATTCTGACATCTTCCGACGGCACAACATGGACCGTAAAAAATTCGGGTTCAACGAATGACTTCTCTTCGGTGGCATATGGCGCCGGCGCATCTGCCAGCCAGGCGGGACAATTCGTTATCGTTGCTGATGAAGGTTCTATCTTGGCTTCTCCCGACGGCGCGACATGGACCGCAAAAAACTCAGGCACTAAAAACGACCTTTATTCCGTGACCTTCGGCAGCGGCCTGTTCGTGGCAGCCGGGGGGTATGGCGTGATCTTGACTTCCGCTGATGGCTCAACATGGGCATTACGATATCAGTCGCCTTCGGCTTCTTTCTTATTCAATTCCATTTCCTATGGCAAAGGCTTGTCTGCCAGCCAGGTGGGACAGTTCATTGCGGTTGGCTATTATGGGCTCATCATGACTTCCCCGGACGGCATTACGTGGACGTATAAATATCCAAGTTCCGCAAATGACCTTCATTCCGTTGCTTTCGGCAACAGCCTGTCTCTCGGAACAATCGCGGGTCAGTCGGGTCAAGCGGGACAGTTCGTGGCTGTGGGCGGGCAGGGGACGATTTTAACATCCATCGACGGTATGACCTGGACAATAAATCAATCGGGAACAACCCGGAATCTGTCTTCCGTGGCCTTTGGCAACGGCCTGTTCGTGGTTGCCGGAGACAGTGGCGTACTGTTGACACCTCCCGACGGCGTAACCTGGACAAAAAACCCTGATTCCACAAACTGGCTGAAATTCGTGGCCTATGGAAACAACAAGTTCGTGGCCGTCAATAGCGACAGAACGATTTCCACTTCGCCCGACGGATTAGTATGGACAATGAAAAATACCGGTTCGGCATCTTTCCTCTCATCCGTTGCCTATGGCAACGGACAATTTGTGGCGGTTGGCGCTCAAGGTCTGATCTTTACTTCTCCGGATGGTACGAGGTGGACAAAAACAAATCAGGGAAATGGCGATAATGATCTTAATTCCGTGACCTATGGTAATGGGCAGTTCGTGGCCGTGGGGTGGCAAGGTACGATTTTAACCTCCTCTGACGGCATGACCTGGGAAACAGTAAATTCAGGAACAACGCTTAATGTTTACGCGTCGGTGACCTATGGTAACGGGCAATTCGTGGCCGTGGGTTGGAGCGAATATTTTTCGAACCGCAGCAAAATATTGACTTCCTCCGATGGAACGAATTGGACAATGCGGGATACGGGTTCATTCAATGATCTTTATTCCGTGACCTATGGCAACGGGCAGTTCGTGGCCGTAGGCGCCGGAGGCACAATCGTAACTTCTAAGACGGACAACGCGGGAATTCTTTTCCAACCAAGCGTCAATACCATAAAATTCAATGGGATTAAAATCAACGGCGCAAACAACCTCATTTCTGCGATACTGCCATATTCAATTTCGCCCAATCGTGTGAAAGTCGCGCTCTTCAATGTTTCCGGCAGGCGGATTTATTCTTCCACCTTAGAAACGAACAATGGCACTCTGAAAATTCCAGCCAAGGGATTTCCGGCGGGGAAATACTTTTTGTCAATGACGGACGAAAAAAACAGGGCTTTGAACGCGTCGTTTGTGTTAGCGAGATGAGCTATCTACCGTACTACAAGAAGGGCTGACCTCGCCCCCTTAAAATTGCGCCGCGTGAACATCCGCCGAAAGAAGCGCCCCCTAGCCCCCGGGAATGTGTTGACCTCTTCCCCCAACCCCTTCTCCCACGGAGAGAAGGGGAGAAATTGCGCCCTCTGAACTTCCAAGGGCTTCAGGGGGATTTAATTGACTTTTTCAAGAAAATGAGTGTTTCCTCACAGAGAAAACTATTTGTAATGCCCTATGGTTTTTATGGGCATATTACAGTATATTAATTATTGCTTGGCCAAAGGTAAAACCTGTGCATGGCCTTCGGTGAATGTGTAGACGACGTATCTTTTCTTGAAAAACTGTTTGTAAACTATGATCCGTATAATTAAAATGTATGCTTTGATTTTTTTTGCGCTCCTCATTTGTTTGTTTTTAGTCTATTGCGTTCGCAAACCGCTGACCCCTCAAGAAAATGTAACCATCACGGGAATGCGAAAAATATCCGCTAACGGCAAAAGCTTTCTTCAGGGCGCAAATGATTCCGTGGCGACAAGCAATGAACACCCGGTTTTTCCGGCCAAGTTCTCCTATGATTATTGGCTTGACACCACAGAAGTGACGCAAAAGGAATACGCCGATATCACGGGCAAAGGCTCCGTGCCCGACACCGGCGGTTTTGGTGCGGGCGACAGGTATCCGGTATACGATGTCAGCTGGTTCGACGCGGCGATGTTCTGCAACGTAAAGAGCAAAAAGGAGAGTCTGGATACGGTATACTCATATTACGGAGCGCCCCAGGTGCAGAACGGAAGCGTCTATAACCTTGCGGGAATGCAAATCCATTACGACCGTAACGGTTATCGTTTGCCAACGGAATCGGAATGGGAATTCGCGGCCAGGGACGGCACGTCGGGGATACCGTTTCCCGAACTCGAAGACAGCGCGACGGCAGGCTCATACGCGTGGTATTCGGCAAATTCACTCGGAAAAACCCAACCGGTCGCGGGGCGTTTGCCAAACGCTTTCGGTCTTTACGATATGGCAGGAAACGTCTATGAATGGACCGGTGATTGGAAAGGGCCGTATTCGGGGTCCGGCGTGGTAAATTCAATCGGGTCCCCAATGCCCGATAATGATGTTGAAAGGGTCATTAAAGGCGGGTCGTTTGAAAATGGTTTAATCAGTTTGCGGCCGTCCCGCCGAGGGGCCACGTATCCGACGTCCCAATCCACGGTGGCGGAATATATCGGTTTCCGCTGCGCCCGGGGAATAATTCCCGGTCCGGCGTTCATCAACGCGGATACGTCCGGCACTTCGACCAATCCGTCAACCCTTACGGTGATTTCAACCAAATCCTTTATCGGCACTTCCAACGCGCGCGTGGTTTTCGTAAATGTAACGGGGAATGTTCGCACGCTCTGTTATGTCGACTTCAGCAAGCCCTATCCCGTTATTCAGGAGGTAAAAGACTTTCAGACGGTATATGCTCCCACAATTTCGCCTAACGGAAAATATGTGGCTTTCTGTACACGGAACGCCCTCGGCTCCACCGGCCAGTCCTCCGTGTATGTCCGAACATTAGACGCCCTTTCATTACCCCCTGTCAAGCTTGCTTCGAACAGCGCTTTTGTTCCACGATGGTGGGTAGATCTTTCGTCAAAGGACACTTTTCTTATCTACACAAATTCGGCGGTAGACAACACATCGGCGTTGTGGCCCGGCACCCAAACGTTAACGGTCAAAATGGAGGGCCCGAATCCGGTCGGCGATTACCAGGCGCTCTTGGCCAATGGAAGTTATCATGACGGCCGGTCGCATAACGGACAATACATCGTTACAAGCTATAGACAGTTGATCATGCACGATTTCCTCGGCCAGAAAGACGTGCAGCTTTTTACGTATCCGAATAATGGAAAATCCGCCGATGGGTCTACCCAGGTTTGTAATGCTTCAATTTCTCCTGATTCTTCCCATGGTGACCGGTGTTTATTTGAAGACTTCGGCGCGTCTACGGGCAGCACGCTTGTGGGAAACCCCTACGGTGTTCACCAATACCTTTTTATGGCCGAGTTTTCCGGGATAGTAGATGCCTGGTATAAATGTCCGGATGGAGAGAGCGCCTGGGACTTTCCGAAGTGGTCGAATATGGGACAGTTTGCGATAGCCTGCGGAACCAACGCTTCCGATGAACCGCATTCGGTTTACCTGGTTGATTTAACGAGTTCCGTGTATGAAAAAATCGCTGAAGGACAGGACCTTGAAAATCCATTCCTCTGGATAAATTCATTTGATTCGCTAGGCTTGGGGTCGTTGAATCTTGATAGTTTAGGGAATTACAACGACCCGCCTTTGGTATCCAATTTAGCGGATTTTACAAAACGGATGCTTGGGTTTTGGCGGGTGCATGAAAATATGGGGATCGTTTTTACGGGAAGTTCGCATACCGCGTATGGGGTCAACCCGGATTTTTTTACCGGTCAGCAGGTTTACAATATGGCCTTTTCCGGAGCGCCGATGGGTGTGACGCTGTCGATCATAAATAACTATCTGCTCAACAGATGTCCCGCGATAAAGCTTATAGGTTGCGACATCATACCCGGCTGCATGCATTGGCCGGATTATTATGGGGACTGGATAAACCTTGCTCACAATCTGGGATATAATTATGATAAAAACCACCAATTCTGGAAAGCCGGGCTCCCAGCAAATTTCGAAAAATTTGTCGCGCTCGTTCCTTTTCCGGATTTGCCAAACCTCGATACTCTCGGATTGGAAAATGTAATTTGCATTAATTGGGGAGGCCCGAAACCTGATGTTCCGGTCCCGGAAACCTGGGACACCAGCGATGCGTTATATAAAGTCAATTTCCAAAAAATTAAATCCCTTGCACAAGTTCTTGCGGGCCGGAATATTCATTTTTTATTATATATAACGCCCGAAAGCCCCTATTACAGGTCTACTGATTTTTATGGCCGCTCTGGTCCCACACGGACAGTTGGCGAAGAGATTGTTTCCCAACTAAAAGCCCTGCAAGACAGTGTTCCCGGATATTTTCATTTCTATGATGCTAATCTTGAGGGAAACCATGATTATGCGGATAGTGAAGCCGCTGATTTCGACCATCTTTGTTACGTTGGCGCGACTAAACTGAGCAGGCGCTTGGATTCGCTGGTGCATGCGATATTGAACCCTCTCGGTCCGCCTTGATGGCGGCAGGTAATCACTTATCAATTGACTGAGGATAATAATCCTTTCCCGTCGTCCAGCGCAGGTTGATACGGCTTTGAACCGGGTTGAAATGCGCGTATTCGCCCGAAGAAAAGGGCATGCCTTGCGGCGCGGTAGAAGATTTTGCCCCCAAAGTCCATCCAAAATACGCCAATGTCGGCGCGGTGTATCCCGCCAGGGTGTCGCTTGTTCCGCCTGTGTCCCAGTTGTCGAAAAGCATGTTTGCAAAACCATAATGGTTGCCCGGATAAACCCGCGAGGCGCGCACTTGCTCAAATGCCACTTGAAGATGTTGGCGGACGTTCTGCATTCCGCACCAAACCTTATCGGAAGCATTGAAAGCTTCGCCCGAAGCAAGGATGTAGCCGAACCCGAATTTTTGTATAAAACGCACCTGGACATTCTGGTTGAAAACCATCGATCCGTTGAATCTCTTGGCCCCGTTGACATCCCAATAGTTCCAGGGTGCGATAATGCAATTGTCCGCCATTTTCATCGTATCGCAAAGCAACTGGAGAACGCCGCCGGCCCCGTCCACGGTCCCGGTCAGCCCTGCCGATTGCCCATTTCCCAATGGAACGAAACAATCGCCCCATAAAATGATTTTCACTCCCGGATCGCAATAGGCGGACACTTCCCCGCATCGTGTTTTTATTTCATGCGCCAGTATCCATGATTTCCCGACCCCGCCTCCGCCATGTTGAGCGCACAGGGCCTTTGATTTTCCCTCGCCAACGAAGCAGATGAATTTCCCGTTGTCGATTGTTGCCGCCCCGATTTCATCATGTCCAAAATGAATGTATTGCGGGTAAAGCCCTCCAAGCGAAGTGGCGCCCCAGTTTTTTTGGATGATATTCAACTGCTCAACATAAATGTCGCGCGCGGTTTCATTCGAATCATCCGCCCAGGCTACCGAATTTAAGGAATTATTGCAGCTATCGACGTTATGCGATCCTTTGGGCCATAATCCGTTGGCATGCGCAAAAGTCAAGAAACTTTCGGATGAAGCAAATTCGGACAAAGCGGCGTCGGCGTTCCATGGCGGCCTTGTCCAATGCACTCCATTGATCCAAACGTTCAAATGTGAAAGCGACCCCATGGCCGGCAATACATGCAAGCCAAGGGCTTCCGTCATTTTCTTAAATGCCCTGAAATCGTTGACGGCGCTGTTTAAGCTATCGGTATAATTATTATTGTTGAATATCCAATGCCCGGTGGCCTTATTAAAGTTCATCGACGCCATGAGATAAGCCCATGGTATATAATAGAGTGCGTAATTATATCCTAATGCGTGATAATACGTGAATATCCTCCTGAGGCTGTCGAAAGGTTTGCCAAAATAATAGTTGCAATAAAAGAAACGGACCGTTTCCACCGTAAAGGCGGATGGATCGGACCATTTGCCACCTTTTCCCCCGCCGTTAAGGGCCATGACGCGCCAATAATACTTTGAAAAACCCAGGGCTTGGTTTACATTGTAAAATGTGTCCGTCAACCCGTCGGCGTCCTTGAATAATGAGGAGAACCCGGGATCGGCGGATATTTCAACACGGTCCGCGGACGCGCCGTTTACGTGTTTCCAACAGAGCCTCGGTTTCGGCGCCACGCCCGTTTGCCCGTTAAGCGGCGAAAGCAAGAAAGGGGCCGGAGGGGTTGATATGGCTGTTGCCGGGAACGCGGAAAAGACCGCAATTGCGATTGACAAAACCGCGCAAACCGCTTGTATTTTATTCATGAATCCGCCCTATTAATATTTTGAGCAATTGTTTTTTTATAGTACGTCATATAAAAATAGCTGACAGGAGGGCTTTCAGCGCATAGAATCATCATTTTCAAAGTTTTTTGAAACAAAACCAACCTCATATACGTCTAATCAATAAACAGGCAAATAGTTCCATAATTTAACCGTACTCTTACAGGAGGTGAGGTAAAATGAAGCCCGTTATAAGTATTTTGGTAATGGCGATGGTAGTCACGATGGCGTCTGCCCAGCCGAAAACGGCCGTTCCCGCCGCGGGAACCCGAATGGATACGGCGCAACAAGCGCCTGCCATGCAATGTCAGCAAATGCAACGATGGCATGATCGCGAGTTTCCCGGGTCCGAAAAAAACCGAGGGACCATGTTCGGAAACCTGGGAATGCATGAAAAATACGGGGACCAAATGGGACCCGGTTGTCAGATGGGGCCTGGATGCAAAATGGAGCCGAACTGCCGGATGTGTCCGATGCCCGGAATGAGAATGCATGGTTTTATGGCATGTCATGTACACCGGTTGATGTTTTTAGGGTTATTGATAATGGGAATACTCAATATTTTATTGACCATTATCGTGGCCATGGACATGTCGCGGATCGGCAAGTTTAACGGTATATGGATCGCGGTCACTCTCCTGTGCGGAGTTCCCGGGACCGCGATTTACGCGATGTTCCGCATCGGTGATGCCATTGAACGCGTAAAACAGAAGACCTGATCCGCATTTGTAAGATAAGAGTCGTGAAAATGGAGTTATCCGCCTTAAAAAGGCGAATAGCTCCTTTTTTTTATTCAGTATACCCCTGTTAAAGTGTATTTTTCATCCATGTTAATTGCTTTAGAAGTTGCATCGTTTGCGGTCCAGGCCGATAACAATGCTCCGCTCGTTATCCTCAAAGAAACAGGAGGCGACAGGACGATCGCCGTTCCTATAGGGTCATATGAGGCAAGCGCCATTGCGATCAAATCGCTCAATGTCATTTCCGAAAAGCCCTTGACCATAGATTTGGTCAAATCCATAGTGGAAACTTTTCAGGGAAAAATCGAAAAGGTCATCATCAACGGGCCTCTTAGCGATCCTTCGGCCTACCTCTATGTAATTTTCGGAAACCAGACGCGGGTGATCGAATGCCGTCCCGGAGACGGGATTTCCCTTGCCATGCGCACTGAGGCAAGGCTTTTTGCCGATGAAAAAGTTTTTGGAAACAGTCCTGGAATTCTGGCGCTTTCGGAAGCCGAACAGCTTAAAAGCGGAATTTCCAATATCGATACCCTGGATTTTGGGAAATATTATATCCAATAAATAGAAGGCTTTGCCATGAAATCTACGTATATGCGGTGTGCGGTGCTGGTCCTGTTGTGCGTTTCGGTTTCTTTTTCCGCCGATGATGCCGCGGAAGTTTTTATCAAGGCGCAGGCATATTACAAAGCTTCGAAGTTCGATTCGACCATCTATGTGGTACGCACGTACCTTAAAAACCACGGCGGAGATAATTCGTCGCAGGAGCTGGTCCCGCTTCTCATGGAGGCGCTCGTGAGGAAAGGGGATTTCCAGTTTTCATTACGGCTTTTCCAGATTTACGCCAAAAAATTTCCCGCCTCGCCTTTCATGCCCAGGCTCTGGTATCTTGAGGGTGTTTCCCAGATCAAGGAAAAAAACTATGACAATGCCCTGCTATCATTTACCAATGCGCTTAACGGCGGGATCAACAATACGGTCGATTCGCTCATCCAGTCGGACGTCCAGAGGCTGTGTGAAAAAGTGCTGACCGGAGACGAACTGTCGTTACTTTCGGGAAGGACCGATTTTTATCCGAACATCGAAGAGACGTTGAAATACTACGATATGGTCAAGCTCTTCCAGACCGGAATGACGAAGGCCGTACGGCAGAAAGCGCCGGACTTTTTAAAAAAATATCCGCGTTCCCAGCACGCATCTTTGGTCAAGGACCTGAATGATAAATCGAACAGCCAGCAGAAAGGCACGGTCCTGATCGGCGTGCTTGCCCCCCTTTCGGGAAGCGTGGCGGACGTCGGCAAGCAGGTTGTCCAGGGCATTCAGCTCGCCATAGACCGCTGTATCGCGGCGTCGGACATGAAAATTAAGCTTGTCATTTACGATACCCGCGGGAACATGCTGGAGACTGCGCGGCAGACCCAGGAATTGATCGGCGAACAGCATGTGTCGGTCATAATCGGCCCGATCCTCAGTCAGGACGCCATTGTCGCGGCCTCGATGCTTGTCGGAAAGGACATCGTCATGATCACTCCCACCGCCACCGACGACGGGATCGCGGCATTAGGGCCGAACATTTTCCAGATGAACATCCCCCTTGGCGTTCTGGCGGCCAAAATTGCGAGATATGCGATGGACAACTTGAATATCCACGATTTCGCCATTATTTCCCCCGCGAACGAATATGGGACGGCGCTTTCGAAGATTTTCCGTGCTGAAGTGGAAAAGAAAGGGTGTGAAATCGTCAACGAACAGACCTATGATGAAGGTACGCACGATTTCAAGGGCCAGCTCGAGAAACTCAGGGAAGACCTGCGGGTCCGCAACAAGCAGCGTACGCTCCTGGAAAAAAGCCTCGAGGGAGAGGAACAGCCCGATCCTAAAAAGGAAAAACATGTCGATCCTAAGGCGGACAAGCATTTAGTGATGCCCGTGGATTCTACGCTGCAGGTAGGGGGGCTTTTCATTCCGGCGGAATCCGAAGACGTCACCATGATCGCCCCGCAGGTCACGTTCCATCGGATAAAAACGCAGCTTCTGGGATCTACGGGATGGCAAAACCCCAAAACGATCATTGACGGAAAAGAATATGTCAACAATGCCCTGTTCTCAACAAACATCCAATCGGGCGGGGAAGGCGACAAAGAGTGGCTCGACTTTAAAAGCGCTTACAGGGCCCGGTATTCCATCGAGCCGGAGCGGATCGCGGCCATGGGCTTCGACGCCGCTTCCCTTGTTTTACAAGTGATAAAAGACCGTGGCGCGGGAAGCGCTTCCGCGGCGCAGCTGTCCCAGGCCCTGGCGGCGGTCAGGAATTACAAGGGCGCGTCCGGCCCCATTTCTTTCGACCCGGCAACGAGGTGCAATATCGAGGCCGCGATATTGAAGATCAAGGACAAACAATTTATCAGGGTCCAGTAAATGGTACGAAACACCCTGTATTTTTTTAAAGAGGCGCTACGCGGTTTCTACCAGGCAAAGTTGATGACGTTCGTGTCCGTTGTGACCATCGGCCTGGCCCTGTTTTTCATGGGGTCCTTCGCGGTGGCCTATTTGAACATAAAGACCTGGCTGAAACAGGCCTCCAACCGCGTGGAAGTGGTCGTCTTCATTAAAGACGCGGTCACGTCGGACTCCTCGGGGATATCGGAGATCATGTCCCGGGTCAAGGCCTGTTCCCAGGTGGCGCAGGCGACGTATGTCGATAAAAAAGAAGCGTGGAAGCGGTTCCAGGAAACCTATGGCGCCCGTATGCTCGATGCGGTCGAGGACAACCCGTTGCCCGCGTCCATCGAAATCTCGCTTGACCAGCACGCACAGTCGATAAGCGCGACCGCCGATTTGCAAAAGGAACTCGAATCGGTCTCCGGAATAGAAGACGTCCAGGTCTCGCAGCAATGGCTCAGGCTGTTACAGCGGTTCAGGACGTATTTCTTCGTGGTGACCACGGGCCTTGGCCTGGTCCTGATTTTCGCCTTGCATTTCATGATCGCCAATACCATAAAACTGACGATCTATGCGCGGAAGGAATTGGTCCATAACATGCATTTTGTCGGCGCAACGGACATGTATATTAAAATGCCTTTTATTCTGGAAGGGGTTGTACAGGGTCTCGTGGGGGCGCTCCTTGCCGTTTTGGCTTTGTACGGGGTCAGGTTTTCCCTTTTCCCCAATTTCCATATTTTCTGGGGACCATGGTATTCGGTCCTCGCCATTTTTCCCGTAGGGGCACTGTTCGGTTGTATAGGAAGCATGAGCGCGGTCCGCAAATTTCTGGTATAGCGCTCGTCGTGTGTCTGGCAGGCTGCTTTTCTTTGCCCTTTGCCAGGAACGCCGCCAAACCGGCGTCCGACGAGTACGAAAGAAAAATTGAAGAGAAGCATCTTGCCCTCGATTCAATCAAATCGGAATTGATAAAGGGAAGGGAAAAGCTAAAACAGCTGCAACTTCAAGAGGGCTCCTACGTTTCCCAGCTTGAACAGCTTGAAAAAAACATCGGCATTTCGAAGACCTACATGAAACGGCTTGACGTGAAAATAGATTCGACGTCCCATACGATAGTGGACCTCGAAACATCGCTTTCCCTGGAAAATAAGAAGCTCAAGGACCGGCAGGAAGACATGAAAAGCAGGTTGCGGTATATTTACAAAACAGGACAATTGACCCTGCCGCAGGTCCTTTTATCGTCGCGGGACGTTTCCGACATGCTTCACCGGGTGCGGTATTTTGAGGTGCTTAACCATTACGACAGGAAACTCCTTGGCCAGATCGACAGCTCGCGGTCCCGCATCCAGGCGCGGAAAACGTCCCTGGAAAAGGAGCGCCGGCAATTGTCGCTGTTAAAACAGGAGAAGGAAAAAGAATACGGCGAGCTTGTGGAAGAACAGGGGTCCCGGCAGAAGCTTCTGGAAAGCGTACGTTCGCAGAAGGCGGTCTATGAAAATATGATCAAGGAGCTGGAAGCTTCGCAGAAAGAACTTAAAAACATCGTCGCCATGCTCGAAAGCAAACGGAAAAAAGTCCGTTCCGCCAAAGAGCAGGGCATGCTGACCAGCTTCGAGAAACGCAAAGGTTCCCTGCCCTGGCCGGTCGAAGGCCCGGTAGTGACCGAATTCGGCAGGGTGGTCCATTCCGTTTACAAAACAGTCGTCATGAACACCGGCATTGACATCAGCGCGGGAAAGGGAGAAAAAGTCGGTTGTATTGCATCGGGAAAGGTCGCCTACGTGGGCTGGATGCGGGGGTTCGGCAAATTCGCCATTGTCGACCACGGCGGTTACTATACGACCTATGCGCATATGGACGAGGTCGTGGTGGAAAAGGACGACGAGGTGAAAAGCGGTTCCGTTCTCGGCGTGGTCGGGGGAGAAAGCGGGCTTTTGGGAGAGACCAAGCTTCATTTTGAAATCCGAAAATCGACCGAGGCGCTGGACCCGGTTGAATGGCTTGAAAAGAAGAAAAAATGACGAAAACCCTTTTATGGAAAAACCTTGTCGGCCAGGATCGTGTGAAAGAAGTCCTTGCAAATGCGTTTACGCATGAAATGCTCGGGCATGCGTACCTTTTTTGCGGTGACGAGGGCACGGGCAAGTTCGCGGCCGCCCTGGAGCTGTCGATGGCGCTTTTATGCTCGGACCCCGGCAAGGCGCCCTGCTATGCATGCGATTCCTGCACAAAAGTGCTGCGGTATGCCCATCCTGATTTTCATGTCATCATGCCGGTTTCCTTGGAAAAGGAACACAAGAAGGACGGAAAACTCAGCGCGGAGGGCTGGAACTTTCTGGCGTCAAGCGTCCAGGAAAAAATAGCGCAGCCCTACGCTTTGGACAGGTCACCTACTGTTCCTTCGATCCCGGTCGAGTGGGTAAAAGAGGTGAACCATACGATTGTTCGGGGGGCGCTTTCGGCAGGCAAAAATATCACGATTATCGCCGGCGTTGACAGCATGAACAAAGAATCGGCCAATGCAATGCTCAAGACTCTCGAAGAGCCCCCGGCCGGAACGCTGATGCTGCTGTTGACGGCGCGTCCGCAGTCGGTGCTGCCGACCATTATTTCGCGCTGTCAAATCCTGAGGTTCGGTTCCGTGCCTTCACCGGTGATCAAAGAGGCGATGGCAAAGCGCTTCGGAGCCGAAGGGGTTTCCGGGCCGGTCATCGACGAGGCCGTGCGATTCAGCATGGGGTCGCCGGGCCGGGCGATGTACCTTTGCGAAAACCCCTCGGGCGAGCTTGCCGGGGAGGCCGAAGAGTTGCTTGATTTGTGCATTGCGGGAGACTGGCGGCGGCTTGCGGTTTGCGTGGACGAATTGGCGGGCCGGGGTGACCTTGACAGGAACGAAAGGCTCTTCATGCATCTGGCTTATAACGTCCGCGGCTGTTTTTTTCGGGGCCTGCCGGGTTCGGCGACGTATATTGATGCCCGGGATTTTTTGACGGACGGGGAAAAGACGGACCGTTTGCCCGCTTGTGATACTTTTACTTTCCAACGTGTATTAAAAGCGTGTCAGGACGCCGTGGCCGCATTGTGGAGCTATGGCAACATATCGCTTGTATTGGTAAATTATCTTATAACCCTGATGGAGATTCTTCATGGGAAAAAACAGCAAATTAGTTGAGGTCGTTTTTAAGGGCGAGCGCCGGGCGATTTACCGGAACCGTAATGAGCTCGACATCGACGCGGGTGATGACGTTATCGTGGAAGCCGAACGCGGCGAGGACCTGGGCCGCGTTTCGCTTGTCGGCGCCCTGGTCAAATTAAAACGGGGAAAAGGCGAGACGAAAGGAGTCATTCGAAAGGCCCTTGACAAAGATCTCGAGACCTTAAAGGCCAACGAGGCGAAGGAACAGGAGGCCTACAAAATATGCAAACAGAAAATCAGGGATTATAACCTCGAAATGAAACTTATCGACGTGGAGATACAGTTCGACGGCAGTAAAATCACCTTCTTTTTCACCGCTGCCCAACGGGTTGATTTCAGGGAATTAGTCAAGGACCTCGCGGCCGTATACCGCACGCGCATAGAACTCCGTCAGATCGGCGTGCGTGACGAGGCCAAGCGGATAAGCGGGTTCGGCATTTGCGGGTGCAAGCAATGCTGCAGCGCCTTCCTCAACGAGTTCGAGCAAATCACCACCCAGATGGCCAAGGACCAGCAGATATCGCTCAATCCCACGAAAATATCGGGCAATTGCGGCAGACTTTTATGCTGTTTACGGTATGAAGAAAGCACCTACGCGGAAGTTTTCAAGGACTTTCCGGCGCCGGGGTGCACTTGCACGATAAACGATAAACCCGGAGTCCTCTCGTTTATAAATATATTTAAATGTCAGGGCCAGGTGCGTTTCCAGGACGGCACCGAAGCATGGTTGACGGCCGATGAGATCAAGAAAGGAAAAACGAATAATGACAAACCATCCGCTCAAGAGTGACGGCGCGCACAAAACGACCTGCGTCACGTGCGCCTTGCCCTACGCTAATGGCGACATCCATCTGGGGCATATTGTCGAGGCGGTGCAGACCGACATCTATGTCCGTTATCAGAAAATGCTGGGCAACAGGGCGCTGTTCGTATGCGCCGACGACACCCACGGCACGCCCATACAGCTCAACGCGCTTAAAAAAGGCATCACTCCGGAACAACTCGTGGAAGAAGTGTGGCATCGGCATGTAAAGGATTACGCGGGATTTTCCATCGGGTTCGATATTTTCTATACTACCAATTCCCCTGAGAACAAACGCTATGCCGATCTTATTTACTCAAAACTCCGCGAGCAGGGGCTTATCGAAGACCGGGAAATCATGCAGTATTATTGCGAGCATGACAAACGATTTCTGCCCGATCGCTTCATCGTCGGGACCTGTCCTACCTGCGGGACGGAGAACCAATACGGCGACGTCTGCGAATCCTGTGGATCGACCTACGATCCCACGGACCTCAAATCGCCCGTGTGCATCATCTGCAAGAAAACGCCTGTGCTCAGGCCTTCCACGCATATGTTCGTCCAGCTCGAAAAATGCGAGCAGTTCCTGCGTGATTTCGTCATCGGGTCGAACGTTCTCCACCAGGAAATGAAGAATTTCGTCAAAACATGGATTGACCAGGGCCTGCGCCAATGGTGCATCTCGCGCGACGGTCCCTATTTCGGCTTTCCCATTCCGGGGACGGAAAACAAATACTTTTACGTCTGGCTCGACGCGCCTATTGGTTATCTTTCGTCAACCGACAAGTGGTGCGTGGACCATGGTGAAAACGTGGACACCTTCTGGGGAAAACAAAGCCCCGGAGAACTGGTGCATTTCATCGGCAAGGACATCGTTTATTTCCATGCGCTGTTTTGGCCGGTTATGCTGAATTCAGCGGGGTTCAAGCTGCCGACAAAAATATTCGTTCATGGGTTCCTTACGGTTGCCGGGGAAAAAATGTCCAAGTCCAGAGGCACGTTTATCCTGGCGAGCGATTATTTAAGCGCAATCGCGCATCCCCAGGCGCCCGAATACCTTCGTTTTTATTTCGGGGCAAAGCTTTCGAGTCACGCGGCCGACATTGATCTTAATGCCGAAGAATTCTGCAATCGCGTCAATACCACGCTGGTCAACAATATCGGCAACCTCCATCACCGGACGTTCATTTTCTGCGACCGTAATTTCAATTCCATGGTCCCCGACGCTCCGTGGGATGAATCCATCGCGCAGGCGGTTGTGGAGGCGGGCAAGGCTATAACACAGGATTACAGCGAAACTGAATATAAATCGGCGATCGAGCGCATCCATGCGCTGGGGAACTTGGGCAATAAATATTATCAGGATTCCAAACCGTGGGAAATGATTAAAACCGATACTGCGGCTGCGGCAAAGGTAATGGTCACGTGCCTGAACCTCATAAAGGCCCTTGCTGTTTTTTTAAAGCCGGTTGTTCCCGCCATTGCAAAAAATCTGGAAGAACAGCTTGGTGTGGAGCTTGGGTGGAAAGACTATGTTTTTTCATTGAGAAATAGCAAACTTGGCGCAACGAAGAAAATCGTGACGCCGATCGAGTTGGCGCAGTTCGAAAAGCTTTTCAGTTCAACTGGGCCCGCACAATTACCGGCAACGCCTGCAAACGCCACTCCAGCGGCAACGGCGCCTGCCGTGGTTGCACCGGCTCCCGCAATTCCCGCAAAGGAAGAAAAAACCGGCAATCAGATAGAATATGCCACGTTCCAGCAGGTCGATTTACAGACGGCAACGATACTGGCCGCCGAGAAGGTTGAAAAGTCGGAAAAGCTGATCAAACTCAAGGTGCAGGTGGGCAGCCAGACCCGGCAGATCGTCGCGGGCATCGCAAAGTATTATACGCCCGAATCGCTCGTGGGCAGGCAGGTTATCGTGGTCGCCAATCTTAAACCCGCAAAGCTCATGGGGCAAACCTCGGAAGGGATGCTCCTGGCCGCGAAAGACGGCGACACCCTGGCGCTCTTGCAGCCCGACAAACCCGTTAATTCAGGCGTGAGAGTGTCGTAATTGAGTTGATGGGTTAATGAGTTGGAGGCATTTATTAATCAGTGCATAATATAGTTGACATATTGGTTTGCATAGTGTATTTTTGATTCATGCAAATAAAAGACGCACGTTCATTGCCATCGGTAGCCCAGGAAGACCTACGGTACAAAGTT